>Ga0209368_1000065_pt1 | contig 181563 bp, 166 predicted proteins | sample EBPBio242008_DNA_FD_185862 | JGI IMG/M metagenome (GOLD analysis project Ga0209368, IMG submission 185862) | Wastewater treatment Type I Accumulibacter community from EBPR Bioreactor in Madison, WI, USA - Reactor 1_4/24/2008_ DNA (SPAdes)... | ecosystem: Engineered > Bioreactor > EBPR >...
CATTAGTTGCTGTTGCTAATAAATTAATCAGACAAGCGTTTGCAATTGGCACGAAGAATGTGGCTTATCAAGGAAATATTTCTGGAAATTAATTTGGTTTTACACACAGTTCATCCCGAACAGCGGGGATATTAAGCCCAACCCAAGCATGGATTATTTTGACATCGCTTATATTCTCGAAGGCGCACATGATGCCAGCCTGATAATAAGCGATGCCATCGGTCGCAAAATAGTACAAGGCACTTTGCCTGCACTACAAAAAACATATCGTATTAATGCTAAAGAATGGGCAAGCGGTGTATATTTGTATCAAGTAAGCCAAAACGGTAAAAGCCTGTACAATGGAAAACTTATCAAACAATAAGCTCCACTCGTCATTGCGAGGAGGAGGCATGACGACGAAGCAATCTATTAATAACAATAGAAATAGCCTTAGGCTATTTCTATTGTTATTTCATTTTTCATTGTTTATTGTTCATTATTCAATTGCTCAAAACGCTTACAACAAACTCTACACGCTGCAAGCCCACGCCAGTATGTTTCAGGCAGTAGCTCCCCATGGCAGCCTCGGCGGCTGTATGGCAGCAGCTACGGTGGTAGACAGCAGCACAGGCATTCAGGCCATACGCATTGCCCGTTTCGATGCCTTGGGTAATTTGCAGGCCAGCAACTATTTCAACATTCCCGATGATACGGCAAGAACCATTTATGTCAATTATAAAGCTATGACACGGGTACACGATAATTGTTATACTATGGTGGGCAAAGTGTTACATTATGGTGTACAGGAATATAGTTTTGTATTGTTAGCAGATAGTAATGGCATAGTTTATAGATATAAAGATATAATAAGTCGAGATACCGTTTTCAATTATATGAGCGCTGTTCAATATGACGGCTATGGACACATTATTATTGCTGGTCATTTTAGTAATAAAAGCCCTGGGCCAGATTCTACTTATGGTGTGGTTTATAAATTTGACACAGCCTTAAATCTTATTTGGCAAAAACAATATCACCCAAGTGGGATATTGCTCTATCCTTTATTGTTTAATTTAATAGTTGATAACAGTGGTTATACATTAGGGGGAGGGGGTACAAATGGGCATTTTAATTCAGATAAACCATATAAAACACAATCTTTAATTATTAAAACAGATACGGCGGGTGTACTGCAATGGTCATTGGCTTCTCCAGCAGTTTTTTATACCGATTACCAAAGCTTTATTGGAGCAATCGTACACACAAAGGATGGAGGTTATTTATTTGCTACAGAAGGGCATACCTACAACAGTTATCCGTCTTCAGCCCCAGTCATACAATTAGCGGCCAAGAAACTCATTATTAAGCTGGATGCTGCACGTAATAAACAATGGGAAATAGTAGTGGATGATTATTTTGGCGTTATAGGATATGTCCCTAGAACCCACTTGATAGAACTTGAGGATAGCTCTTTTTTATTTTTAGGTGGCAGAACTACCGATTCATTAGACCCAAACTTAAAAACGGGGAAATTGGTTTTGCAGCATTATAGTAGCAATGGTGCGCTATTAAAACAGAGAATTATTAATAAATATGCACCAAGAAGCATAGATGATACACATAAAGAATCTGGTGGTCCTATATACGACATTAAACAAACAGCAGATAAATCCTTTGTACTCTGTGGCTATTACGAGAACAAAACAGTAGGCGCACCCGCCCCAGCACAGCGTGCATGGCTGCTCAAACTTGATAGTAATTTGTGTCTTGGTGTTGGAGATTCGCAATGCATTCCTACAAGTGTAATAGAATTCCCAAAGTATACAGAAGCCGTGTTTAGAGTTTATCCCAATCCTACCCAACAATCTATTCACTTATCTGTAGCTGCTAGCCAACTTATCATTTACAATACTTTGGGTCAAATAGTACTGAAAGCTAATGCTGTAACTGCAGAGCAAGCCATAGAGGTTGCACAGCTCAATACCGGTTTGTATTTTGTGGAGGTATATAATAAAGAGAAGAATAAAATAGGCGTAGGTAAATTTTATAAAGAGTAATTGAATACGCAAAGCCCCTCACAATAAGATGTTGAGGGGCTTTTTAGATTATTTCCTCTTCGCCGTTCCACCACCTGTAATGATAGCTTACAGGTGGTCTGCCACTCATTGATTTCGCCTCAACACCAAGGGCGTAAAGTTATTCACGCCTATCAATTTAAATAAATAAGAAATGAAAAAAATTGTTAGGATTTTACTTTTGTGTATTTCGGCGCATTACTCCAATGCCCAAAATGCAGAAGAGCACAAAAAAAAACAGAGCACACAAAACACCCTATCGATAGGTATGGAGTGGTATCATTTCTATAAAAGAAACTATTCCTTTGCACCATTTTCGGTTTGGCATTTTAGTTATGCACACATGTTACATAGAGGTTTGTCGGTAAGCGCAACCTACTCTTTTTGGCGATTAGCCAAGCAGTATGACTATCCACCTACCGTTTTTATTGAAAGCGCATGGGATATTAGTAAGCCTAAAGGAACGAAAATTGAAATGACCAATTTTAATTATATAGATATTCAATTGGGCTATCAATTACCGATAAATCAAAAGCATAAATTTAATTTTTCTTTAGGTCCAAGTTTTCTTAAAGCGCAAAATACTTATGTCAAAGACAGGGCATATATATACAGACCAAATGGGAGTTTACATTTTACTTCCTTAAGTACACTTTCAATTGAAAGCAACTATTATGGGGCAGTAGCAAGTGTTGGTTATCAATATACTTTTTGGCAAGAGAAACTCAATGCGGGGGTAGTATTACGGGCAAGGCAATACTGGGAAAATGTGCCTTTTCACATATTGTATGGAGTAAGTATTGGCTATAATTTTTAATTGATTTTCAAGTACTATAGTTTTTACTATTTTTCGCCGTTGGTGTTTAGAAATTGCTTTTTACAATTTCCACCAACAACTGTATTGATAGCTTACAGGTGGGCTGTCACTCATTGATTTCGCCTCAACACCAGCAAGGGAGTAAGATAACCACAACCAAACCACATGCGTCGTTGCGAGGAGGAGGAACGACGACGAAGCAATCTATTGTTTGAATTCATGCGGATTAGTTACAGATTGCTTCCCCGCAAGAAGCAGGATGTACCACCTTCGTCGCGCCGAAATAATCGGCATCTTCGACAATGACGTTAGCGTGTGAAAGCGTGAGGGATAGTAGCGGATACCCCGCAGCGATAGCGAGGAGTAGCAGCGAATAGCCCGACCCCGCCCTTCGGCAAGCTCAGTGTGAAAGGCTCAGCTAAATGGCGGGGTACGCCCAAAACTTAAATAACTTGACGATTATCTTCCTTAATGAAAGAAGGCATAAGCAATCAGAATTGCTGCGGTAAAACCCGCTAAATCGGCAATCAATCCGCAGACCAGTGCGTGACGGGAATTTTTAATATCGACAGAACCAAAATATACCGCCAACACATAGAAGGTTGTTTCGGTGGTTCCTTGTATCACTGCTGCCAGCTTGCCCTGAAAAGAATCCACACCATATTGCGATATCACATCCACCATTAATCCGCGCGCACCACTGCCGCTGAGGGGCTTCATTAATCCGATAGGAATAACAGGTACAAAATCGGTATTGGCGCCGCAAGCAGCTACTATGGTAGCAATTCCATCGACAATATACTGCATGCATCCGGAGGTACGAAAAACGCTAATGGCAAGCAACATGCCAATAAGATAAGGCACGATACGTATGGCTGTGGTAAAACCTTCTTTGGCTCCTTCGATAAAATTGTCATAGACATTCTGCCGGCGAATGGCGCCTGCGGTGATGAACAAAATGACGATGAACAAGATAAAACCGCTGCCAATACTACCGATGCGGCGGCTCATCTCGTCGGGGGGCAATTGCGAAACCATAAAATAAATACCGGTAATCAATGCTGCGAATCCACCAATAAAGAGCAGCACCGGCAATTTGAACAAATTGATTTTTTGGAAAATAGCCACCATAATCATCCCTGTAATAAAGGCAACAAAAGTGGCAATGAGTGTGGGCAGAAAAATATCAGCTGCGTTGAAGTTGGTGAGACCCTCTTTCATCGCCAATGATTGACGCATGGCAATAACTGAAGTGGGTATTAAGGTAACACCAGCGGTGTTGAGCACCAAAAACATAATCTGCGCATCACTGGCAGTGTCCTTGTTTGGGTTAATGCTTTGCAAATCCTTCATGGCATTCAAGCCTAGTGGCGTTGCGGCATTATCAAGCCCCAGCATATTTGCCGAAAAGTTCATGGTCATACTTCCGTAAGCCGAATGGTCTTTGGGCACCCCTTTGAAAAGGGTGCGAAAGAAGGGGGCAACACCTTTGGCAAAAAGATTAATTAAGCCTGCCTTCTCGCCAATTTTCATTACGCCTAACCAGAGAGACATGACGCCGGTAAGGCCTATAGAAATTTCAAAACCTGTTTTGGAACTGTCAAAAAGATTATTGAGCATGGTGCCGAATAACTCTGTCTGTCCCAGAAAAACAGCCTTGTATGTGGCTACGACAAAGCCTATCAAAAAAAAGGAAATCCAAATATAATTAAGGGTCATGAAGAGGAAATATTGCTTTGGGGATAAAGCTAGAAATTTATTTTAGAAATCGGTGTTTTTACATCGTGGTAAAACAATAATTGCCAATCTTCTTCCCTGCCTCTGTTGGCGTATTGTTCGCGCAGTTCCATTGCCTTTCTTCCGTCAAAATCATATTTGGCGATGTACTTTGTTTTGACTTGTTTGTATTGCGGTGCTTCATCTCCACCAAAGAAAATCTTTTGCTCACCGTCATCAATCAGGAAAACAATATGCTGCGGGCAATGCCCTCCGGAATGGGTAAAATGAATATAGCCATCAATATCTCCGGCCTCACCATCCAGCCACAAAATATTTTCAAGTGCCAACAAATGACTGACATCAGTTGGGTTGTAAGAAGGAGCACCTTTGGCTACCGCAAATGTGGCCTCGGGACGGTAAATACAGTATTGGGCATTAGGGAAAGTGGGAAATGAATGGCCATAAGCATCGGTATAAACAGCCCCGGTGGCGTGGTCTTTGTGCAGATGTGTTAAGAGTACCTTTGTTACATCCTCGGGCTCGTATCCTTGCTTGCGGATATTGGCATGTATTTGCAATTCGTTATCAGCATTACTAAAGCCAAGGCCAGTATCTAATATAATCAGGTCTTTGCCGGTATCTACTAAAAAGGGTTGTATTTCTACTAGAAGAGAACCTGTGGGTCGGTGCTCCAATACGTGTTCTGCTTCATCAAAGGGCACGAAAATTTTGTCATGCCCGATTGTAAATGTGCCTTCGGACAAAGGATAGATCTGTGTCATTAAATTCGTCTAAAAGTAAAAGGTGAAATTAATGGCAAAACTAGTTCATTGGCAATTCAATTTCATAAGTCTTTCCCTTTTTGGCAGGCAAGTTGCGGGCACGCAACCAAGGGTTCATTACTTTGAGAATTTTATACGTGCTACCATTTGCTTCGGCAAAAGCGGCAAGATTTGAGATTGCGGTATCGACAGTTATGGTTTTCACTTTCAAAGGCTGATACACATCTTCGGGGTGGAGGATATAACCCCAGCTGGGTGCGGTGCTAATTAAATTTTTGAACGCTAAGATTCGAAAAATATATCGGTTAGTTTCTTCAGGCAAGGCGATGTCATAATAATTGTTGCTGCCCTGATAGGTGGCGTGTCCATTATAGCCACCCATACCACAATTATAAGATGCGGCAGCAGCTGTCCAGGTGCCAAATTTTTTGTGTGCCTGAATAAAATATTTACAAGCTGCCTGAGTGGCCAATTTTAAATTATAACGTTCGTCAACTTCGTTAGAGACCTCTAAGCCAAAAGCAGGAGCGGTTTCATTCATAAATTGCCAATAACCTTGAGCACCAGCCCGCGAAGTTAAATTCTGCAAATTACTCTCTGCCACACAGAGGTATTTAAAATCATCAGGAATGCCATAAGCTTTCAATTCTTTTTCGATGATTGGAAATTGACGATAACTGAGCTTAAGGATATACATCAAAGAGCCGTGCATGTAATAATTCATCAAAAGCTCTCGGTCATAACGCTCTCTGACATCCCATCTATCCAGGGGCACGGCTTCGCCTGCAAAAGAAACCTTACTAGGCAATTGGGGCGAATACCATTTGTACTGCAATCGCCCATCTTGTTTCACCTCTACAGTTTCTTCACTTTTATCTATTTTATTAAAGGCGATTAAAGACACCAAACCAGCCCCCAAAACAAGGCCCACAACAAAAAACTTGATGATATTACGATTCATACTTCCAACTTTAGGATTAAAAAATGAAGTTAAGTAATTACAAGTAAATGAATTTCATTGTCACAAAAAAAAGACTGACATAACTGTCAGTCTTTTTTAAGTTAATTTTAGTATCAACTTATCGAATCAAGGTTACATCACCTTTCAATTCGTAATACTTATTATCTAAACATTTGTATTTGACATAGTATTGGTAAACGCCCATATCCTGAACTTTACCAGCAAATGTACCATCCCATCCTTCTGCATCTGTATTTCCAGTTTCGTACACTGTTTGTCCCCATCTGTTGACAACACGGAAGATAACAATGTCTTGACGACCATCGCGTATAGGGCGGAAAATGTCGTTACGTTTATCACCGTTGGGCGTAAATGCATTGGGGAAAGCCATTTCACAACAAGATTCTGCGTTGATATACACACTATCCGAAGATTTACAACCATACATACTTTCAACATCCACACGAACAAAAGCAGGTGCGTTCATTCTGTCTGCAACAATAGGAGTGGTATCTACGTCAAAATAATATTCTGGGAACCATTTGTATTTATAAGTAGAATCTTGGTAAGCAGTGAAGACTACTGTATCTCTTGAACAAATTTTACCAACAATCACAGTAGTATCCTGACCATAATTAGTCACTTTACTTTTAGAAAGAATTTTGGCAAAAGGCTTATCTCTTACTAATACTCCTTGATTAATCATAAGAGATGGACAAGTACGTTGATAAACGACCAAACTCAAGACTTTATTTCCGGGGGTAGTCCAATAAACACCATAAGGGCCACCATTTTCTGTTTCGTTAACTAATATACCACCATCCCAATTCCAAACATATTTTTCAATATTAGGAGTAGTCGTATCCATAGTGATGGTAACAGGTACATTGATACAAGCATTAAATACGGTATCAATTTCTGCGATTGGTGCCGCTCTTACTGTAATGGTATCATTGATTTTCGACGTGGCACATTTACCGTTGTTTACATACAAACTAACAATTTTATCACCAGCATTATCAAACTTGAACACTACTGGCCCTTGACCGCTTCCGCTTACAAAAGTAGCGTCGGTGGTAAACCATTTGTATTCATAAGTTGATGGAGCATTACCAAAATAAATAAAGGATGCTGTATCATACTGACAAACGTACGGTTTGGTATGAAGAACTATTCCATTAGGCTGTTCGTAAACAATTACCCTTACCCTTACCCTATCACTTTCACATCCGTTGATAGTTTGGGTTACATAATAATCAATTTCATCTGGGAAGCCGGTAGGCGGAATAGGACTGATTGTACTAGCTACACCACCAGCAGAATCTAAATACCATTTCAAATTTTCACCTTTTGCTACCAACTGAGGATCTTGCAATTGACAATACGTAACGGGAGATATAACAACTGGTGGATTAGGTTTTAATAGAACATTTACCACTACTTTTCCGCGATCACTAACACAGCCATTAACTGTTTGTGTCAAATAGAAGGTGGCTGTATTTGGGGTGTGGGTTGGCATAACAGGTGCATTTGTGTCACCAAATCCGCCAACAGGAACATTGTACCAAATTACATTTTTACCATCAGTTCTCAATTTGCCATCTGGCTCATATTGACACATATTAGCATTAAGCACATTAGGTATTGGAGGCTTTGGATAAACCACTACTTCAACAGCCAAAGGTGATGAAGTACGCCCCCCCGAAGTAGCTGTAACGTAATAAGTACCAGATAATGATGGATCAGCATCAACGAAGGTTATTTTTGGTCCAACACCTGTAAAACCACCAGGGCCAGTCCAAGAAAAAACAACTGGGGTATCTGCAACACTGAATGCATTCATCACTACAGAATCATATTGACAAACTTTTAATCGGCCAGTAACAGTAGGCTTTCCGAAATCTAAAATTTTAATAGCATAATCGTGAGTTTCACCTGCTGTATAAGTACCACAAGGATTAATATCTGATAATATTGCTGCTTGACCATAAACAATTCTCATACCAGTCAACCCTTTGATAGCAGTAACAGGAACTGTAAAATCTCCAATAGCAGTTTGAGGCACAGGCTGAGAGGCACTGTAAGTGTTGGCATAAACCATTTCTTTATCCCCAGCAGGATTGATGATATCATATTTACCATCCTGATTATAGTCGATAAAAACTTTTACGGCTCTACTTCTGGCAATGTCATCGCAAGCACCCAAACGCATTGTAATTTTATAATCGGTACCTGGCTCTAACTCTACCGGAGGAAGTTTCGCAGCACCCATTGCGTAATCTTCGTACAAACCTGCGCTAATGGAACAAGGAGAAGTATTAAACATAGAAGCTAAACCAACGCTAAGGATGTCTTCTTTGGTATTATCGCTAGATGCCGAAGCGCAATCGCATTTGTAAGGTGGTGCTTGAGGAACAAAAACATTAGAAGAAGTTGAGCTTAACCCTTTCGCTACGCAGGTAACAATACAACGATAATAGGTAGATTGCGTTTGGTAAGCTTTTTTTGTAACAGATGTGGTAGAGGGCCCACCTAAATTGGTCCAAGGACCTGTAGGCGTTAAGCTCCATTGCCATTGAAAAGAAAGACCATTACTCAAACTAACACCTGTAAGACCCAACACCAAGCTATCGTCATACAAACAAAAATCTGGAGGATTGGGTAAAGTAGCAAAAGCTGTACCCGCAGTTGGGGTCGTCGAACAAGTATCAAATCTGTTGTTGAAATAAGCATTGGGGCGGCTAGTTCCAGCACCGGTAGATGCTGTTCCTACATAATCACAGATACCAATACCCGTGGTAGCCACAGTTGTTGTGTAAGTACGAGATGCATTACTAAACAAACCAGTAGTCCATTCAACGCTTGCATTGTTAGTGGCAATACCACTCCAAAAACATGTGCCAATGACAATATTATCAGTACCATTCCAATAATAAGGACTGGAGAATTTAAATACATTCATACCCGTAGTTGGCAGATAAGCTATAATAGGATCAAAAACGACCAACCCTAAACCTGCCTGCCAACCTGTGGCCGATAAAACCGAAGTGCCAGTGGGTGGGGGGGCAGAAGTACCCGTACCAGAACCAATGTATAATTTAAAGTTGGTGTGTAAATAAGTGGTGGAAGCATCAAGCACATTAAAACCTATTGAGTCAATCCAACCAGGTTTCATACCTGCAGCTGCTAATTCTGAAGCTCTATACAGATATTGAGCTCTTTGCCCTGGATTATCATTACCAAAAGGTGTAGGATACTGTGTAGCAGTGTTTCCTGCAGTTCCACCACCAATTTTAATTAGTTGAGCGGAAGTATCTGCAAAGCTGCTCAGCAATAAAGCGCCGGCGCAAAGTAGTTTTTTGGCAAGTGAAAAATGGCGACTCATGGGTTTGATAAATGTTGTATTCATCTTCAGTTGTTTTAAATAAGTGTAATTCAACTATTCTTTCAATAGTTAAAGCGCCCTTAAAATTAGGTACTTTTTCTTAAAAAAAGAAATCCTCTTAAAAATCTATTTTTTGGTACTATATAATTTATTCTAAAAAAATATTATCTGAATCAATTTTGTTTTACAAACACAGAACTAAACCTTTTATTTTCAGATTGTATGACGCAATAATAAACTGCATTGGGCAAATCTGCAATATTTAGGCTCAAAAACCTACCATTCAATCCTTTTTCTTCGGTTTTCACTATTTGCCCTAAATTATTATAAATAACAATAGACGCCTGTTTTGCGCCGATGGTTTGCTCCAATTCAATAAAAATTTCCTCCTTGGTAGGATTAGGGAATAACTTGATTGCTCGCTTTTCCGCCTCCGGCTCTTGAATCTTTACAGTTAACGCCTGCTTATATAGCAACAATCCACCATATACGTTACCCACTACCATTTCATACTTGCCATCTGCATCAATATCGGCGATTGCGGGCGCAGACATATACGAGGTAAATGCAGAATAGTTTGATAATATAAAAGAATAAGCACTATCCAATCGGGTATAGGCCGAGAATACATTACCACCCTCAAAGCCTGTGTATCGGAAAATCCTACCCGAACGGCTGCCCATCACCAAATACTCTTTGGTTGAATTATCCATTCTACCAATAAAGGGCGCAGAATGACCGACAGACATTTTTTCGGGGTCCGACTTTACAAAACCCAGTTCGTTGTTGGTCAATACCAGTGAATGACTACCAGGTACGGTACTATTATTTTTATAATAAAATAAGTACCCCAATTGATCGCCAATCAATAAATCCTTTACTCCATCGGCGTCAATGTCATAGACAAGTGGAACTGCATAACCATTGGTTTCGATAGCTGTTCCAGAAGCGTCTTTCAGAGCTGTAGCAGTACCACCCCAAAATGGTGTAACCGTACCCGATGCTGCGGTATTTCGGATATAGTCAATAGTACCGTTAATGTGCCCCATCAGCAAATCATCTTTACCATCATTATCAATATCGCCGATACCAACAGAAATTCCCCTATACCTTAAAGCCGATAAACCCAAAAAATCATCTGTGATAATTTCGAAAGAAGGATTTCCGGGACTACTTGTATTTTGCAAATACATAATACGCGCTATATATTGCCCAGTGGTAGCCTCGTAATAACCTCTATTGCCAATAAATAAATCAGGTTTCCCATCTCTATTGTAATCATAGAAAAAAGGATATGAATTGGAGCCCACATCAATAGCATCAGAAACTAAAAAAGTATCTCCCTGATATCGAAAAGAAGGAAATTTGTCCGTTCCAACATTCTTATAATACCGACTGCACTTGTAATTTTCTGAGCCTGCCGGAGCATTTGGTGAAACCATTAAATCACGGTTACCATCTTGGTCGATATCTACATGAAATGCCGCCGCCCATTGTGCCACTTTTACCGTGTCGCCCAGAGTGGTCCATGTGGTATCCTGATAAACCATGCTATCTCTAATGCCGCTGGGGAATTTACCATTCCTCAAAAAAACCAGATAATTAAATGCACGGTGACCATCTAAAACGTCATAATCATTATCTCCGTCAATATCAAGTAGACAAGGTGTATTGCCTCCATCTGTCACCTTCAATATGCTAGTTGGATCAGGTGCCCCTTTTTTGAGCAAAGCGGAATTATCGCAAAAAACGCCCAAATCGTGAGTGCGCAAATAAGATTGCTTCATTTTACCCCAACATCTATCGGCAAGTCTTATTTGTACAGAGTCTTTAGGAAGCGACCTTTCTACTTGCATATTCTGATACCAATTCATATAAAAACCATCGCCGTAATAAGACAAAAAGTCAAGGTCTCCATCGTTATCAACGTCAACAATAGCAGGGATATCACCAGGGTTTACCTCTGCATTGATATCTCCGATGGTAAGCTTGTCATTATTGTAAAAAAGTGATTTGTAAAATGTAAAACACAGCTCTTTGGCCGTATTATAATATCCCTTGTGAATAGCAAAGCCAGTAAAACCAGCTTCAAACAAATCGGGGATATTGTCGCCATTATAGTCACGCATTATGAGATAATAGGAACACGTGGGGAAATTCTTGGCATACTGCGAGCGATACCGATAATTGGGTGATGAAACAGTACCGTAATTAATAAAAGTCTTGACAGATAATTGATCGGGTTGAAAAATAACCAAATCTTTAAGCCCATCATTGTTCAAATCGGCAATTGAATACTGCGGATTATTCAGCCCCCCACACCATGCCAAAGTTTTTTCTTTAGTGCCACGCTTCACGATTACACTCGTATCTTCTTCATATACCCTGCCTTGAAACTGTGCTTTTGTCATAAAGCCAGTGGCCATAAAAGCCAGTAGCAATAATGGTTTTAATGTTTTCATGGGTTTAATTTTTTTCGTATTTCTGCAAAGGAGAATTGGGTTCTTTCAAGAATAAATTATAGACCTTTTGGTCAACAAATGAAGGAATTAGCTTGTTGAGCCATACCGCCATTTTACCTTGCAAAGTCATTACCAATGTTCTTTTCCGGGTTTCCATAGCTTTGACAATCCTAGCTGCACATTCCTCAGCACTCATTAATTTGCCTTCCTCAAGTGGTGTTTCCTTTTGAGCATCTCCCGTAGCGCTCAGGGCTGTATTGCGAATATTTGAAGCTGTAAAACCCGGACTTACCCACATCACGTGAACCCCAGTGTGCAACAATTCGGTTCTTAAAGATTCTAAAAAACCTTGCATCGCAAACTTAGAAGAAGAATATCCGGTGCGGGCTGGCAAACCTCTGTAACCTGCAATAGAAGACACGCCTAAAATAATTCCTTTCGACTTTAAAATGGCGGGTAGCGCATACTTGCTCATATACACCGTGCCCCAAAAATTAATATCCATCAATTCTCTGATAACATCTAGCGCTACATCTTCAAACAAGGCCCGCATGCTGATGCCCGCGTTATTAATCAAAGCATCAATGGCACCCCAATTTTGCTGCACTTGTGCAACAAACTGTTTGCAATCTTCCTCTTTACTTACATCGGCAGCTATCAGCAATAAATTATTGTTATTAAAATCCTTAAAAGCATCCTTGAGTTTGTCTAAATTGCGAGCACACAAGGCCACCCTAGCACCTTGAGCCAAAAAGGCTATAGCAAGGGCTTTCCCGATACCCGAAGAAGCTCCGGTGATAATAATAACTTTATTCTGAAAATACATAGAACCCTTTCAAATTTACAGAACAAAAATATACTATTTCTTTAGAAGTATTTTTATAAATAAAGTACAGTATATTCGCTATTAGTAGTTGGTTATTGTACCTTCTATTTTATCTCAAAATCTTAAGCACTTGACAGAAATTATCATCAATCTTGAAACCATCAACCCTATTGAATTTGTAGGGGTCAACAACAATAAATTTGACATTTTAAAAAAACGTTTTCCCACGCTCAAAATCCTTTCGAGAGGTACACAACTAAAGGTTTCGGGCAAACCAGAAGAAGTAGAAAATGCATCTGTAAAAATCAATCAGGTGATCAGCTATCTCGAACGTAACGGGCATATCTCAGAAAATTACTTTTCCCGTATTTTGGGCGATGATGAATTGGGCGAATTGAGTGCCGAAGAAATGTCTAGTAACGATGTGCTCGTTTTTGGCCCCAACGGCAAAGTTATCCGAGCCAAAACACCCAATCAAAAGCTGATGACTACCACATCAGACAAAAACGACATCACCTTTGCCATTGGCCCTGCCGGAACAGGTAAAACCTACACCGCAGTAGCCTTGGCGGTAAGAGCACTCAAAAACAAAGCAGTACGCAAAATTATCCTCACCCGGCCCGCAGTTGAGGCAGGAGAAAATTTAGGATTTCTACCCGGTGATTTGAAAGAAAAAATCGACCCTTACTTACGCCCTTTGTATGATGCCTTGGATGACATGATACCAGCCGATAAACTCAATTACTACATGACCAACCGTGTGATTGAAGTGGCTCCATTGGCTTATATGCGCGGCCGTACACTAGATAATGCTTTTATAATCTTAGATGAGGCGCAGAACACCACCGATCTACAGCTCAAAATGTTTTTGACCCGTATTGGTGCCAATGCAAAAGCAATCATCACTGGCGACATCACACAAATTGATTTGCCTAAAAATATGAAATCGGGACTAGCCAAGGCCGAGCGTATCCTCAACAAGATAGAAGGTATCGGTTTTATTAAACTAGACGAAACCGATGTAGTACGTCACCGATTGGTAAAAATGATCATCCGAGCCTACGATAAAGCTCAAGAACAAGAAGAAAAACAAGAAGAAGAACTAAAAGAAATACGCCGCAAACAAAGAATGGAACAAAAGGGCGAATAATTTTTTCTGCGCCGCATTGACATTTTAATTTTTCTATCTACCTTCGGTACGTCAAAAAATACACAATGAAATTATTCAACATCTTGTTTTTCTCTGCAGCAATCCTTGCCACTATTGGTACGACATCCTGCACCAAAGAGTATACTTGTCAGTGCACTATTTCTTATTCAGGCATTGCCGGACTCCCAGATACTGTAGTGAAAGAATATCAAATTAGAGATACAAAATCAAAAGCTGCTACTATTTGTGAAGGCAATTCGACAACTAGTGAAAAAGACAATGTAAAAACTGTAGAAACCTGTCAATTGTTTTAGGTCTTATAAAAATTACTTTTGCGACAGTAGGATACAAACCTGCTGTCGCTTTTTTTTATCCCAAATACATTAAAATCATGAACGACCAAATCAAATGGACTTCGGTCTATAAAACCAGCAACAAGTTTGAAGCTGAAGTAATCAAAGGCAATATTGAACAGGAAGGAATACCTTGCGTAGTTGTTAATAAACAGGATAGTTCTTACCTCACTCTACTTCCGGGAATGGTGGAGCTGCATGTCCCTGAATCCCAACAGCAACAAGCCCTTGACATTATCCAACAACAAAAAAAAGAAGAAACTGAATAGTCTATGAACCATCCTTACAAAAAACTTGCTTTATCCCTTTTTTCCTGCCTCACACTTACCCTCAACAGCTTTGCCCAAAATACCGATTATGTGGGCAAAAAAGGTCAGCTCTATTTTTCGTGGGGTTATAACAAAGAATGGTACACGCTCAGTAATATCCATGTTCGACAAGAATCGCTGGGCAACGACTATACTTTCCGCAATGTTATTGGCAAAGACAAGCCAGGTTGGAATGATAAAAGTATTTTTAAACAACCCATTTCAATACCCCAATACAATTATCGTTTGGGTTATTGGTTTAAAGACAATTGGGCTTTTGAAATCAATTTTGACCATACCAAATACCAGGTAGAGCAGCAGCAATTACTGCACATACAGGGTAAAATGAATTTTTTGCCCGTGGACACTTATATGATTAACCGAGGCAATCTTTTGTGGCAATTGAACAATGGTGCCAATTTCTTTTTGTTCAATATCGTGCATAGAATTCAGGTGCCGCGTCTTCAATACAAAAATTTCAATGTCTCTTTATTGATGAAAGCGGGAGTTGGTTTTATGACACCACATGTTGAAAACACTATTTTGGGAAAAAGCAACAACAAAGGATTTCAGTTTGGTGGATGGGATATTGGTGGAGAGGCTGCGTTACGATTTACATTTTTCAAATATGCCTATCTCGAGTATTGCAACAAAGCAGTTTATGCTCGCTATTCGGGCTTGAAGGTGTACCAAGGCAAAGCTAGACAAGCTTTTGGCTGCTATGAAATGATTGCCAATATTGGTGTGAATTTCCCTGTTTACAACCCAAAAAAGAAAAACAGGGAACCAAAAATCGAGACTAACCCATCAAGTCTTTCAGAAAATGAAAAAGTTACTGATTAGTTTATTGCTGACTTTGATTGTTGCGCCTTCCTTTGCTCAAACCAAGGAGATAAAACGACCCAAACTAGTAATCGGGATTGTGGTAGATCAAATGCGCTGGGATTATCTGTATCGTTTCCAAAATCGCTATGGCAACAATGGATTCAATCGTTTGTTGAAAGAGGGATTCAACTGCCAAAGTACTTACTTAAATTATGTACCGAGCTACACAGCTCCGGGCCATACTAGCATCTACACTGGCGCTGTGCCTGCCACTCACGGCATTGTGGGTAATGATTGGATAGAAAATAACACGAGTCAATATTGCGCCGCTGATAAAAATGTATTCAGTGTGGGTGGCGCTCAAAAAGCAGGACAGATGAGTCCGAAGGCAATGAAAACCACCACTATTGGCGATGAATTGCGATTGGCCAGCAATTTTCGGTCGCGGGTGTACGGTATTGCACTCAAAGATCGCGGCGCTATTTTTCCTGCAGGGCATAGTGCCAATGGCGCTTTTTGGTTTGACGATAGCACAGGAAATTTTATCAGCAGCAGTTTTTATGGTAAAGATTTACCCCAATGGTTGCAAGATTTTAATGCCAAAAGGTGGGCCGATACTTTGTTGCAAAATAATTGGGAAACACGCTACCCTATTGCCTCTTACACCCAAAGCATCGCCGATAATAACGAATATGAATATTTGCGCAAAGGCGAAACAACACCCACTTTTCCGCACAAAGTTTTGCCCAACAATTATAAACAAATACGCAGTTTGCCTGCTGGCAATACACTTAGTTTTAAGTTGGCAAAAGCATTAATTAATGCTGAAGATTTGGGGCAAAAAAATGAAACCGACTTGCTGTGCCTCAGCCTTTCTTCTACCGATTATATTGGCCACGCTTATGCCCCTAACTCGGTGGAAGTAGAAGACATGTATCTGCGATTGGATAAAGACATTGCTTCATTTTTGCGCTATTTGGATTATACAATTGGCGAGGGCAATTACACCGTATTTCTTAGTGCCGACCACGGCGGAGCGCACAATGCTTCTTTTTTAAAAGATAACAAAATACCTGCAGGAACCTTGCCCGAAAATGAATTGGAGAAAGATTTGAAATCCCTGATGAAAAAGACTTTTGGCGCAGATAGTATCATCCGTGCTGTGATGAATTATCAAATTGTATTGGATGAACATTTGATTGAAAAAAAGAACCTCAACCGTGCATCCATTAAGCATTCAATTATAAGGCATTGTCAAAAAACGGAAGGTAATGCACAAGTAATAGACCTCGAAAACCTTGCCCAAAGCAACATTCCCAGCTTTTTAAAAGAAGTAATGGCCAACGGATATTATGGGCCGCGTTGTGGTGCTATTGGAATTATTTATCCGCCAGCCTGGTACTCCGACGGCAAAAAAGGAACCACCCACGGAACTTGGAATCCTTACGACACGCACATTCCGTTGCTATGGTATGGTTGGGGCATCCCGCAGGGCGAAACTTTTCAACGAAACGAAGTAACGGATATTGCAGCTACACTTGCCGCGCTATTGCACATACAAGTACCGAATGGCTGCGTGGGCAATGTGATTGAAATGAGGAAATAGGTTTTATTCTTGATGGAATAAATAAATATTTTCCTACTTTTAAGAAGCAATCAAAACGCCAATTTATGAAACCTCTAAAAAGTTTGAAATATAGCAAGTTTTCGTTTTTCCTAGGACTCCTATGCGTTCCTTTATTTAGTCCTGCCCAAAAGGATAGTAGTAATAAGAAAATATTCTTTGGATTGACAGTAGCACCAGAAATAGTTTTAAGCTCTATTCAAAATAGCATTTACCCAAAACAAGAGGCCAAACCAGCATTTGGATTTGCTTTTGGTATTACAGGTGAACGCTCTATCTCCAAGAAATTTTCTTTGAGAGGTAGTTTAGGCTACAGTCTCAAAAAAAGTAGGTTATTATTAAATGGTTTGGTTCTTGAATCGGACATTGACCCAATTACTGGTAATCAAATTTCAGAATCAAAGATTGAAAGCATATTTATTCAAAGGGAAGTATTTGCTCAAATTAGTGGTGTCTTTTATCCTATAAATAAGAAGTTTTTTTTCACTGGAGGCATAGAATTATTGAATGTACTCAAAAGCTCATCTACAGAAACCACAATTCAAGGTAATGGCACAAAATCTAAACAAGAAGGGAACTATGAAAATTTTATCAATATTGCGCCATCCGTTAGTGTAGGGTATAATTTTTACACAAAAAACAGAAAGATTCTATCTATCGAGCCGCTCTTCAAAACCTATTTGAGTAATTATGGCGACATTAAATTAACTGAAATAAAAATAAATACTTTTGCACTAAGAACTTCCTTATGGTTTTAAAATTATTTCGGAGCATCTAGCTTATCGTTTATACACAGCTTGGGTACAAAAAATAAGGTGTTTTAATATTAAATTATTAAAAACGATTGTACCTTCGTCCTCCAAATTCAAAATCTAAAATTTATGCAGGAAAATGGAAAGAAGAACCCTTCGGCAAATCTTGCCAATATAGGGTTGAACGTAGCTATTGCTAATTGGAATCTTTCGAATGAAGAGCTAACAAATAAAACGATTGAGCTCGGCCAAGGCGAACTAAACGACACGGGCGCCCTTTGCGTAAGCACTGGAAAATTTACCGGCCGTTCACCAAAAGATAAATTCACAGTAAAAGACGCTATTACAGAACATTCTGTAGATTGGGGAGACGTAAATATTCCTTTTGCACCAGATGCTTTCGACAAATTATATGACCGCGTTTGCAAGCACCTTGAAGGTAAAGAAGTGTGGGTGCGCGATTCTTATGCTTGTGCCGACCCAAAATACCGCTTAAATGTTCGTGTAATCAACGAAACTCCTTGGGCAAACCTTTTCTGCAACGACCTTTTCTTGCGTCCTACAGAAGCTGAAATTTTAACTCAAAACCCAGATTGGCACATTATCCAAGCGCCAAGCTTCCAAGCAGACCCAGCTATTGATGGTACACGTCAGGCCAATTTCACGATTGTAAACTTTACCCGCAAAGTTATTTTGATTGGTGGTAGCGCTTACACCGGCGAAATGAAAAAAGGCATCTTTGGTGTATTGAATTTTGTATTGCCACACGATCATAAAGTATTGTCGATGCACTGCTCGGCCAACGAAGGTAAAGATGGTGATGTAGCTTTGTTTTTCGGTCTTTCGGGTACTGGTAAAACAACCTTGAGTGCCGATGCTAATCGTGCCTTGATTGGTGACGATGAGCACGGTTGGGCGGATGGCTCAGTTTTTAACTTCGAAGGTGGTTGCTATGCAAAATGTATTGACTTGAGCGCTGAAAAAGAGCCTGAAATTTTTGCTGCTGTAAAACCAGGCGCTTTGCTAGAAAATATCACTTTCTTGCCTGGTACCAAAACAGTAAATTATGCTGACGGAAGCATCACTGAAAATACACGTGCTGCCTATCCTATTTATCATATTGCTAATGCCAAAGAACCATCTTACGGTGGCGAACCAAAAAATATTTTCTTCCTTACCTGCGATGCCTTTGGTATCCTTCCTCCAATTTCAAAATTAACCAAAGAGCAAGCGATGTACCATTTCATCTCTGGTTATACTGCAAAAGTTGCCGGCACAGAAGTAGGTGTTACAGAACCACAAACTACTTTCTCTGCTTGTTTTGGACGCGTATTCTTACCCTTACATCCAGCAAAATATGCCGAGCTATTGGGTAAAAAACTAGAAGCAAATCCAAACATCAATGTATGGTTAATCAATACAGGATGGAGCGGTGGCGCTTATGGCACTGGTAGCCGTATGAAATTGAGCCTAACACGTGCAATGATTACAGCTGCAATGAAAGGAGAATTGAATGATGTAGCCTACGAAGCACACAATGTGTTTGGTGTTTTGAAACCACAATCTTGCCCTGGAGTGCCTAGCGAAATTTTAAATCCTCGCGAAACATGGGCTGATAAAGAAGCTTATGATAAAAAAGCATCAGAACTGGCTAATTTGTTCAATAAAAACTTTGAAAAATATGCCGACCAAGCAAGCGACGCCATTAAATCGGCTGCGCCAAAAGCTTTGGTAAACGCTTAATTATTTAACCTGATTTAGGCTTTAAAAACGCCACTGCAATTTATGTTGCAGTGGCGTTTTTTCGTTGAATACATCGAAAATGTAAAATCTTAGCGCTTCGGATTTTCAAATAATTACAGCGCAAAAATGATGGGACAGATGAAACAAATCGAATGAAGATTCGACAGCAGCAGTTATGTCAATAGAGCGTTGGATAAAATATGAGCCAAAAATCAAAAGCCCCGAAAAATTTCGGGGCTTTTAAAAAAAGGTAGCATTTTAGCAATGCTTTTCTTGATGTCACACTAAATATTAGTGAGCAGCAGGAGCTGGAGCAGCAGCAGCAGCAGAATCAACAGCTGGAGCAGCAGTTGTATCAACAGCAGGAGCAGCAACTTCTTCAACTGGAGCAGCTACAACTGTAGTATCTTCAGCAGGAGCAGCAGTTTCAGTGTTACCACCGCAAGAAGCCAAGAAAAGACCCATAGAAAGGGCAACGATGCTAATTTTTACAAATTTCATAATTGTTGTTTTTAAAAGTTTAATTTCCCATTAATACCCAAACGGAAAAAAGGTAACCCAAGTTTTTGACATATTTTTTTTATTAATGAAAAGTAATGCTGAAAAGCTAATTTGTTACCTTAAATCGGGGTAAAACGAAATTCGGGATTAACTTTGTTGCTCAAGCACCATTACCGAAAAATATTTATTCAGTAATGGGTTACTTTTTATTAAAATCTGTATTAATTAGTGCAACTTTCCTTACTCAAAGAACATCAATTGCTGGAGGGTATCGCGAACAATGACCGGAAAATAACCGAGCAAGTGTATCGCGATAATTACAAACAAGTGCAAGCTTGGGTACAGGGACGTGGAGGTTCGGCAGATGATGGGGATGATGTTTTTCAAGAAGCAATGACAATTTTGTTCCAAAAAGCTCAAAATGAAGAATTTAGGCTTAGTTGCAAAATTGGAACCTACTTAGTAGCTATTGCAAAATACATTTGGTATAAAAAACTACAACTCCAAAATCGCAGACCCGACTTTTTACCCTTTGATAGCGGAGAGGAGGATGCGAACGATATCAGAGCCTATGAAGATGATGTAAAAGTACATGAAGAACGAGAAGTCTATTTTGAGCAATTAAATGCCGCGATGGAAGAACTGGGAGAACCTTGCAAAGGCTTACTAAAAGCCTTTTATAATGAAAACAAAAGCATGCAGGAAATAGCTGGTTTATTTGGCTACACAAATCCTGACAATGCCAAAACACAAAAATATAAATGCCTTGCGCGCCTAAAAAAACTATTTTACGCTGCGCAGGTAAACAAATAAACACCGAGAAAGAGCAATGAATAGTGAAAACAATATTTGGACCTTAGCAGAAGGATATTTGAATAAAAGTCTGAATGCTCAAGAACTAGATAAGCTAGATCAAAAAATTACTGCCGATAAAGAATTTGCTCAAGAATTTCAAGAAGCAATAGACATGTTGTTTTCCTTGAAAAAAAATGCAAGTCAAAAGCAGTTTAAACAAAACTTAATAGGCATTCAGAAAAAGGTAGCACAAGAGGAAAAAGATGCACCTCGCAAAATTTCTTTGCGTTTGCATTACCTACGCACTGCTGCAATAGCGGCTGGAGTTGCTTTAATCGCTTCGTTTGGTACAAATTTATGGAACAACAGAACTCAAGCAAATACGTCTAAATACAGTGAACTACGAAAGGTGCGCACCGAAATTGAAGGCATCAAGCAATCTCAAAACCGTATCATCAAAGTTTTAGACAATAAAGCGAATAAGCCTCCAATTGACAACAAGTATAGTGGTACTGGTTTTGCACTCAGCAATGACGGTTATATTGTCACTAACTACCATGTTACCGAAGGGGCAGATTCATTATACATCCAAACTCGTGACGGTAATTACTACAAAGCTTTTACAGTTAGTTTTGACGCCAATACCGATATCGCCATTTTAAAAGTTGAATCCAAAAAATTCAAATTTAGCAAACAGGGCAGCCTGCCTTATACATTTGCCGCATTAAAATCGGGGCTAGGTGAACGTATTTTCACCTTAGGCTACCCTCAAGACGAAATTGTCTATAGTGAAGGCTATATCAGCAGCCGAAATGGATATCTTGGAGACTCTATGCAATACCGCCTAGAATTGCCCGCAGAGCCAGGACAAAGCGGCGCACCCGTATTAGACGCCAACGGAGTGGTAATAGGGATAGTAACGGGCAAAGAAACCAAGAGCGTGGGCACTACCTATGCAGTAAGCTCTAACACTATGCTCAAAATGCTTAAAAACCTACCTCAGTCTAGCAATATTGCCTTACCTAAATCTAGTAAACTGAGCAAAATGAGCCGCAGCCAACAAATTGAAAAGTTACAAGACTTTACATGTGTGGTTAATGTGTATAAATAAGCTTTTTCATAAATTAAAACATAAAAAAACCGACTTATTGTTAAGTCGGTTTTTATTATTTAATTAAAATAAAAGAACCCAATATCTTCGCCTTATGATGGATTTTAGTTGGCTTTCGCGCACTGAATTACTTATTGGAAGAGAAAACCTTATAAAACTAAGTAATGCGCATGTTCTTGTCTTGGGTATGGGAGGCGTGGGCTCCTTTGCAGCAGAATTTATAGCACGTGGAGGCGTGGGAAAAATGACCATTGTTGATGGCGATGTAGTAGACCCTAGTAATAGAAACAGGCAATTACCAGCCTTGGCTACCAATCATGGGCAAAGTAAAGTAGCGATAATGGCCGAGCGATTGAAGGCTATCAATCCTGAAATAGAATTGAATGTAGTGAATGAATTTGTAAGACCCGAAGCAATCGATAAACTATTAGATACAGACGCAGACTATTTGATTGACGCTATTGACAGCCTCACACCCAAACTTACCTGTCTGCGTGCTGCTTTTCATAAAGGAATGAGGATAGTAAGCTCTATGGGCGCAGGAGGAAAACTGGACCCCACTCAACTTCAAGTCGTAGACATTTCAAAAACTCACAATTGCCCTTTTGCACAGCAAATCCGAAAACAATTGAGGGCAGAGGGAATTAAAAAGGGAATTAAAGTAGTGTTTTCGCCAGAGCTACCCGACAAGAAATCAATTATGAAAACGGACGGTACCAATTTCAAAAAATCTGCTTACGGCACTATATCCTATTTACCAGCAGTTTTTGGCGCTACCGCAGCTTCGGTGGTAATCCGAGATTTAATTGAAGAATAAAACAAACCAAGTTTTACTGTGAGCAGTATTCTTGTATTTTTACTTTGACAATCGGGATGATTATTATTCATTTTTTCAAGCATTCAACCCATTGTGTGATAGCTTTGACCAAATAGCTTATCCCTTTTACAGAACTTACCTTTAATGATGAAATGATGAATACTCAAAACTCGCTTGCTTCAGTAAAGACGAATCCTATAAGGGCACTTATATTAGATGACGAAATAGACGCTTGCCGAAATCTGGAAATATTACTTACAAGATATTGGAGCGATAGTATTCATATCGTTGGCGTTGTCCAAAGCACTGAAGAAGCTGAATTAAATATTCAAAGAATGAAGCCAGAGGTTTTATTCATTGATATCGAAATGCCCGAGGAAAATGCTTTTCATTTTTTAGAAAGAATTGACAGAACATCCTTCGAAATCATCTTTGTAACTGCCTATGATGAATATGCTTTAAGGGCACTGAAACTAAACGCTATTGACTATATCTTAAAGCCAATAAGCTTAGAGGAGTTAGATGCATCCATTAAAAAGCTAACAGAAAGGATATTAATGCGCCAAAAATCCGAAGGAATAGTACCCATTCAAAATTTGTCACATCTTGCAGAACAAATCAATAAAAAGCAAGTTTTTGATAGCTTAGTATTACGGACCAAATCGGAAATTATAGCCCTAAACTTTAATGAAATTGTATATTTGGAAGCAATTGGCGGTTACACCAATTTTTATTATGTAAAAGACAAAAAGCTTGAGCTCATTTTAATCAGTTATCCCTTAGTTGACTATGAAGAGCTTCTACCCTCTTTTAGTTTTTTCAGGATACACAAAAGTTTTATTATCAATACATTTTTTGTAAAAAAAGTAAGCCGAGGCGAGCAATACCAAGTAGAAATGAATTTTGACATTGTACTACCTATTAGCCGAAGAAGGCATCAAAGTTTCATTGAATTTTTGAAACAGAAATCATAATTAATGCGATTTTTTTTCCTACTCCTATTGTTAATGGTTTCCAAAAGTGCTGCGGCAAAGGATTTTCCGATGTTGCACTACACTATCGAAGATGGATTACCCAGCAACACTATTTACGATATTTATCAGGACAGTGATGGAATGATATGGATAGGGACAGACAAAGGGGTATCGCGATTTAATGGTATTAAGTTTGAAAATTTCACAACAGATGATGGACTAAGTGATAATGAATGTTTTTTCTTTCAACCTGATTACGAAGGAAGACTATGGATTGGCACCTATAATGGCAAACTATGCTACTTCAAGGACGGTATTTTTCACAATGAAAAAAATACACCTTGGCTGCACTTACCTTTTGCTGTATCGAACACTAAGTGTATCAATTTAAATTCTGACAGTAGTCTTACTTTGTTTTTTGAGGACATTCCTTCTATATTGGATATAAAAAACAAGACTATTAAAATCTACGATTCAAAATACATCTGGGCTAAGAATACCACTAATTTTCGGTTCCAATTTGCCGAAAAAAAAGAAGAAGGCAAATATTTAGTAACTTACCCTGACGAAAAAATTCTAATAGATTTTAAAAAAAATATCAAAAAACACACACCCATAAAAAAAAATCAGGCCAACCATTATAGAGATTTTGTCAACAACAAGAGCTATTTTCTTTGTGAAAACCAAATAATTACGGACGATAAGCAAAACCTAAAACAGCCGAAGGAGGAAGTAATTAAAAATATCAGAATATTCAATATTATCAGAAACAACAAAAACCTTTTTATTTCAAGCAGTAAAGGTCTTTTCATCAACGATGATTTTTCATTGCTTGAACATCTTACTATCAATAAAACCTACATTAATAAGAATGGCGATATTTGGATTGGCACAGCAATTGATGGTTTGTACCTCAGCTCTTGTAAAATTTACAAGGCCCTCAAATATTCAAATTTACCAGACGAAAAAGTCGTGTTCGCATCCAAAGACAACAATAGGCTTTTGCTGGCAAATGCAAAGCGCAGCATATACTCATTTGACCTACAAAATTCCAGATTAGAAAAGTTGTTTGAATTAAATAGCCTTAATTCAAATGAAATTGGAGGAGTACAATGGAAGGAAGGTACGGACTTTTATAGTTTTTCTTATTCCGAAAATTACAAAATCACTAATATTGCTAGTCGTCTTCAACAACAAAAGAGAATACGTGCAGGTAATATGTGGGGATGTACTATTGTATTGCGAAATCAGGATTACATCTATTTTAGAAACAGAAGAGTAATTTACTATTCTTCAAAAAAAGACTTTTATAACAGTGACGATTCCGTAAAAATTTTATCAATTATTTTAGATAGCAATAATTCAACCATTTATGCTTTTAATAAAAATGAATTAAATGAAATTTGGAGCTCAACAGTAAGCAATGTGTACAAGCTAGTGAACAATGTACCTATAAGACAGCATCAATTTAAGAATGTAACCTTTCGAGAATTTATTTTTTTAAATAAAACATTAGTGGGAATTACCCATCAAAACCAATTGATTTTTTGTACAAAATATGGCAATCAAGAAATCAAAATAGACAGTTTGCTGAGTAATAACTGCATTTGGGAAAAATTTTATCCCATAAATGACAGCACAACCCTTATCAAAACAAACAACTTCTTTCGGTTATTAATAATCAATCCGTCTTTGAGTAAACCAAAATACTCAGTGCGGGTGATTGAAAATCCACTCATCCCTTTCCAACCCGAATATGTATTTTCGGACTCATCATATATTTACTTTTTCAAAAACCGAGAAATTTCATCATTCCCTATTGATTATGTTATAGAAAAAAAACCGTTACCAGCAATCAAGTTTTCGACATTAAGAACAGACAAAATTGAAAATGCTATTATCGACACGGTCAAACTACAATATAACCAATCAAAAAATCTAAAAATAAGCTTCATCCCCGTTTCATTCTACCACCAAAACCTGAGTTATGAATATAATATTTCAGAAAAAGGCAAGCCAGGTACTTGGACTTCTTTTGCGGGAGAAGAACTAAACTTAATAAAAATAGGCTACGGAAACTTTACCATTCAGGTGCGCGCCAAAACACTTTCTGGCGATTATTCAAAGGCAGCAAGCTTTATACTTATTGTTCAAAAACCTTATTGGGCAACCTGGTGGTTTGTCAGTTTAATTTTCATTTTCTTAATCTTGATTGTTGCAGTACTCGCACGATTTGGCATCAAACAAAGACTTAAGAAAAAGGAAGGTGAAGTCCGATTTTTAAGATCTGAATATAAAGCCCTCAATGCATTGATGAATCCTCATTTCATTTTTAACTCTCTCAATAGTGTACAAAGCCTGATTAACAACAACGAGAATACTACTGCCAGCAAATACATCCGCATTTTCTCTGATTTGATTAGACAAAATATGCGCAATATTGCCAACGACCTCATTCCGCTGAGCAAAGAATTAGATTTAGTGGAAAACTACCTCAAAATTGAACAACTACGATTCAAAGAACATCTCAGCTACACTATAGACATTCAAGATGATATAGAAACTGAAATGATCATGGTACCCCCACTGCTCATTCAACCTCTTGTAGAAAACGCAATAAAGCACGGTATTTGGCCCAAAAAATCAAATGACGGATGTATCCAAATCTGGATTGGAGAAATAGGTACTGAACTCAAAATTGAAATTGAAGACAATGGAAATGGGTTTAACGCGACTAAAAAAACAGACACGCTTCACGAATCTTATGCAATGAGGAATATTGAGCAACGAATTGAACAATTATCTCAGATACATTCTACCCAAATCAACATTGAAATTATAGAGAAAAAAGACGAAAACGGGAAGGTAATTGGTGTTGTCTCAACAGTGACCATCCAAATGCCAAACTAGAAATCCACAGAAACGAAAACTATTTTTTTTCGCGCAAAGATTTGTACAATTTTATAGCACTCATCAACAAGGCTATAAAAACAAGTAGGCCTACTAAACCCCAAAGCAAACTGATCTGCTGCTTCACAACCACCAACATTACTATGGCAATTAAAAAAATAGTGGCCAATTCATTCCACACGCGCAACTGTTGGGAGCTAAATTTAAAAACACCTGCACATTGTTGTTTAAAAATAAGATGAAGAGAAAAATGATACCCATAGAGCACCACTACAAAAACAAGCTTTAAAAGCAACCAACGAAAAGGCGCTTCGAACAAGTATTGCCAATACCCCATTTCTATCAACAGCCAAGGGCCGAAAACCAAAGATAATATTGCAGAAGGCCAAGTGATACCATACCACAGGCGTTTCAACATTACAGTGAATTGCGCACGGAATGCGTCGCGCACTTCAGGGCTTTTTTCGGCAGCCTCAGTGTTGTAAATAAACAAACGTGGCATGTAAAACATACCTGCAAACCAAGTGACAATAAAGATGATATGCAGAGCCTTGATGTAGAGCATTTGCGTGTTTTGTAAAAATATTAATTGATCCAGCTTGCCACTGCTTTCACCCACTCTGGATGCACATTCATACACGGAATCATTTCATAAGTTTCGCCGCCGGCTTCTTTAAAAATTTCTTCACCCTCCATTTGTATTTCCTCTAGGGTTTCTAAACAATCACTCACAAATGCTGGGCAGAGTATCAGCAACTTTTTAATCCCTTCTTTGGGCATTTCCTTGAGTCTAAAATCTGTATAAGGCTTCAACCAAGGCTCTCTACCAAGGCGGCTTTGAAACGAATAGCTGTATTTCTCTTTTGGGATATTTAATTTCTCGGCAACGAGGCGCATCGTTTCCAAACATTGATGACGATAACAAGTAGCGTGCGCTGCCGATGGCGTTTCACAACAATTATCGCAGCTAAGGCAATGTTTTTTGGTGGGGTCACTTACCTTTAAATGACGCTCTGGGATACCGTGAAAACTGAATAAAATATGGTCGTAGTCTTTCTGTAAGTACGGCTCAATATTGGCGCTCATCGCATGGATATACTCCTCGTTGTTGAAATAAGGCTCAATAACGCTTAATTTAAAAGCATACTTTTCTTTTTCATGAATTTCTTGAGCATATACTACCCCTGTTTCAAAGCTACTCATTGCATAATGCGGATACATAGGCACAAGAATCACTTCTTTGAGATGAGGCATTTTGGCCACCAAATGATCAAATGCGGCCTTAGGTGAAGGGTTGGCATAGCGCATTGCTATTTCAACCGGATATTCTGTATGAGCCTGTACTGCCGCTTGTAATTGTTTGGTAATCACTATCAATGGAGAGCCATCTTTGGTCCAGATGGATTGGTATGCATGGGCTGATTTGGGCGCACGAAGCGGAACGATAATACCCTTTACCAAAAGCAATCGGAAAAGATAAGAGTACTTATCAATCACCCGATTGTCCATCAAAAATTCATTAAGATATTTACGGACATCTTTGGTGCTTGGAGAATCAGGCGAACCAAGGTTCATTAACACGACAGCTTTTTCGGCATTTAAATTCATAACAGTGAAATATACGAGCGAAAATACTCGAAAGTTTTGGCAAAATCAGTAGCGTTTTGATTTGATATCAAAATAGCCCTATAAGCAAAATTTGAAAATGATTTGATTATCCCAATTGCTCTGTAAGTTTGCAATGAAATGAGCACAAAAAAAATACTTAATCTTTTCTTTGTATTGGCCCTAAGCATTGGAAAAGCTATTGGGCAAGATTGGACTTCGCCCGAGGTGGAGCAAATGTACCAACAAGGTCTGGCAACCTTGAGCCGAGGCAATGCTACAGAGGCCGTCGCAATTTTTCAAAAGATATTACCGATTGAACCAAACAATTTTTTGGTAAAAAAATCAATCGCTCAGTCGTATTTACTAGCTGGCAATCACAAAAATAGCTTGTTGATTTTAGAACCACTATTAGCTAACAATACTGCTGACGCAGAATGCTACCGTATTGCTGCTCAAGCCTATTCTGGCATTCAGGATGATAAAAAAGCACAGAAAATTTTATCTGAGGGAATAACGAAGCATCCCAATTCCGGATTATTATTTTATGAGCAAGGCCTACTGTTCAAAAAACAAAAAAATTACGAAAATGCACTTAAATCTTGGCTAGATGGTATTGCCGCACAGCCTGCATTCCACTTAAATTATCACGAAGCAGCAATTGCCTATGTACAGACAGAACAGGTAATTTGGGCCATCATTTATGGCGAAATCTTTGTGAATAAAGAACCCAATACACAAAGAGGAAATGAGACACGAATACTTTTACTGGATGCCTATCAAAAATTATTCTTCACCCCATCAAAAAATATTAACGGAGACCAAACTTTAGTCAATACCCCTTCAAACTTTGAAGAAGCTGTAAAAAAAACCTACCTCAGTTTGTTTTTTGTGGTGAGCGATGGCATTACGACCGAAAATCTCATCATGCTGCGCAGTAGGTTTATCATCAATTGGGAAGATAATTATGCCCAGAAATATCCTTTCAGCTTATTTGATTTTCATAAAGACATGATGAGGAATGGCTATTTTGACACCTACAATCAATGGCTATTAGGTAAAGCTGAAAACCCACAGCAGTACGCTACCTGGGCTGGCAATTTCGCCGAAGATGTGGCAAATTTTGAAAAATATAGAATCAAAAATCAGCTGCAAATCACTGCTGCAGACCAATACAACACCAACCGCAATTTTAAAGGATTGTTTGCCGAAAAAATGGGCAAGACGCCAAAACGTTAAATAAATGAGGCGCCAATCCATATTGATGTCTCAAAGGCTTATTTTTGTCCTCTTTCAATATTTTCAAATTTCGTATGTCTTCATTTCGTTACGCGCACCGATTCATTACCAACATCACTGTTTTATTGAGTACGCTATTTTATTTTACCGATGCCACTGCACAAAGCAACCAAAGTGTTGACCGCATCATAGCTAAAGTAGGTAAAAGTCGTATCATTTTAGAATCTGATTTAGAGCAAAACTTCGCTCAATTTAAAGCTGAAAACCCCGACATCGGCGATAGCGTTAAATGCTCTTTACTGCAGGAAATGATTTTCCAAAAACTATTAGCCGAACAAGCAGACCGAGATAGTATTATCGTTAACGAAGAAGAGGTAGATGCCAACATGGAGCAACGCATTCGCTATTATGTCAATCTTGCTGGCTCGCAAGAACGACTAGAGCAACAAATGGGTAAAACCATTTACCAAATGAAAGATGAAAACAGAGAAATTATTAAAGAAGGATTGGTAGCCGATAGAATGAAGAATCAAATTATTGCCGGAGTAAAAATTACCCCAGTAGAAGTGCGTAAATATTTTGAAAAAATCCCATCGGACAGCCTGCCCTACTTTCCTGCCAGTGTTGAACTTGGTCAAATTGTAATCGACCCTCCACCGAGCGCTGAATTGGATAATTATGCGCGCACCAAACTGGAAGAAATCCGCAAAGAAATTAAAGATGAGGGAAAAAGTTTTGAAACAATGGCCGGAATGCACAGTATTGACCCTGGTAGCCGCGATATCGGCGGCGACCTTGGTTGGGTAGAAAAAGGGCAAATGGTACCTGAATTTGAAAAAGCAGCATTTCGATTACAAGTTGGAGAAGTATCATCTATCGTCAAAACAGAGTACGGTTATCACATTATCCAAATGGTAGCCCGTCAAGGCGAAAAATGTCATTTGCGTCATATCCTTATCCGCCCAGAACGTACGAGTGTCGATTATAAAAATGCACTTTTAAAACTAGACAGTATAAGATCTGAATTAATCACTCAAAAAATCACCTTTCAAATAGCTGTAGGTAAATACAGTACCGAAAAAAGCAGCAAAATGACAGGCGGAATGATTACCGACCAACGTACAGGTAATTCAAGGTTGCAAATCAAAGACCTCGACCCTGCAATGGTACTAGCTATCGACAGTTTGAATGAAGGAGGATTCTCTCAACCCCAAATTTTCTCTAATCCTCAAACAGGCGACAAAGCTTGTAGAATTATCTACCTCAAAAGCAGAACCCAACCGCACAAAGCCAATCTGATTGATGATTACAACAACATTCAAGAAGTAGCGCTAAAATCGAAACAAATAGAAAAACAAAGCGAATGGCTGAAAGAAAAACTACCAAGCTTTTACCTTAAAATAGATAAAGATTACCAATCTTGTCCTGAGTTGTTGCCCTGGATATTGCTTATCAACAAGAAGTAAAACTTTCTAAGTTATTCTCAAACTACATAAGTGCCCCCTAATTGAGCTTTCATTATTTAAGCAAAATAAGCAAGAATAAAAATAAAGAATAAAAACAAAGCCCCTCAACATTGTTTTGTTGAGGGGCTTAATCAATTGTATGAAGTATTAAAAATTACGCATCTTCCAGACGCCTAACATAGCCTCCTTGACAATATTAGAGCTCATTTTCGAAGTGCCTTCAGTTCTGTCGATAAAAGTGATGGGTACTTCTTTAATTTTGAAACCCAATTTCCAGGCACGGTACTTCATTTCTACCTGAAAAGCATATCCAACAAATTGTACATTATCGAGCGGAATCTTTTGCAATACCGCTCTGCGATAGCAGATAAAACCTGCTGTTGGGTCATTAACAGGCATCCAAGTAATCAGCTTTGTGTACAGTGCGCCACCTTTCGAAATCAATTTTCGGTTTAAAGGCCAATTCACGAGTTTGCCCCCTGTAACATAGCGCGAACCTACAGCCACATCGGCCCCTTCGTGAGCGCAAGCATGGTGTAACCTAATGAGGTCGTCGGGATTATGCGAAAAGTCGGCATCCATCTCAAAAATGAATTCATATCCTTTTTCCAAAGCCCATTTAAAGCCAAATATATACGCTGTACCCAAACCCAATTTGCCTGTACGACAAACAATATGTAATGATTGGGTGAATTCTTTTTGCAAAGCCCGTACGATGTCGGCGGTACCATCCGGAGAACCATCGTCTACAATAAGTATGTGAAAATTTCCATCGAGGGACATCACCTTGCGGATAATCTTTTCGATGTTTTCCTTTTCGTTATAAGTCGGTATGATGACTAGTTTGTCCAATGTTTGATTTTAAATATCGCGGCAAAATAATGAAATAGTTTCGGCTACGAACATCTGTTACTGATATTCTGATTTTTTTACCAAATAATGGCAATGCCCAAAGACTATCTTTTTAGTTTACCCAACCTCATTTCGTTATAAATTTCAGAAGCCTTTTGCTTGGTGTGCAGCGCAAAATCGGCATTCATTATCCAATCGTAATAGCTAGGTTCTTTCTCAAAAACCTCTTTAACACTTCGGCCCTTATGCTTCCCGAAATTAAAAATAGGCACACCATCCTTCATCACCATTCTGCGCGCATAATCCACCAAATCATTAGTACCGGCAAATTCTTGAATGCCTTTGGTGTCTTTGGGCAAATCTTGATAACGCTCTAACTGGGCTTCTAGCACATCAATAGTCGCATCAATATCCGCTTCGGCACTGTGCGCATTTTCAATTGTGCGACCACAATAAAAGGCCAGCGCAGCACTAAGTGTGCGCTGCTCCATCTTAAAGAAAATCTGCTGCACATCCACCATCACTCTTTCTGTAAAATCTACGTCAATACCCGAACGCAAAAACTCTTCGGCCAATAGCGGCAAATCGAATCGCGTAGAATTATAACCGCCAAAATCACAACCCTTAATCCAATTATTGAGCTCGTGACCAATTTGTTTAAAGCTAGGCGCATCGGCAACATCAGCATCATAAATACCGTGTATCGCCGAAGACTCTGCAGGGATAGGCATTTGCGGGTTAATACGTTTTACATATTTATCGCGACTGCCATCTGTATTTATTTTTACAAAGGCCAATTCTACGATTCGGTCTTTAGCCGTATCTGTGCCTGTGGTTTCAAGGTCGAAGAAAACAATGGGGCGCTTGAGATTAAGTTTCATTTTGAAAAAATTGAATGAAGCGAAGGTAGACAATTCGGGAATGAGGCAATGGGGCAATTTGACAATTGGGCAATTTGGCAATAGGCAATGCGAAAATGTGGGAAATGTGGACGAAAAATTTTATTGAATTTTTGAGGTCGGCTTTATTACATTCTTTAAGCTTTGGGTTGCGTCGCACATTTCTAGGTATAACTTTTCTTCAGCTTTGTATAGCGGATTACAAATCGGCCTTATCAATGGTTCGGGATGTTTTTTTAAAATCCCAAACATCGCATAAACTAATGTGAGGAGGGGGTCTTTTTGTCCAGTCCAATTAGCATTTTTGATTTCAGTTGAAGCTCGGGAAATCTTGTCCAAGGTAAAGCCTCTGTCCAGTTCTCTGGGCTTTCAATGATATTCATTTCTTTACTCCATGCCCAAGTATAACGAACTCCAGGAGCTAATCCGTAATGAGTTGACTCATCCCTAACCAATTCAATTTCCTTAATATACCCATTTGAATAGAACAGAACATAAAGAGTGTTATCTAGATTTCTCCAATCTTCAGGTCCTTTTTCAAGCCATGAAAATGATTGTTTCGTCAAAATACCATTATTGTCAAACTGAATTTTCCCATTCTTATAACTTTTCGATTCAATCTGTCCTGTCTCAAACCATGAAAAACTAGTGTCTGAACCAAATAAAAACTTAGGCTTGCCATTTTGGAAAAATTCTTTTTTATATACTGTTTCGACAGCATTTCCATTTATTTGATAAGAGGTGTCAAACTCACTCTTAAAAATTGTAGGATAAATTTTTTCTAAATATTCTTTTTGTAAAAGTCGGTTTTCAAACTTTCGAAGTCCTTTTTTAAATGTTGTGTCTCCAATTTTGTACACTATAAACTCAGATTTTAATTCGCCATCTTCAAACCAAGTTTGAGTAGTATCCTTTCTTTCATAAAATGAAAGCCTTCCAGATTTAAAATAGCCTTTTGACCAAATAAAAGAGGGTTCATCAAACAATGATTGCATAGGATATTCACTTACGACCTCTTTGGAACCATCTTTATAAAACTTAATCCATTTACCTTCTTTGAAACCGTATTTATTCGACCTGTTAATTTTTTCACCGTTAAAAAACTCGTATGAGGTTTTTACAGTATCGTAATAATTTTGCGTAAAACTTATCGCAGAGTCTTTAAAGAATAGTTGATATTTTTTACCAATTAATCCTGAAATTTCATACCGAATTGAGAAGCAACAATTACAATTGCAATTACCACCTTTATATTCTCGATAAGGAAGCAATACCAATCTATTTTTGGAAAAGCTTACGGCAGGCTCGAAAGTTACACAGCAATTTTCCGAAAAGTGAACCGTGTAAATTGTTGTAGAATCTGAGTGTTCAATATTGCTTATCCTATTTTTTAAGCGATATGGGTTAAATGAATTGTCACAAGATTCGCTTGACCACTTGATTAATTTTACTGCTTCTGATTTGTTTTGTCCATTTGAGGTTAGGCAGAAGGAAGCAATAAAAATTATTGTCAAGATTGGTTTCATGCGGCTGATTAAGGGACGGCTGCCTTTAAAATAGCAGCTAACTCGAAAATAGACGCTTGTTTCCGCATATCCAAACTTGACTTAATATTATTTCCCTCCCTACCTCTCATTCTTTGCCATGTCCTAGTCTGTCGAGGCTATATCATTCCGAAAAGTTATGCCTTACGGGAAAGGCCTCACAATTATTCCATTAAATATTCAGCCGACTTCCAAAATAAAAAAATGCCAACCAAAAATTGATGGTTGGCATTTTCAGTAAATTATGAATGATTACAGATTTCCTCTTTTCGCTTGTTCGCGCTCAAGGCTTTCAAACAAGGCTTTGAAATTACCGGCACCAAAACTTTGTGCTCCGTGGCGTTCAATAATTTCGAAGAACAAGGTTGGGCGGTCTTCAACAGGCTTAGTGAAGATTTGCAACAAGTAGCCTTCTTCATCACAATCGACAAGGATACCCAGTGATTGCAGTTTTTTGATATCTTCATCAATACTGCCCACGCGCTCCGGAATCATCTCGTAATAAGCCTCAGGCGGTGCGCTCAAAAATTCAATGCCACGCGCTTTTAATTCGGTAACGGTTTTGACGATATCCTTGGTGGCCACAGCAATATGCTGTACGCCTTCGCCTTCGTAAAAATCAAGGTATTCTTCGATTTGAGATTTCTTTTTTCCTTCGGCTGGTTCGTTAATTGGGAATTTAGAAAAACCATTTCCGTTGCTCATCACTTTACTCATCAAGGCAGAATATTCTGTGTTGATTTGTTTGTCGTCGAAAGAAAGAATATTGACAAATCCCATCACATCCTCGTACCATTTTACGGTAGGCAACATGCGGTTCCAGCCCACATTTCCTACACAATGGTCGATGTACAACAAACCGCAATCGCTTGGGTTATAATCGCTTTCCCATTTTTCGTAGCCAGGCATAAATGGACCTGTATAATTTTTGCGCTCGATAAACATGTGTACTGTTTCGCCATAGGTATAAATACCCGACATGCGTACCTCACCATTTTCATCAGTAAGGGTTTTAGGTTCCATATAAGATTTACCGCCACGCTTGGTGGTTTGCTCATAAGCATCGTAAGCATCATCTACCCAAAGGGCAAGAATTTTTACACCATCACCATGCTTTTTTACATGTTCCGAAATCTCGTGTTTAGAGTTGAGTGCTGTAGTGAGTACCAAACGAATTTTGCCTTGTTGCAAAACGTAAGAAGAACGATCGCGCACGCCCGTCTCGGGACCCGCATAGGCAAGGCTTTGGAAGCCAAACGCTGTTTTGTAAAAATGGGCAGCCTGCTTAGCGTTACCTACATAAAATTCAATATAATCGGTGCCATTAATCGGCAAAAAATCGCCTGCTTTTGAGATTTTTTCGGCAAAAGTGAGTGTTTTATTTTCCATTTCTCTATTATAATTAGCTGCCACAAAAGTAAGAAAGCAAAGTGAAATAAGAACTTAGTATAACCAATGAGCTAAAATGCACGATAAAAAATGGTTGCATTCTAAAAAGCAATAGCGTTTCAGCATTATCTTCTTTACTTTACAAACAAAATCATCCACCAATGCCTTTATTTCTCAAAGACAAAGCGACGAAGCTTTTTGTGTTTATGGCTGCCTTTTTTGTGGCCAATGCCCTGATTGCTGAGTGCATCGGTGGCAAATTGTTTTCGCTGGAAACTTTGCTAGGTTTTGATGTTCATCCCTTTACACTTTTGGGCGAAGATGGCCTCACCTATACCTTGACTGCTGGAGTATTGCTATGGCCGCTAGAATTTGTGATGACGGACATTGTGAATGAATATTATGGACCCAAAGCGGTGAAACGCATTAGTTGGATTGCAGTATCCTTGATTGCCTATGCCTTTGTGATGTTTTATTTGGCTATGAGTGTACCTGCCGAAGAATCGTTTTGGCGTGGCAGTATGCAACAGGAAGGAATACCCGATATGCAAGATGCTTTTAGTGCAGTATTGGGGCAAGGGATGTGGATTATTGTGGGCAGTATCTGTGCTTTTTTAATCAGCCAATTGGTGGATGTTTGGGTCTTTCATAAAATCAAAAAAGCCACTGGCGAAAAAAGTGTTTGGCTAAGGGCTACAGGCTCAACGATGGTGTCGCAACTCATTGATAGTTTTATCGTTTTGTTTATTGCCTTTCATATTGGCAAAGATTGGTCGATGCAAAGAGTATTAGCCATTGGTCTGGTAAATTATAGCTACAAAGCAGTGATGGCCATTGTGTTGACGCCTTTAATCTACTTCGTAGAATATTTTATCGAGCGTTATCTCGGGAAAGAAAAAGTAGCGGAAATGAAAGCTGCTGCGATGGGGAGTTAATTGGGCAATTTGACAATGAGACAATTCGGCAATTCGGCAGTTTTTTGAATGAATATTCCCCAATAATCATTCACCATTAAACACTAACCATTCAATATTAATGCCACCATTTCTTTCGCCAAACTTGGTCCTGCCGAAAAACCGCGCGTGCCTAAACCATTGAAGAAATAGATATTTTTGAATTGTTGGTGTTGCAACAAAAGTGATTGTTGTCCAGCCGTAGTAGGTCGTTCGGCCACCCAATGATCTACTATTTCAAAAGGCAATTTCAACCAACTTTTTAAAGCCTTTTCTGTTTGTTTGCGCCATTCAATATTAGGTTCCAAATCATCATAATCCCAAATATAATTACTGCCACACCAAAACAAATCATCGCGATGTGGAACCAAACGAAAGTCTTTGTGGTAGATGTGTTCAGTTGATAAATGAGGAATAGAAAGCAACAAAGCATCGCCCCTATTTTGGGTAAAAGATAAAGATGGGAAAAAGGGATTTTGCCGACCAATGGCGCCTTCGCAAAAGACAATGTTATTTGCTGTGATGTCTTTGTATTGAATTAATTTCTCTGAAATTTTTAAGTTGTCACAATTAAAATGCTCCTCAATCAGTGCATTTTTAGACTGTAAAAAAATCGCCCAATTACTCAGCAAACTTTGAGCATCAACAGTATAAACTGGGGACACTTTACCTATGCCGAATGCTGCGTTCCAAACAACATCTTCTTTCTCCTCTTGTTCTTGCAGGTAGGGATTACCCAACTCCATTTGCTTTCTAAAATTTGTATGCGAGATTTCATCACGATGAAAAACCAACAAGGATTTTTGCTGAACCAAATCGGCTTGCAGTAAGCGATTCAATTGTTGGTACTTTTCCAAAGCTACAGGAATAAAACGCTCCGCATCTTTGGCCAAAGTCCAGTTTTTGCCCACCAAAGGATTGATGACTGCCGAGGCCACAAGACTAGTATTGTGTTTTTCTTTTTTATCTATCACCACAACAGTTTTTCCTACACGCATTAACTCGTAGCTGAGTAAAGAACCTGCCATACCTTGACCGATGATGAGAAAATCTGTGTCCATAAAAAAACAAAAAGCGTCCGGCAAAAATACCGAACGCTTTAATGCGAAATAGCGCTAAATGATTGTTTAATTCATCACAGGTAAAAAGGAATATTTCTTACCATATTCCATCATCTGACCATAGAATGAATCAGGATATTCAATTTTTACATCGCTTATTTTATCACCTTCCATTACAGGCACTAGGCGTGGCTGGATAAAACCTTTGTAGGATTTAATGTTCAATTTTGCAAAGCGCTCCAAAACTTCTTTGTGTAATTCCTGATTCACTTTGACACCGTATGTTTCTACCAGATTTTTACCCGCATTAAAATCACCCTCTGATTTGATGCGTTGAATTTCGCGTAATAATTCACCAAACAACACGCGCAATTTATCGTAGTCGTTGATTTGCACATAAGTTTTGTTGTCTTTTTTTACAAACTCTACTACCTTATCTTTTTTACCTTTTTCATACACCCAATAAGCATTGAGTGCTCGGTTGCGCATATGCGCTTCTTCGATATTATCACCAAGTTTCAATCTTGTCAATTGTGTCATCAAGCCATTCATCATATAACTATCGTACTCCGCTTTACCCACTTCCAAAGAAGGCATTACACCAATTTCCACTAGCTTTTTATCCATAATATAATAGAGCGCAACCAAATCTGCACGGGCTTCTTCAAGGCAACTGGCATAGTTTTTCAAGGTCTTGTCGGGAGTACCCACACCAGGATTAATTTGTCCCGATGCGTGTCCTATACATTCGTGCATGTCTGTGTGCAAATCACTACCTAGATTACCAAACTCTTTCATTCTTTTGGTCTTGGCAGCATCGCCCACAAATTCATCCAACATTCCGCTGCCCGCACTGCTCTCATTATAAGCGTGAACAATATTGCTCAAAGAAACTGATTTTGATCCTTTCTCTTTACGCAACCAATCGGAGTTGGGCAAGTTGATACCAATAGGAGTGCTTGGTGCTGCATCACCTGATTCTACAATTACTGTGATAGCCTTTGCAGTTATTCCTTTCACTGTTTTCTTTTTGTGCTCGGGCATCAAAGGAGAATTATCTTCAAACCACTGAGCCTCTTTGGCAATCTTGGCAATAGTCTTGGTGGTTTCCATATCTTTCAAAGAAAGTACCGATTCAAAGCTTCCTTTCTTGCCAATGGCATCATTATATACCTCAATGAAACCATGACTGATGTCTATACGGCTTGCTGTATCTGCAACCCACGCAATATTGTATTCATCCCATTTGTGCAAATCACCCGTTTTATAATACTCCGAAAGTAATTGTAGCGCTAATTTCTGCTGCTCATTTTCGGCAACAGTAACAGCCTTATCCAACCAATACACTACTTTTTCTAAAGCAGCAGAATACATCCCACCTACTTTCCAAACCTTCTCAACAAGCTTGCCATTTTCTTTCATCACCTTACTATTCAAACCCCATTCAGGTGTTTGCTCGCTAACAGGAAATTGAGCAGTATTGTTGTAAAATGCCTCCACTTCTTTTTGCGTTACGCCTTCATAGAAGTTGACGGAAGAGTTTGCAACATTGTCGATTCCTGCACGCAAATCGACCATCTTGGGCTGGAAAGTAGCGTCAAAAACAACTGGTTTTATTCTATTCAAAAAGGCATCTATCGTTTCGCCTTGTGCAAGTGGCAATTGACTTTGATCACTGTTCTTCACCAATTCGCTGAAATATTCAAAGGAACATTCGGGGATAAATTTATCCTTCGAATAATGATGGTGATTTCCGGTACTAAACCACACCCGACCGGCATATTCTTTAAATTTTTTCCAATCAGCAGTATTCTTATCCCCTTTATAAGTACCATAAATGGCCTCAATGGTTTTGCGCAAAGTAAGGCCGTGTTTGTTGGCTTGGTCGTAGTACAAATCACGACCAGAGAGTGCTGCTTCGTATAAATAATAAGCCAAAGTTTTTTGTTGTAAGGTTAACTCTTCCCAGCCTGGCACTTGATAGCGCAGCAATTGCAGGTCGGCAAAAGATTCAGCCATTACTTTAAAGTTGGTATCTTTTGAATTTTGGACTGTTGCTGACGCGTCACCGGTTTTCTTGTCACCACATGCAGACATTAATGTTGAAGCACCTAAGAGTACCATAGTGGGTATTTTCCATTTTTTCATTGAGTAAATTTTTAATTTTTTAGACCTAGACTATTTTTTGATTTCTTCTTTAATATCCTCGATGATGCGCTGGGCAATATTATTCGCTGTTGTCTCACTTGTGCTTTCGGCATAGATGCGAATAATGGGCTCGGTATTGGAGGTACGCAAATGCACCCAATCTTTGTCAAATTCAATCTTCAAGCCATCTTCGGTATTAATCGGTTGGGTTGCATATTTTTTCTGAATTGCAGCAAAGATCTTTGGCACATCAAGCCCTTCTGGCAATTCAATTTTATTTTTAGAAATAATGTAATGAGGATAAGTATTGCGCAAACCCGAAATTGATTTTCCACTCTTTGCAAGATGTGTCAAAAACAAAGCAATTCCAGCCAATGCATCACGACCGTAATGTAACTCAGGGCAAATCACGCCTCCATTACCTTCACCACCAATTACAGCATTGTTCGCTTTCATTTTTGTCACTACATTTACCTCACCCACTGCACTCGGAAAGTATTGCCCACCGTGCTTTTCGGTAACATCGCGCAAGGCACGAGTAGAAGACATATTCGAAACAGTATTGCCCTTCGTGTGGCTCAAAACATAATCGGCAATAGCTACTAAAGTATATTCTTCGCCAAATAAAGAGCCATCTTCGTTTACAAAACAAAGTCGATCGACGTCTGGATCAACGGCAATGCCCAAATGTGCTTTTTCTTTAACTACCTTGCTGCACAATTCTATCAAATTTTCGGGCAATGGCTCAGGGTTATGAGCAAAATTTCCGGTCACTTCGCCATTGATGACCACTACATTTTCTACACCTAAGGCCTTCAATAATGCTGGCACAAAAGTAGCACCAGTAGAATTTATCGCGTCGATGACAATTTTAAAGTCCTTCGCTTTTATCGCACCAACATCTACCAAAGGGTGCGCCAATAAAGCATCTATATGCTTTTGCATATAGCTATCATTATGCACAACTTTGCCCAAATGATTAATGTCGGCATAAACCGCTTCATCTTTTTCTGCAAAATCTAAAATCCATTGACCATCGGCAGCACTTAAAAACTCACCATCCTCGTTCAATAATTTGAGCGCATTCCATTCTTTGGGATTGTGGCTTGCCGTCAGAATAATCCCTCCTGCAGCGGCTTCCCATTTTACAGCCATCTCTACAGTGGGTGTTGTACTGAGCCCTAAATCCACCACATCAAATCCGCAATTTTGCAAAGTAGAAACCACAATATTGCGCACCATTTCACCACTCATTCGGCCATCTCTTCCCAATACTATTTTTCTGTTTTCCTTATTTCTTTGTTGCAAAAAATGGGCGTAGGCTGTTGTAAATTTTACTAAGTCGATAGGACTAAGACCATTACCTGGCTTGCCTCCTATAGTTCCTCTGATACCAGAAATTGATTTAATTAATGCCATTTATAATTGAAAATTGAAAGATTATCGAAGGATATTATGCAGGATTTTTTTGTTGCGCCGATGTTTCATAAATTACTTGTAAGAGTGTCTGTCCTACTGCTTTTAAAGTGGCTCGGTCGATGATGTTCATGTTATCATCATGGGTATGCCAATGAGGTTTGAATACATCATTACCGCTTGTATTGATATTGATGATATCAATTGTGGGTATTTTGATGAGTTCATTTACAAATTTATGATCGTCGGTAATGCCTGCACCTTGTACAAAGGGGAAATAGGATGAATAGCCAGCCCTTGCCGCAGCTTGGTAAACATTACGTTGTACATCACCAGCATACTGAGTAGAAATCATTTCCATTGGGAATGTTGCTCCTTTCGCGCCAACCATGTCTAACAAAATACCAAAATCAGCCGTATAGCCTACCACGTGCGGATTGCGAGCCCAATATTGTGTGCCAAGGCAATAACTTTCCTCACCCCATTCGGTTTTTCCGTAATCTTCAACGTCAGTAAAAAAGATATCTATACCTAAATCTGGGCTGATTTTTTGAAGTTGCATTTGGCGCGACAACTCAATCAAAACACCAACACCACTTGCGGCATCATCGGCAGCAAGTATGGGCTTTGTTTGTGCGCTGTCATCTTCGTCTGCCCAAGGACGGCTATCCCAATGCGTGAGCAAAAGAATTCGGCGCTTGGCATTGGGGTTGATGCTTCCAATTAAATTAATGCAGGGCAGTGATTTTCCATCACCACCTTTTACACTAACCTCTTGTCGGTAAACCGTATCGCAATATTGTTTTAATTGCTGCTCCATCCAGTTGGCACAATTCTTTTGACCAACAGAACCTGGCGTACGAAAACCAAAACTCAATTGCTTGTCGATATAACGATAAGCACTATCTGAGTTAAAACTTGGAATGTTGAGCTCTACAGGTTTCACATCATTTATTGCAGACTCTTCTTTTTTATCGGCAGGCTCATTACCACATGACATCATGGAGAATGAGATACAGAATAGGGAAGGCAAAAGCAGTTGTTTAAATTTCATTATTCAAAAAATATGGTTGTAAAATGCTTTGTTATGCGCAAAAAAAAGAATGCCTCTTTCTAAATATCAAGATAAGAAAGAGGCATCGTACAAATTGTATTCATTATTTCAACTTTACTTCAATAGCCTGCAACACCTCTTTATTGCCTGTCTCGCTGTTGTTGACATAAGCCACGATGTAGCAATTATCCAAATTCCATTTTTCATCGGGTGTAAATACGTAATTGTACTCATACACACGACCTGCTTTCTTAGTAGCAATAGAATCTAAAATAGGATAGCCATTATAAGGAGTAAATGATTTACGGAAGATATGATTGTGTTCATAATTCACTTCTATTCTGTCAGAAAATTCTTGTGCATCAATAATTTTACTTTCAACGAGCCCAAGATTGAAAGAATTTTTTGTGGTCACATCCGTTGCATAAACAACTTTAACTTTAACGTTTACTTTATTTTCATCAGACTTATACTCTGATGTCAAGTACATATTCACAGCAGGAGGAACTAATAGACGCTTATTGGTTTCGTTGGCCCATTGGGTACGGTTTACCAATAAAGAAGTCCCCACTTTTGTGCGATCAAAACCAGCAGTAGGTATAGATTGCAAACCTTCGTAGATAAACTTACCAATGTTAGTGGCTTCTTCAGTTCGGAAATCATATATACTTTTCACCCCCTTTTTATCTACTGGCTGATAGATAGCCCCAGCATCATTGGTGTGATAAGCTAAGGCAACTATTCTTTCTGGATTTGCAGCAACCAAACTTTTTACCACATCGTGACCAGCGGGACAATTGGTACAAGAGGCTCCAGTAAATTCTTCGATCAGCACATTTCTATTTTGTGCGGCCTCGGCTTTTGCCATATAGGTCGTATCCGTAATTCCTTCTTTTAAGCCAAAATTGATGAGGACATCTTTTTCTTTACAAGATGCCAAGGTTAAAATTGACAATAAAATATAAACAGGCTTTTTCATTTAACTTGAGTTTCTGTGTAGTTATTAAAGTTCGAAAATACGATAATTTTCTGTTTGCTGATTATTGACAAAACTGAATTATGGCAGCACACAAATCTGTATCAATAGGCAGTTTGGGATTATTATAGGTGGCAAGGTTTTCGTTTCTATCGGCGCTTGAATTTTTAAGTACATGATTCATACCTTCTATAATGTAATACTTTGCTGTTGGCTTGGCTTTACGCAGGTTTTCTGCATCAGCAACCAATACTTGCAAATCGGTGCTACCTTGCAAAATGAGCACGGGAATATTGAGCTTTTTAATTTCCTCCTGTGGCTCATAGGCCATCCACGAGATTAAATAGGGTTGGGTACTTGAATTGAAAATACTTACCAAATTTTCATCATTGACTTTTACGGTTTTACCTTTTTTCAATTCTGCTATAATTGAATCTGCAAGTGAACTTGATTTTGGGGCACTTGCTTTTATTTGTCGACTAATTACATTGGCAATATTTTCTCCAGCACCTGCTATAGAAATATAACCGTCAATTTTTTCTCTGTTAGCCAAAAGCATTGCTATTAAAGAACCTTCACTGTGACCCGCTACAAATATTTTCCCGAATTTATTTTCTGCTTTAAGTTTCTTGACAAATAAAATGGCATCGTTTACATAGTCATTAAAGTTAAGGTTTTGCCCCAAACCAGCAGCAGAAACACTTTCTCCCGAACCACGTTTATCATATCTAATAGAAGCTATTCCTGCGTTTTGTAAAGAATCTGCCAACATTTTAAAAGCGTCGGTGTTCATTCCTTTTTGATTACAATTTCTGTCGGTAGGGCCCGAACCTGCAATGATGAGTACGACATTAGGTTTTGAATTGCTTTTAGGCATTGTCAATGTTCCATATAGTGTATCGCCATTTTTAGTTGTCACTTTAAAATTGGACGGGCTTTTACCATCAGCATTTACCGTTTTTTCTTCATCAGTTTTAACGGGCTGAAACAATAATCCAGCCAATTCACTTTTTTCGTTCAAAGAAAAAAGAATGGACAAAGGTGTTTTTTCAAAATTGCCTGTGTACACATTTTTTTCTGCTTCCTCTTTAGACAATGAATAAGAATTTAATTTCCCAATTTGACCATTTAGTGCAGTCAGCATTTCCTTGGTTTTATCCAAAGGCAGTGCCATACGCATTTTTTCAGAAAACATTCCGTAAATACTATCAGCATTTTGCTCGTTATAATATCGCTGAAACTTTTCGATAGCTATTGAATAAGCCTCATGCTTTGTTTGGGCAAAAGAACTGACAGCAAAAATGACACCGAACAAAAAAAACAAACTCGTTTTCATAACTAAGAAAGATTAGTGAATTGCGATGATTATAGCTTAAAATTACTTTTTACTAAAATTTATATCTCTGCCAATACTCAACAACAACAAGTTGACTTTTGTAGCAGCATAAGGCTTGATTAATTGTCCATTAACATCGTATGCAGTAAAATTCTGATTTAAAAAGTTGTTGGTGTAATATTGAATTTTAAACGTGGTTCCTTTTACTGCAATCCCTGCAAAAATATATGGCTGTAAGATTTGGGTTTCATTGCTAAACCAGTCATTATATTTTGTTTTGGACTGATTATTGGTCCAACTTTTTACTTTATAATGAAATGCGATGTCCAAACCTCCGCCCAAGAAAAAGTAATTTTTTTTGGTCAGATTTCCGAGCCTGAAACCTAAAGGCACTCCCACCGTATAATTTCTTCTTTTTACAGTAACATCAAACAAACTAAACTTTTCAATAAAACCAATGTTTTTGATGTCAATACCAGTATAGATTCCTTGATGCTTGCTGAAATTGTAATTATACGTCGCGCCAACATGAAAAAAACCTGTAAAACGCAAGGTACCCAAGCTATTACTACCCGCACGGTCAATTAAAGCAGTAGAAAAAATAACCCCATCCAATTCATTGCCAAAATAAAACTTGCGGATGGGCACTTTCTGTGCCGGTTCAATTTTAATAGAGGATTCGACCTTTTTGACAGATGCAGTATCTGATTGCGCATTTGCGACACCCATCAATGCAGACATACCTAGGGTAAGCATTGTTCTCTGTAATAATTTCATTTTCAATTTGTGCATTTTGGGCACAAAGATAAGATTGGCGACTGCTATTTTTTCAGTTTTTTGTCTTTGGCATAAGGATTGACTTATTTGATTACTTGCATTTTGACTATAATAGCTGTTGAGCTTTGACATTATGTCGGTACTTTTAAATTTTTAAGACAACTTTTTTCATTATGAAATCGATGATAGATATGATGTTTGGACAAAATGACCAAGAAATGGAGTTTATGCCCATAGTCCCTTTGGGCGAGGAAGAGCTTAATGATGAAGAGAAAAAAAATCTACCCACCGAGATACCTTTGATTGCACTCAGAAATACAGTGCTCTTCCCTAATGTGGTATTACCCATTACTGTTTCTCGCGAAAAATCTGTAAAAGCAATTGAATTTGCGAATGCCAATGGCAAGTGGATAGGTGTTTTAGCACAAAAAGACATGGCTAACGAAGACCCAAATGCGGAAGATATTTATACTACCGGCACTTTGGCCAAAATAGTGAAACAAATAAAAATGCCTGATGGCAACACGACCCTATTTATTATGGGTAGGATGCGCTTCAACATTAATGAAATGACTCAAAGTGACCCCTTCTTTAAGGCACACATCAACCTAATGGATGATGTATACCCCAAGAATGATTCAGAGTTTGATGCCATTATGTCTTCAGTTCGCGATTATTCCGAAAAAATACTGACCCAATCTCCCAATCTACCAAGCGAAGCAGGAATTGTGCTGCGCAATATTGAGCAACAATCCTTTTTATTACATTTTATTGCCTCAAATATCAATGCTAAGCTGACAGACAAGCAGGCATTGTTGGAAATTGATGACCTTAAGGAAAGAGGGAAAAAACTCCTGCAAATACTCCAAGCCGAACTTCAAATTGTAGAACTCAAAAATGAGATTACCAATAAGACACGTGGCGAAATGGACAAACAGCAGCGAGAATATTTTTTGCAGCAACAACTCAAATCTATTAAAGATGAACTCGGTGGCGACCCCAACGAGCGAGAAGTGAGGGATTTGCAAAAACGAGCCGAAGGAATGGTTTGGCCCGAAACTGCCAGAGATTTATTTCAAAAAAATATTCAAAAGCTGGAGCGTATGCACCCCAGCACGCCAGATTATTCTGTGATTTATAATCATTTGGATTTGATGCTGGATTTGCCATGGAGTAGCTATACTGCGGATTCTTATGATTTACCCCACGCACAAAAAGTGCTGGATGATGACCATTATGGCATGGAAAAAATCAAAGAACGAATTTTAGAATACCTCGCCGTGCTCAAACTGAAAGGCGACATGAAATCGCCGATTTTATGCTTTGTGGGTCCTCCGGGCATTGGTAAAACATCATTGGGGCGTAGCATTGCCAATGCTATCAACCGAAAATATGTACGATTGAGCCTCGGTGGCTTACACGACGAAAGCGAAATACGTGGGCATCGAAAAACCTACATTGGGGCTATGCCTGGGCGTATCATTCAATCGCTGCGCAAAGTAAAATCGGCAAACCCTGTATTCATTCTCGACGAAATTGATAAAATCGGCAGAGACCACAGAGGCGACCCTTCCTCTGCATTGCTAGAAGTGCTTGACCCTGAGCAAAACTCAACATTCTACGATAACTACCTCGAAATGGAATTTGACCTTTCGAAGGTGTTATTTGTGGCCACAGCCAATAGTTTGCAAGATATTCAGCCAGCCCTGCGCGACCGCCTAGAAATTATCCAACTTAATGGCTACAGTATTGAAGAAAAAACAGAAATCGCCAAAAAGCATTTAATACCCAAACAAAAAGAACTACACGGACTTAAAAAAACCAGCATAAAATTCTCGGACAAGGTTTTGCAGCAGATAGTACAAGATTATACCCGCGAAAGTGGTGTGCGTGAATTTGACCGATTACTGGCTTCGATAATGCGCAACGTGGCCAAAGATGTGGCCATGGAGCAAAGTGTGCCGGCTCAAATAACTTCTGAAAAAGTAATTGAAATATTAGGGAAAGCCAAATTTTCAAACGATGTGTACCAAAGAGGATTACCCGCAGGTGTGGCTGTTGGCCTGGCCTGGACATCTGTCGGAGGGGAAATTTTATTCATCGAAAGCAACCTCAGTAAAGGAAAAGGCGGATTAACAATAACGGGCAATTTGGGTAATGTCATGAAAGAAAGTGCCACTACTGCCCTATCTTACATACGCGCTCACGCCGAAGAATTAGGGATTGAAGAAAAAACTTTTGAAGAAAATAACATACACATCCATGTGCCCGAAGGAGCAGTACCCAAAGACGGCCCAAGTGCGGGTATCACAATGCTGAGTGCCCTGACTTCGCTGTTTACAGGTCGCAAATTGCGCAACTATTTGGCTATGACTGGCGAAATAACCCTTCGCGGCCAAGTATTACCCGTTGGCGGCATTAAAGAAAAAGTATTGGCGGCTAAGCGCGCTGGTGTAAAAGAAATCATTATGTGTAGCCAAAACGAAAAAGATGTAGAAGATATCAATCCACTCTTTATCAAAGGCATTAAGTTTCATTATGTCAAAGAAATGAATGAAGTGCTAGAGCTGGCTGTAAAATAAAAAACAGAAAATCGCCCCAAAAAATTTTGGGGCGATTTTGTATCTCTAAACTTAAAGTCAAAATTATTCGACTGTTTTTTCCGGTCGCATCTGTGGAAACAAAAGCACATCTTGTATAGACACTTGCCCTGTCAACAACATTGCCAAACGGTCGATACCAAAGCCAATACCTGCGGTAGGTGGCATACCATATTCCAAGGCACGTAGGAAATCATAGTCGATAAACATCGCTTCATCATCGCCACGCTCCATGAGTTTTACCTGCTCCTCAAAGCGCTCACGTTGGTCTATTGGGTCATTCAATTCGCTATAAGCATTGGCTATTTCCTTTCCGTTCACAATGAGCTCAAACCTTTCTACCAAACCCACTTTACTACGGTGCTTTTTGGTCAACGGACTCATCTCTACCGGATAGTCTATGATGAAGGTAGGCTGCACGTAATGATGCTCACATTTGCCCCCAAATATTTCGTCAATGAGTTTTCCTTTACCTACATTGGGGTCAACTTGTATATTCAGTTGCTTACATACATCACGCAATCCAGCTTCATCCATTTCACTAACATCAAAACCCGTGTGTTCTTTGATAGCATCATAAATACAAACACGAGCGTAAGGGGCTTTAAAGCTCACCTCTTTTCCGTCTATAGTGGCGATGGCTTTGCCATTCGTAGCGATTGCCGTTTGTTCTAGCAATTGCTCAGTGGTTTCCATCATCCAATAATAATCCTTGTAAGCCACGTAAAACTCTAATACGGTGAACTCCGGATTGTGTGTACGATCCATCCCTTCGTTACGAAAATTACGACTGAATTCATACACCCATTCAAAGCCACCAACTATCAAACGCTTTAGGTAAAGTTCATTTGCAATACGCAAATACAAAGGCATATCCAATGCATTGTGATGCGTAGCAAAGGGTCTTGCTGCAGCACCACCCGGAATGCTTTGAAGCACGGGCGTGTCCACTTCCAATCCTCCACGTTCATTGAGGAAGTTGCGGATAGCGTTTTTCATTTTGGTAATCTTTGTAAAAGTATCTCGCACTCCAGGGTTGACAATAAGGTCGGCGTAACGCTGACGATATTTAAACTCCATATCACTCACTGCATCAAACACTTCACCATCTTTCTCTTTGACAATGGGCAAAGGATGTAAGGATTTTGTGAGCAAGATAAAATTGGTAGCATGAATAGATGTCTCGCCCATTTTAGTGGTAAACACATAACCCTCAACACCAATAATATCACCAAGGTCTATTAGTTTTTTCCAAACGACATCAAACATTGATTTATCCTCAGCTGGGCAAATATCATCTCGACGAATATAAATCTGAATACGATCGGTACTGTCTTGCAATACGGCAAAATTTGCTTTACCCATATCCCGAACCATCATCACACGGCCTGCCACCGAAACCTTGGCAAAATCCTCCTTCTTTTCCTCAGTAAATTCAGCTTTGATAGCCTTAGCTGTATGACTTACCTCAAAGGTGGGTGCTGGATAAGGATCGATACCCATATCCAATAATTGCTGTAGTTTCTCGCGACGAATGATTTCTTGTTCGCTCAATGTTTGACTCATAATGAAATTAAATAGTTTTTTACCGAAACGCCGCAAAAGTAGGGCATTTTAGTAGTAATCGCCTTAATTATCGCTATCCTTTTAATCGGCCTGATGAAAAGGATAGCGATAATTTTCTACAGGTACATAAGTTTCTTTGATTGTACGGAAACTCAACCAACGATAAAGGTTCAATGGCGCTCCAGCCTTATCATTGGTACCAGATGCTCTAGCTCCACCAAAGGGTTGTTGACCAACAACAGCCCCAGAAGGCTTATCATTAATATAAAAATTACCTGCCGAATTGGTTAGTTTTTTAGTCATTACATCAATTGCGTATCTGTCTTGAGAGAAGATAGCGCCTGTCAATGCATATTCTGATGTGGTATCTACTACGTCCAGCATAGCCTCCCAATTATTGGCTTCGTAAACGTGTAAGGTTACAATTGGGCCAAATAATTCTTCACACATCGTTACATATTTGGGGTCGGTTGTTTCAATAACCGTTGGCTCAATATACCAACCTTTTGATTTATCGTATCCACCACCAACAAGGATACTTGCTGTACCATTGCTATTCTGAACATTATCGATATAACTAGCTAATTTATCAAAAGATTTTTCGTCGATAACAGCATTTACAAAATTGGTGAAATCATCCACCGGACCCATTTTCAGGGTTTTTATTTCGGCTACCAATTTCATCCTTACTTCTTCGGCAAGATTGCTGGGAATGTACACCCGCGAAGTTGCTGAGCATTTTTGACCTTGGTATTCAAATGCACCACGCACAATATTTGCAACTACAGAATCTACATTGGCAGCAGGATGAGCGAAGATGAAATCTTTACCGCCTGTTTCGCCTACGATACGCGGATAGGTTTTGTATTTGCTGATGTTTTCACCGATGGTTTTCCAAATGCTTTGAAACACGCCCGTTGAACCTGTAAAGTGAATACCTGTAAAGTCGGGATGTTTGAAACAAACATCAGCAATGGTAGCACCCGCTGGATAAATCAAATTAATAACACCGGCGGGCAAACCTGCTTCTATCAAAATTTCCATAAACAATGAAGCAGCCAAAACCTGCGTGTTTGCAGGCTTCCATACTACCACGTTGCCGCACATTGCTGGTGCTGTAGGCAAGTTACCACCTATCGCTGTAAAGTTGAAAGGTGTAATGGCCACCACAAAACCCTCGAGCGGGCGATACTCTAAACGGTTGTTAAAACCTTGGGGTGAAATAGGTTGTTCGTTGTAAATTTTTGAAAGGAAATGAACATTAAAACGCAAGAAATCAATCAACTCGCAAGCGCTGTCAATCTCGGCCTGAAAAGCATTTTTGCTTTGCCCCAGCATTGTGGCAGCATTCATTTTGAAACGATATTTTGTAGCCAACAATTCTGCTGCTTTCATAAACACTGCTGCGCGATGCTCCCAAGGCGCATTTGCCCAAGCCTCGCGTGCGGCAAGTGCAGCTGCTATGGCATCGTTAATATGAGTGGTATCGCTAACGTGAAATTGACCAATCAAATGCGCTGTTTCGTGTGGTGGACGGAGTTCTGTTTGTTTGTTACTGCGCACTTCTTTACCACCGATATACATAGGGATATCGTGGGTTTTGCTTTTTAAATCTTTGAGTGCTGCCTGCAAAGCTTTACGCTCGTTGCTACCTGGCGCATAGGCCAATACTGGTTCGTTGACCGGTTGGTGAAAATGAAAATGTCCGTTATGCATAAAATATGATTTGTTTAAAAATTGTTTCTTATTGGAATGGCAAAGGTAAATGTGATTTCGGATTTATGATTTAAGATTTTGGTAAGGATTATTTATTATGATTTTTTTGAGGTCAGCTGTGCTAGCTTCGTCAACTTTTTTCGGCGTCGCACCGTCAGCCATTGATTATTCTTTAAGCTTTACTTTTCGCATAACACCAAAGACACCCTGCGCTATGCCCAAAAAAAAGCCCAAAAAACAAATGTTCTTTGGGCCCTACAAAAAATAAAAGAATTGATTTAGTCAATCACCATCATCGCATCTCCATAACTGAAGAAACGGTATTTTTCTTTGATAGCAGTGTGGTAAGCTTCCATTGCCAAATCGTAACCGGCAAAAGCGCAAGTCATAATCATTAAACTAGTTTTGGGAAGATGAAAATTAGTCACCAATGAATTAGCAATTGAAAATTCGTGTGGCGGATGAATAAACATATTCGTCCAGCCATCTGCTGGCTTCAAGAGGCCTTGTGCTGTCACAGAGCTTTCAAGTGCGCGAAGTGTTGTGGTACCAATGGCACAAATCTGACGACCTTCTTCTTTGGCTTTATTCACCAAATTGGTAGCATAATCGTCGATAGCAAAATACTCAGCATCCATTTTGTGTTTGCTTAAGTCTTCTACTTCTATCTGACGGAAAGTGCCAAGACCGATATGTAAAGTTGTTTCGGCGAATTTCACTCCAACAATTTCAAGACGTTTAATCAATTCGCGGCTAAAATGCATACCTGCAGTAGGAGCTGCAACAGCACCTTCGTGCTTAGCATAGACAGTTTGATAGCGTTCTTTATCTTCAGCATCAGGTTTACGTTTGATGTATTTTGGCAAAGGTGTTTCGCCCAATAAATCTAGCATGGCACGAAATTCGTGGTCTTCACCATCAAACAAAAAACGAATAGTACGCCCACGTGATGTAGTGTTATCAATAACCTCTGCTACCAGCTCATCGTTTTCTCCGAAATACAATTTGTTACCCACGCGTATTTTACGTGCAGGGTCAACAATTACATCCCAAAGACGATTGGCTTTATGTAATTCGCGAAGCAAAAAAACTTCAATTTTAGCTCCTGTTTTTTCTTTTTTACCATAGAGTCGTGCAGAAAAAACTTTGGTATTGTTCACCACCATGACATCTTTGTCGTGGAAGTATTTTTTGATGTCGTGGAAGACTTTGTGTTCGATTTTGCCTGTTTTGCGGTGCACAACCATCAAACGACTTTCTTCGCGTTGTTTGGATGGGTTTTGTGCAATAAGATTTAAAGGCAGGTCGAACTTAAATTGCGATAACTTCATATCGGGTAGAAACTTGATTTTGAAATAGTGGGCAAAGGTACAAAATAGGCCAAAAGAAACGAAATATCATTTTCCTTTGCCCAAACTGCTTGATTAAAAGTCTGTTCCGAGCGAAAAATAGATAACCGGTGTTTTGATTCCTTCTTTATTCCAAGCAGCATCAACGCGCAATTGATATCCAGATACGGCCATTCTCATCCCCAAACCATAACCAAGTGCCACACCCTCAGTACTAGGCATGTTTACCAACACACTCAAGGGGGCTTGACCAACAACTTGACTTTTAGACATTGTCTTTTCGTTTGGAATTAATCCATTCCAAGCGAGTCCGGCATCAACAAATGCTACCATTTGCAAGCTCCGCAATATTTTTGATTGAATAGGTCGTCTGACCAAAGTGGTCAATATGGGAAATCTGAATTCTGAATTGGCTACACTGTAGCTGTTACCATTTCTTGCATTTTGCTTATAGCCTCTGAGGTTATTACCCAAAGTTTGGAAGCCATAAGATTCCTGATTGACTGGGGCTTCAGGAGAGGCGGTTTTGTAATTTAACCAATTGTCAACTCCTCCTAGAAAGTAAAGTATTTTTTGTTTTCCTCCACTGTGTGCGCCAGCTACTCGGAATGCCCAAATTAGATTTTTATACAATTTTTGATAGGTACGGAAATCAAAACCGATGTTATAAACGCTTCCACCTTTATCATTCATCTGAGACATATATTCTCCGAAAACTTTATATCGAGAGCCATTCATAATGTTAGTGGTGATGAGCTTTGTATTGTCATACACATACTCAAGGCGGCTCATGGTCCAATACTTTCTATCGTTTGGCACAATTAGGGTAAGTGTATCGATTGCCTTAAAATTCAAGGCATCCTGACGAAGCCCTAACTGAAGTCGCACACTACGCATTTTGTCAATTGGGTAAGAGCCTGTACTCTGTAATAAAGTTGTCACCGTTTTACCAATACCGATAGTATTAAACAGAGGATTTCCAAAAGTATCTGTAAATTGAAGAGTATATTGCTGGGTGCTTGCATTTCGTAAAAAGGCAATGTTCCAGTCTAAGCGGCGTTTTACATTTTCAAACTGTGCAAAATAAGAAGATCCATTGGATAGAAAAGGTAATCTGAAGCCACCCACAAAGCGATAATTCTCCATCATATCGTCCATACTAAAGGTGGCCAAACCCGCGAGATTGGGATTCGCAAATTGATTACCGTTTTGCCCCGCAGCTTGATAACGCGTAAATAGTAAATTGTTATCTAAACTAAAGGAAAAATCACTGGGCAAAAATCCTGTACGATAAGGCTGTGCTTTCATTTTGATAAACGTACTATCGGCAGTGGCAATGACCTCCTCTTCCTCGTTTTGCTCAATTACTGAAACAATGCTTTGCTGACTTGCTGTATCTGTATTTGTCGCAAATTCACTTTGGAATGTATTGCCGGAGGCTAATGTTACCCCACCCGTTGTTTCCTCATTGTCTTTTCCTTTTTTGTTGGGCTTTTCTTTTTTCTTTTTTGGGTCATCAATACTTAATCCTATTTTTTCATTTTCGTCTTCTACCAAAATGGCTTTTTGTACTGTAGCAGCTTGAAAATCCTTTCCCGGAATTTCAAATGGCTTTATGTACACATTATAAAAGCCATCTTGCTGAATCACATCAGCTACCAAACTACCAGCAGGATTATATTGATGACTATTAAGGCTATGAGAAAGATTAGTAGCAGGCACCCAATAAGCAGAATCCTGATTGTACTGATTTCTTCCAAAAACAACCACATATTTGTTGCGTACCCCTTTAGCATCTGTAATGTAAGCAAAATTATCAGTACCGTATTGAATGGGCTGCGTCACAAGGGTGTGAGCATCAGTATTGGAGCATTGAAATAAGTTGGGACTTTTTGTTTTTGTGTCATAGAAAAAGACATTCATTGGGCCAGTTGGCAATTCATTGACTGCCGAAGGCACATTCAAATTAGCCTTGGGGCGATTAGATAAAAAGACGATTCCCCTTTTTCGGCCACCGGTTACAATTGATGGTTGAACATCATCCCAAACGTCATTTGTGATGTTGCGCATTTTAGCTCCTTTGATTGTGAAATAGTACAAGTCTGTTTGGCTTTTTCGGATAGCCGAAAGTACAATCCCATTGTTCTCTTCATCAATTGCCATCCCTAATGCTCTGTCAAAGCGGTTGTTGGGCACCACGTAGGTGCTTACTTTCCCTTTGGTTGCATCATACATTCTGAGACGCATACCAGCACCTTTCTTATACAAAATGGCCATTTTGTAACCAGTATTGCTCCAGGCCATTAATGGGTAATTGGGATCGTCTTGTTCATTGAAGTTTTTTTCGCCACCTTCCAAAATTACAGACTCTTGCTGCTCGCCTACGGTATGTTTGAGGCACACTTTAAATTCTCCTTCTTTCCACTTTACGTAAGCCACATCGGCACCTCTGGGCGAAACACGGATATTACGAATAGTGGTATTATCCCTGGGAACTTTGATTTTGACTACTGCATTTTCAATATTTCTAACTTCTTTGTTCTGAGCGTCGCGGGCAAATGCATCTTTATAAAATGTCAAACATGAATCAAAAACAGCGACAACATTCATCTTGTACTTTGCACGAAGCGCTTTGTTCATATTTCCTTTACTTTTCATCAAGCTCATTAAGGATTTACTTTCCAAGTCGCCATATCTTTCGGTTATATATTTCCAAAATGCCCGACCAGCTAATGATCCATTTATTTCTGTAAAGTCATAGAATTTTTTCTTAGGGTTGGCTTCTATCAATCCCTTCCATCCTTTGTCTGTGCTTTCATTCCACCCGTCAGAAGTATACAATACGTAACCGTTTTGCACCCATTCAGGAATATTGATTTTAGCTGAATTAAAAGCCATTGATTGTATACTTCCTTTCTTTAATTTCTTCTCTAATAAAACTTGAGAGACTCCATTTCTGATTTGATTTCGGAGTTCGGTGTGGATGCCAGTAAAATAAACCACCAGCTTATCTACTGGCATATCTATACTGCCACTTTGAGTGCTGCGTATTCGTGTTGCATCGTTTTTTCTACCCACATTGGTTTGGCGATAATCGTCGTAAGAATTGTAAACTATGATGTTGAATTTTTCATTGATTTTTGCTGATGCTTTTTTTTCTGCAGCAGCAATATCATTTTCGGCTTGTTCGGCAACGTAGCGTGCTAATTCTTTTCCAGAGCGATCATAATGATAAACCCTAAAATGATCTGTCTCAAATACTTTCCAGGCAAAAGAACGGTATTGAATTCTATTTTGTCCGAATGTTTCGAGATAAGTTTGTGCGTTTGTTTTCTGCACGAGCAAGGTGCATAAAAGGGTGCTAAAGAAGAAAATTGTTTTGTTGGGCAGGTAGTTAAAATTCATTCGTTGGAGCATATTCTTGTTGTGATAAAAGACGGACTCAGTCAGCCTTTATTTGGCAATGTAAATTACTCAATAATTTCTTAGAACGCTCATTTAAACCTAAGGATATTTTATTTCAGCGTATATTTTTTGGTTAATCCAAAATAAACGAAAATCGTCTGCACAATAAAAAAGACATATCTATTCGGATATGTCTTTTATGCCTTTTCTTCTTCTGCCTCTGATTCCCTATTTGCTAGCCGTTCTATTCTTTGGTTTCGCATGTGCGCAATAGTATCTTCTATCATCAGCTTTATGGTATTCCAAATAATATTGATATCAAGACCAAAACTTTGATTGTTTACATACTTAAGGTCAATAATGGTTCGGGCTTTGACGTCCTGCACCGTATTCACGTGGCCTTTGTAGCCGTTGATTTGTGCTAGACCTGTGATACCAGGTTTTACTAAATGTCTTTGTTGGTAATTAGCTGCAATTTTCTCAAATTTTTCATTGTCACTTATCATATGCGGCCGAGGACCTACAACGCTCATCTCTCCCTTGAGAACATTGATAAATTGAGGTAATTCATCAATACTACTATTACGCAAAAACTTACCTACACGTGTAATTCTATTGTCATTCGTCACTGCAGCTTGGGTATCGGCATGCTTATTGACAACCATTGTCCGAAACTTAATACAATCAAATACTTGATTATTAAGGCCATTTCTTTTCTGAATAAAGAAAATAGAGCCTTTACCTTCTAATTTTATAAATATAAATACGATAGGGAAAACAATAGGAAAAACCAGCAGAATTACCAAAAGTGAAAACACTATGTCAAACATGCGCTTGGCCATCATGTGTAGTTTATAATTGGTCATTTTGAGTTGCAAATCAATTGGGGATTTTCGTATTGTATGAAGTGGTGAATGGCTCATTGCTTTGTTAGCATTAAAGGCTATAAATTTTATTTTCAAAAAAGATTTTCATCGTTCAAATTTTTCTTTTCTATTAATAAAAAAATATTTTTCCGTTAACTTAGAGTTATTCGAGTGCGAAGTTACGGATAAATTTTATACTATTAATGTTACATTTTTAGAATGCCATTCAATTAATTATTCTTTAAGAGTCTGAAAAAATAAAATGTTCTGAGTAAATGTTATTTATCTTGATCTGTGTTTAGAATCAGCCAACCACGAAAACCATTACTAAATTCTTCATTTCCAAAATTCCTTATTTATATATTGAATCAAAAAAATAAATTGCAAATAATTTGCATTAGAAATAAATTATAAATTAGGAGGTATCACCCTTCAAGGACCTTTTAGAAAATTTATATTGAAGAAAAATAAAAAAAGTAATATACTATAAAAAAATCATTTTTTAAAGGCGTCTTTAAATGCAAGAGCTAAGAACCGAAAATTGTCAATTGTATATCTTTTCCACAATCGCTTGGGCTCTTGGGCAAATCGGTACAACCATTCAATGCCATATTCTTGAACCCATTTGGGGGCGCGTTTGGCTTTGCCAAAGTAAAATTCAAAAGAAGCACCAAGTAAGGCTGTTGTGAAAATTAGATGTTCATTTTGTTCTGAAAGTATCTCATTGATTCTTTTGCTGATAAGTGTTTGTTTTGGATCACTGATACCAATAAATAAAAAATTTGAGTTTATAGTAATAATTTTTTTTATGGTTTCTTGGGCAATGAAGTCAACATATTTGTCATCACTCTCCGAAAAAAAATCTGGCACAAAAGTGTTGCACTTTTCAGGATAATCGGCAAGAAAAGACTTGGAAATATCCTCGTTTGATGCAATAATTGTCGCCGAGAAACCTTGATTTTTTATTTCTGTCCACAATCTCGGAAACAAATCACTACCTGTTAATCTTTTGGATATAAAATCTTTTTTATCTTTCAGTTTACTTAACCAAACAATAGGAATACCATCAGGCAAAACATAATCAGCCCTTTGTGCATATTCGCGCAATGGACTATAAATTGGCTTTGCTAGGAGTTGCAGGATATAGGCATTGGGGGTAACAATTAATTGCTTTCTAATCGGGGCCCCAGCTACTACTTCCTTTACGATTTCGTCAATTGTTGCATTAGCAATGAAATGATATTGGAATAAAGAAACTTTTCTCATTAAGAATGAAATTTTTTTATACCATTAAAAATACCCTTTATTCCCCAAGCCAAACTTTTTGTATGCATTTTGGTTCTCTTAAAAGTAATGAGTACTAAACACAGAAAGCTTGACAATATTTGAATTAAATTATTGTGTTTCAAGCAATAGATCATAGCTGAGGTATTGTAGTAAAAGAAAAACAAGTGTTTGGAGTGTTCTGTACTCATGCTACCTTTATGATAAACGATACTGCTGCTCACTAACTTATTTGAAAAGCCAAGCTTTTCTGCTCTTATCTGCCAATCTTGTTCTTCAAAATATAAAAAGAATCGCTCGTCCATCAGTCCAATTTGGTCAATGAAACTGAGCCTTACTAAAAGTGAGGATCCGTGCTGAAAGTCAATTCTCTCATTATTGATTTTGTATGCATCCAGCAAGTTTAAATTAAGATTCTTAAGTACCAATTTTGAAATCCCCAGATAGGGGTAATATTTCACACCACAACATTGTATTTTATTTCTTTCCTTAAAATCAACAATTACAGATCCCGCAAAACCCAAATTTTTATCGCCATCCATTTCTTTTTCTAAAGCCGCTAATGCTTTGGTATGGGGGATAGCGTCATTGTTGAGTAGCCAAACATATTCAAATACACCCTTCGAAACTTTACTGATTACCTTGTTGATTGCTTTTGCAAATCCAAAGTTCTCGTGCATGGAGACCAAAAATATTTCTGGCTTGTTTTTCTTTTCTACTATCGCAAATTCAGTTTCTTTATTCCAAGCTACATCCAAGAAATCCTTTTTTAAAGTAGTTTGTATCTCATTTAAAGAAGAATCACTAGAGTTATTGTCCACAATAACCACAGAGCTATTGTGATGCCGGAGCACCTCATTAGCTACAAGGATTGTATCGAGTGGATTATTCCAATTCAGGATTATCGTGAGTGTATGAATCATTTATCCTCCAAAAGTCTTTAAGTAGTAAAATTTTGCCAACAGCTTTATCATTCTATAACTATTATAGAGTTTTTGCCTCAAGTTGAGGTGCGGATGAAGGTATTTTCTAATTTTCTGCCCACCAAGATTCATTTTAATTAAGGCGCTCATCATACTGCTATGCCCAAACCGTATGTGTGTTTCTGTATCAGGTATTGACACATACTGAAAAGTGCAATTTTGCAAGGCGCAATCAATCCAAAATCTCCAATCTTCGAAAGTATTATAGCTGGTATCAAATTTTATACCCTTATCTAAAACTGTCTTTCTAATTAAAGGAGCAGAGACTACTGTAAAATTATTACTAACAAGCTTGTCCAACATAAAAATGCCATTCCCCGAAGGATAATACGTTTTTTCTAATTTATCCTTTTTTTTCGAAGAAAAAAGAAACTGTGGAGACTCAGTCTCAAAATATGAATAATCGCCATAAACTATATCCACATCAGGGTGTTTATCCAGATAATTGGCGTGTTCACTTAGTTTGTGTGGGCATATTTTATCATCAGCATCTAAAAACTGATAGTATTTCCCTTTGGCAATGGCCATTCCATTATTTCGAGAGGCTGCCAAACCTTGGTTATGCTGATAAATGTATCTAAATCTAGCGTCCTTGAGAGTGTATTGTTCAGCAACTTCTTTGCTGTTATCTGTAGAGCCATCATCAACAATAAGGCATTCCCACTGCTCAAAATTTTGATTGAGGACACTATCAAGTGCATCTGCCAAAAAATGAGCGTAATTGAAATTGGTAATGATTACAGAAACAACAACTGAATTATCATTTTTCATTTAAAACATCCACTTTTTTTTCAGGTTCTAGTATCATCAACATAAAAAACACTTCAAATAGCACAACAATTGACAAGTACTCGAATAAATAATCAAAAAGAAGGTAGTAACCCATTAAAAAGGCAATAGGGAAAAATACAAGGTTAAATTTTGATCTTTTGAGAATATACCCAATATAAAAAACCAAGAAGAGGACTGTACCTAAGACACCGTATTCGCCTAGAATTTGATTAAAAAACGAAGAGGGTAATTGTTGTATGGAATGCCAGTCACTAGACATATTATATATATGCCTCTCTATCGTATAATGGTTGTCTCTGTAACTTGGCGAAACGCGTAAAGGTAATTTTTTAAATAATCGAGATTTTTGTTCGATTTGAATGTCTGATTGCCTCCTGGCCAAAAGCGAAGAAAAATTACCTATTCCAGCGCCAAAAAGAAAATTTTTCCAATCACTCTTTAAGAAATCAATAGTTTGGTTTATAGCAATGACTTTCCCTTTATTATCTTTAAAATACTCAATATCTTCTTTATTTGAAGCTAAATTATTTGTACTCACTGTGTTGTCAACTTTTCCAATTTTCTTTTCGTCATAATGATGTTCAATTTTAAAAATAGACTCTGTTAGGTAGTAATAATTTGAGCGAGAAATCAATCCGTAGAACAAAACGATGAAAGCCATACTGCCCAAAGCAGCAAGTTTAGCCTTCGGAACACGGCTAAAAAAACTAACCACTAAATAAGTGGGAACAAAAAGTATAATAGCAAAATTACTGGAGGTTAAACATAGTGTGATTACAGCTAAAACGGAATTGACAAGCTTTTGCTTTGATAAAAAATACAAAGCAAAAAATGAATTAGCCATAAAATTAATATAGCAAGGAGCTAAAAACAATCCTTTAAGGTGGTCGCCTGTCGAGGTGCCAAATTCGGGATTATCCCACAAAGCAAAAGGATTGATGGTGCCCGAATGAATCATTGTCATCAATAGCTGGAAAGCGGTTACGCCTAAATTCAACCAAAAAAAACTAGTAAGGGTAATATGATTTCGTTGTGAATTGGAACTTTTGATCCTTGCAAAAATTAATGCAAAAGCCAACCCACTAAATATCCAGTAAGCCATTCCTATACTGAAAAACAATAAATAATCTCTTGTAAAATCTGCCAAAACAAAATACTGAATCAAACTAAACCCTATTATCAGTAGGTAAAATGGTGGTATTTCCTTTAAAGAATGCTTCAGGTTAGATGCCCTTATCCATAACAAAGAAAAGAGTAAAGCAAATGGTTTAATCCAAACCATATCAACCATCAAAGTGGTTAACAAAGCTAATAATGGCCAATCAATTTGAGTAGCCAGTCGCTTTATGTCAAAACTTACTTTGTTATTCATAGGTTGTATGTGATGATTTAAAAACTTTAATTGCAGTATCGTAGTACCGAATATGGTCTTGGGCAGATCCTTCAATATTAAATTTAGCAGCAACTTCGTTACGTGCGGCAAGCCCCATCTGATCTTGCAAATCCTTATCTTGGATCAGCATCAGGATTTTTTGTGCTATTTGCTCAATATTGTCAGGGTCAATCAAAAATCCTGTTTTCCCTTCTTGAATAATTTCCTTCCCACTAGATTTTACAGTAAAAATAGTAGGACAGGCCATACTCATTGATTCTAATGGCGCCAAACTAAATGCTTCGGTATAGGACGGAAAAATGGCTAAGGCCGCTTTGCTAAAGTTCTCCAAAAGAGTTGATTTGCTCTGGTGTCCCTTAAAGTGTACACTATCCAATACATTGGCTTGCAAAAGTTGCTTCATTGCTGTGGTGTCACCCTTTCCAAATATCAATAAACGAGCCCTAGGCTCCTTTGCATACACTAAATTCCAGGCCTTCATCAAGGAAAAAATACCTTTCTTTTCAATCAAAGTGCCTGCAAACACTGCTGTAAAAGTATTTTCTGGTGGCCTTGCTGTAATAACAGCTGGAATTTCGATAGAATTGTATAAAACATCAATTGGACGCTCAGAACGGTATAATTGAGTATTGACATCGGCAGTATAGCGACTTGCTGCAACCAGGCTATCGGCACGGTCAAATATGGCTTTATCAATGTCAAACCATTTTTTACGTAAAGGCCTATTTAATTCTTGATTAAAATAAGTCTTTGAACCATTGAATTTGAGCACTATAGGGATGGGCAACTTTGGGAATGGTAAATTGATTCCTATTTTATAAATACAAGTATTCCAATCTGCCATTTCTATTACATCAATATTCTCCTTTTTTACCAATTCCTCTACAAATGCCAAATAGGAAAGGTAAGCTTTGTAAGCAGGTAAGGTTTTTTGAATAATAAAAGGTAAATTTCGTTGTATTTTATAGGATAATTCATGATGCGGCCAACTCATATGGTATCGAAGGCGCCATACTTTTACCTTTCCGTCTAATTCAAAATCTGCAGCACCATACTCATTATCATACAAGCCAAGTACACATACCTTGTGCCCTTGATTGGCAATGGCTCTTGCCAAAGATTGAGTTATTGATCCAATCCCTCCGTGTAAACCTGGAGGATATTCATCACAAATAAATAAAACATTCATTAAAACAATAAATTATCGCAAAGCCAATTTAATTTTTTCCTTATTTATCATTTTGCTCACAAAAGCAACAATGATATAGCTGGCCGATGCAGTTACTGCTGCAAGATACTGATTAGAAAAGAATATTTTACTTAATGTAACAGATAAAAATGCAATTGCAAAAAAGAAAATGAATGGTTTAAAATTAATTTTTATTTTATTAAAATGAATTGTCAGGGCATACATACCAAACTGTAGCGAGGTGCTGAGTAAAAAAGTGATTGCCGAACCTAATGCTCCTAAGTGCTTAATTAATAAAATATTGAGTGCTAGATTAACCAAAGAAGTGACAATCGTAATCCGCAATATGGTTTTTAATTGACCTTGGATAAAACCGATAGTCCACATAAAATTGATGACAAAAATTAAAGGCACACAAATCGCCAAAACACTAAAATTAAGTTGGTTGACAGCACCATATTTACCATTGGTTACCCAATCAATTAAATCTGTCCAGGCGCAGGTCATAAAAATTGGGATTAATAAAGAAAGAAATATCTCTAAACTAAAAAATGCATCAATTCCAGATTGTGTATCGGGGTCAATTGTTTGATTTGAACTCAACAATTTCGAAAATCGAGTCAACAAAACTGGCGCCAATATCACCAAAGGCATCTTTGCTAGTTCAAAAAACTTGTAGGAAAAACTATATTCTGCCGTAATAGTTGCTGTACTAAAGATACCAAGCAGTATCCAATCTACGCGTGCCAAAGCCGAATCAAACAATACAACACCAAGCTGCGGAAGAGACTCAATAATGAAATTTTTGTAAGTATCTTTTTCTAATATTGGTTTAATATTTGTACTCAAATTTTTATTCACAAAATAGTATCCGTGAACCAACTCCAGAAAAGAAGTAAAAATAAAACCCAATACGATATAGGTTATTGAAAAATACTGAAACACATACAGCATGATTACAATAAATAACTTTACTGTGTTGATAAAAATAGAGATTATGGCCAATTGCTTGAATGCTTCTAGCCCAGTTAAAGTGAATTTAAAAGAGTTGGCAACGCTAGTGGTAATCAACTGAATAATGACAAGCAAAAAAACTGGTTGATAGGGAATAATGCTTGGGGCAAAAAACTGCAACAACAAGGTACCTATCAGCAATAAAAAACCAACAAGTAGGGTATGAAAAAAATGAACCCCTGCTAGTAATCTGGCATTATGTCCAGCCGCTATTCGCTTGATTAATACCAAATCCAAGCCCATTGATCCTATGGCTAAAATAGTGGAGCCGACTGCAGTTGACCAGTTAAAGGAACCGAAGTCTTCTTTGGATATGTAGCAAGACATTAAGTAAAATGTACAAAGACCAACCAATTGTGCAATACCAGTCTGCACAGCATTTGCCGATAAATCTTTAAACATCTTTTCCTTAATCATTATTCCGATATTACACTTTTGCGGCAAAGGTAATGTTATAGAATAGGATTAACCAACTATAGCACTATGTTTCGTCTCCCAACCGCAGAATACTGCAATCGCTGACTGCTAGATATTCGCCTTAAGTTGAATTATTTGGTCGCTAGCAATTTTATTTGCAAAATTATTGTTCCTTTGAAGGATAAAAGCTTCTTCTGCATTGTTTGAAATGAATAATAACTTCGAAAATCAAATAAACTTGGCTGAAAAAGGATTTGCTGAACGTGCGTATTTTATTACACTATGCATTCTAAGCATTGTTATTCCTTTTCCATATATTCTGTCCTCAATTGTCATCATATCATTGGCCATTATTTGGTTATTTACGGGTATCAGGAAGAACCTTACCCATTTATTGAATAGAAAATTACTACTATTATGGATTTTGTATTTCGGATTACATTGTCTCAGCTATTTTTATAGCATTGATAAAGCCGAATCACTTTTTGACATAGAATCAAAGCTAAGTTTCTTCGTTCTTCCAATTATCATTGGTACGGGGCCATTGTTAAGCAATCGTCAGCAACGAATTATTTTACTCAGCTTTGTAATATCAGTCCTTTTACTGGCAACAATATCTTTCTCATACAGTTATTATAATTACCATTTTTTAAAAATTGGAGGTCTAAAAAATTTCTTCTATAATGACATGGTTCGCCTTACGGAGGCCAATGCCGTTTATGTAGCTTGGTACACCTTAATAGCTATTTTTATATTGATTGGTTTTTCATACACCTACTTCAAATTAAACAAGATAGTATACTTTGCCATTATCATTTTACTTCAATTATACTTTTTTTCTCTTTCAGCGCGATTGCTCATTGCTATAGAAGCTATATTGATATTACCGTACGCCTTTTATTGTTTCAAAAAAAATCATAAAGAACCTTTAGGCTTGGTTTTTTCGGTCATTGTTATTGCTGCTATGGCATTGGTGGCCATGACAGTCAACCCTATCTCTACTCGATACAAAATCATAGCACCTTCGCATACAAAAGACTGGTTACTCGATAAGAACGACGACAGCACTACTCAGGAATTTACAAATGTAACTTTAAGGTTATTCCTATGGAAAACCGCTATCGAATCAATTAAAGAAAATAAATATTACTATTATGGATGCGGCAATGGTGATATTAGACGGAATCAAAAAGCCAGCATTGCAAAATATCACAAAAACTTAAGTGAAGGAAACAGAAAAGCAGAACTGTGGAAATATAACATTCACAATACCTACTTACAAACCCTTTATATGATTGGCATTCCAGGCTTATTAGTTTTGATGACCATCCTTTTCACTCCACTAGGGTTCAAGCACGCTAATCCCTATTGGGTGTTTAACCTTTTCTTTATCATCATAGGTGCTATTTTTATGATGATTGAAGCTGCCTTGCAAACACAAGCGGGGATTGTCTTTTATACTTTTTTCTCTACATTGCTGGCAAAAATTTACTATTCAAAAAACTCGAATTAACTTAGTTGTTGAAACATTTGCCATTCTCAACCATTGCCCGAAAGGTATTTGTGTTTAAAGACAGGTCAAATACCAACTAAATTATACACTCCAATCTCACATCCCCACACCTAGCCTTGCAAGCGCCCCATAGCCAGGCAATCCGTTTACAAGAATCTCACAATAATTGTTGCAGCCTCATTCGAAGATAACGTCACGTAGTAGTTGTTGTATCAATAGTTTGGAGCTGAAATGAAAAAGCAAACAACAGAGAAACAGATTTAGATCTGTAAAATATTGTTGACCAAATAGTGACAAAACATCCCTGTTTTTTCTTTTACCAATTTTTAATTATACACTCCCTTTTTACCAACACAAAAAAACCGACCATATATAAAATGGTCGGTTTTGTATCGTGAGCTACTAATAAAGACTATTCGTCGTTATCGTTAGATCTTTTTGATTTACGTGGTGCATCACCATCGTCATCTCTCCAATTTTTCATATGACGATCAGTACCTGGCTCGCGGTGAATGCGACGGTTGTGACCACCAAAGTTCTTTTGGATACCCAAGTTCATTTGCTGTCCGAAAGATACTGCAAATGTACCGTTTGAGTTGTTTCTGTTTTCGTATGCATGGTTCATGTAACCGATACCACCGATACCAAAAGTCAAAGCAAGACCTTTGTGAACGTTAGCTGTGATAACTGGAGCGAAGCTCAAGTTAAAACCATTGTAACGAGAATTAGTGATTACTTTACCATCCAATGTAGAATTACCGTGAGCAAATCCACCATTGAATTGACCGTAGATAGAGAATATTTTGTTTAGGTTTTCAGTGTAACGAACGAAAATTCCAGTTTCCCAATCGTTAGTTCTCATCCAAGGCATACCAACACCTAGAGCTTTTGAACCACCATTTGCATAATTAGCATACATACCTAGTGTCCAATGGTTGTCAAACTGATAACCAAGACCTGGAGTAGCCATCCAATGAATTGAATTTGCATTTCCTGTTGTACCACCTAGTTCGTCATTAGAAGATGCAGTGATTGAAGCTTGACCATAAAGTAACCAGCTACCAGCTTGTGCGTTAGCAGCAGCTATTGAACCGCAAGCCAACAAAGAAAGGATTAATTTTTTCATAAAAGTTGTTAATTTATTTTGGTTACAAATGTAATGCAATAAAAATACCACGCAAGTTTTTGCTCACTTTTTTTCACATTCTTTATGTTGTAATAAGTGCCAGTGGCGAATAGCTCAGAATTCCGCTAGGGCAAAGGATACAGCTGCCTCATTACACAGCCGATACAGAGATGTCGGTAGTTCGTCATTTTGATTACCTTTGTTGATTATAGCATTTTATTCAAATCTTGAAAATAGAAACTAAAGGTTTAGTCAAAAAATACGGCAAAAGAATTGTCGTAAACAATGTTTCCTTTGAGGTAAATCAAGGAGAAGTAGTTGGTTTGCTTGGCCCTAATGGGGCGGGAAAAACAACTTCGTTTTATATGGTGGTAGGCCTTGTGAAACCCGATGAAGGAACCGTATATCTTGATGGTGAAGACATTACCAAATTACCCATGTACAAACGTGCCCAAAAAGGCATTGGTTACTTGCCTCAAGAAGCCTCCGTTTTCCGAAAATTGTCTGTAGAGGATAACATTGGTGCGGTATTAGAATTAACCAAATTAACAAGAGCCGAACAATTGCATAAAAGAGATTCATTACTAGACGAATTTCGACTGACCCATGTGCGCAAAAGCCCTGGCGATGTGTTGAGTGGAGGAGAAAGAAGACGTACCGAAATAGCACGTGCCTTAGCGGTAGACCCAAAGTTTATCCTATTAGATGAGCCATTTGCGGGTATTGACCCTATTGCTGTCGAAGATATTCAGTCCATTGTGGCTAAATTGAAATTTAAAAATATAGGCATTTTGATTACCGACCACAATGTGCAAGAAACGCTCTCTATCACAGACAGAGCCTACCTCTTGTTCGAAGGTTCTATTTTAAAAGCTGGAGTAGCCGAGGAGTTAGCTGCCGACGAACAAGTACGAAAAGTGTATCTTGGACAAAATTTTGAATTAAAAAGGAAAAATTACAACGTAAGCGAGTAAAATTTCCGAAGCTTAAAAAATTGACTATTCTTGTGCGCGCTTAACTTTGCACCGCATAAAAAAATATACTGCCGAACACACATATGGGTATTCTGAGTCCTGCTATTAAAAGTTTCTTGAAATTACGCAACAGCGTAATTGATAATTTTATGCTTAACCCCATTGACACCCAAAAAAAGGTCTTTAATGATTTAATCTCCAGTGCTCAGTTTACCGAATACGGCAAAAAATACAATTTTCAACATATCAACAGCATCGCTGAATATCAAAAAACTGTACCACTCAATAATTACGACACTTTAAAACCATACATTCAGCGAATTCTAGAGGGTCAGCAAAATATCCTCTGGCCTTCTGAAATCACATGGTTTGCAAAAAGTAGTGGCACTACCTCCGATAAAAGCAAATTCATTCCGGTATCCAAAGAAGCATTGGATGACAATCATTATAAAAGTGGCAAGGATGCCATAGCGCTTTATTTATCTCGCTTCCCCGAATCAAAAATCACTTCTGGGAAATGCTTGGTCATTGGAGGCAGTCATCAACTGAATCAATTGAGTGAGGATACTTTTTACGGAGATTTATCGGCTGTAATGATGCAAAACATGCCATGGACAGGTCAGTTTTTGCGCACCCCCGACTTGTCCATTGCACTGATGGAAGAATGGGAAGAAAAAATTGAAATGATTGCCCAAAGCACCATTCATGAGAATGTTACCTTTATCACAGGCGTGCCCACTTGGACCATCGTCTTATTCAAACGAATATTAGAAATAACAGGGGCAAAAAACATGCTGGAAGTGTGGCCAAATCTGGAGCTTTATTTGCACGGAGGCGTAAGTTTTAAACCCTACGAAGAGCAATTCAAAAAGTATATCCCTTCCGACGAAATGCATTACATTGATTCTTACAATGCCTCTGAAGGATTTTTTGCTTCGCAAGACGCCCCCGAAAGCGACGGGATGCTTTTATTTCTAAACCACGGTATCTTTTATGAATTCATTCCGATGGATGAATTTGGCAAAGAAAACCCAGAAGTACTGACGCTGAAAGGCGTAAAACTGAACACCAATTATGCCATTGTAATCAGCACCAATACTGGCCTTTGGCGCTATGTAATAGGCGATACCGTAAAATTTACGTCATTAGCTCCTTTCAGAATAAAAATCACCGGTAGAACCACTTTCTATTTGAATGCTTTTGGTGAAGAAGTAATCGTAGATAATGCAGATAATGCCATTGCAGAAGCTTGTAAAAAAACAGGTGCCATTGTTAATGATTACAGCGCAGCACCCGTTTATATGACTGACACTTCAAATGGGGCACACGAATGGGTTATAGAGTTTGATTATTTGCCGTGTCCATTGGATGTTTTTGTGAACGAAATGGATAATGCATTAAAGGCAATCAATTCAGATTATGAGGCCAAACGTCATAAAGACATTGCGCTGCGCATGCCGATAGTACACGTAATGCCCAAAGGCGGATTTTCGGCTTGGCTAAAAAATAAAAACAAATTGGGCGGGCAGCACAAAGTACCCCGTCTCAGCAACGACCGAAAATTATTAGAAGAATTAATTCCCTTCACAAAAAAATAGAAGCAACTGTTCGTCCATTCGATGAGATGAAGGAGAAACTATTCATTTTTGGGTAAATAAAGGTTAGTGCTTCAACAACTTACCCACTGCAATAACTTCTCTCTCCTGTATTATTTGATAAAAATAAACACCCGCAGACCAATTGCTTGCATTAATTTTTTGACTGCCCTGGTTTAGTTTTTGCTGTAAAACTTGTTGCCCTATTAAGTTGCTCACTATTATAGTAGCCTCTGCCTTATTCTTATTTTGGTATTTGATGTCAAAAAAATCGGTTGCAGGGTTTGGCGAAATGTTCAAATTTTGTGCTGCATTAAATTCATCAATAGAGCTGGGCACATAATCGCAATAGGGTACAAGTTTAAAATCGTGAAAACCAATATCAGGATGATCGAAACAACGTAATCCAAAAAAATCATTAGATTCACTTACTGCTTCACAAGCATAAAATGGATCTGGACGTGGCCTTTCAAGATGACCAACATACTCAACTATCGTTCCACTAAATCCTCCACCAAACACTGCCCCAAAAACATCATTTATTTTTATGTTCATTCTTCGTAAAGGAAATCCATTAATAAAAACAGTGTCTTTTTCCATTACTCTTGCAGTTAAAGTACAGCCTATAGTATCTGAAAAGGTCCGAATACTCCTTACTCCAAAAATCTTCCAGGTTTCGCCAACGTTTTTATTGAAATCATAAAGCACCGTGAAAGAATCTAAATGAGGACGATACCAATACACCACACTATTACTGTCATAAACGTAAATAGAAAGCATTGCACGTGATTCTTTTGGCTCACTGGGTACGCACCCAAATTCTTTGCACATTTTACCTTTTTTCATAACAGTATCTTTTACTGTCCATAGAACTGGCTTGTCTGGGATATAACCAAGAGTTTCCCCAGACCTCATGGTAAAGGTAAAAGTAGCCCCCAACGGAAACCATCTTTGGGCTTGCGTTTGAAACGTTACAAACAAGAAGAAAATAAGGGTAAATATTTGTTTCATAAAATTTAGATTTATTGATGAAAGTAGTGCGGTAAAAACAAATAATATAGAAACAAATTTAATAAAAAATGCCTTTGATATCAATTATCAAAGGCATAATATTTTTCTTTTCTGTAAAAAATCCTTTTTTTTAAAAGTCAAATTTCACACCAATATAATTTTGTGGAGTAATGGCTTTGAGTTCTTTTTTGATTTTGGCAGGCACTTGCAGGCTATCGATAAACTGATGCATGCTGGCTTTATTGATACCGTTTTTGCCTCGTGTGAGTTCTTTAAGCGCCTCGTAAGGTTGCGGGAATTGTTCGCGGCGCAAAACGGTTTGTATGGCTTCGGCTACAACAGCCCAATTATTTTCGAGGTCGGCCTCAAGGCGTGCTTCGTTGAGTAATAATTTACCAATTCCTTTTTCTAGCGAGCGCAAGGCCAAAAAGCTGTGGCTCATCGGCACACCAATATTACGCAGCACCGTACTATCGGTAAGGTCGCGCTGCAAGCGGCTGATGGGTAGCTTGGCTGCAAGGTGCTCATACAAAGCATTGGCGATACCGAGATTCCCTTCTGCATTTTCAAAGTCAATAGGGTTTACTTTATGCGGCATTGCCGAAGAACCTATTTCACCCTTTTTGGTTTGCTGTTTGAAATAGTCCATCGAAATGTAGGTCCACATATCGCGGGCAAAATCGATGAGGATATTGTTGATGCGCTTGAGGGTATCAAATTGCGCAGCAAGGTTATCGTAATGCTCAATTTGGGTGGTGTATTGCATCCGCTCGAGACCTAATTTTTTGCTCACAAAATCGTTGCCAAATTTTACCCAATCCGTACCCGGGAAAGCCACGTAATGCGCGTTGAAATTACCCGTAGCGCCGCCAAACTTTGCTGCAAAGGGCAAATAAGATAATTGCTGTACTTGCCCTTCGAGGCGCTCTACAAACACCATCATTTCTTTGCCCAAAGTAGTAGGCGATGCTGCCTGTCCGTGCGTACGTGCGAGCATCGAAACGCTTTTCCAGGTTTTGGCCATTTTGCGCAATTGCAAAATGAGGTTGTTGATAGCGGGTAAATATTCTTCTTCTAAAGCTTCTTTCCAAGATAGTGGAATAGCCGTGTTGTTGATATCTTGAGAGGTCAATCCAAAATGCACCCACTCAGCACATTGCTCGGCACCAAGGGCGGTAATTTGTTGTTTAAGGAAATATTCTACAGCCTTTACATCGTGGTTGGTGATGCGCTCTGTGGCTTTGATTTGCGCCGCTTGCTCTTCGGTAAAATTTTGATAAATAGCGCGCAATTTGGCTGGTTTTACAGAAGCGGGCAAAGTGAAAATTTTCTTTTCGGCCAAGAAGAGAAAGTATTCTACTTCTACTAATACTCTATATCTAATCAAACCAAATTCAGAAAAATAAGGAGCAAGGCTTGATAGTTGTGCTCTGTAACGCCCGTCTATAGGGCTTATGGCTGTAAGTGCTGATAATTCCATAGGCGCAAAGGTAATTGAAAAGGATTATTGGTTAAAAGCTTTTATTGGCCTCAGCCCTATCCCTTCTCCCAAGGAGAGGGGAGTACGGATGTAGGTGAGTATAAAAATTTAGATTGGCTGAAAAAATAAAACCCTTCTCCGTTGAGGCAACGAAGAAGGGCAGAAATATTGATGGTAATAAAACTTATTTACCAGCGAAAGTTGCGCCGATATACTCGCGGTTGAGGCGGGCAATATTTTCAAGTGAAATACCTTTTGGACATTCCGCTTCGCAGGCACCAATGTTGGTACAGCTACCAAAGCCTTCTTTATCCATTTGGTTCACCATGTTTACTACACGGTCTTTGCGCTCTACTTCGCCTTGTGGCAATTGGGCCAAATGCGCCACTTTTGCCGAAAGGAACAACATAGCCGATGCGTTAGGACAAGCCGCAACGCAGGCACCGCAACCGATACAAGCTGCTGCTGCAAAGGCGTCATCAGCTTTTAGTTTTTCGATAGGCAAAGCATTGGCATCTTGAGCATTACCTGTATTTACCGATACATAACCACCCGCTTGGATGATATGGTCGAAGGCTGAGCGATTCACCACCAAGTCTTTAATAACCGGGAAAGCATCAGCACGCCAGGGTTCTACCACAATGGTATCTCCATTTTTGTACTCACGCATGTGCAATTGGCAAGTAGTATTGTGATGCCAAGGACCGTGTGCACGTCCATTGATGTACATGCTGCACATACCACAGATGCCCTCACGGCAATCATGATCGAAAGCGACAGGCTCTTTACCTTCTGCAATCAATTGCTCATTCAGCACGTCAAACATCTCGAGGAAAGACATTTCAGAAGAAATATCCTTAACCTGATAAGTTTCGAAACGACCAGCTGTTTTTCCGTTTTTTTGTTTCCACACTTTAAGTGTGAGATTCATATTGTAGTGTTCCATACTGCTAATTTGAAGATTTGGAGATTTGATGATTTGAAGATGATTTAGATGATGCAATAATTTTAGAAATTACTTTGATAATTGATTGAACTTTCAATAAAAGCGCCTCACAATCAGGATAATTTTTATTCTATTTGCATAACATCAACCAATATTCAGTTTCATCTGCCTCTTTAGCTGCTATTTTAATTTTGTGTATAAAATCATTTTTACTTTCTGCATTCTGTGCTTCACGTACATTGGCACCAATCGAAGTGCCTGACCTGAAAAGTTGATTTGAAAGATTGAATTTCTTTAAAGATTCGAGTTCTTCTGTGTAAAGCAATATGCTTTTCGCAAAATCAAATGTCAGAGTAACAATTAAATTGTCTTTATCGTTTCTCATCCATTTTCAAATTTTCAAATCATCAAATTTTCAAATCACTATTTATACGAACGTGCACTTGGATGAACTACTTCGTAATTCAACTCTTCTTTGTGTAGCTCAAATTGACCTTCGCCTTTGTATTCCCAAGCTGCCACATACATAAATTGATCATCACGGCGTTCTGCTTCTCCTTCTTCTGTTTGGTATTCTTCGCGGAAGTGACCACCACAACTTTCTTCTCTATTCAAGGCGTCAATACACATCAATTCTCCAAGCTCAATAAAGTCAGCTACACGGTTGGCTTTATCCAATTCAGGATTATATTCATTCACTTCACCTGGGATGCGGACATTGCTCCAGAATTCTTTTTTCAAGTCACGAATCTCTTCGATAGCTTCTTTCAACCCTTTCTCATTACGAGCCATACCACACTTATCCCACATGATTTTTCCCAGACGCTTGTGCATACTTTCTACACTTGTTGTTCCTTGGATGCTCATCAATTTATTGATGCGATCTGCTACAACTTTTTCGGCAGCTACAAATGCAGGATGATCTGTAGGAATAGATTTGGTACGAATTTCGTCGGCCAAATAATTACCAATAGTGTAAGGTATTACAAAATAACCATCAGCCAAACCTTGCATCAAGGCCGAGGCACCTAAACGGTTGGCACCGTGGTCACTGAAGTTGGCTTCACCCAAGGCATACAAGCCAGGTACGGTCGTCATCAATTCATAATCTACCCAAAGGCCACCCATTGTGTAATGGACTGCTGGATAAATACGCATCGGCACTTCGTAAGGATTTTCGCCTGTAATTTTCTCATACATTTCGAAGAGGTTACCATATTTAGAGGCAACAACTTCTTTACCCATTTTAATAATTTCTGCTTCCGAAGCATTGTTCAAACCTTGTTTACCGGCTTCGATTTTACCATAGCGCAAAATTGCCGCAGCATAATCCAAATAAACGGCTTGTTTGCTGGCTCCTACACCATAACCCGCATCACAACGCTCTTTGGCAGCACGACTAGCTACGTCACGTGGTACAAGGTTACCAAAGGCTGGGTAACGACGCTCCAAGTAATAATCTCTTTCTTCTTCAGGTATTTCGTTTGCTTTGCGCGTATCGTTTTGTTTTTTCGGCACCCAGATACGACCGTCATTACGCAATGATTCTGACATCAAAGTCAGTTTCGACTGATGGTCGCCAGAAACAGGAATACAAGTTGGGTGAATTTGGGTAAAGCAAGGATTACCAAAGAAAGCACCTTGTTTGTGCGCTTTCCAAGCTGCCGTTACGTTACTACCCATGGCATTGGTAGAAAGGTAAAAAACGTTACCATAACCACCAGTACATAATAATACAGCGTGACCAAAATGACGCTCTAATTCTCCGGAAACTAAATTACGAGCAATGATACCGCGTGCTTTTCCATCGATTTTCACAATGTCTAACATCTCGTGACGGGCATACATGGTTACATTACCCAAGGCTACCTGACGCTCCAAAGATTGATACGCACCAATCAACAATTGCTGACCTGTTTGACCAGCAGCATAGAATGTACGTTGTACTTGTGTACCACCAAAAGAGCGGTTGCTCAATAATCCACCATATTCGCGGGCAAAAGGAACACCTTGCGCCACGCATTGGTCAATGATGTTACCACTTACTTCGGCCAAACGATGAACGTTGGCTTCGCGAGCGCGGTAGTCACCACCTTTGATGGTATCGTAGAAAAGACGGTAAACGGAGTCACCATCATTTTGATAGTTTTTTGCGGCATTGATACCACCTTGTGCAGCAATACTGTGCGCACGACGTGGACTATCCTGAAAACAAAAAGCTTTTACTTTGTAACCAAGCTCGCCTAAAGAAGCGGCAGCAGAGGCTCCTGCAAGACCAGTACCCACAACGATGATTTCGATGCTGCGTTTATTGGCAGGGTTTACAAGCTTACAAGTTGATTTATATTTTTCCCATTTGGTTGCTAATTCACCTGCGGGTATTCTACTATTAAGTGGCATATTCTGAAATATTTATCAAAAAAATCTGTTCGAAAAAATAAGGTTTTCTTCTTATCCCAAAAGGATATTGAAGTGGAAGGCAATTGGCATTAAAGCAAAAACCAAACAAACGATGATAGAAAAAGCAATTCCGATATTGCTAATCATTTGCTTGTAACGAGAAGTGCCCATTCCGAGTGTTTGGAATGCAGAGTAAAAACCGTGTACCAAATGGAAACAAAGTGATGCGCAACCTAAAATATACAATGCAACAACTATTGGGTTTTCAAATACCAAAGCCATTTTTTCATAAAGGTCAATTTCTTCGCCTGTCATAAACTGATTAGCACGGTTAGGAATCCAAAAATGTGCGGTGTGCATAATAAGGAACAACAAAACCAAAGAGCCCAAAAGCCCCATTGAACGGCTATACCATTTGCTTGTTGCATTACCAGCACTTACAGCATAACGACCAGCAGAACGTTTCTTTTTATTTTGAGACCAAAGCATTAAACCTTGAATAATATGCAAGGCAAAACCCAACACAAGTCCTATTTCTAAAATCCTAGTCAAAGGATTGGTACCCATAAAGTGAGCTCCAGCCAAAAACTTTTCTTTCCCATCGGGCAAGAAAATTTGCGCGTTCAAGTACAAGTGTACTATTAAAAAAAGAATCAAAAAGAGGCCGGTAAATGCCATTACTAATTTTTTACCGACAGAAGAGGTGAATCGTTGCTTCCAAGTCATAATACTGAAAAGTCCTTTTGTAATAGTTTTGTAAAATTTTGGCAAATATAGCCTTTGGCATTGGTATAAGCAAGCAATCAATAGCTATTTACCAAATTTAGTCATTGATAAAACAAATAATTCAATATTACCTCTATTTGTAAATTTTGGCTTTGCATTGAACGGCAATGCTTATTTTCGCCGGGCAGAACAATTTTTCCTTTCTGATAAAAAGCACTGTACATGTATCCTGATTTTCAATATCTATTTCAAAGTTTACTCAATAATCCAATGCCAGAATGGTTAGGGATTTTCAAAACTTTTGGCTTCTTGATGGCACTGGCTTTTATAGCAGGCTTAATGGTGATGAGCCAAGAAATGAAACGATATGAAAGATTAGGTGTTTTGCAACCCGTAGAAGGTGATGTGGAATACATCAACAAAGAAACTGGCAAAAAAATTAAAACTAAAGGACTCGTTTATCCTCACGAAAGGGTGAGTACGATTTTGATGATAGCTGCCATTGGCGGACTTGTAGGAGCGAAGATTTTTAATGCTTTGGAGACATGGGAATATTTTATTCAGGACCCTATTGACAGTCTATTCTCGCGCAGCGGCTTGACCTTTTATGGCGGTTTGATTTTGGCAACAACTTTGTTGTATTTCTATGCTAAAAAATACAAAATTCCTTTTGCTACCCTTTGCGATACCGCAGCTCCAGCTTTGATTTTAGCCTATGGCATTGGCCGTTTGGGTTGTCATTTTTCTGGCGATGGCGATTGGGGGATTTTCAACAGTGCTTACATCACCGATGCCACAGGACAATTGCAGGCAGCAAGCAAAGATGGCTTTCAGCAAATGTTACAGACTTTTCCTGAGTGGTTTATGCGCTATGGCGATGTGAAAAACATGAATGAGCTTTCGGCTATTCCACACGGCTTTACTCCTGCACCTTCCTGGTTGCCTGATTGGTTTTTTGGAATGAACTATGCGCATAATGTCAATAATGAAGGGGTGATGATACCTGGCTGTGTGGGTAATTATTGTGCTGTATTGCCTGTCAGTGTTTATCCAACAGCGATGTACGAAGCAATTGTTTGTATTTTCATCTTGTTTCCTTTTTTGTGGATGATGCGCAAACGTTTTACCCAACCACTGCACATCTTTGGTTTGTACCTTATTGTGAATGGTCTTGAACGTTTTTTTGTTGAAAAAATTCGTGTGAATTATAAATACGATTGGGGTTTTATGCACCCAACACAAGCGGAAATTATTTCAACCTGTTTGGTCTTAATTGGGATTGGCATTTTGCTATTTTATAAAAGTAAACAAACAAAAGATCTTGCTACAATGTAACACAAAGTATAGTGTCAATCAATATATAGTAAGCCATTTTAAAAACAACACAATGAGAAAAATACTAATAATCATATTGACACTTTTTGTTGCAAATACATACGGACAGACTTTTGAAGAGTTGACTTCCTCTGCAATTGAAGCGGGAAAAGAAAAAAATTACAAGAAAGCAATTGACCTTTACAACAAAGCGATCAAACTTGACAATGGAAACTATTTTATTTACAACAAGCTGAGTTTAATGTATTACTACCTTGACAACTTAGACAGTTCTATTGTTTATTGCGACTTGACTTTGAAAATAGTCCCAAATGACACTACCGCTTTGTATCAAAGGGGACATTGCTATTTGGACAAAGGCAAATATCAAAATGCACTTGATGACTTTTCCAAATCTTTTGAAAAGACAAACAACAGAAATTCAAATGCTTCATTCAACATTGGTAAATGTTACTTTGGACTTGGTAACATAGAGAAAGCAATTGAATTTTATAAAACAACTTTGACACTTGAACCGAACGACAAATATTCATTTTATGAACTTGGTTACTGCTATGCTTCACTTCCAACTCCTGACAAAGACAACGCTTTAAAGTATTACACTCAAGCAATTGACCAAGACAAGAATTACTATGACGCATATTTCAACAGGGGACTGCTTTACGCAACACAATTTAATAACTTAAAAAAAGGACACGCAGACCTTGAACGAAGTATTGAAATCAGACCGAAAAACCAACTTTCATATTTATACAACGGAATACTATATCGTGACGAAGAAGATTTTGGAAAGGCAAAAGATATGTTTAATAAAGTAATTGAACTTTATCCAAATTATGCAGATGCTTACTTTGAAAGAGCAGTAACATGGTATAAAATTGGAATTTTAAATATGGTTTGCAAAGACCTCGACAAAGCGGAAAGTTTAGGTTATGCAAAGGCGATAGAAACTAAAAAACAAGTATGCAAATAAAAGAGGCCACTTCAATCGAAGTGGCCTCTTTTTGAATTTTCTAAAATTAATCTCTGCGACCGCCAAATAAGCGAAGCAGCAATAAGAAGATATTGATAAAGTCGAGGTACAATGTAAGGGCACCAAGAACACCTAATTTTTTACCATCTAGTTCAGATATTTCGCCATACTCTACACCAGCACCAATGTTCTTTAATTTTTGTACATCATATGCAGTAAGACCTGTAAATACAGCCACACCAACCACACTAATGATATATCCCATTGCATCGCTTTTCAAAAACATATTGATGAGCATCGCAACGACCATACCAATTAATCCCATTGTCAAAATACGACCAAAAGAAGTCAAATCTTTTTTAGTAGTATAACCCATCACAGCCATAATCCCAAACATCGCAGCTGCCGAAGCAAAGCAAGCAATGACAGAACTAGAGGTATAAGCCAATAAAATAAAGCTAAAGCTGATGCCATTGATGGCAGCGTAAGTCATAAATAAACCGATAAGCGCTGGCGCCGATAAACGCTGAAAGCCAAAGCTCATCAACAATACAAAGCCAATAGGTGCAAACATAACGGCATAACCTAGCATCGACATTCCGCCTTTGCCGGTCATTGGGTTGTAGCTGATGAGATAAGCCATTAAGCTTTCGTTAGTAGCAAATAAAAAGGCAAATACGGTTGATACTGCAAGCGCGGCAAACATCCACATAAACACTTTGGCAATGTAGGTAGAAGAAACTGAGCCAGTTGCATTTACAGTAGTGCTTTCTACCTTGTAATTCGTGAAATTTAATTTGTTATCCATTTTTCTTAAAAATTGTATTTATTACTTCCGTAAAATTATGGCAATAAATTACTTTCAACAAGTGAATTGATTAAATTTAACAGCTACTATCATTTTATATAAATAATAATTTGAGTTAATTAACTGCTACAAATACCTATTTTGTCGGCAAATCATAAAAAGTTCAAATTAAGTTCTGCTTGCATTTTCTTGTCAAAAACTACAGCACTAAAATATTTCAAGCACCAATAGCAAAGAGACAAATTCCCAGATCAAATAATCTCAGCAACATGCTTTTTGATATTACTAGCTATTTTCTCCATAGGCAAGTCATTGTCGTCTGCACCGAATGGGTCTTCTATTTCTTCGGCCACTAGTTCCATACTCGCCAACACATAAAATACGAAACCTACTATTGGTGCCACATAATAACCCAGGCTAAAGACATAGCCAAAAGGCAATGTCATCACGTAAATGAAAATAAATTTTTTAATAAAGGCACTGTAAGACTCTGGGATTGGGGTGTTTTTTATTCTTTCGCAAGCACCACAGATATCAGTAAAGGAGTTCAATTCTGTATTGAGCATAATCAACTGGTCGCCGGTGATTTTATTAGCTTTATACAAATCATTTACCCTTTGAATAATTAATTGCGCTACCTGATTGGGTACATGCTTCTGAGTGTCAATATTGCCCAATTCGGGATGTTCGGCCTCGTCCAGAGCTAATCTTGTTACTTCTAATTGCAAATGTTTGTGCAATACAGAAGCATACATGGGTATGCTTTTGCGGAAAAAACTTCTGTGTGCTACATCATCAGTTGCTAAAATAGCATTGAGTTTCAGGGCTAAGTTTCTACTGTTATTCACCAATGCCCCCCATAGCTTTCTTCCCTCCCACCAACGATCGTAAGCAGTGTTGGTACGAAAAACCAATAAGATAGAAATAGCAAAACCCAACAAACTATGCAAGGTGGGGATATTTTTCACCCAACTATTATCACTAAGGTGCAGATACTCAATCTCCCAATATGCAATAGCTAATGAGTAAAGAATAACAAAAAAGATGAGTGGGAAAAGCTTGCGCATAGTGTCTGATTTAGACACCAGAAAAAGCGCTTTGAGCCAAGCTTTATTATTGTACACTTTCATTTATATCCGAATAAGGGTAAACACAAATATACTGGCTTAATTATTCTGCTAAATTTAAAATACCAACTTTGCCTTTGGGGCCAGCCAGATAAACCTTTGTTCCCGTTTTTGATTTCTGTATTACATGGAAACTTTGATTGGAAACGTTTTTCCAGTTTTTACCGCCATCGATAGAAATATCAATACCACTAGTGCCGCAGCATAAGAGCAGTTTTTTATTTAAGTAAATGACACAACTCCGATAACCAGAAGGAGCATTTTGAGGAATAGAAAATTCAGGCTTCTTTCTAAAATTCACCAGAATACAATTACTGTCCGGGATTTTATCATTTGTAAAATCTCCACCAACTATGATGGCCTTTTTTTTGCGAACGGCAATAGAATTAGCACCTGTACTTTCTTTGCCCATTGTCATGGGGATTTTGTAATTTTTCCCTTTATAAAACAAGTGCGACTGACTGCCGCCACTTACCCAAACGTAGGGATTTCTTCGTTTTCCTCTGTGTTGAATATTGCTGCCACTAGAAGCAAAAAAGGCTTCACCTTTCTCCAATTGATGCGCAGTAAAACCTATCCAAGAATTACCAAAATCGTAAGAGAATGCATGAAATATTTTATGAGCAATAGGGTCGCCTACAACATGGCCCACACCATTTTTATCAAAAACCATAGCATCCAGAAACATTCCTTTTGTGCTATCTTCAAAAACCTTCTTCCAGGTTTTTCCACCATCAACTGTTTTCAAAATTATAGCAGGCTCCGCTACGCCCATTATCACAGCAGTATTGGCATCAAAAGCTTCTATGTCTCTGAAATCTCTTGTATCATATCCTGTCACCGTTATCCACTCAAAAGTCTTTCCTCCATCTATACTTTTGGCAATACTACCTTTACTGCCACTACACCAAACCACAGTATCGTTGACCACACTTAATCCGCGAAGACTTACATTTCGTCCGGAATCTAGAATACTAATTGTAGCCTTTTGCGCCGACACAAATGGACCGCACGATAACATCAAGGAAAACAAAAAAACAAATTGTCTCATCTACTACTTCTTTAGCGGTTCTAATAAATACTCTAATCCGTTCATTTTAATCTCATAAAGCGTTTGTAGCAGAACGCCCAACTTGCCTGCAGGGAAGCCTTTTCGCTGAAACCATTCTAAATAAGATACTGGAAGATTACACAAAACAGTGCCTTTAAATTTCCCAAAGGGCATCGGCATTTTCACGAGTTCGAGTAAGAGGTTTGGGTCTGCATTCATCTCAAATATTTTGCTTTTTTAAAAAAAGGCCTCAGCAATAGTACTGAGACCTTTCCAATTTTTTCACTTTCGATTCTCTTTAGCTACAACCTGTTGTGGTTCCACAATTGGGGCACATATAGCAAGTGCCATTTCTCAAAGTAATGTTACCACAATTACTACAAGCAGGTGCATCAGCACTAGTACCCATTAACTTTTTCGTGTCTGCACTTAGCGCAGCTGCCAACGGTTTTGAAGGATTGTGCTTTACGGTTGTTAACGTTTTATGCTGTGGTGCTGTTACACGCACTTGCGATAATTCTTGTTGTACGGCTGGAATGCTGTTAGGTAAACGGTCTTCATCTAAAACATGCACCAAATCATCTCGGTCAAGATATTCGTAGGCTAGAACACGAAACACATAATCGAGTACAGAAGTGGCTGTTTTTATATTCGGATGCTCTACCATTCCACTGGGCTCGAAGCGGGTAAAAATAAATTTATCAACATATTCCTCTAACGGAACACCATATTGCAAGCCTACAGAAACTGCGATTGCAAAACTATTCAGCAAGCTTCTCATCGTTGCACCTTCCTTGGCCATGTCAATAAAAATTTCACCCAAAGTTTGGTCGCCATACTCACCTGTACGCAAAAAAATTGCTTGTCCACCTACTTTACTTTTAAAGGTATAACCACGGCGCTTGGCAGGCAATGTTTTTCGTTCTACAATGCGGCTCAACTGACGTTTCAATTGGGTATCTGGACTGGCCTGCACACGCTTGTTCACTTCTTCTAACAATTCGTCAATTGTCAGTTGTCCGAGGTCAACAATCTGACTTAGAGTATCATTTTCTATTTTTACTTCTTCATTATTTTCAACTTCATTAATCTTCTTCTTTTTATCACTTTTGTTACTCAATGGCTGACTCAATTTTGAACCATCACGATACAAAGCACAAGCTTTAATTCCCAATTGCCAGCTGAGATAATAGCAATCTTTGATTTCATCTACTGTAGCTTCATTGGGCAGGTTAATCGTCTTGGAAATGGCGCCAGAAATAAAAGGTTGCACCGCAGCCATCATACGAATATGACCGTGGGCGTGGATAAAACGCTCGCCCTTTTTACCACATTTATTGGCGCAATCAAAAACAGGCAAATGTTCTGGCTTCAGGAATGGTGCACCTTCCATCATCATAGTACCACAAACATAATCATTGGCGGCTTCTATTTCTTCTTCTCCAAAGCCCAGTTCTTCCAACAAATTAAAGTCCATGTCATAATATTGCTCAGCCGTAAATCCAAGGCGTTGCAAGCATTCTTCGCCCAAATTATAAACATTAAACACAAATCCAATTTCAAATGCGCTTTCGACCAGCGTATCTAATTTTTTTAATTCTTCAGCAATAAAGCCTTTTTCGCTTAAAGATTGATGGTTGATATAAGGCGCGCCAGCAAAAGTTCCATGCCCTTTGGCATATTTAACTATCGCATCGATTTCGACTTCACTGTACTTCAAATTTTTCAATGCAGCAGGAATAGACTGATTGATAATTTTAAAATAACCACCACCAGATAATTTCTTAAACTTTACCAATGCAAAATCTGGCTCAACACCTGTAGTGTCACAATCCATTACCAAACCAATAGTACCCGTAGGTGCTATTACAGTAGCTTGTGCATTGCGGTAGCCGTACTTTTCGCCCATTTGGATACAAGTATCCCAAGCTCGCGTAGCAGCGCTCAACAAATAATCGGGACAATATTTTGCGTTAATACCAATTGGTTTTATTTCCAAATTCTCATAGGCATCAGAAGCATCATAAGCGGCAGCACGGTGATTGCGCATCACGCGCATCATGTGTTGTGCATTTTCTTTGTAACGGGGGAATGCCCCTAACACGGATGCCATTTCGGCCGAAGTGCTATATGCAACACCATTCATTATAGCTGTAATAGCACCAGCAATGGCACGACCTTCTTCACTATCATAAGGAATACCACTAACCATCAACATAGAACCCAAATTGGCATAACCCAAACCAAGTGTGCGGTAATCATAGCTCAATTGTGCTACTTCTGGACTTGGGAATTGGGCCATCAACACAGAAATTTCCAACACCACTGTCCACAATCGGGTCATATATTCAAATGCTGGAACATCAAAAACTCCTGTTTCTTCATCAAAAAAACGACGAAGATTTAACGACGCTAAATTACAAGCCGTATTGTCTAAAAACATGTATTCCGAGCAAGGATTAGAAGCACGTATATCTCCACCTTCGGGGCATGTATGCCATTCGTTGATGGTAGTGTTGTATTGTGTTCCGGGGTCGGCACAGCGCCAAGCAGCGTAGGAGATTTTATCAAACAACTCTTTTGCCGGAACCTTCTTCATCACTTTACCGTCATTACGGCCTGTCATTTCCCAATCGCCACCATTAGCGAGCCGACGAAAAAATTCGTTGGGAATCCGAACTGAGTTATTGGAGTTCTGTCCTGAAACGGTTTTGTAGGCTTCTCCTTCATAGTCGCTAGAGTAGCCAGCAGCAATCAAAGCAGCTACCTTTTTCTCTTCCTCTACTTTCCAGTCAATAAAATCCAACACTTCGGGATGGTCTAAATCTAGGCAAACCATTTTGGCCGCTCGACGAGTAGTACCACCACTTTTAATGGCACCAGCAGAACGATCACCTATTTTAAGAAAACTCATCAAACCGCTGGAAGTACCGCCACCACTCAATTTTTCGCCTTCAGCTCGAATATTGGAATAGTTGGTACCTACCCCACTTCCGTATTTAAAAATGCGTGCTTCACGTACCCAAAGATCCATAATACCCCCTTCATTCACTAAGTCGTCATCTACACTCAAAATAAAACAAGCGTGAGGCTGAGGGCGTTCATACGCATTCGTTGAGCGCTCTAATTTACCGCTACTTGGGTCAACATAATAGTGCCCTTGCGCCTTGCCATTGATGCCATAACTATTAAACAATCCCGTATTGAACCATTGAGGAGAATTGGGTGCACAGCTTTGATGCAGGATACTAAACACTAATTCTTCGTAAAAAATCTGAGCATCCTTTTCACTAGCAAAATAACCGTACTTGTAGCCCCATGTGCGCCAGCAATCGGCCAAGCGATGAGCTACTTGCTTAATAGAAGTTTCGCGACCAAGAGAGCCATCAGGTTGCGGCACGCCAGCCTTTCTAAAATATTTTTGCGCTAAAATATCGGTAGCAATTTGCGACCAATGCTCTGGCACTTCTACGTTGGTCATTTCAAAAACCTTTTCACCATTTGGATTACGAATGATGGAACTACGATAATCGTATTGAAAAAGGTCAAACACATTCACGCCTTCTTTGGTGTAATGCCTATTAAACGAAAGTCCTTTTTTTGTATTATTCATAGAGAGAAATTTGACTTGTTATAGTAAAATCGAATTATTAAGTGTAGCAAAAATTACGTGTTGACGAAATTATTCAAAACTTTCGGGTAAATCATCATCAAATCTTAACAATTGTGTGATTGAAAGAGCAATTGAAATGAAATAGGATTTTCAGTTATTATATTGAAACAAAGAAGCAGAAACTCGTTTTGGAATTTCTGCTTCATAAAAAATTGATTTTGAATAGATAATCACCAAATTTTATTCTTCGAATTTTTAAATTCCTCTGGCTTTACAACAGTGAAAACTCGGGCAATATTAAAACCAAATCTGAAACCGCCATCGCCCCATTTGTCGGTTGTTTGTGCGATAAAAGTTCGCTCGGTCATACCCGAAGAATTGGTAAAATGAAGTTGAAAAACGTGACCACCAGTCTCAATATCAAAACCAACGCTCAGTGAATTTGTAGTATTACTTAATTGAGTAAACTGATGATAATACTCAAGATTAAGCGTCACTCTTTTATTGAGCTTGATGCGCCCACCAGCACCCAAAGCAAGAATATCATTGGGTTCTGCAATCGTATTTACAAAATTATAGTGCACGTGCGTGGGCATCAATTGAAGTGTAAAAATGCTACTGAACTTGCGGGCAATTAATAATTGATTGAAAAAAAATAAGCGGTTGCTGAATGGATATTTTTCGGGCGAAACGAGTGGTCGGCCTAATAATTGATCGGATGAAAGTGAAGAGACTGACATACCACCAACATAACTGAGGCTCAGGGGGATTTCATCTTTTACTGTTTGGCGCAAAATTTTTGTCTTTACATAGGCATCATATTCTTTGAATAAAGAACTGCGACCAACGCCAATAGTAATAGCATCATTGATGCCATAATCCAAGCCCAATCGGATGGTGGCACCGTCTAATCCAAAAAATTCATGAACACCACCACTCATAGGGCTAAAACGGTGCGAAATCTTAAAATCGAGAATGCCCTTCCCTGTATTTTCTATACTATGTCCATTGATCAAACGCGTTGTTTTGAAGGCACCGTAAGTATATTCTTTGACAACAGAATCACCTTCTAACAAGGAAGACAAATCATCGTTTTTGTTGCCTTGCCCATATGTAAAAAGAAAGGTATTACTGAGTATTGTCATCAAAAAAAATCCTTTACATCTCATATGCTTTGGTATTATTTATGCGGCTGATTAATTTTCTAATGCACCATTGTTGATCCAACGACGCACTTTATTGATAGTACAATTATCGAGCTTACTTGAGTTTTTAGGCATCGTACCCAATTCTATTACCTCAAGAAAGCGCCTATTATCCACCATTGTTTTTACGCCTGAATAAGTTGTCAAATTATAGCCACCCGAAGCTGCTGCATCATGACAACCGCTTGTTGCGCAGGAGTTAGTCACTATACTTTTGATGTCCTTTGTCCAAGTAACATTGGTCGTATCGCAATTCACAGAGGGATACATGGCTTCTTTATTATCTTTATAGCAACCAGCAGACAAAGCAATACTTGCCATTGCAATGATGCAGCCTAATACTGTCCCAAAACTTTTCATCGTAAATGGTTGTAGGTTTTAATAATTGACTTAACTGTTATCAGCATCCAAACGTCTGTATGCTTTGATAAAAATTGCACCCAAATTTTTGTGAGGAGGCACGTAATCTTTAAACAAGGACTCACTTACTTTTCCTTTAAATTCTCCGCCTAATCTCTTCCACATATTCACCCAATTGACATCAGTACCTTCACTCAAATTGTCGTTCAAGGCTCTGAGTATAGGCTCATTCACAGCCATAGCACCTGTTTGCTTGGTAGAAATAATTTGTGCATCTGGAGAATTATTTAAAATAGTGGAAAGATTGTGATAACCACCGCAAGAACCCAACACCACTACTTTTGTTTTATTGGTCAACCGCTCAAGCGTTGTGGGCAAATGATAACTATGTCCCCTATGTACTATTACAGCAGGATGTATGTTATTTTCATCCATATGCTTATTTAATGCTTTTTGGGCTTCTTCGTCTTCAGGCTCAGCAAGTGGCAAGTTGGCAAAAACATTCACAGGCTTACCCGAGGTTGAGGTAATATTTACCCAATACTTACTTGTGGTCATCTTCCATTTGGGTCCTTTAAAATTGCTTAAAAAACTATTGTAGGACATCTTTCCGTCTTCATCTCCGTAAAAGAAAAATTGTTCTACAACCGAACTATCACCATTTACCAAATTGCCATAAGGAACAAAATTTATCGGAGGAAGATTTAGCTTTTTCGAGCGCTCTGCAGCATCTTCGTCTGTCAAATTATCTTTGGCACCTTCAAAAAGTGTGGCTAATAGGGCATAAACTTTTAAGCCTTTTTTACTCCTCTTCTTGCCCGACAATTCATAATTATCCTTTACTTCCTGCCTCAAAAATTCACTCAAAGCAGAGTCTTCAATACTACCAAAAGCATCAGCAACATCCACCGCATCTTCCAACTCATCTTCTTTTCCTTGATCCAGATTGGCAACAAAATCTTTCATCAAAGTCTTTCTTTTCTCATCATTAAAGGTGGTCAAAAACTGATCCAATCTTCCGAACCCTGCACTCATTCTAATAAACGTACGGAATCTATCGTAATGTAGTTTTTCTAAAAACTCATCTCCTGTCAAAGGTTTCATTTTTTCCATCAAGCGCTTGAAAGCCCCGGTAAAAGAGCTCGTGTAAATTTCTTCTTGACCATACACGATGATGTAATATATCGCTTCGGGACTCAAGCTTTCGATACACTTAAAACGCACCGCTTCAGGCTTTTCGTGCAATTCATCCATCACACGCACATAATCTCTGAGTGCTCTATATTCCAATTCGCTGGTGATACTGCTATTTCCAATTGTTTGGTTTTCAATTTTTAGACGAACCAAATTTTTAAAAAACAAATCTTGGTCAGAAGTGATTCTATCAACCTCTGCAATAGTTAATTTTTGATTATGAATATCATTTAAAAATGTCTTGGCTTTTAAGGGTGATTTTGACTCTCTAGAGATTCGAACAATGGTTTTTACTAGAGGGTCTGTACTTCGATTCAGCGCAGTTTGAATACTAGTATTAGTAGAGGTAGCATAATTAAAAACCTCATCTGGCACTACCTTTGCAGCATTGGCCAATACGACGTCTGCACAAGGCTTGTTCGCAAATTCTCCCAACTTCTTTACCACCAATGTTACATCTTGCTTTGCAATTTCCTGGCAGAGATAATCCTTATCCTCATCATTCAACAATTGACTATTTGCCATCGAATAAATATTGACATTATTCCTAACAAAATCCGACAACTTTCCCTCATATTTAGCAATCACCATTTGCTTAAAATTATTGACCATTCTCCTATAATAAATGGGCGGGTTTTTACTGTTATTGTTGAATTGAACCAACACATTTTCCAAGGCCCTATGGTAACCCAATTTGGTTTGGTTCTCAGTGAACTTATCGGCAACAGGCAAGTTTTCAATCATTATCTGGATCCTACTCACTTCTTTAAGCAAACTATTGGTCAGTATTTTACTTCCGTCTTCATCTCCTTCCAATTTGATATAGTTATCTGCAACACCATCCGATAGGTCGGCACGCTTTTGTTGCTTACTCACTTTATCAAAAAACAAACTACGCTGCATGGGCACCGGGTTAATGAGTGTATCTAAGGCATACACTGTCATTTCCTTTTTTTCCTCTTTGGCTTCTCGCCTCTCTTTTCTGGATAAATTTGTTGCTTCGGCTTCTTGAGCGAAAACACCTTGGCCATTGAGACCAAATAATATTGTGCCGAAAAGTATAAAGTGCTTTAATGTCATGCTTTAATTTTTATAGAATAATAGTCGAGTCCTCGCAAAACTACAGAATTATAAGGGCTGTTAGATGTAAAATATTCTTAACAAATGTTTCAAACAAACCTGTTCCAAATAATTAGTAGTTGGCAGCAAAAATTTATAACCATTGCATCACATTGACCAACCATTTTAAAAAAACCTAAAAATTAAATTTTTACTGTAGTTTTGTCTCCGCTTTGGTTTCCTCTTCAACGAGGGATTAAAAGGGAATCAGGTGAAAATCCTGGACATTACCCGATGCTGTAAGTTTCAATTCCAGCTTTTGCAAATATTTTAAAGAGCCACTGTCCGTAAGTGATGTATGGGATGGGAAGGCGCAAAAGTGAAACAAGTCAGAAGACCTGCCCAAGCTAATAAGTCACTGCTTTCGGGATTTTAAAAGCGCAGGTGATGTGAATGAATAACTTTCTGTGCACGGATAGTTACCTATTCCTTTCCCTGAAATAAAATTCCGCGAAGTATTTGTTATTCATTTTTATAAAAACAATGCTATGCGCAAAATTTTACTTTCACTACTTGTATTCACTTCGGTACACTCTGCCCAAGCCCAAACGACATCCACTTTTGAATCATTGACACTGCCAAAATCTGACACTGCCTATATCAATTATTCGGCTTATGGAAAGGATGTTGGCTTCACTGATGGCCTCGCAAATTTTCCATGTGTTTATGATACCTCATTTGGATACGAATTTTGGGCAAGTGGTTTTGCTTACTCCAACATAACCGATAGTGTCACAAGCGGATTTATGAATCAATATGCTGCAAAAACAGGAATTGGTTTTGCTGCATCCGAAAAGTATGTTGTTGCTTATGGTAAAGAAAATAAAATTCGCTTGACTGGTGCTGCTGTTGGCAAAAGAATTTTAGGATTCTACATCACCAATAGTACTTATGCCTACAATAGTATGAGAGATGGAGATGCCTTCTCTAAAAAATTTAATGCTACGGACAAAGACTTTTTCCGCCTTGATATTTTTGCCTACAGAAATGATACTTTAGGCAAAGATTCCGTTAGTGTTTATTTGGCTGATTTCAGAAATTCAGATTCTACAAAAAATTATATTGTCAAAGATTGGCAGTGGGTGGATTTGGCAAAAATCGGTAAAGCAGACAGCTTATTTTTCCGCCTTCAATCTTCTGACAATGGCAGTTTTGGGATGAACACTCCAGCGTATTTCTGTATGGACAATTTCATGACCAACGAAACGGGACTATCTGTTGCTCATACAGCCATTCAAGCAGATTTTAAAGTTTACCCAAACCCTGCAACAGATAAAATTGTCATTGAATCCTCACTTCAAGATAAACAACAAATCACTGTATTAGATCTTTTAGGACGCAGCCACGCAGTTTATGAGATGAATTCAAAATCTATTGAAATCAACCTTGGTGGATTTGCGCCAGGCACCTATGTGTTGTTGTTCAGAAACGGAAATCAAAGCGCTAGCGCAAAATTCATAAAACAATAATTCGATGAAAAGTTTAATTGTTGTCTTATTACTTACTATTTCAGCAAAAGCTATGGCTCAATTTGCCCCTCAGGTAGGATTAGGTGGCAGCACAGCAATACACAAGTCTAGCTCATCCATCAAATCTTGGGCAAAGGAATGTATCATCCAACGGGGCTACATAGACATTGCAGATAAAAGTGCTGGATATACCACAACGGGAGATAGCAGTAATGCAATAGGCATAGCCGATGGCGAGGTGGTCAGCATGGGTGATAGCGGTATAGCAACGGTACAATTTTCTCAAGCTATCTATAATGGCGAAGGCGCAGACTTTGTCATTTTTGAAAATGGATTTCAAAACCCTGCAAATCTTGAAGAAGCTTTTTTGGAATTAGCATTTGTAGAGGTGAGCTCAGATGGCGTCAACTTTTTCAGGTTTCCGGCTACTTCTAATACACAGAGCCTTATTCAAATAAAAGGGTCGGGCGATTATATGAATGCCCGCCAAATCAATAACCTAGCTGGCAAATATACTTCGCAATACGGTACGCCTTTTGACCTAGAAGAATTGAAAAGTAAAGATGGATTGGATGTAAATCATATCACGCATGTTCGCATTATTGATGTCATTGGAGATATTGGCACTAATGCCTCAAAAGATGCAAATGGACAAAAGATTAATGATCCATACCCTACTCCATTTCCAACGGGTGGTTTCGATTTAGATGCTGTTGGAGCGATTCATTTTAAAGGTTCAAAAATAATAGAAAACTATACGTCAAAAGTTCAAATTTTCCCAAACCCTACAAGCGCAAAACTATTTATAGAACTAGAATCAACATTACTCAATAGCAATGCTGAAATTCTTATTCGTGATATGAGCGGCAGAATATTGTTACGTCAAAATGCATTGCAACAAAACACTTTCGACATTGAATCCTTTCAATCGGGGCTTTATTTAATTAGTCTATTACAATCTGAAACCAACACATGCCTGGGCAAATTTTCAAAACTCTAATTGCGATAACACTGTCTGGGCTGTTATTTTTTTCGTGTACAAAAGATAAGCCCAATCCAGCAAATACTACTTTACCCAAAGACAGTACAAGTAGGGTTTTGATTGTATGCGAAGGCAGTCTGGGCAATGGCAATAGTGAGTTGAGTGTTTATTATCCTGGCAGCGACAGTGTATTTAATGATGTCTATAAAAATGCAAATAGACAGTCCTTGGGTGATGTATTTCAAAGTGTGTGTAAAATCAATCAACAGTACTTTTTGTGTGTCAATAACTCAGATAAAATTGTAGTGTTAGATACAAAAACCTGGCAACAAATAGCCTTAATAAATGTTGCAAAACCGCGCAATTTATTAAACTTAGGAAACAACCGTGCTTATGTAGGTTCTTTATTCAGCAACAAAATTTCTGTTCTCAACACAGCAACATTTACCATCGAAAAAGAAATCATAATGCCTTATCAAAATGCAGAAGGTATGATGCTCAAAGATGGCATGGCTTATGTTTGTTGTTGGGATACCGCTTGCAACAAACTCTACCAAATCAATACCCTTAACGATAAAATTACAGACAGCATAGTAATAGCTGGGTATGCCCCACAAAGCGTGATTTTAGATAAAGAAAATAAACTTTGGGTGATGGCTGGTAATGTCTTTAAAAATAAAGAGGCGAGCTTATCTAGGATTGATTTCAAGACAAAAAAAATAACCCAATCATTCTTATTTTCAAAAGGGATTGAAGCCATTAAACCTACTTTTAATAAAAATGCCGACACCTTATACTTTCTGGAAGTTAATTATAATGGCGGTGCAATGGACAATGGTGTTTTCAGGATGCCTATAAACAATACTTCTTTACCAACTGCAGCTTTCATTAGTTGCCTTCCGAATCAGTATTTTTGGGGATTAGGAATTGACCCTACATCTGGGAGTATTTATTTAGGTGACCCCAAAGGTTTTGTTCAAAAAGGTTCGGTATCTATTTACAATACCCATGCACAATTACAGCAGCAATTCAATGTAGGTATAGGTGTTAGCTCTTTTCTATTCGACTAATTGAAAAATATTTCATCATACAAACCGCTGCGGAGAGCAATGCTATTTATATTGCTCCTTTTGGTGCATCAAGATTGTCTTGCCCAAGAAAAAAAGCTAAAAGAAGTAAAAATAAAACATCGAAGAGCAATCAAAAAATTGCTAACAGATGATAAAATAAACAGCTTCGCACCAGGTATGAAAATAGTAGCAATCGATTCGCAATGGATGGCACAGTATGCGTTACAAAACTTGAGTCAATTGCTGAGTCAACAAGTTCCTGTCTTCGTCAAGTCTTATGGCATCAATAGTATGGCTACGCTTAATTTTAGGGGTTCATCCTCTGCTCAATCTCAAGTTTTGTGGAATGGCGTTCCTTTAAACAGCGCCTCATCCGGAATGACTGATGTATCCATGCTCGGAGTTAATAATTTTGAGCAGATAAATATTGCCTATGGCGGCTCTTCAGCGTTATTGGGCAGTGCAAATGTGGGTGCTGCACTATTGCTAGATAATGAATTTAGTGCCACAGATTCAGTAAAGAAATGGCAAACAAAGTTGAGTACCGAGGCCGGAAGTTTTGATCAATACAAATTGGGCATTCGGCAACAATATGCCACAAAAAAAATGTTTGTTTCGTTAAAGTTTATGCAGCAACAAGCCAGGAATAATTTTGAATATCAGGGATTAAATGGCCAAAAAACTAAATTAAACAATGCACATTTTCTTAGTAATAGTACAATGTTGAATTTTGGCTATCTACTTTCCTCTAAAACACATTTAAAGTTTGCAACTTGGTATCAAGAATATGACAGAGAAATTCCGCCAGCTCTATTCGAGGTCATATCAACAAAACAACAAAAAGACAAGGCTTTGAGATTTTTATTAGATATTGAAACCAACATCAAAAACAATAAGCTGTATGCCAAATCCTCCTTTTCGCGAGAGGAAATGAAATATAAAGACGAGGCAATTGGAATGTCAAGCCAAAACATTATTAACCAGTATTATCAAGAAATGGGTTGGAAAAAAGAAATCAATACCAGACATGAATTTCTTCTATTTATACCCACTTCTATAGCTTGGACCATTCCTGCAAATGACTCTCAAACCCGCTATCAACGCAGAATTGCAGTGGCATCTGCCTATCGTTATCACGCTTTTCAAGAAAAACTTCAGCTTGCAATCAATGCAAGAGCAGAACAAATCAACTCACAATCTATTTTTTTGACAGGTGCAAATGCAGCATATTTCTTTCATCCATACTTCAAAGTTCGCGCTAATATCCAAAGCAGTTACAGAGCGCCGACACTAAATGAGTGGTATTACCAACCAGGCGGAAACATCAACTTAAAACCAGAGAGAGGATGGAATACAGATGCAGGTTATGAGTTGAAAATTCCAATCCAAAATAATTGGTCTATACAACACGATGTGAGTCTATTTCATCGCCAAATCAAAGATTGGATTATGTGGTTTGGAGGCTCTATCTGGACACCACACAATATTGCAAAAGTGTATAGCAGAGGCCTTGAAACCAGCAATAAACTCATATTTCAAGAAACAAACTGGAGTATTTATTTTGGCATTAATACCTCATTTGTACTAGCCACAACAAGAGAAAGTTACCTGCCCAATGATGGCAGTATTGGGAAACAAATTCCATATTCACCCCGATATAATGGTCAATCAAATATTGGAGCCTCATTTAAAAAAATTTCGTTTAATTATAATCACACCTATACTGGTTATCGCTTTACGACTACGGATGAATCCCAATATTTACAACCTTATCAAACAGGTAATTTTTATGCATCCTACTTACATCCAATAAAAAAACTAACATTTTCTATCCACGCAAGCTGTAATAATGCTTGGAACGTACGGTATCAAGTCGTCAATTTAAGGCCGATGCCAGGTCGAAATTGGGGCGCAGGATTGAGCCTAGTTTTTTGATAAAAATAGAATAGGACTATGGTACAGGGTCGTAACCACTTTTGCCCCAAGGATGGCAGGAAAGTATCCGTTTGATGGCCATCACCCCACCTTTAAAAGGACCATATTTTTTAATCGCTTCGGTGCCATAAGCACTACAAGTGGGTGTATAACGACAATTAGAACCTAAAAAAGGAGAAATGGTTGTTTGATAAACACGGATAATACCCAAAAACAGAAAACTAAATAATTTTCGCATTATTATTCTGTTGGTTTAACGCCATCTGCTGGCATAAAATTTCAATTGCTGTCACCACTGACTTTTGAATTTGGGCAAAATCAGGATTAGGGCTACCTGTAAAAATAAAAAACAAATGCAAGTGATGCTGAGGAGGAACAACCTCATAAAGTTTGTGTTTGTTTAATCTCCAAGCCTCTTTGATTAGTCTTTTTGTTCTGTTACGATGAACTGCTAGCGGTGTTCGTTTTTTAGGTACCGACACAGCAATCCTTGCGGGCGACAACTCAATGTCGCGAGGCAATTGCAGCCAAATGCATTTGAGTGAAAATGAAGAAAACGCTTTCCCATGCTGGAAAAGCGTTTTAATATGTTGCTCTCGTTTTAGCCGCTCGTGAACTGTAAAAGTATAGCGAATGGCGAAAGGTTTAAAGATTACTTAGCCATTTTCTTGTCAGACACAGTTAATCTCTTACGTCCTTTTGCACGACGAGAAGCTAATACTTTGCGACCATTAGCAGATTCCATACGTTTGCGGAAACCATGTACAGATTTGCGGCTACGACGACTGGGTTGGTATGTACGTTTCATAAGTTTTGTATTTTAGCCCTTGTTTATTTGAGGACTGAATTAATTTTAAAAATCGGATTGCAAAAGTAATGCTTTTTGGAACAAAATCAAAAAATAGACACAAGAAAGGCTAAAATATTTTGAATTAGTGTTCTTGATTTTTAAAAAAACAATAAAAAATATTGATTATCAATAATCAATAAATAAAAATTCCAGAAAACCAATTTAGAAAAAAAGGATCATATACATAATCAAAATAACCACAGCGACAATGACCAATGCCGCATAAGGTACTAATTTGTTTTGTCGTTCTTTCTGCCTACGACTATTGATTTCATTCGTAATTCGTTGGTGTAATACCGAATTTTCATCAGGGAGTAACAGAAATAATTGAGCTGCTATTTCCCCAAATAATTTGGACGAAACAATACTTTTCGAAGCTAATAATAGATTATTACACAATTGAGCATTATAGTCTGCATCATTTCTACGAAGAAACATGGCCATATTATCTTTGTGTAGCAAACCAAGTACAAAATCCGTCAATGCGTCGCTGTTAATAACGCGCCTATCCAAGCCATTAATAAAATCAACCAAATCTTTACTTTGCCGTAATACATTCTCTACACTACCTACGCTATCTTTTGCAAAAGTTGAATACTGCCCCTTTACCTTCAGTTCATTATCGTAGGATTTTCTCTTAAGAGGATTTGAAAGTACCTCGTACGCAGCTTGAATCTCCTGAAAATATTGTGTAGCTTTGGGGTCACCGTTGTTTCTATCTGGGTGAAAACGCCAAGCCAAAGCACGATAGGATTTTTTAATCTCCAACAAAGAGGCCTGAGGTGTACACTCCAGAATATTGTAGTAATCTTGAAAAGACATAGTGTTGCAGCTAAAAAATAAAGGCTGCTTCAGAATATGAAACAGCCTTTTGTAAAAATCGTTTTTGCAATAAATTAAGCTTCTTTTTCTACCTGTCCGTAGTTGAGTTCTACTGGTTGAGCACGACCGAAAATCTTTACAGTAACTTTCAACTTTTTCTTCTCATCATTAACTTCTTCAACTGTACCATTGAAATCATTAAACGGTCCATCGATGATTTTCACCGTTTCGCCAACAATAAAAGGATCTGCGTAGGTAATGCCAGCCTCAGATACCTCATCCATTTTACCAAACATTTTATTCACTTCATTCTTGCGTAAAGCAATAGGATTCTCTTTTCCTAAGAAATGAATAACACCATTTAAACCTTTAATGGTCTGAACAATATCATCAGTTAATTTTCCGTCTGTCGCTTCAATCATTAAGTAACCTGGGAATAATATTTTCTCGCGTAATGCCTTCTTACCACCAACTACTTTAAATATCTTTTCGACAGGGCACAATACTTGAAGTACTGAATTTGCCCAACCATTGATTTTAATTTCCTTGTCAATGTATTCTTTCAGCTTCTTTTCTTTACCACTTACTACGCGCAATACGTACCATTTGGAATCTTGATTGATTACTATTTCTTCACTCATCTGAAAAGATATGGTTTAGTTGCCCAATAGATTATATATCAGGGTAATTACTTTCTCTGAAGCCAAATTCATACCTAACATAATCATTGTTACAATAGCCAAGGCTACTAATACAATAACTGTAGTTTGCTGTAATTCGTCAGCAGAAGGCCAAGTTACTTTATGTACCAACTCATCGTAGGCTTCTTGGATATAGCTACCAAATTTGCTCATAAAAAAAATTTTGTTTTGTAAAGCTAATAAAAAGCTCAATTAAAACTTTTGCACGGGCACTAGGATTCGAACCCAGATCAAAGGTTTTGGAGACCCGTATGCTACCGTTGCACCATGCCCGTGTGTATTTTAAAGTAATTAGCTAATTAGCAAAGGCTAATTAGCTAATTACAATATAGTGTGTTACAAAATGATAATCACAGTTTACTTGATGATTTCAGTAACTTGACCAGCACCTACTGTACGTCCACCTTCACGAATCGCGAATTTAAGACCTTTATCCATCGCGATTGGAGCGATCAATACTACGTGCAAGTTAACGTTATCACCAGGCATTACCATTTCAACTCCTTCTGGTAACATACATTCGCCAGTAACGTCTGTAGTACGGAAGTAAAATTGAGGACGGTATTTGTTAAAGAATGGAGTATGACGACCACCTTCATCTTTTGAAAGTACGTAAACTTCACCTTTAAATTCTGTATGAGGAGTGATTGATTTTGGTGCGCAAATTACCATACCACGACGGATATCTTTTTTCTCGATACCACGAAGCAAGATACCAGCGTTATCACCAGCTTCACCACGATCCAATAATTTTTTGAACATCTCAACTCCAGTACAAGTTGAAGTCAATGGATCTTCGTTAAAACCAACGATTTCAACGTTATCACCTACTTTAATTACACCACGCTCAATACGACCTGTAGCAACAGTACCACGACCAGTTATCGTAAATACGTCCTCAACAGACATCAAGAATGGTTGATCAACAGCACGTGGAGGCAATGGAATGTACTCATCAACTGCATTCATCAAATCTTCGATTTGTTTGATACCAGCTTCTTCACCATTCAAACCAGAAAGTGCAGAACCTTGGATGATTGGTGTATTGTCACCGTCAAATCCATTTTTAGACAACAAATCACGAACTTCCATTTCTACAAGCTCAAGGATTTCAGCATCATCAACAAGATCTACTTTGTTCATAAATACTACGATACGTGGAACACCTACTTGTTTTGCAAGCAAGATATGCTCTCTAGTTTGAGGCATTGGACCATCAGTAGCGGCAACTACAAGGATTGCACCGTCCATTTGTGCAGCACCTGTAATCATATTCTTTACATAGTCGGCGTGACCTGGACAGTCAACGTGAGCATAGTGACGATTTGTTGTTTCGTACTCAACGTGAGCGGTATTAATTGTGATACCACGCTCTCTTTCTTCAGGCGCACCATCAATCTCGTCATAACCTTTCTTTGCGGCCATACCTTTTGATGCAAGCACCGAAGTAATAGCAGCAGTCAAAGTTGTTTTACCATGGTCTACGTGACCAATTGTACCAATGTTTACGTGGGGTTTCTCCCTGTTAAAGGTCTCTTTTGCCATTTTATTCTTTTTTTAAAAAGTTGTTTACAATTTTTGTTTTTTTTCTTTGCATTAGGTTCAACAAAAAAAGAAAACACTTTTTTGCCGAAACGAGCGCAAATGTATTAATAATTATCGGACTAAAAAAAATCTGACAATTTGAGTAATCGTTTTAATTGAAAATTAATAATCAAATTACCTATTTTCAATTTTAGCAGAGCTGTTGAGCAGGATTGAACTGCCGACCTCTTCCTTACCAAGGAAGTGCTCTACCGCTGAGCTACAACAGCTTATTTTCTTCTGAACTTTCCGGTAAAAACCGATATGTTCATTTGCTGAGTTAGTTCAGCTTTTCTTGTAAAGAGAGCGGGAGACGAGGCTCGAACCCGCGACCTACAGCTTGGAAGGCTGTCGCTCTACCAACTGAGCTACTCCCGCTTGTATTATTTCATTTGCTTAATGTTAAAATTTGGACTCTGAAAATTATCAGAGTCCAAATTTCGACATCAACGTGTGGGCAGGGTAGGGTTCGAACCTACGTACACGTGAGTGAGCAGATTTACAGTCTGCCGCCTTTAACCACTCGGCCACCTACCCAATTAAAATTATAAATTTAGATTGCGAAGTTAAGACAAACTTAACGATACTTTCAAAAATTTATAGAGCCACTTGCCGGAATCGAACCAGCGACCTACTGATTACAAATCAGTTGCTCTACCATCTGAGCTAAAGTGGCTTATGAATAAATCACTTGTAAAGAACTATCCCTTTTGTTTTCGGGATTGCAAAAGTAGATAAGAATTTTATTTCTCCAAATTTTTTTTTCATTTTCTTCAATAAACTTTTCTCTGACAAATACCTCCTACATTTGCAAAGCTATTTTCAAAAAAAATATAGTGCGCAAAACTCGCAACCTTATACTTCAAATTATCGATTTCTTTCATCCATTTTTCGCTCGTTGGATAGATCGACAAACCTTTAGATACCTTGCCTGTGGCGGATCTAATCAGGTGCTCAATATTTTTATTTATTGGTTTAGTTTCAATGTGTTATTAGATAAAAAAGATATACCGGTACCCAACAGTGGCCCTATAGCTGGGCCAATAGCATCTTTTATTTTGGCCTCGGCGGTGACAATACCAATTGGCTTTCTTTTATCCAAATATGTTGTTTTTCAAGAATCTAACCTCAAAGGGAGAATCCAACTCTTTAGATATGTTTCTCTTGTGGCTTTAAATTTTGTCTTGAATTACTGGCTACTCAAACTCTTTATCAATGTGTTGCACATCTACCCTACCCCTTCACAAACGATTACTATAATTTTATTGGCTATTTTTAGTTATATTGTTCAGCGTTTCTTCACTTTTAAAGTAAAAACTGAAAAGGGGAGTCACGTTTTAAAAAAGTCAGTGAATAACTAACCCGTACTTTTACCTTATGTCAAAAAAAATAGTTTTTAGTATTTTCATCCTTTTTCTATCCTTATCAAAAGGTATTGGCCAAACATTCTATAAGTGGACAGAATTCGGGGCCTCAGTGGGTGCCACACAATACTTTGGAGATATTAATGACAATTACGGTTTTCAACATATCCGAAGCAATTTTGGTTTAATGGCTCGATACAACTTTAATCATTATATCGCACTCAGGTTTTCTGCCAATTACACCCAAGTAGGCTACGATGACAGTTACAACAAAAACGCCTATCAAAACCTGAGGAACCTGAGCTTTCGGAGTGACATTTTTGAAGCCACAATGCAAGCTGAATTTAACTTCTTTCGCTTGGAAACAGGCAATCTTGAAAGCCAATGGACACCCTATATTACCGGAGGTATTGGGGCTTTTTATTACAACCCTTACACCTTTTTTAAAGGTGAAAAATATTATTTACGCCCCTTGGGCACCGAAGGTCAAAACCTTGGTGGACAATATGCCGACCGCGTATATGGCAGCACCGCGCTTTGTTTCCCGATTGGAGTGGGTGTAAAATGGTGGCTGCTTCCTGGTGTCAACATGGCCATTGAATTGACAGACAGACTGACCAACACAGACTATTTAGACGACGTGAGTAAAACTTATGTAGGTGGAGATAAATTTGCACCAGACCCAACAGCTCTTAATCCAGCATACTACATTCAAGATCCTTCTTTAATCAAAAGCCCAAGTGCACCGCTTGGCAGAATAGGCAAACAAAGAGGTTCTAGCGCCACAAGAGATCAATACTTGATGCTTCAGTTTATGGTTTCTATTCAATTAAAAACCTATAAATGCCCTGCAACACAAAATTACTGGCGTACTCAATACTAGAAGCTCAGGCTCACATTAATCCATTCATCGTCAAAATGAGCCTTATATTTTTTGTAGAAATGAATAGCAGGTTCATTCCAATCCAGCACTTGCCAAAGCAAACCGGAGAATTTTTTTTCCTGTGCTTCCTTAATTAAAACATCCATCAACTGGGAACCCAATCCTTTACCTCGATAGGCCTCCGAGATGACAATGTCTTCAAGGTACATGCGTTGCCCTTTCCAAGTACTGTAACGAATATAATACAAAGCCATCCCCACAATTTTGCCGTCTACTTCGGCTACAAAAGCCCACCATACAGGGCTCTTCCCAAATCCACTTTCCTCAAAATGTTCGAGACTAACTGTAACTTCTTCTGGCGCTTTTTCGTACAAAGCTAATTCTCGTATTAATGCCATCATTGCTGCGCAATCTTCGCGCCGAGCGCGACGTATCAGTGTATTCATCGTGCCACGAAAGTAATGAATTGTTGCAGCACCAAAAACATTAACTTCTTTACTTTCTTCAAACAATTTTCCTTACAAAAGAGTTCAGCTTTCTTGACTATTACCTGACCATTCAACTATGAAAAGCACGGAGAGAATGCGCTTACATAATTTGAAAATGTTTCAATGTCTAGGGATTATTCTGGTAGTCGTAAATACAATTTGTTATAAAAAATTACCACAAAGTGAGCATACACATCATACTTAAGAAACCTTTTCACAAATGACTAATGAAGATAAATACTTGGTTATAATGCAAAGTTGCCCTACTGTGATCCTAGCAATACACATACCGAGCAGCAGGGATGAGCTCAAAATATGTGTTTCAAAAAACCAACAAGACTATTTTTTTATAAAAAATCTTATTCCATTTTAATGTTATGCTCCTTCAATATTGCCTTAAATTTTTTCTCGTTGCCCTCTTTCTTCATGGAGGCATAAATCTGGTTAATTATCTTTTCTGCATCTGTACGATAAGGCGACTGTAACCGAATATATAAGTTGTAGGCTTTGCACATGTTGTTTAAGCCCTCCTCATAATTATGCAAATACAGAGCCTGAACATTACCGATACCGTAATAAATTTCAGGATTATTGGGTTCTAATTTTGCAATATGTTGGTAGGTGCTGATTGCTTTTTCGTATTCATTTTTTAAAAGGTAAGCTACAGCCAAGTTTTGCAAAGGAGTTAAACCTCTGGGGTCAATTTGCAATGACTTTTTATAGGCATAAATAGCCGAATCATATTGCTCCTTTTGTCGATAACAGATACCGAGATTATCCCAAGCAAAAGCAAAATTTGAATCAATTTTGAGCGCCTTAACATAACTTTCAATTGCTGCATTTATATTCCCTTTCGCCGATTCGTCTAATCCTTTGGCATACCAATCCTTTGCCTCCTGATTTGAAGAAAATGAATGTTTGTTTGTCTTTTCGTTGGTTCTGATTTTATCTTTCAATGAGGAACAGCTATCCATCAAGTAGCGCTCCAATTCGTAGTAATGTTGCTTGAATTCGGGAGATGATGGATCCATATTGATGTCCAATTGTATTTCCGTCTTGCCCTTTTTGATTTGCTTGCCTAAAAAGTTTTTGTCCATCAGCTTTGCACCTAACATATAGGAGCCCACCTGCACTTCAATACAATCGTGTATTCTTTTTGCTATTTCCTCTTTTAATACCCCCTCTGCCTGAATGGTATCAATGCATTTGCAAGCAGCTTCCGACGAGCTTTTCAAAAATTCAGGTTTGCTCAATTCTACTGCGGCGTCTTTTGTTATTTCCTGAGCTACTGAATGCATAGCCCATCCTGCAAATAAGACAATTAAGCATTGTTTTTTCATGTGGTTGATGAAGATTTAGATAGCCTAAAAGTAATCTTTAAAAACTCAAATAAAATCAAACCGTAGATTAATCTATTCAAAATGCAAGAGCGGACCAACATAGGCGGACGATTGTCACACATCACTAAGCTCTGATAATCGATTTTGCGTTTGGCAAGAAAGATTATCTGGCTACAATAGCAAGCTAGGATTGCCTTGCACAGCAACAATCAACCTATTCGACAATGACACGGGTGTGGTGTGGATGACCTTGATGACATGAAGAATAGTGAACGCCTATTATCTCTTTTCAATATTGATGATGCCTCCATTTTCGTTTCGTAATAAATACAAACCAGGCAAAAAAGAATCTGTGGCCAAATCGTTGATACCTTTTTTGAGCTCAACGTCTAGTACTTTTTGTCCAAAGCAATTGTAAACAGATGCGTGTTGGGAATATTGACTTTGAATGTATAAATGATGCGTAAATGGCGAAGGATAGGCCATTAATTGACCTTCGTTATTTGTTTGCTTTGCCTCATTAATATTCAAAACACATTGATTGTAGCTAGCAACGAAAATCCCATAATCGTTGGCCTCTGTAATTGAGGAGGTAGCCATCCTAAAATCTGCTTTTGAACTATAATACCCAGTTAGGTAAATCGCACCACACATGTACCTACTCTTTGTAATACTTACAGCTACATCATTTTCAAGCCCTCCTCCTTTATCCGCCCAATGAAAATTGCCAGCAGAATCAAATTGACTCAAAAAAATATCCTTTTTACCATTACTTGTCAAACTAAAAGGGACTGCAGAAGGATTAAAATCTGCACTACCCTCAAAGGAACCTACAGTAAAAATATTAAAATCGTCATTGACTACAACACCATAGGCCTGGTCATTGCCAACACCGCCTTGCTGCTTTGCCCAAAGATAATGGCCATTTGAGTCTAATTTACAGACAAAAGCATCAAACAGGCCGGCACTGACCCTATTACTAGTACCAGCATTCGGATCAAAATCTGCGGTATCGGTAAATGCACCTGCGATATAAATATGCTCCCATCTATCTAAAGTAATGCCATAATTGTAGGTGTAACTACCACCACCGAATTGTTTTGCCCATCCAAAGTTGCCCAAAGAATCAAGCTTCAAAACAAAAGCATCGGTATGGCCTACTTTACTTTCAAGTTCTGTAGATGTGCTGCTGCTCGGATCAAAATCTACTTTGCTTTGAAAATAACCAGCCGTGAAGGTGTTTCCCATACTGTCTGCTATTATACTCGTGCCTGCTTCACTCAATAAGCCTCCTATTTGCCTTGCCCAATCGAAAGTTCCATTTTTATCGAGTTTGAGTACAAAAACATCATCGAAACCATTGCTTGTAAGAACAGCTGTGCCGACACTTGGATCAAAATCTACTGTGCCCCGAAAACTCCCACTTACATAAATATCAGATCTAGTGACACAAATAGCAGCACCTTTATCATCATCAGCACCACCAATACTCTTAGCCCAAACAAAATTGCCATTAATGTCTAATTTGCAAACAAAAAGATCCTTTCCGCCCTTGCTGATGAGCTGATGAACTGCAGGCCCAGGGTCAAAATCTACAGTATCTTCAAAAAACCCTGTGATATATACATTTTCTGAGTCATCTACAACAACACCCCATCCTTGGTCACTACCAGAAGAACCCATTTTTTTTACCCAAATCAACTCACCCCAAGGATTAGATTTACTAACATAAATATCTTCAAGGGCATCGCTGGTCAATAAGGCAATGCCGGCGCCCATATCAAAATCCATTGTTCCTCTAAAATGCCCTGTAGCATATACATTTAAGTTCTGATCTGAAGCCATTGATTGACCAGCAGACATTTCTGTCTGATGCGTTGTTGACGTGATACCATTTACCCAGTGAAAAATTGGGGCGAAAATAGCAGTGGCTTGAAAAGCTATCGTAATAGCCAACAAACCAAGAAATAAAAACTTTTTCATTGACTATCAGATTTAGTAGTTTAAAGTTATTAAAAACCTATCACAAATACTCAGGTTTAGAATATTAAAACTCTTTGGGACTTAGCGGGAAATCCTCATGAGGTAATACCGCGGAGAGGGATGCGCTGCGCTAACATCCCGAACAGCAAGATCAATTATGGTCGTTCCGAAATGGATTATGGTCGTTCCGAAATGGATTATGGTCGTTCCGAAATGGATTATGGTCGTTTTGAAATCAATTATGGTCGTTCCGAAGCAAATTATGGTCGTTTTGAAATCAGTTATGGTCGTTCCGAAGCAAATTATGGTCGTTTCGAAACCAATTATGGTCGCTCTGTAGTAAAATATTATCTCTCTGTAGCCAAATATTATCTCTCTGTAGCCAAATATAGTCGCTCTGTAGTAAAATATTATCTCTCCGTAGCCAATTATGGTCGCTCTGTAGTAAAATATTATCTCTCCGTAGCCAATTATGGTCGTTTCGAAACCAATTATGGTCGCTCTGTAGTAAAATATTATCTCTCCGTAGCCAATTATGGTCGTTTCGAAACCAATTATGGTTGCTCTGTAGTAAAATATTATCTCTCTGTAGCCAAATATGGTCGTTCCGAAATGGATTATGGAAGCAGAAAAGTGGCTTTTGGGCTGTTTTTAGTGAAAAATGTGATTAAGTGCAATCAGGAGAGATTGCTTTCTAACAAGGACAATTAGGCTAAGCTTCAAATGCTCTCGCCCCATACTTCGCCCAACTACGATAGACTACGGCGAGCTGGGGGGCGCTGTGCTAACATCCCGAACAGCGGGAGCACGGCTCCAAAGTTGCAAACTTTGGAGAGCCTCATGAGGTCATACTTCGGAGAGCTGGGAGCGAGGAATTATTTTGAAAATTTCTTTAAAATAATTTGGCAAGAATCTATATTCTGTCTGCATAGGGATAATATTTCATTTCTTTCATTTATTTGAAGAGGTAAAAACTTTATTGCATTTTCATAATCTGATTTTGCAGATTTTACGGCGTCCAAGTATCTGTCGATTTCTCCATTTGTTTTATAGGTATTTTTTAAATAAAAATAGGCTGTAGCCCTAGACATAAACCCCATTCCATTATTACTGTCTATTTGTATTAATTCGTTGGAAGCAAGGATAGAAGAATCCCACTGATAAGCGTACAAATGATAACTGACAGCCTCCATTAGACTGTCAGATTTACTTTGTTTTTGTGAGAAACAAAATTTTGATGACATCACTGTCATACAAATAAGAAGGCACTTCATAAACAGTATAATAATTTACATTTAATGAGTTAAAATCAATCTCTTCGGGATGCGCTGCGCTAACATCCCGAAGAGCGGGTTGCTCCAAAGTTGCAAACTTTGGAGAGCCTCATGTGGTTAAACTTCGGAGAGCGAGGGCTAACATACCGAACAGCGGAGGCGGTTTTGGACTGATAGTTAGTCCTTAATTATTCTTGTGTTATAAATATCAAATTGTCTTTTTAAAGATTTTGCAAAACCTTCTATACCAGGAAAAAGCGTACTGTTGGTAATATTCATTCGCTCTAGATCTAATATTATATCATTTGTCCACTCCTTTTTTACCTTTAGTTTATAATAAGGTGGGAATGTAGGTGATTTGGCATTATGATTTTCAATTAGATTTTCTTCAAAACTCACATTTATGTTTGCTTGACATAAAAAGCATCCGCTCTGACGAGTAATTCTATCGAATAAATAAAACGGCTGAATTAAGAAAGCAAAATTTGGTGGAGATTTCAAATTGATTAGACTATTAAAAAAAGCAGGATCACTTAAGTTATTACCATTATTTTTCAGTAATTGAATTAAATCTTTGTTTTGTTCACCAAATTTTTCATAAAGTAGTTGGCAGCTTGTATAATTCAACGAAGGGTAATTTATCGCATAAATAGCTCCGTCAAATTTTAAATCTGTAAGTGAAAAGAATGCTGCAACATACTGAGATTGCGAAAAGTCTAGAAGCCTGGTGGCACAGCCATAATGTTGCAACAAAGAAACTGCTTGTATTTTATCATTAACTTCATAGCTATCTTTATAGAGGTCAGGATTTCTTTTTAGTCGCCGAATGGCAAATTCTTCATAGTACTTTTTCGATTCAGCGTTAGCATCAAAAGCTCTATCAATAGACGACTTCAATGTTTGAGAATAATTACATTGACCCCTAAAAACCCATTCCCAATCAAGTCCAGAAAGAAATTGTTTTAAGTCATCCCAACTATTAAACTCTTTTTCTACAAACATACCTTTAATACTTTTATAGACTATTAATTCAAACTCCTAAAATCCACCGGCACTAATTTACTCACACCCAGCTCTTGCATCGTAACACCATAAATCACATCCACAGCAGCCATTGTTTGCTTGTTGTGGGTGACGATGATGAACTGCGAGTTGTCACTGAACTTGCGAATCATTTGGGTGAACTTGCCTACGTTGGCATCATCTAGCGGGGCATCTACCTCATCGAGGATACAGAAAGGCGCCGGCTTGATAAGGTAAATCGCAAATAAAAAGGCCGTTGAGGTCAAGGTCTTTTCTCCACCCGATAATTGGGTCAATGTACTTGGGCGCTTGCCTTTGGGTTGGGCATAAATTTCAATGCCGCTATCAGCCACATTATCGGGGTCGGTGAGGCGTAAGTCTGCTGTATCTTCTTCGGTGAAAAGTGCTTTGAACACCACTTGGAAATTCTCCCGCACTTTATCAAAAGTCTCTTTAAACTTGGTATTGGCGGTGAGTTCCACTTCTTCGATGGTGGCCAACAAAGATTCTTTGGCATTCACGAGGTCGTTCTTTTGCTCTACAATAAAGTCGTGGCGCACTTTCATCTCGGTATAAGCTTCAATAGCCGTTGGGTTTACCTCGCCCATATTCTCGAGGCGCTTTTTCATTTTCTCGGCTTCGGCATTCAGCTCTTCTACACTTTGCTCGCCCGTGCGTTCTTGGTCAAGAATTTCTTCGAGGTCTACTTTAAATTCTACACTCAATCGCTCCTTCATTCCGGCCAGCTGCAATTTCATTTCGTTGAGCTTTTCTTTGATGCCGTTGAGTATCGTTTCGGCTTGTTCTTTTTCGCGGCGCTTTTGGTTCAGCTTGCCTTCTTCGGCATTTACGGTATTGCGCAATTCGTAGAAGAGACGGTCAGTTTCGGCCAAAATCTTTTCATCGGCTTCGCGTTTGCGCATCATATCGATGAGCTCGGTATCACCAAAATTCAGTTTGCCCGAAGCTTCTGAAATTTGTTGAGAGGTTTCTTGCAACTGTATTTTGTTACTTTCGATTTGCCCTTTTAGCTCGTTCAGTTTGCTGTTGCGGTAATTCAAATCTTGTTGCAAGGTTTCGGCTTTGGCCTGTTGCTTCAGGAATTCAATATTGTGCTGATTGTATTGCTGCGTAGCCATATTATAGTCCATTTCCACTGCCTTAAAATCGGCTTCGGCTGTGGCTATGCGGGCTTGCAGTGCTTGGAAAGCGGCGATGATTTCATCGAGTTCGCCGCGGGTATTGCTGATATTATCTTGTGTATCTTCTAATTGCGCTTGCAGGTCTTCGAGGCGTTTGTTGCTCGCTTCGTTGGTATGCTCCAGATGCTCGATACGATTGGCCAAACTAATGATATGGTTGCCCAAACGATTGAGTTCGTTTTTGGTTTGCTCAATGGCTTTGTCGTTCAACTCAGAGTTGAAACCAGCTATCAAATTTTGCGTTTCGCTGATTTGTGCACGAAGCGCAGTGGTAGAAACAGTAAGGGCTTCAATCTCTTTGGCTAGGCGTTCCAGGTTTTTAGCACGACCAATTTTGTTGCCTTCGAAAGAACCAATAGAACCACCACTCAGCGAGTATTGGCCCACACGCATTTTACCCGAAATCTCGACAATCACCACATCTTTTGCCACAGTCATTTGTTGCAAATCACTTCCTTCGGCAGCGATATATACATTGCCCAAAAGGTGCTTGGCAAGCGGTGCATACTGCTCATCGAAACTCAGTACACTGAGCGCAGGAATAGCGCCTTCGATATTTTCTTTGCTTGGCTCTTTGGCAGCTTTTGCAAAATGATCCAGCACAAAGAAATTGGCTTTTCCTTTTTTATTGCTTTCTAAAAGATGAATAGCTTTTGCAGCTTCGTCTATATTATCAACAAGGTAGTAGTTGAGGTAATTGTCCAACACATTTTCGATAGCGGTGCGGTATTCATTCTGCACCACAAACACATCCGAAAGCAAAGGCGCTTTGTTATTCCATTCTTTGTTTTTGCTAAGGAATTTAATACTGTCGGGGTAGCCTTCAAGGCTTTCTACCAAAGATTTCAGCAGGTCGTGTTCATTTTTGCGCGAATCGAGGCTACGGTTTTCGTCTATCAATTGGCTGCGCAAAGTTTCGATTTGTCCCTGCGACTCAAGGATTTTCGTTTTTACTTCTTCGTGTCGCGCTTGCATTTCTTGCAAGGCAATTTGCTTGTCTTTTTGCTCCGCTTCGGCACTATTTTTTTCGCTGTTGATTTGGCTGATTTGTTGCGTGCGTTGTGCTATTTCATCTTGCGTGTGCAAAATGCTGCGCTGCAAATTCATCACCGACGAATCGGCAATCGCCACTTTCTTTTCGGCATCAAATTGGCGGCGTTGGTCTTCCAGCATTTCTTTGCGCAGCGCATCTACTACCGTTCTTTTCTCTTCGTAAATTTCTTGTTTATCGGCTACCATATCGCGCAGCGATTCTAGCTGTTCGCGTGCCTCTTCAAGACTTAATTTTTCACTAGCAATTAAAGCAGTTACCTCTTCAATACCTATTTGCAAGTCTTTCCACTGCGTATCGGCATTGCCCAAAAACGAAGACAAATTTCTTTCGCGCTCGCGCAAATACTCCAATCGTTGTGAAGCTAACTTTTTTTCATTTTCTAGTTGCACAATGCGACTATTGAGCTCGTTGAATTGCTTCTGCATCCGGCTCAATTCTGTTTCGCGCTCTATTAATTTTACTTTATCTCCCTCAATGGCAGCCTCGCCTGTAGCCACTTCTGCATCTACTTGTGCTTTGCGGTCTTGTTCGGTAGCGTGTTGTTCGTTGAGCGATTTATATCGGTCGTTAAAATCTTCGAGCGAAGCTTTTGCCAACTCTATGCTCACCAATTTGTACTCGTCTTTTATTTGAAAATAGCGCTCTGCTTTCTTAGCTTGACTTTCTAATGTGCGCAGATTATTGCCTATTTCAAACAACAAATCTTCAATACGGGCAAGGTCATTCTCAGTGCCTTCTAGTTTTTGTTTGGCTTCTTTTTTGCGTGTTTTATAAATCGAAATGCCTGCAGCTTGTTCTAGCATCCTGCGTCGGCTACCTTCTTTGTCTTTGATGATGTCGTCCACCATCCCCAATTCTATAATCGCATAAGAATCGTTGCTGACGCCCGTATCCAGAAAAAGATTGTGAATATCTTTCAATCGGCAAGCCACATCGTTCAGTCGGTATTCGCTTTCACCACTTTTATAAAATTTGCGCGTGATGGTCACCGTAGTAAACTCGGTCGGCAGCAAATTTCTGGTATTCTCAAAAGTGAGCGAAACCTCTGCCATACCCGATGCTGCGCGCGTTCGCGAACCATTGAAGACAAGGTCGTCAAGATTGTCGGAGCGCAGAGATTTGATTTTATGTTCACCAATTACCCAGCGGATGGCATCTACAATATTGGATTTGCCACAGCCATTCGGTCCCACGATACCTGTAATAGGGTGGTCGAGTGTAACAACTGTTTTGTCGGCAAAGGATTTGAATCCTTTTATTTCGAGCGATTTTAATTGCAAAGCAAAATTGTTTTAAAGGGTAGCAAATTTAGCATTTTAGAGGGATAGTTTATGATATGTTTTAAAAGCTTTTAATTTGACTGAGCTCACACTAAAATATCCAAGCTATAAAGCCTAAATACCTAAATAAGATTTGATTTTGTGACAATAACAAATAAAATATAAAACACGATATTAACAAAATATTACTTTTAGCTACACTACATTTGACACCAAATCCAAAATTTAAACTATGAATTTCAAAACATTAACCCTTTTGGGCACTGTGTTATGTGCCTTTGGTAGCCAAACAGCTGAGGCAAAATTTGCGCCGAAAACTCTTCAGCCACATTCAGAAACTTTGAAAAAACCAAACCTTATTGAGCTGGCTCAGCACGCAAAAAAACAATTCCAACAACAAGTTGATGAGAAAAGAAACCCTGGTCTCAAAACAGCAAAAACTACTGCAACAAAATCTCGTGTAGTAGCTTATTCCTTCAGAGACCTAAGCATTCCACAACTAACGGATACCACAAAGCTTTATTATGGCTCACCCAATCGGGGTAGTGATTTGGCAAAACAAATATTAAAATATGACAGTCTGGTGAACTATACCTATGAACCATCTGTCAGTTCATTTATTAAAGTTGATTTCAGTGGACAAACGTTTGATGCTTTGGATAACATTTTGACCACAACAGATAAGATATGGAATGATGGCACCTCAACCTATGAAAATGACACACGCACTGCTTATGTATATAATGCTGCTAATAAGGTAGTCAGCAGTATTACAGAAACTTGGGATGGTACAGCATGGGTTAATGATTCAAAAACGATATCAAAATATGATGCTGCGCAAAACAAAATTGCAGACTCAATCTTTAGCTGGGCTGCAGGAACTTGGGAAAATTCCTATGTTGAAACCAATAGCTATACCTCTAGCAACAAAATAGCCAGTACCGCTTACCATATCTACGAAACCACATTGGGTATTTGGCTTAATGTTGCCTCCATATCTAACACCTACGACGCATCAGACTACTTGACCTCTTCACTTTTAAAAGTGATTAACTCAACAACTTTTACCTTGGAAAATAATGCACGTTACACATTTACCAATGATGCCGTTGGTAATCCTTTGGTTTCCTTACAGGAAAGCTGGGATGATGTTTCAAGTACCTGGATCAAAGACGCACGCGTTTATAGTACATTTGATGCTGCCAAAAACAAAACATCAGAAATAAATACCACTTGGAATGATATCGATGGCAAATATGACACCTTAACTTTATTAAGCAACTCTTATAATTCCTACAATCAAATAAAAACCGAAGTCAATAGCAACTGGGATGCAAGCACCAGTGCTTGGGTTAAGGCCGATAGCACCACTTATTATTACGAAGAACATACACCAACATCAATCATAGAAATTGCAAATAATAGCAGGTCTAAAGCCTATCCAATACCAGCACAAAATGAGTTGACCGTTTCTGCAAATATTGCCGAGGTTCAGAATATTCTAATGCTGATTAGCGATATTCAGGGACGAGTATTAACGGAGATCAAACAAAACAACACAGCAGATTTCAATCAAAAAATATCGGTAAGCAATATTCCCTCGGGCAATTACATCTTGAGCATCCAGGGCGACAAAGGCTTCAAAAGTGCGCAAAAAATTACGATAGCACACTAATTATCTGCCATAAAAAAAACAGCCACTCTTGTATGCTCGGCAACAAGAGTGGCTGTTTTTGTTCGAGAAAAAAGAGGGCTGTAGTAAAATAAAGATGCCTGGCAAGCGTTAATTACTTTCACTCATCATCCTTCAAAACCTCATTTTATGAAAAAGCTACTTTGCGCCTTGCCCATATTGTTTCTTTTGGCCGCGTGCCAAAAGGAGATTCCTACAAAAATGACAAGCTATTTTTACACTACAGATATAGCTACTAACGAAGAGGAATATAGACTTTTTGTCGATGGTGTTGACAAAGGTGTTTTGCCTTCCATAAATTTGCCTTTTGAGTCTGCTAACCCTAATGACAGTACTTTTCGAAGCCAAGCTTTGAAACTGGATTTTATGTCTGGCAAACATCGATTTGAATCACGACTTAATGACAAATTGGTTTGTTCATCAGAAATGGAATTTTATTTTAAAAAAAGAAAAATGGGCAGCAAAATTTATACGCCTACTGGTGCATCTGGAACTAAATCATATGATCATCCGCAAGTTTACCTTATTTGGTTGGCGAGCAAAAAATAAAAGAGTGAAGGGCAAGTAAAAAGGGCATTTATCAAAATCAAAAAAGTCACTATGATTTTCCCTTGAAAACTATTAATTTTACAGCTCAAACTTATTTTTATTATGCAATTTCCAGAAGCATTAAAGTACACCAAAGACCACGAGTGGATCAAAATCGAAGGCGATGTAGCCACAGTAGGCATTACGGAGTTTGCTCAGCGCGAGCTTGGCGATATCGTTTTTGTTGATATCGATACAGTTGGCAAAGCATTGCAAACCAACGACGTATTTGGAACAGTAGAAGCTGTGAAAACGGTTTCTGATTTGTTTTTACCCTTAAGCGGTACTATTACCGAATTTAATTCTGCTTTGGATACAGCACCAGAATCTGTAAACCAAGACCCCTATGGTGCAGGTTGGATGGTAAAAATGACCATTGCAAATCATGATGACGTAGCACATTTATTGGATGCTGCCGGATACAAAGCACTGGTAGGAGAATAGAAAATATGATGTGGCAATTATTTACTGCCCAATCCTTACATAAAAAAAGAGCAAAGTTCGCCGCTATTGTGTGGACTTTGCTCATTTTTATTGCCTGCTTTATACCCGGAAATGAAATTCCGAACATTAATGTTCCCCTTGCCGACAAATGGGTTCATTTTATTTTATTTGGAGGCTTTACCTTTTTATGGTTGCTGGCAGGGCCGAGTACTCATTGGAAAAAATTGTGTACCATCGTCATCATCGGCTGCTTATTTGGATGGCTGGTAGAAGAACTGCAAGGCCAACTTTCATTTTTGGGCAGAGCAAAAGATTTGTACGACATTTATGCCGATGCCCTAGGCGCAGTACTGGGGGTTTTACTTTTTTATATTTTTGCGTTGGTGGCCAATGCAAGAAAAGCTCAATAGTTCATGTTAAATCAAAGTTTTATGCCTCGTTTTGTGCAAAATATGCTAGTGTTGACGGCATTGTTGTTTCTTTTCTCCTGCAAAGGGGAAGAAGAACAAAAAGCTACAGCCAACCCAGCAACCGGGACGTATTTTTCTATCAAAGATTTCACAAAGGATCAATGGAAAACGTTCCACGGACAACCATTTATGTTACATCAGTATGTAACCTTAAATGGCAAAACCGATTCGACCATATTATCTGCACTGACAATGAAATGGAGTTTGGTATTCAAAACTTTTTTTGAGACAGACATCAGCGACCCAAAGTTTTTGGAGCAATATGATTTTGCCATGTTTGAAGAGAGCACGACAGAAACCCGAACTTTTACCTATACTGCCAAAAAACCTGAGCTATTTACCCAAAAATTGCAAATTGCTGCCGATATGTACACCAATAAAATTCGCAATATTTTTATTGAAACACAAAAGCAGACTTTTTGGAACACTCAAACACAAAAATTATTTTACTCTCCCTTACGTGTTATCCAAATTCAAGAGCACAATGACCCTTTGATCGGTCGTCAAAAAGACCTAGTGATTGAGTATAAATTTATGTAGATCTGCATACAGAGAAAGGCCATGACGAAAGAAGAATTTAGTGTAGTTGCACCGTCTCTGCCTCATCAGCCAGGCGTCTATAAATATTATGACGAAGGTCACGAGCTATTGTATATTGGCAAAGCCAAAGATTTACGTAAACGCGTTAGTTCCTATTTTTATCGGTCAGTAGACAACAGAAAAACACTCATTCTTGTAGCGCTGATACGCCATATTGAATTTACTGTTACTGACAGTGAGCACGATGCTTTTTTGCTCGAAAGCTCGCTTATCAAACACTACCAACCCCGCTACAATATTGAGCTCAAAGACGATAAAAGTTTTCCCTTTATTGTGATTAAAAATGAGCGCTTCCCTCGTGTGTTTTTTACGCGCCAAATGATTCGTGATGGCAGCGAATATATTGGTCCTTTTACTTCCGTTTTTGCTGCAAGAGAATTGTTGGATTTAATTAAAGAAAATATTCCCTTGCGCAATTGCACCCTTAATCTTAGTGAACAAAACATCAATAGAGGCAAATTCAAAGTGTGCCTTGAGTATCATTTGGGTAATTGTAAAGGCCCCTGTGAAGGCTACCAAAGCGAAGAGGATTATAATGATAAACTACAGTATATACGCAATATCCTTAAAGGAAATATTGGCGCAGTGCTGAAAGGCTTAAAAGCCGAAATGATGCAACTGGCGGGCCAAATGGAATTTGAAAAAGCAGAAATTATCAAGCACAAAATAGCGTCTTTGCAACAATATCAGCAAAAGTCAACTGTAGTCAACCCGAGGCTTAACAACATTGATGTGGTGAGCATCCTCAGCGATGAAAAAGTCGCTTTTGTCAATTTTATGATGCTGCAAAATGGCACTATTATTTATGCCAACACCACCAAAATCGACAAGAAATTTGAAGATGAAAACGATGCCGATATCCTCTCGCTAACCTATGCACATCTACGCGAAAAATTCAATAGTGTTGCCACAGAAGTCATTGCGCCAGTGCCTATTGATTTAACGACAGAGTCAATGACCTTGACCATTCCGAAGCTGGGTGACAAAAAAAGCTTGCTGGACATGAGCCTTAAGAATGCGGCTATTTTCCGTGACGAATTGAAGCGAAAATCATCTTTAATGCTCGAAACAAACACCGAAGAAAAAAACTTACAAACCTTAAAAGAGCTGCAAGAGGCTTTACATTTACCCACTTTACCCAAGCACATTGAATGCTTTGACAACTCAAACTTTCAAGGTGCATTTCCTGTAGCAGCAATGGTTTGCTTTCGCAATGGGGTATCAAGCAATAAAGAATACCGCCATTTCAAAATTAGAACAGTAGAAGGCATTGACGACTTTGCCTCGATGACCGAAATCGTGTATCGCCGATACAAAAGAATGATTGATGAACAAAGACCATTGCCGCAATTAGTGATTATCGATGGTGGAAAAGGCCAATTGGGCGCAGCGCTCAAGAGTATTCAGCAATTAGACCTAATGGGCAAAATGACTATTGTAGGCTTAGCAAAAAAAGAAGAATCTATTTTTTTTCCTGGCGACAAAACACCACTGCAATTACCTTATGATAGTCAAGCGCATTTGTTGCTGCGTCGCATTCGCGATGAGGTGCATCGCTTTGGCATTACCTTTCACAGACAATTGCGCAGCAAAGGAACCATCAAAAATGAGTTGGAAGAAATACCTGGCATTGGCGAAAAAACAGCCACTGATTTACTACAGGAATTTAAAAGTGTCAAGAAGATAAAAACCCTTACCGAGCGCGAACTTACTCGAATCATTGGTGCATCGAAAGCTTCAATTGTTTGGCGTTATTATAATGAAGAAAACTAATGTGCACTCACATATTTTAGCCCAATAATAGAAGCGATTAAAGTAAACACAAAAAACAAACGCCAAAAGTCGGCTGGCTCCTTAAAAAAGACAATACCCACCAACACACTTCCAACCGCACCAATGCCTGTCCATACAGCATAGGCAGTGCCAATCGGCAATACTTTAGTAGCTTGCACCAATAAATACATACTGATGCTCAAGCACAGTAAAAACCCAGCAAACCAATAATAGTAAGCATTTCCACTTGCCAATTTTGCCTTTCCTAGGCAAGTAGCAAAACCTACTTCGAAAAGACCCGCAATAATGAGAAGTATCCAATGCATAAAAAGTGTTTAATGGTAAATGCTTATTGTTTAATGACTTTTCGCGTTTAATATTGGTAGTGATTTTAAAAAAAATGTTTAATGTTGCTTTTGGCCTGTGTTGTTACACTTTCATTAAACATTAAGCATTCAAATTTCGTCAATAAATTACTCCGCCCAACTCATAATATAGTTGTCATCTTCGATGTCTTTGGCATAGTCTGTCATCATCAAAGGATGGAAAGTATCGACCATCACCGCTAATTCGGGCGTTTCTTTTTTACCAATACTTTTCTCTACTGCGCCAGGGTGCGGCCCGTGCGGAATGCCGCTTGGGTGCAAGGTTATCATACCACGCTCTACATGCTTACGACTCATAAATTCACCATCTACATAATACAACACTTCATCACTATCAATGTTGCTGTGGTTGTAGGGCGCAGGTATGGCAGCTGGGTGATAATCATACAATCGAGGCACAAAAGAGCAGATGACAAAATTGTGCGCATCAAAGGTTTGGTGCACTGGCGGTGGCTGATGTACACGACCTGTAATGGGTTCGAAATCGTGGATGCTAAAAGCATAGGGATACTCGCAACCGTCCCAACCCACTACATCAAATGGATGCGTGCCATACCAAATAGGATAAAGCAATCCTTTCTTTTTGACACTGATCAAGAATTCTCCTTTCTCATCAAAGGTTTGCAAATCTTGCGGCTTGCGCACATCGCGCTCACAAAAAGGCGCATGCTCTAGTAATTGACCGTATTTGCTAAGGTATCTTTTAGGGAAAGTTATTGGGCTAAATGAATCAACAATAAACAAGCGATTGGCTTCTGTTTCAAATTCGATTTGGTAAATAGTGCCTCGAGGAATTACTAAATAATCGCCATAGGCAAAAGGAATTTGACCATATTGCGTTTTCAGTGTACCCTTCCCTTCGTGAATAAAAATTACTTCGTCGGAATCAGCATTTTTATAAAAATGATTACCTGTCAAACCTTTTGTAGGCGCTGCTAATGAGATGTGACAATCATTATTAAAAAGCACCACTTTTTTACTTTTCAAAAAATCGGCTTCAGGCTTTATTTTAAAACCCTGATAACTACGATGCTTCAAAATATTATCAGTAGCTGCTTTGGGTGAAATATCAACCGGTTCTTCGGTACGAATTATCATCGTTGGTGGATGTACATGATACAACAATGAATAATTAGAAGAAAAACCTTCGGTGCTGAATAATTGCTCAGAATAAAGTCCACCATCTTCTTTTCTGAACTGCGTATGTCGCTTATGAGGAATCTTGCCGAGGCTATAATAATGTGCCATATTGAAAACTATGTTTTTAAGTAAATCAAAGTTAAAAGAAATTCAGGACTGCTGTGCTTTACCAGTCATCGCTTTGCCGCTGACTGCGACTCGCTTCGATTTTTGCCGCACAAAAATCTTCAAATTCTCGGGCGTCAAACTGATAATTTTTGACAGGCCATTGAAACAAAAAATTGTCGCTACAATCAATCGTGATGTTACCATGGCGAAGTATAACACGTTCTACTTCAGTCCATTTTAATTGTTTGCGACGAGAATTGTGAGGCAGTAGAATAATATTTTCATCCAATTGTACCAACAAGGTTTGTGCTATTTTTTGTTCGTAAAAAAATGCATACAGATTAGCGAAAGCAATCATTCCCATCATCGCAGCGGCCAACCACCATTGAGAAAGCAAAAAGACAATAGAAAAAAGTAAGGCAACGACAAAATGTACAAAGCGAATTTTTCGGGAATTCTGATGCGTCTTCAACCACTTACCTCTAAAAAAGGTGAGATACAAAGTAATCAAACCGTGCGCTATAGCCATTATACCCAATAAACTGCCCGGAATAACTGTTGCGTGAAAGACCGTTTTTACCCAATGGGCATTACCCAATAAGAAAGTAAAAGCACCGACACCCAAAAAAATAAAGCCCGTGATAAGATGCAAGGAGGTAGTTTGATGCTTTTTAGCCATTTGCTGATTCAATTCTATTTGATACATTATTCTACCCCCTCCTCCGCTGTCTGTGACGATTCAAATAATTTAACCTCAAAATCTTTGGAAGATTTTCCGTTCTCACCCTGAATCTGCAGTGAGCCCATTGCTGCTAATTCACGCAATCGCCAAGCCAGATAAAGATCTCCGGTGGGTATCAAATTTTCTTTACCAATAGCTGCGTTAATTATTTTTTGGCTTTTCTGAAAATGACTACTGCATTGAGCCAACAATAAATGGTCATAAAAATCGGCCGATTGATGGTTTAATTTCTTTCCTCCACCCATAGTGCGTATGGCTGCATTTTGATTTTGAATTTGTTTCCACTCGTAAGTATCCACTTCTATTTCTGAATTAGAAACCGGACGAGCCAATTTGGTTGCCTTGATGATTTCTTTATCATTAAGTTCAGCAATGCTTTTGGGGAAATAAAGTTTTCCTGCATCGTTAAGGAAAGGTAATCCTGCGATATTGACTACCATAAAGCGACCGTTGTGTTTGCTGAGATAATACAATACCCAATAATAAGCACAAATATCTGCAGGCAATGGGGCCATCCAAAACCACGAAATGATGGAGTCATCTTCATACATTTTTTTGGACACTTCGAGCAAACGTTCCATATCGTCCAACAAAAAATCCTGTTTCTCATTTTGAAGAACAGACTGCCAAAACGCAGTGCGCATTTCACTAAAAGTCAAGCCTTCTTGCTTGGCAATTGGGCCTAGATTGAGCAAGTCTTTGAGCACGATTACTTCCGAATCTTCTTGCTTAGAAAGCGCCTCTATCAATGGCTTTGCTGCCAAATCCCCAACTACAAAATGGTAGGTCATAAATTATTTTTGCCTTTGTTCTTTTTCAAAATCAATTACATGTTCCCAAGCAGCTTTCATATTAATCATCTCTTTGTAAGGAATGACCTTCTCTGCGTGCTGTTTGGTTTTCAGTTGCCCTGTAGTCCATTCTCCATCTCCATTTTCATCTTTGATAAGGAGCAAGGTGTAAGTGCCCGGAGCTAATCGGCTTAGTTTTACCTTTAACTGAGAAATGGGTTCTAGGTATATGATTTCTGCATCTTTCTTTACCTGAAGCAGATATTCTTTGTTGAGGTATTGAGCAGTAAGATTGATTTCCATTTTACCATAGTCATCGTCTGATTTGCTGCGAAAAATATGCTTTGAGGGCATCACCGTTTCTTTGCTGGTGTCAGTCGCAAAACCTCTTAATAAACGCAAGGTGTACAATTGGTTCTCTCTCCAAAGAGTATTAATTAAAATTTTCTTTCTGCTCGTATCAATTTCAACATTGATTTTTGATTCTACCTCAATGCCATTACTATCACAAGTCAACACTATTTTCTGAATATCAATTGTGTCTAAGTTCCTAGAAAAGATAACCTCAAGAGGCTTGGTAATGTCTTGAGTTCTTTTACTGACAGCATTTGTATCCACCAAAACCAAATAATTAAATGTTTTGCCATCTAAATTAATGGTGGCAGGTTTCGTTTCAGCTGTAGAGGCCGAAAAACGAGACTTAGCCTTTGGATTAGAATTTGAATTAATGGCACTATCCTGCTTTTTTACACTTGTATCTGGTATTTCTTTAAAAATATGAAGGATGACGGGTACTGTGTCCAGCTCTGGATTTATCGTTGTATCCATAAAGCCAATCAATTCATCATCACTATCAAATTTGAGATTATCACCAGTTTCTTTTAAAGCAAATATCCTGAATTGTTTGTTGGGCAAACCTCCCAGCACAAATTCGCCCTTATTATTTGTGGTGGTGATATAGGAAGGTTTTTGCTTGGTCACCACATCAAAAGGCAATTTTGAATCGTACAATAGCACTTTCACTTTCTCCGAATTATCGGCAAGTCCAGACTCAGCGTCCATTATTTTGCCTTTTATTTGCATCGAATCAAACCAAGAGCCAGTGCTGAATGTAAAAGCCTTTCCTTTGTAAGGATTTCCTTCGTGCAGATCGCGTATAGAAGCACCCAACTTGATAGTGTAAGTAGTATTTTCTTGTAAAAGCGAATCTGGAATTTTCAAACTGACCGTTTTACCCGAAACGGTCATCGTTGGGTTTTGGCTCAAAATCGGTGAAATGGTAACCTCCTTTGCTGCGTCATTTACTGTCACAAACTCATCAAATTTCATATCAATACGGGTTACCCGCGTACCTAATAATGAATCTTGAGGCTTTATAGACAACAACTTCGGTGGTATTCTATCTATTTTTCCTCCTGTAGGTGGAATAATATTAGCACATGCCGAAAAAAGACACAAGGCTATGAATAAACAGGAAAGAGTTATCAGAGATTGTCGCATTGAACGGCAAATTTAGCATTTGTTTTGTGATACAAATAAGAGGCGATGTTTTAAGTTTGTAAAAAATAGAAATTATATGAAATCCATACTCTCTTTAGTATTATTAAGTGTAATGTTTATGGCTACAAACTCCTTTGCTGGAGGCAAGGATATTCCGGCTAGCATTTATGGCTTCAAAGTCGAAGGGCTTGAAGGTGGAACTATCGATTTTTCTAAATTCAAAGGCAAAAAAATATTAATTGTCAATACAGCCTCTGAGTGCGGATATACCCCACAATATGAAGGATTAGAAAAGTTGTACAAAGCAAATAAAGGAAAATTGGTCATTGTGGGTTTCCCTGCAAACAATTTTGGTGCGCAAGAGCCTGGCACAAACGCTGCAATTGCAGGATTTTGCAAAAAGAATTATGGTGTGAGTTTCCCAATGGCGGCTAAAGTTTCGGTAAAAGGTGCTGACCAAGCCAAAATCTATAAATGGCTAACCCAAAAAGCGTATAATGGTTATCAGGATGCCGAAGTAAAATGGAATTTCCACAAATTTCTTATAGATGAAAAAGGGAAATTAATCGCTATTTTCCCATCGGCAGTTAAACCCGAAGGCCCAGAAATTAAAGCTGCATTGGCAAAGTAATTTATTGTTACTATTTATAATAATTAAATTAAAGTGCATTTATCGTGCGCTGTGTATTATTTTTGTCGCATGAATAAGACTTTAATCATAACCGGTGGAGCCGGATTCATAGGCTCGCACGTGGTGCGCCTTTTTGTCAATAAATATCCGCATTACAAAATCATCAACCTTGATGCACTTACCTATGCAGGAAATTTAGAAAACCTGACTGATATTGAGCATGCTGCAAATTATACTTTTGTAAAAGCGGACATTACTAATGAGCCCGAATTGAGAGCGGTTTTTGAACAATACCGTCCTAATGCCATCATCCATCTTGCCGCAGAAAGCCACGTGGACAGAAGCATTACTAACCCCAACGCATTTATACAGACGAATGTAATGGGTACGGCCAACTTATTGAATCTTGCGCGCGAATTTTGGACATTAAACCCTGCGCATACCCACGGTCATTTCCCCGACCGCAAAGAAGTCAACAATTTATTTTACCACGTGTCGACCGATGAAGTGTATGGTAGCCTTGGCGAAACAGGATTCTTTTTAGAAACCACCCCCTACGATCCACAATCTCCATACTCTGCATCCAAAGCAGCTTCTGACCATCTGGTACGCGCCTATGGCAATACTTATGGTTTGCCATTTATGTTGTCCAATTGCTCCAACAATTACGGTCCCAATCATTTTCCCGAAAAACTGATTCCTTTATGTATTTCTAACATCATCAATGAAAAACCATTACCTATTTATGGTGATGGTAAATACACTCGTGATTGGCTTTTTGTAATAGACCACGCCATTGCTATTGATGCGATTTTTCATAATGCAGCGATTGGCGAAACCTACAATATTGGCGGCTTTAACGAATGGCAAAACATTGACCTTGTGCGCGAATTAATCAAGCAGATGGACGCTAAATTGGGACGCCCCGCAGGATATTCCGAAAAATTAATCACTTACGTAAAAGACCGTCCAGGACACGATAAACGCTATGCCATTGACGCCAACAAGTTGAAAAACAATTTGGGTTGGACTCCTTCAGTAACATTTGAAGAAGGGTTAAGTAAAACGATTGATTGGTATTTGGAAAATGAGAATTGGCTGAAGAACGTGACTAGTGGTGCCTATCAAAAATATTACGAAGGGCAATACAATAACTAATCCGTTTTCATCCCAAAGTAGTGAATGAAAATCTGGACTAAAATAGAATGGGCAATAATTGCAGCAGCCTCAGTTTTGCTGTTCTTATTGCTCATTTTGTTTGCTTACAGCCATCCCCACTCCGACGATTTTTCATATCATTATTTTTTGACGCACAAAAACTACATTGATGCTTCGGTGTTTGTTTATGAGCAAAGTGGCGGAAGGTTTTTTTCGACCATCATTATCTTTCTCAGCCCCCTTATCCATCATAATATTGCTGGATACCAATGGTTGACTGCATGCCTGTTTATCTTTTTTATGGTCAGCCTTTTCGCCTTTTTGCGCGTGCTACTGAGGGTGCATGTGGCCACCAAAAGTATCGTATTTCTATATGCTTTTTTACTTTTGTCATTCTGCTCCTTTGTACCCAACATTCACGAATTTGCATATTGGCTATGTGCCGAAGCTACCTATTTGTTGGCCGCTACGTTCTGGCTTTGGTCCATTGTCTTTCACAGCCTACTGGCGCAAAGCAAACACCAACACAAAACTTGGCTTTGGGTGTTAGCCATTTTCAATACTACTGCACTTGTAGGCTGTAGCGAGGTAGGGATCATGATAAATGCCGTGCCCGTATGCTTACATTTTCTTTATCGTCATCAATTGGGAACATTAAGCCACAAAGCATTTTGGGTGGCAACCCTTTTTTATCTGTCAATTTCATTATTCATTGTTTTTTCTGGCGGAAATCTGCATCGCCACAGCCTTACTCCTTTCTCTGGCAACACGATACTAGCAATAAGCGGAGGATTTTATGCAGCCGTTTTTTGGCTGAGCAAATGGGCACTTATATTTATGCCAATTGTATGTTTTTACATTCTCATTTTTGGCCACAGATTGAAATCTTGGACAGATGAAATTAGTCGTTTCAAAATTTTCAAGGCGAAAACCATATTTATAAGCAGTTTGATATTCTTTTTATTGTGCCAAATAGTGGTGGTTTGGATCAGTGGCAGTACGCCCGAACAACGATTTGAGAACGTATTGTTTTTGTTTTTACTCCTTTCCTTTTTATTTGCGGCACAACTAATGATGCACGAGCAACAAGAATTTTTTGACATGTTAAAAGGCAGGCTGCACCGAGGTTTCAAAACAATATCCTTTGTTTATCTTATTTGTATTTTTATTGTTATACCCAACAATGCTATTAACGCACTCGCGGATGTAGTCTCGGGCAATGCCCAGCGATTTAACGAAGAAACAAAAGCCAGATACGCTTTGATTGCAAGAACAAAAGCAGAAATAGTGAGTGTTCCGCCAATAACTACTCGACCAAAAATTCTATATTTCCCTACGCTTACCTGTAATGTTGCAGCGGATGCGAATGACTTACCAAGATTATCGCTAGCAGATTATTTTGGCAAAAAATGGATATATGAGTATCCTTGCAATCAAAACGTTCCTGAATATTCGATAAAGGAAATTTTAAAACAAAAACGTCATCAATTTTTTTCGAAACAAAACCATAGTAAATAACTTACTTTATATGAAAGGAATTATCCTCGCCGGCGGCTCCGGTACTCGTCTTTATCCCTTAACCATCGCCGTAAGCAAACAATTGATGCCCGTTTACGACAAACCCATGATTTATTATCCTTTGAGCACCTTGATGCTTGCAGGAATTCGAGAAATATTAATCATTACCACCCCAGAAGACCAAGCGGGATTTAAAAAACTACTGGGTGATGGTAGCCAAATTGGCTGCCGGTTTGAGTACGTGGTACAACCCAGTCCAGACGGGTTGGCTCAAGCTTTTATACTAGGGGCAGATTTTATTGGCAATTCGCCAGTAGCACTAATACTGGGAGACAATATTTTTTATGGTGCCGGGATGGGTACTTTCCTCAAAACAAAAACCAACCCAAATGGCGCAGTAGTTTTTGCGTATCAAGTACACGACCCCGAGCGTTATGGAGTGGTAGAATTTGACAAAGATTTCAAAGCATTGAGTATCGAAGAAAAGCCTGCTCAACCAAAATCTAATTACGCCGTTCCGGGTCTTTACTTTTATGATAACGATGTGGTAGCCATTGCCAAAGCCACCAAACCATCTCCAAGAGGAGAATTAGAAATTACAGACGTAAATAAAACCTACCTCGAAAATGGCAAACTAGAAGTAGGCGTATTGCGCAGAGGCACGGCTTGGCTAGATACAGGCACTTTTGATTCTCTCATAGAGGCTGGCGAATTTATTAATGTGATAGAAAAAAGACAAGGCATGAAGATCGGTTGTATTGAAGAAATTGCTTACCGAAATGGCTGGATCAATGATGCTGAGATGCAACAATTAGCAGATAAATATTTCAAAAGCGGCTACGGAGTATATTTGAAGAAACTCATCGGAAATATATAGATTTATTTGAGCAGACTGACTCAAAAAAACAACCTACTTCACTGTAGGTTGTTTTTTTTTTTGAAAATTAGAGACCCTCTTTATACTATTAGTCAAATTGATAGAATATATCAAAACACAAATACTCGACATAAAGACATTTTCAATATCTTCACCAGCTATTTATTTTATTCTATGAAAAAAATCTTGTCTTTGCTTGGTGTCCTTGCATTAAGCATTTCAGTAAACGCACAAAAGATTACAAGTCCTATTGAAGTATCGGGGCAGCAGTTTACCACCAACAACTATGAAGAAATCGTAAGTCAACTTGATGCTTACTGGGAGTCTAATTCTAATAAAAACGAGAAAGGCTCAGGATACAAACCTTATCAGCGTTGGAAAGAATATTGGAAATATTACCTTAACGATGATGGCAGTTTGATGACTGCTCAACAAATAGGAGAGCAATTTCTCAATTCCAGAAAGATGAACACACCATTTGGCACGTCGAAATACAGCAAAACAACTGCATTTGACGAAAGCGATTGGAAACCACTTGGCCCTTATAGCCATACCAACAAAGGCTCTTGGAGCCCTGGACAAGGCCGTATCAACATTACTACTGTTGACCCTTCTGACCCTAATACTATCTATGTGGGTACACCAGATGGTGGCTTGTGGAGAAGTAAAAATCACGGCAGTAGTTGGGAAGCTTTAACCGATTTTCTACCCTCTATCGGCATTTCGGGAATTGCCATCAACCCTTTAAATCCTAACTGTATTTACATCTCAACCGGAGACGAAGATGGTTCAGACTCCTACACAGACGGCATTTATAAATCAACTGACGGTGGTGCTTCCTGGAAAAAATTGAGCTATCCTTTTTCGGCCAATTCTTTATCGGGTGAAATTTTAATCAACCCTAAAGACACTAACATGCTATGGGTGGTGGGCTCTAATGGATTGTATAAAACCGTTGATGCGGGTGCAACTTGGACACGTAAAATTTCTATACTCTGTAAAGAAATTCGCCTGAAACCATTTAACCCAAACACCCTGTATGTTGTTCAAAAAAACGGAACAACAACCAGTATTTTAAAGTCGATAAATGCGGGAGAAACCTTTACCACAATTGACACTTTTTTGAATTCTGGCCGCACGATGATTGATGTCACACCAGCAGACTCTCAATATCTGTATGTTCTAGTGGCTAAATCTAACAATACATACCGTGGCATTTGGCGCTCAACAAATGGTGGTACAACCTTCAACCAGATGAATATTACCACTACAGGTGTATTTGGATCTACACAAGCCTATTATGATTTAGCTTTGGCCGTTTCACCTACAGATAAAAATATGATTTTCACAGGATGTTTGGATATATGGAAATCTACAAACGGAGGAACAACCATCACAAAACTCAATTCGTGGAGCAAACCCAGCGATGCCAATTACACGCACGCTGATATTCATGATTTAAAATTCTACAATAACAAACTATACTGTAGCTCTGATGGAGGTATCTACATCTCAGACAACAATGGTACTAGCTTCACCGACAAAACAATCAATGGCTTAAATATCAGCCAGTTTTACAGAATTGATGTTGCCCAGTCCGATTCTACACAAATAGTAGGAGGATTGCAGGATAATGGCGGTTTTTCTTATGCCAATAGCGCTTGGAAAGTGTATCATGGCGCAGACGGAATGGATGCGGCAATAGACCCGACAAACCCAAATATGCATTACGGCTTTATACAATTTGGGGGTTCTTTGTATGCACACAATATTACTACTACTGCAAGCGGCAAATTTGTAGCAAGCGACCCTACTGGCGAAACAGGAAATTGGATCACCCCGCTTGAATTTGGAAATGGAGGAATACTATATGCAGGATTCAAACAATTGTATTCTTTGGCAATTGATACATTTTTACCAGTTTCTCCATTTAAGTTGAGCGCAAATATTAGGCAAATAAGAGTAGATCCTAAAAATGACTTTCACGTGTTGTTTACAAATGGCACAAGGTTGTTTAAATCAGACGGTACAGCAAGCTTTAAGATCGATTCTTTGACCACTTTGCCATTAACCTCCATCACCAATTTTGATTTTAACAGAAATGACCCATCCATCATTTATGCCATCGGAAATGCGGGTGTTTATCAATCTAACGATACGGGTGCTACTTGGAAAAACATTACCTATGGTCTACCATCTGGAGCTAAAAACGCTATCATACATCACGCGAACAGCAAAGACAATTCACTTTATTTGGCAACGAACAAAGCGGTTTATTATACGAATGACACTTTAAAAGAATGGAGACTATTTAGCAACAATATCCCCAATACCACCATTACAGACATTGAGGTGAATAATGTAGAAAACCACGTTGTTATTTCAACTTATGGCAGAGGGATTTGGCGCTCAGCAACGGTGCCAGAGGCGCTCGTACTTGAAATAGCTGAGAAAAATAAACCCAACATCGTTTTGTACCCCAACCCAGTGCAATCTATTACCCGCTTAAACACTACCATTGAGGAGCCCAGTCAATTGAAGGTCTTTGGGATGGATGGCCGCGTGGTAATGAGTCAAGAATTTAATAAGATTGACCCTCAAACTAGTTTTGATTTTTCAAGTTTGCCGAGTGGTACCTATGTACTGACACTGACTTCGGCATCACATTTGATTTCTAAGAAATTCATCAAAAACTAACTTTGTTCTGAATGAAGAAAAGAGCGGTTCACACTAAATGGCGAACCGCTCTTTTGCTTTTATAAAATTAAAAACTCAATATTTTTGATTCTTTCTTTTTCTAATAAAGTAGCAAACTGTATCTCTTCTATCAAGCGCAATTTGCTCAAATAGAGCATGGCAATATCATCTGCATCCAAAGCATCTTCGCCCGCTACCAACCATATATAATCTATGTTGCCCAATGTTGGTAAAAGTTGAATCTGATCAATTTTGAGTTTATACAGTGTAAAGCAAAATACCGAACGAGGCACCGTACTCTGACAAACAGGAAACGAAAACTGTTGTTGGTTTTTCTTCCCAATTTTCACATCTAGGTTAGGGATGCGCTTAAAAGATAAATTAAAAGAAACATTCAGTAAATGACACAAACTATAGATAGGCTTATCGCTTGTAATGCCTATTAGTGCAGCATTCTCAAAGAAATCATCTTCCAGAGAAATAGTGTCTAATTTTAATATTTTTTTTGCGGTAGCCAATTTAATCCTACTTTTAATAGAACAAATTTCGGTTAAAAAAACAACAACACATTAATCAATTATTTATGGCCATTAGTATTATTCTAGGAATTATTTTGCTCATTATCCTTATGGGCTTGGTTACCGTCAATCAGGGCAGTGTAGCCGTCATCACCATATTTGGCAAATACAGAAGGATTTTAAGGCCCGGACTTAGCGTGCGCATTCCCCTGATTGAAAGAATCTACAAGCGCATTTCTATTCAAAATCGCTCGATGGAATTGCAATTCCAAGCCATTACCCAAGATCAGGCGAACGTAAACTTTTCGGCCATGATGTTGTATTCTGTATTGAATCAGGACGACAATACGATACAAAATGTGGCATTTAAATTTGTTGATGAACGCAATTTTATGCAAGCACTGGTTCGCTCTGTTGAAGGTTCGGTAAGGGCATTTGTGGCTACAAAAAAACAATCAGAAATTCTACAACTGAGAATGGAAATCATCCAACACGTCAAGGAACAATTAGACAATCAACTTGAGGAATGGGGCTTTCACCTACTCGACCTTCAAATAAACGACATCACATTTGACGATGCCATCATGCGCTCAATGGCTCAAGTAGTGGCCTCTAACAACCTCAAAGCTGCTGCCGAAAACGAAGGGCAAGCCTTACTCATTACCAAAACAAAAGCTGCCGAAGCAGAAGGTAATGCGATAAAAATATCAGCCGAAGCAGAAAAACTAGCCGCAAAAATGCGTGGTGAAGGGGTGGCTATGTTCAGAGAAGAAGTAGCACGTGGTATGGCACAAGCTGCAAAAGAAATGGAGTCTGCCAACCTTGACGCTTCATTCATTCTTTTTTCCATGTGGACAGACGCCATCAAACATTTTGCCGAAAATGGCAAAGGCAATACTATCTTCCTTGATGGCAGTAACGATGCCATGCAACGCACCATGCAACAATTACAATCTACAGTAAAAGGTGCCACCATTATTGAAAAGAAATAAAAGAGATTTGCTCTAAAAACAAAACCCGGCTCAATAGAACCGGGTTTTGTTTTGCTATTTCTTCTTCATACAGAATTCTATTTCATCGGCAGTAATCGGGATGTTCTTAAACAAATCAATATTACCATTTTTTGTGAGCCAAAAATTATTCTCAATTCGGATACCTATTTGTTCTTCCTCAATATAAATACCTGGCTCGATGGTAAACAGCATTCCCTCTTTTAAGGCCTCGGTACGCGTACCCATATCATGCACATCAATGCCGAGATGGTGGCTGATGCCGTGATAAAAATACTTGCGATAAGCAGGACTCTCTGGGTCTTGGTTTTTAATATCCGCCTTAGAGATTAATCCTAATTTCAAAATCTGACGCTCCATTTTAGCGTTTGTTTTGGCCACATAATCTGTAAAAATTATGCCTGGCTTCAAAATTGATTTGGCATACAAATGAGCGTCCAATACTGCGTTGTACACCTCTCTTTGACGCTTAGTAAACTTCCCGTTTACAGGAATACTGCGCGATAAGTCTGCACTGTAATTGCCATAAGAGGCACCAAAATCCATCAGGATGATTTCACCGCTTTTACATTCTTTATTGTTATCAATATAGTGCAAGACACGAGCTCTATCGCCACTGGCTATAATTGGGTCGTAGGCATGGCGTGGAGCACCATTTCTGATAAACTCGTGGATGATTTCGGCTTCAATTTCATTTTCGGTAACGCCAGGCTGCACAAAGCGCAACACCCTACGGAAAGCCTTTTCGGTAATGTCTATAGCTTGTTGCGTAATGGCCACTTCATCTTTCGTTTTGATGGCTCTCACTTCCTTCATTATCCGAGCAGCTCTCTCGTATTGATGCAGAGGGAAACGATTTTTTATTTGTTGTACAAACAACAAATCGGTACGGTGGAGTGAGCCATCAAGTCGGTCATTCTCGTTTGAATTGAGATAAACCGAATCGGCATTATGCATCATTACCTGTAGCATCGCATCAAAGCTATCTGCCCATTGAATATTTTGAATACCAGAAATGGCAGTGGCTTCATCCTTCCTTAGCTTATGGCCTTCCCATTTTTCAAGATGCTCATTGGGACGCAAAAGCACCAATACTTCCCTTGCATTTTTATCAGGATTATCAGGATAAAGTACCACCATCGATTTCTCTTGCTCAATGCCCGAAAGCCATAGCACATCACTATTAGGACGATTGGTGTACACAGCATCGCCATTAGTTGACAGCACCTCTGTACCCTGAAAAATAGCCAAAGAATTGGGCTTCATCTTCTTGATGAATCGTTGCCTATTCTGCCCTACAAGTTTGGCAAGAGATAATTGATTTCTCATGTGTATTATTTGAACTTTTAAAAAAGGATAAATGTAAGTGTAAAAAGATTAAATGCGCGCCCGCCAAGGTATTTCGGCTTTGCCATTAATATGAATGATGTACCTGGCCAATACAAACAAAAAATCAGAAAGTCGATTAAGGTATTTCAAGATAATATCTGACACTTCCTCATCGTGTTCGCTCATGGAGACACAAATCCGTTCTGCTCTCCGGCACACACATCGTGCAATATGGCAAGTCGATGCTCCTTGATGCCCACCGGGCAAGATAAAAGAGCGCATCTCGGGTAATTGTTCATTCATCTCGTCTATCTTATTTTCGAGCCATTCGATGTCACTATGATGCAAATCTGGTAATTTCATTTTTACTTCCTTGCTAGTGGTAGTTGCTAATTCGGACCCTATGGTAAACAAACGATCTTGAATCTCACGTATCCAAGTAGTGACATTTTCAGTATTAGTCAAATCATCAACCAAACCTAAATAAGAGTTGAGTTCATCAATCGTTCCATAACTTTCTATACGAATATGGCTTTTAGAAACACGAGTACCGCCAATCAAGCTAGTTTGACCTTTATCTCCTGTTTTGGTGTATATTTTGAAAGACATTTAAATAATCTTTTGATGCCCAAAAGTAAAAACATATTTCTACATTTGGGGAATAGTAATTGCATATGAGTTTATCAATGTTTCAGTATCGACTATTACTTGTTCTTGTTTTTCTTCAGAGCATTTTATTACCGAAAAATATTTTTGCCCAAAGTAAGACTGAGGGAGAATTGGTGCAAAAAATTGTACTTAGTCTGCAACAATCGGATAGCTTTTTGTATGCCAAAGTATTTCCGCCAGCAGATACTACTGCAATGGTCACTTTACGAAAAGCACCGAGCAATAGTGATGCCTATCAGCGTTCGAAATATCTAGTAGCAAGCCCAGAGTTAATGATGTATCAAGATTCGGCCGTGCAAAAACAAGCTTGGGAGCTTTTTAGAAACACTTTTTTGAAAGGCAAAAAACTCGGTATCCATTGGGATGCAATAGTGATGAGTAGGTATGAACTAGAAGCCTTGGGTAAAACTAAAGACGAAGCATTAGAAGCCATTGCACCCGAAAGGTTTGTGGGCTATGTATTTGTGGAAGATATGTTGACGCGCAAAATTTTCACCTTCACAGTAAGTGATATTCTAAAAATGGATGGCCGATTTTATGGAGGCGAACTGAATTATGTTTTTGAAGCAGCCAGTAAAGATGAATTTAATGCCAAACTAAAAGCAGAAAAAATTAGAATCAAAAAGGGATTGCCAGACACTACGGTGCAAACAATAGACACTACTGAAATTGAAAACGATGAAAGCAACAAACGCAAGCAAGTGGCAGATAGAAAACTGTTTGTTGGATACTTAGATGGCGAAATACCTATTGACCTTTATATACGATACATCAAAGGAGACTGCCCTGAGGGCATTTGCAGTTGGGAGGCAATTTTTAAATTTGGCGATAATGACTTTGTCAAACAAGAAGTAAGCAAAACGGCCGACGGCAAATGGATTTTTGTAGAAGAAGAAACGGGAGGAGTGCTTGAACTGGAACTGAAGGGTACCACATTTACTGGTATTTTTTCTGCCACCATAGACAAAGTTGACTACGACGCGGAGCTACGAGAACGCACTATGACAAAAAAGAAGGTAGAGAATTTAGACGCAATCATCGAAAAAGATTTACAACGATAAAATAAGCAACTTGAAAGCTATTCAGACGATAACATTACTCGTATTTTCCAATCTATTTATGACGTTGGCTTGGTATGGGCATCTAAAATTCAGTGAATGGAAATGGTTTAGCAAATTAGGCATCGCTTCTATTATCCTCATCAGTTGGGGGATTGCCCTATTTGAATACTGCTTTCAGGTGCCAGCCAATAGAATTGGATTCAAGAACAATGGTGGGCCATTTTCGTTATGGCAATTAAAGGTGATGCAAGAAGTGATTACATTGGTAGTATTTACCGTTTTTACCCTACTTGTTTTTAAAACCGAAACATTTCGACTCAATCACCTCATAGGATTCGGTTTTCTTATCCTTGCGGTTTACTTTATCTTCAAAAAATAGAAACACTGTATGTTACAAGTTCATCAATTAGCCTTTAATCCATTTCAAGAAAACACCTATATTATCAGTAACGAATTGGCACAATGCTGGATTGTAGACCCCGGAATGAGTAATGAAACCGAAAGGCAGGAAATAGTAGCCTTTATTCGCTCAAACCAATTACAACCAAAAGCCATTATCAACACCCACGCTCATATAGATCACATCCTCGGCGTTGATTTCATGGCCCAACAGTATCAAATTCCTTTTTACTTACACGAAAAGGAAATGCTAATCTTAAACAATGCAGCTAATACTGCAAAAATGTTTGGTTTTCAGTATGATGGAGTACAAACTACAGCCCAGTATATTTTGGAGCAAAAAAACTTTCGATTAGGAAATGAGGAAATAGAGATACGATTTGTACCAGGACATTCACCCGGAAGCATCGCATTGTACTCAAAAGAGAACAATTGGGTGATTAGTGGTGATGCTTTATTTGCAGGAGGAATAGGCCGTACTGACTTATTTATGGGAGATTATGAAACTCTAATTCATAGTATAAAAACGCAACTGCTTACGCTCCCCGATGAAACCAGAGTATATTCAGGTCATGGAAGCTCAACAAACATTTTAACCGAACGACAAAGCAATCCATTCTTGCAATAAAATCAAGAATGAACTACTAAAGAATCATCTTTTAAAATCGGAACAATAGGATGAATATCAGGTGTGGTGCAATAAATCATATCAGACTCTAGCCCATACCCAGACAAACGTTTGTAATGAGCACCACGTTTAAGGTATTCAAAATAATCACCTTTTGCATCTTGGCTCAAGGATATGCAGGCCTGTGCGCTATCACAATTAATCGTGAAGGAATCAGATACAGCAGAGGCTACAGCACCAGCAAAAAGAGAATCTTCAAGGTTAAATCTGTCTTTCCAAGAAGCACAAGCTAAAATAACATTTTTGTCTTGACTTGAAATAAACGAACACACAGCAGTCAAATTTGGGAAAGAACCAGTAATTATAGCGTGGGCATCATTAACCATGTGCAATAATCGGGTTCCATTTGTCGTAGTTAAGACAAGTATTTTACCATCAATAAAATGTTTAGGATATTCGGATGGTGAATTACCATATTCCAAACCTTCAGCAACTTTCCCATCCCTTTCACCAGCAGTAATACTATTGGGCAAAATATTACCAATTGAAATACACTCCTCAACACTAGCAACAGGTACGATACGACGAGCGCCATTATCTAAGACAGCAGCAATAGTTGAAGTGGCACGAAAAACGTCGATGATAACCGTAATGGTATCTTTTGTATCAAATAAATGTAATAGAGCAGGAGAAAGACAAACTTCCAATTTAGGTTTCGTAGAAATCATTAGTAAACTTTACTTAAAAAAATAGCCTTGCAAAATGCAAAGCTATTTATTAACTATGAATAGATTGAAGATAGAATTAGTAAACCCACATATCGTGTTCTTTATTCATCAATTCTTCTGATACTCTTTGACCTTCATTGAGAACGTCCATTTCAGACATTCCAAAATCTTTGAAACGTTGATCAAAAGGATTACTGATTTTGTAAATGTAACTAGCAAAGAATCGACCTTCAAAGTAATCATCCCAAGTCATACGTGCTACATCATTTTCTGGATTAAACACTTCGTATTGAGCCAATACATCACGTATATCAGGGTAATACAACCAGAAGAAAGGAGCAGTACCAATGTATTCACCAGAAGAAGACTTCTTATCTAACAAAGGAGCTAAACCAATAATCCGAGTTACTTTGCGACCCAAATTACGATCGAAAATCACATCCTCTTTAATACGAAATTTAGTGATAGAATTAGGATCAAAATCAGTACGAGAAATCTTCATCTCTTGTTCACCTGTTTCTGGGTTCTCGATATAGACTGTATCAGGCTTACTGATTAAAACATCCATAATTTGATCCTTAGTAAAAGCTGTGGTGAAACGCTCATCAAAAGGAGCATAAGCCATTACTTTACCCTTTTTCACGGCATCGATCAAAATCTCGATAAAGCTACCTCCACCAGTATTTTCATCACCGGGATAAATAAATGGCATGTTTTGTTTTTGACGCACATCAATTTCACGCCAAACACGCTTTTTCCACATTACATCATCTTCTCTGAGGGGCTGCCAAGGCATTGCTTTAGAAATATGAGCAACTTTATCGTAAGCACCATCGGGGCGACGAGAGGGCTGCCATTCACTATTCACAGCTTCTGAGGCTACAGCAGAGGATTTGTCTGTCATAGAACCAGATTGTGCATTTGCAGCAACGGAACAACCAAGAAATAAAATTGTCGCTAATTTGTATGATTTGAGGATATTCATGATCCTAAATGTTTGCTGTTTAATTAAAAATGAAATCGTAAAAGAACTAAAAACTATTTAACTGTAATGATAATGGTACCTAATGTACGAGTCACACCATCTGGACCTCTTGCCTTAATGTTCTCCAAGAAGATTTTATCCCCTGGTTTACATTTAGACATAAGCTCAGAAACTTGCTTATTTCCTGAAAATAAAGGACCATTGACAGTAATTGGACCAACTGGATCCTGACGCTTTTGAAGATAAGTGAATTCAAAACTCACTACCGAGAATTTTACATCGAAATCAAATCCCTTCATTGAAGCGACGATACCTGGAGCAATCTTCACACGGTTAGATGCTTCCATAAAACTGCTACTCTTACCCAATACTTCCGCAACTGGATCAGGAATCATTTTTACACGAATCTCTTGAGTACCTACTTGCTTCAAACCTTGATCTTTTGTACGAGCGTTAATGACAGCAGTAACTTTACCTTGCTTCTTCATTTTCACATCATACTTACCAAGAGCATCACCTTTTGTAATTTCAGCTTCTGGAATATACAATTCGATATCCTCCATTGAATAACCTGCTGCAGAAATAGTAACAGGGTTGGGTACACCAATATAGAATACGTTCATCTTGTCAAGCTGCATTGAAGCACCTGTTGAACCCACCATATAAGTAAATTCGAATGGTTTAGATTCAGTTTTGCCGCCCATATCGATAGAAACTGTACCTTTTACTGTTTGAAGACCAGTTCCAGAAACTGTATTTTCCCAATATGCAATACCTTCTTTAGTTTCACGAACACGACCCACATTCGAAGAAACGACTGGATTAGCAGTAGTTTTATATGCAGCTAAAGAAATTTCAGCTTCAACTTTTTGGCCTGCAAGAAGGTAGCTATTTTTTGGAACGGCAATTGCTTTGAAACCATCAAACTTTACATCCTTCTCGTGTATTTTTTCAAATAACTGGTCAATAATCATCGCCTCTGAGTTTTTAATGTCATTTTGAAATTTAGACATCAAAGTAACTGTAGCAATAACAGGCATGTTATAGAAGTTACCAGCAGACCATTCGCCTCTAGGGTTAGCATCCGAAGGTTTCACATTCTCTATCTTCAAAGGCAATTGCTTTGCCAATTGAGATGAAGTGTCCATACCCAAAGAACTTAGTAATTTAATACGATAATTCTCAAGACGAGTCTTAATTGAATCACCACCTTTATTCTTTTCTACTAATAAATCTGTAGAGGCGTGCAAATCACTTTCGTTTGCAATTTCGCCAGGAAAGTTAACTGAATCTCTCCATCCACCAGATTGATCGATTAATCTACGTTTCCAATTCTCAAGATAAGCAATAAGAGCTTCTGATTCAGCCTTAACTTCCATAGCCGTTTTATAAAACGGTTCTACTTTAGCTCTTTCTGAAGGAATTCCCATACTTTCTTCAAAGATTGCATATTTATCTCCATTCTTCCGAGTAATAGATTCATTTGAGCGCTTAATACTAGTATTAATAGTACGGAATGCAGCTAGAATTTCAGAAGATACGTTAAGGGCCAGCAATGCTGTCAACACTAAATACATTAGGTTGATCATTATCTGCCGGGGCTCTTTAGGTATTGACATTCTTGTATAATTTCAGGTTGTTAAAAATAATTGTTTCTAGTAAAATCTAGTCAAGAAGACTAGCGACCTTGCATAGCAGATAGCATGTTACCATAAATGCTATTAAGTTGTGTAAGGTTTTTAGACAATGCACCCATTTGCTCTTTTGCTGAGATTGCATCTTGTGCACTTGAAGCCATTGCATCAGAAGCACTGACCAAATTACTGTAGAATTTGTTCATTGCTTTCAAGTGGTTGTTAGCATCGTTCAATTCTACTTCATAAATTTGATTAAGATTGTTCAAATTACCTGATAGAACTTGTACTTGCTTGTGGAAAGTCATCGTATCATCAGCAGCGCTATTGAAAGCAGACATCGTTTTTGATGCACCTGCAAATGTATCAGACATTTGACCAAGAGCACTAGCAGCAGTGCGAGCACTAGTTGAATATTCGTTTGTAGCAGCTGTAACGTCAGAGATATCTTTAATCTCATTAACTACTTGGCCAAATTTTTGGAAGTTTTGATTCAACTTATTAAGATTGGTTGGATTAATTGCAGCCTCTTCCATCATTTTATCAAAAGCAGCCATAGGTGACATACTATCTGGAGTACCAGGCTTTTTACTTCCACCTTTGAGGTAATGCTCTTCTTCAGGACTAACATCAATACCTGGGTAAATCTTTTCCCAATAGTAATCTTTGTGTGGAGGCAGAATACCCAACATAGCGAAGATAAAAGCTTCGGTAAGCATACCAGCAGTCAAAAGAGGACCGCCAATCGCCCAGTGTTGTATTTTACCAAGAGCCCCAATAAGTACTACAGAGGCACCCATACCGATGATAAAGTTTTTAAGGTATTTACCTTTCGTAGTTTCGAAAAACAATGCTATTGATTTCATATAAATGTTGATTTCTTTTTTGAATGATTGTGTAAAAATTAATTAACGTCTGTTGGTTAAGGCTGGTGCAATTTGTTGGTAAATGTTTCTAAAGCCAATGTATGATTTTGCTGTGTCAGCGTATTCATAATCACGAGTACTAACTTGAAGATAATAAGAAACATCTCTCCAGCTTCCACCGCGAACAACTTTACGTTGCAACCACTGAGGATCAGTAGATTTAGTACGTGTATCTAAGTTAGGATTCACATCTGAAACTTGGTTGTAGGTGTTACCATAATATGGGCTGCTTGTCCATTCTGCAACATTACCAGACATATTATAAAGACCATAATCATTTGGCCAATATTTATTTACTGGCACAGTATACAAGCCACCGTCAGCTGCATAGTTACCTCTTTGTGGTTTGAAGTTAGCCAAGTAACATCCTTTTTTGTTTAAGATGTATGGACCGCCCCAAGGGTACGGTGAAGCATTACGTCCACCTCTTGCTGCCCACTCCCATTGCATTTCGTTTGGAAGCATAAACTGACCTTCAAAGTATATTTTATTCTTTTCACGATCTTTTTTCCATTCGTCTGTGCGCCAATTAGAGAAAGCTGTAGCTTGTTTCCAAGTAACGCCAACAACAGGGTAATTATCAAATGCACCAAACCAATTGTATTGACGTGCAATAGGCTCGTTGTAAGAATAAGCAAATTGCTTTACCCAAACTGTGGTATCAGGATAAACTGCAATGTTAGTTTCTTTGATAAAAGATTTTGCAGGTTGCGTTGGGTTTTTAATATGCTCATTATAATCATAATTAAAATAATGATAAATCAACTTGCTATTATCCAACTCTGCTTTACCCCAACCGCTATTTTCAGCGGTTACATACATAGCAGAAAGTTGTTCTTGAACATCTGGATCTTTCCAATTGATACGTTTGCTCATATCTAACATTTGCGTACCATCTGGCATATCTTTAAAATCACCCAACGTGGTATGAGCTATTGAATCTCGCACCCAGTTTGTAAACTGGCGATACTCAGCATTCGAGATTTCTGTTGCATCCATATAGAATCCAGTCATTTGTGCTGTACGCACCAAGGCGTCGTTTCGACCTCTAACGTCTTGATCGCTCGCACCCATTTTGAGGATACCTGAAGGCACATAAACCATTCCTATTGGCACTGGAGCCTTGTAAGCCGACATGTTGGGCGCTCCTACTAATTGTCCGCCACTACCCGATTGTCCGCAACTTGCAGCTAAAGCAATTAATGCAACAGCGGAGATCTTCAGGGAAAGTTGTTTCATACTCATTCTTTTGTTTTTGCAATTAGGCAAATAAAGGTAAAAATTTCTGTTTGTTACTTAGTTTATCACTAAACTGGCACACAATATTTGAAGTTTTTTTTAAAAAAGCAACTGTTTTTGAAAAATTATTTTTTTATGCTGTCAACAATAGACTTTAATAATTCACTTCTTATTCTGTTAAAGTATAGCAAAATCGGCATTCTCAGGTAGTTTTGATAGGGTCGGCAAGCAACTGTTTTTTGTGCAAATAAAAATTTGTGTTTTCCTTTCAATTTGCTTTCCGAATGGCATAGTTACGAAATTTTCTTTCTTTTCAAAAAAATAATAGCAATTCGGCCAAAACTTTTTTTCTAGTTCAAGTTGAACCCCATCGATTTCCTCACCTGTCACTATTATCGTCTTCATTACTGCAGCTATTCTTTGTCCTACAAGGTTCCAATAGCCAAAAGAAGTTGCATAACGTAGTGCTGAATTCTTCATTTGAAATAGCATCTGCTCACTCTGGGCAATCCATTCAGGCCGCTCTGATAACATTCCTAATAAGTGTAAATTTTGCGCCATTACTGCATTTGAAGAAGGAGTGACTCCATCGTATGTCTCTGGCTTGCGCAATGGAACTTCGTATTGCAAATCAGAACTGAAATAAAACAACGCACGCTCGGCAATAGCATGATGTTGTTGTATATACTCAGTTAATCTCACCGCTTCAAGCAAATATTTTTCGTCAAAAACTGTCATTGAAAGCTGTATCAATGCCTGCACTAAAAATGCTACATCATCAAGATTGGCTGTGATTTTTGGTTGACCATTTTTCCACGTGTGTTTTGGTGTTTTATCTAGCTCAAAACTACTCAACATCCATGCCATATGTTCTGCGGCAATAGCAGCATAATCTTTTCTACCCAAAACAACAGAAGCCTTACTGAAAGCAGTATTCACTAATGCATTCCAAGACAAAAGTATTTTATCATCGGTACCTGGACGCACTCTTTTTTTACGTGCATTCCATAGTCGATTTTTAGCCAGTTTGATTTCGCTTTTTAGTACCTCAATTGTGATTGAATTATCGACTGCAATTTGTTGCAAACCCTTAGCTCGATGGAGGATATTGGTATGCTCCCAATTCCCAAATTGTGCAACACCAAAATACTCGGCAATATAAGCTGGCATATCGCTCATTAATTCATTCCATTCTTCAGCAGTAAAAGTGTAAAACTTCCCTTCAATACCTTCGCTATCTGCATCTAATGCGCTATAAAATCCTGCGTCATTTTGTTTCATTTCTCGCAGTAAAAACTCAATTGTTTCTTCAATGACTTCTTTATATTTTTCATCACCAATAATCTTGTAGGCATCACACAAAACATTCAACAACATGGCATTGTCATAGAGCATTTTTTCAAAGTGGGGCGCCAACCAAATATCATCTACAGAATATCGCGAAAATCCGCCACCAATCTGATCATAGATGCCGCCAGCAATCATTTTATCAAGACTTAAAAGTGCTTGTTTCAGAGCCTCTTCATTGCCTGTAAAATGATAATGCTCTAGTAAAAATTGTATGGCCATTGTGCTCGGAAATTTAGGTGCGCGACCAAAACCACCATTCACTTTGTCAGCTTGTTTCAGCATATTTTCAGCTGCGGCTTTTGCATCCTCCATCGTCCAATCATCCACCTCAATTTTTGCAGAAACTTTTGCTGCATTTTGCAGATAACTCAGCATCTGATTGGCTTGCTGTTCTATCTCTTCGGGCTTGTTGTTCCATACTTCCGCCATTCGCTGCATTAATTGCTTCCATGATGGACGACCATGTGCTGGAACTGGAGGAAAATAAGTGCCTCCATAAAAGGGCAATTTATCGGGAGTGACAAAAACATTAAGTGGCCAACCGCCGCTACCACTAAGGGCTTGAACGGCGGTCATATAAAAATCATCAACGTCGGGATACTCCTCACGGTCTACTTTTACATTGATAAAATGCTCGTTCATAAATGCCGCAGTTGCTTCATCTTCAAAACTTTCATGTTCCATTACATGACACCAATGACAGGCAGAATATCCGATGCTCACAATGAGGGGTTTATTTTGTTTTTTGGCTAGTGCAAATGCAGCCTCACCCCAAGGGTGCCAATCGACTGGATTGTGCGCGTGCTGCAATAAATAAGGACTTTGTTCGTGTATTAATTGATTGGGCATTATGCTCATTTTTAATATCCAAAGTTGGCATAAAGGCTGATTACTTCGAAGTTTTCTTTGATTAAATGTTTCCCAAAAAACAAAAATGGATGTTGAACTTTCATCCAACATCCACTTAAATATAATTTCTTAAAATCAGCGAACTTCAATATCCGTAAACTCTCCGTCGAGTTTGGTGATCGAAGCACCACTTCCATCACTACTAAATGTCCCTGTCATTTTTGAAGAAGCATTGGCAGTTATCACAATACTGCCACTTGCAGCGGTAAACAAGGATGAGGCTCCAGGCACCAACATCGAAACAGCGTTTGAAGCACCAATAGTATAGGTGGCAGGTATACCATCCGTCAAATTAATTTCAACAAATTTACCACTCTTATATGCTTTAATGGTTTTGTACCTCGAATCATAAAATGCTGAATCAGCTTTGATTTCAGTTCCTGAATTTTCTGTCCAAAAAAACCCGGTTACTACAGGTGTGGGAGTAGGTGTGGGTGTGGGTGATGGTGTACTCGGGCTCTTTTTACTACAAGAAGCCAAAATACCCAAAGCAATGAATCCAATACTTAAAACTCTGTTATTCATAATACTTGTTTTGAATGAAGAATAATTTTCAGTGCAAAACTATTGATATGCACCATTGCATAAAATACGCAAGAATCCGTATTTTTATAAGAATGCTAAATGCAGTTTCCCATTTCTGGCAAATACAAAAAAATGGGTGCCGAATCTCTCCGACACCCATTAGTTATTCATCATTAGAATTTAAGCATTAAAGCCCTCTTCCGTGGCAGTTTTTGTATTTCTTGCCGCTACCACAAGGGCAGTCATCATTACGGCCAATTTTGGGCCCTGCAACTACGGGTTGCTGCTTGGGCTGAGGAATGGGCTCCTGATAATAATCATTCTCGTTAGCTGCGTAATCGTCTCCTATGCTATCTATCTGAGCTTTGTTGTCATAATAATCACTCATATCAGTGCGTTGTTGCGGCAATTCTGCTGCCTGCACTGGCGCTTCTTGCATCGGAATACCTGCGCGGAACAAGAATGAAATGATGTTGCGGTTGATTTCCAGATTCATTTGTTTGAACAAGTCTGCTGCTTCAAATTTATAAATCAACAAAGGATCTTTTTGTTCGTAAGAAGCCATTTGCACTGAATTACGCAACTCATCCATACGGCGCAGATGGTCTTTCCAGGCATCATCTACCAATGAAAGTGTTATTGATTTCTCCAATTCTTGAATGACCGTTCTAGATTCGGCAGCCACTGTATCTTCAAGTTGAGCATAAACCTGAATACCACGTATGCCATCAGTGAATGGCACCACGATATTTTCAACCCTACCTCTGTTCTGCTCCAATACTTCGCGCAATTGAGGCGTCATATGTTCGCGGATAGCGTTCATTTTGCGGCTATAAAATTCTTTGGCTTGATGATATAATTCATCGCCAAAAGCTTGAGCATTCCCTTTGGCTATCAAAGATTCTTCAATCTGTGGTTCGAAAGCTAAATGCTTGGCCACTTCAATTTTCATTACGGCAGAATCCTTTGTTTGCATAGCTTGGGCAGCCAAATCATGACACACATCATACATTGCATTGTCAAGGTCGATGGCCAATCGGTCTCCGTATAAAGCGTGATTACGGAATTTGTAAATCACATTACGCTGCGCGTTCATTACATCATCATACTCCAACAAACGCTTACGAATACCGAAGTTATTTTCTTCTACTTTCTTTTGGGCTCTTTCGATGGATTTGCTGATCATACTGTGTTGCAGCATTTCTCCATCTTTGTGTCCCATTTTGTCCATCAAAGAAGCAATTCTTTCAGAACCAAATAAACGCATCAATTCGTCTTCAAGCGACACAAAGAACTGAGATGTACCAGGGTCTCCCTGACGACCAGCACGACCGCGCAACTGTCTGTCTACACGACGACTTTCGTGACGCTCGGTACCAATAATAGCCAAACCTCCGGCGGCTTTCACACCTTCGCCCAATTTGATATCTGTACCACGGCCAGCCATATTGGTAGCGATAGTTACAGCACCTGCCAAGCCTGCCTCTGCTACAATTTGAGCTTCACTTTGGTGTTGCTTGGCGTTCAATACTCGGTGCGGAATTTTCTTTTGTTGCAACATTCTGCCCAACAATTCCGAAACCTCTACGGATGTAGTACCCACCAATACTGGTCGACCAACGGCAGTCAATGCTTCAATTTCATCAATTACAGCTTTATATTTTTCGCGTTTAGTTTTGTACACCAAATCTTGCTGGTCTTTGCGTGCGATAGGAATGTTGGTAGGAATGGTTACCACATCTAATTTGTAGATGCTCCAAAACTCACCAGCTTCTGTTTCGGCAGTACCGGTCATACCACATAATTTGTGGTACATACGGAAGAAGTTTTGCAATGTAATTGTTGCAAAAGTTTGTGTTGCAGCTTCCACTGTGACGTTCTCTTTTGCTTCAATGGCCTGATGCAAACCATCACTGTAGCGACGACCATCGAGGATACGACCCGTTTGTTCATCCACAATTTTCACTTTGCCATCCATTACCACATATTCGATGTCTTTATCAAACAAAGTGTAGGCTTTCAAAAGCTGTTGTAATGAATGGATACGGTCGGCCTTGATAGCATAATCTTGTAAAAGAGCGTCTTTCTGAGCTACAATTTCTTCAGGTGGCAATCCGCTGTTTTCGATGGCTGCTAGTTCGGTAGAAATTTCGGGCAACACAAAGAAATTGGGGTCTTCACCATTTTTTGTAATAGTAGCTAGCCCTTTGTCTGTAAGGTCAACGCTATTGTTTTTTTCATCAATAGTAAAATACAATTCCGCATCCACCTTAGGCATATTGCGGTTTTGCTCAGCGATAAAATAATGTTCTGCTTTTTGCAGAATTTGTTTATTTCCCTCCTCGCTCAAATATTTAATAATGGCAGAGTTTTTGGGCAAACCACGATAAGCACGAAACAATTGCAATCCACCTGTTTCTTTATCTGTTTTACCTTCGGCAATTAATTTTTTGGCTTCTGTCAATGCCTGATTCACCACTTTCTTTTGCATTTCGAGCAAATACTCGATGCGAGGTTTCAGCAAATGAAACTGCTGTTCGTCGCCGCGTGGCACTGGGCCAGAAATAATCAAAGGTGTACGCGCATCATCAATCAATACACTATCCACCTCATCCACCATTGCAAAGTGGTGTTTGCGTTGTACTTTCTCTTCGGGATGATGCACCATATTATCGCGCAGATAATCAAAACCAAACTCATTGTTTGTTCCGTAAGTAATATCTGCTAGATAGGCATTGCGACGCTCGGGCGAATTGGGTTGATGCTTATCAATACAATCAACAGTCAATCCCAACCATTCAAAAATAGGACCATTCCACTCTTGGTCACGACGGGCCAAATAATCGTTTACAGTTACGACGTGAACACCTTCACCTGCCAATGCATTGAGGTAAGATGGCAAAGTTGAAACCAATGTTTTACCCTCACCAGTGGCCATTTCGGCAATTTTACCTTGATGAAGTATAGTACCACCGATTAATTGAACATCGTAATGCACCATATTCCAAGAAACAGGAACACCCGCTGCCAACCAATTGTTTTTATAAATTGCGTTATCGCCTTCAATGCGGACATAATCCCTATCAATGGCGAGATTTCTATCTTGTTCTGTTGCTGTAGATATTACTTCAATACTTTCTTTGAAACGGCGGGCAGTTTCTTTTACCACAGCAAATGCTTCGGGTAAAATCTGTTCTAGCACTACTTCAATTTGTTCATCGCGCTTTTTTATCAATTTATCAACTTCGTCGTAAATGCTTTCGCGACCTTGAACATCTTCAGAAGAGAAAGCGTCTGCCTGAGCTCTTTTTGCAGCTATTTCATTATCTACTGAAGAAAGATGCTCTTTGATACGTGTACGAAACTCCGCTGTTTTATTTCGAAGCTGATCGTTACTTAAGTTTTTGTACTCTTCAAAATACTTATTGGTATTGGTAACGTATGGCTGTACTTTTTTGACGTCTTTGTCTGACTTACTGCCACCGAATAATTTGGAGATAATTCCGATCATTTTAGTTATTAAATTTTCAAAGTTTCTGCAAAGCAAAAAACTTGTGTGTAAAAAGTAATTGTACGTTAAAAATCATTTGCGTCAAATATTGTGCAAAAAAATAAACACTGACAGCATGTCGCAAAAAGATGCCAAAACTATGAAAAATAGGCTATTTCGGCAAAAAAATGACTGATAAAAAAAACTCTTTAAAAAAAATATTGCCAAACTATTGCACGACAATAAATTTTTTATGTACTTTGGGTTCGATTTTAGAAAAACGTACAACAATTATGAAAAAAACTTTCATCCTCCTTACTACTGTTTTAGCTTCGGTATTTGCTAATGAAGTAAAAGCTCAAGATGCAGAAAAAGAAATAGTAAAAGTATATCGTTGGTATAATCCAACAGATGCAAATTACCTTACTGTTGCCGAAGGTGAATACCAAGATGGTCAATTGCTAAACTGGCATTACAAAGACAAAACTTTAATGTTCTTTGCTTATCGCAATCCCGGAGCAGACCGTGTAGCTGTAAACAGTTGGTACAATCCTAACACAAAAGATTTCGCAAGTATTGCAGAAGATGAATTTACTGATGACCAAATGTTGAAAATGGGTTATTCAGACAAGCATTTACAATTCTATGCACCTACACGCCGTGCTGCTAACCAAGTTGCTGTTTATCGTTGGTTCGTTCCTAAACGTAAGGATTGGGTTACTATTCCAGAAGAAGGCGATACTGATGCTTATTTCAAAAAAGGATATCGTCATAAATCATTCCAATTTTATGGCATCAGCCGTGGAAGCGATGTGATGATTTATAATCAACTATAGATTTTTCATAAAATTCGTACATAAAAAAAGAGATTGCTTTACGCAATCTCTTTTTTTATGCCCATAATATTTGGCAATGAGCACTTTATAATACCTGCACAATTAAAAATTTCAAATATTGAGTAGTGGGTACATGCCACAATATAGGATGGTCGGAAGCTTGTGTCTGCCAAGTAACTTGTCGGATTTTTCTTTTTGCATCTTTTGCCGCTGCTTCTATTGTTTTTAAAAATTGATCGGGCGAAACAAGGTTAGTACAAGAAGCAGTGACCAAAAAACCTCCTGGTTTGGTGAGCTTCATTCCGCGGAGGTTAATCTCTTTATAACCCGTGATAGCCTTGTCGATATTCGCTCTACTTTTGGTAAAAGCAGGCGGATCGAGCATTACCACATCATATTTGCGGTTTTCTTTTGTCCAATTTTTAAGGGCATCAAATGCATTTACCGATTCGAATTTGCAGATATTTTCATAGCCATTGAGCAGCGCATTTCTGCGTGCGGTATCAACAGCAGTATCTGAAATATCAAGCCCTAAAACACTTTTGGCACCATATTGTGCTGCATGTAACGAGAATGTTCCGGTATAACAAAAAGCCTCAAGCACATCTGCATCTTTACAAATGTGTTGTATGGCGCGGCGATTGTCTTGTTGATCAAGGAAATAGCCTGTCTTTTGTCCGTTTTCAATATCCACATGAAATTTTAATCCGTTTTCATTGAGGATAATATTGGTATCAAAAGGTGCCGAAAGAAAGCCTTTGATTTGCTGCATTCCTTCTAATTCGCGCACAGGCACATCATTGCGTTCATAAATGCCTTTGGGCTTAAAAATGTCATTCAAAGCCTTGACAATAGCTCCTTTCCATCGTTCGATACCTAAGGCCAAAGTTTGAATAACGATGTAATCATTAAACTTGTCAATAATTAAGGCGGGTAAACCATCGGCTTCGCCAAAGATGAGGCGACAGTTTTCGACATAACCTATTTGCTGCCGATAAGCCCAAGCCTCGGCAATGCGACGATGAAAAAACGACTCATCAATTTGTTCGTTTTTATCGCGGGTAAGTAATCGAATTCGGATTTGAGAAGCCGGATTGACGTAACCTTTGCCCACAAAAGAGCCTCCGTAAGAATAAACCTCCACAATATCACCAGGTTCGTAATCGCCATCACTATCACCCAACTCGGTGGCGAATATCCAAGGATGCCCCAAGAGTATCCTGTCTCCTATTTTTTTGCGTAGAAAAAATTTTGCCATAAGGAAGCAAAGATAACCTGCTAATCTTGCAATAAATAATACCCTAATTTTTTAACTAAAATAACTGAAGACTGATACTTAAACTATGACTATCAAATAGGCTCTATAAGTTGTATGCTTCATCAAAACAAAATTTTTGATTGCTATTGGATAAAAAATAAATTATTTTTGCAACTTAAAAATTTATTATGAGTATAAGTGCCCTATCCAAATCAATTTCTCTCTTTTTATTTAGTGTTGGTATTACTTACACAAATGCTTTTGCAGAAGGCAAAAAAGTAAAAAAGGGTTCTTTAATAACTTATAAAGGCAATGTTATTCAATTAGGCCCCGATTCTAAAAAAGATACGGTTTATTATAAAAACCCAAAAACAGGCAATCAGGAAATGAAGATTACCGCGGCTGATTCTATACCTGTTTTGATTAACGGAGAGAAAATATTGACAGACCTGGAGATTAGTGCTGCTCCGAGCGGGGAAGAGTCCATTTTAGGTATGCTCGTAAAACTGATTAATAAAAATCAACCTGCTTTTGACCAACTCGCTAATGGCAATTATTTAATTAATATCAATCAGGTAATAATAGGTCGTAACGGCAGGGTACAGTATTACAAATTTGACGGAATCAAATCTGCTGAAAAAGGCACTTCTATTTCTAAAAACAAAAATGTTCAGGTAGTGAATAAACTTATTGACGACTTCATGTCATCTGATGATTTATTTTTTGAACCCGGAAATATAAATGGGGCTAGGATAACTTGTATGAGCAAAAACATGGACACAAATATTCGGCTAAAGGTAGCAAATGGTGTAAGCTCACTATTACCTTAAAACACACAAATTAAAAAGCAAAGTAGCCACAGCGTATGTTGTGGCTACTTTGCTTTTTGGGTAAATCTTGTTTTGAGTATTTATATATTCACACCCATATTATAAAATACAAAGCTCCATATATCAGCAGCCTCGTCAATCAACTTAGCTGTAGGCTTACCAGCACCATGGCCTGCTTTACTGTCAATACGAATAAGGGTGGGCCTGTCACAGCCTTGCATCATCTGTAAAGTGGCTGCAAATTTAAAAGAGTGCGCAGGCACTACGCGATCGTCGTGATCGGCGGTAGTTACTAGGGTTGCAGGATAGCATACTTGCTTTTTAATATTGTGTAGTGGCGAATACTTAATAAGGTATTCAAATTGCTCCTTGTTATCGCTACTGCCATACTCTACTGCCCAGCCCCAGCCTACGGTAAACTTGTGGTAGCGTAACATATCCAACACGCCTACCTGTGGGATGGCCACACCAAACAATTCGGGGCGCTGTGTCATACATGCCCCTACGAGCAAGCCGCCATTAGAACCGCCACGAATGGCCAATCGCTTGGGGCTTGTATATTTTTCTTCGATTAAATATTCGGCGGCTGCAATAAAATCATCAAACACATTTTGTTTGTTTTCGAGCATTCCACCTTTATGCCAATCTTCGCCATACTCTCCACCACCGCGCAAGTTGGCCACACAATACACACCACCATTTTCTAAAAACACCATATTGGCCACCGAAAATGCAGGCGTTAGGCTAATGTTGAAACCGCCGTATCCGTAAAGTAAAGTTGGGTTTGTGCCATCGAGTTTAATCCCCTTTTTATAAGTAATAAACATCGATACTTTTGCACCGTCTTTTGAAGGGAAAAACACTTGCTTGGTTTCGTACTCATCAGGGTTAAATTTTACTTCAGATTTCTTGTACAATTCCGACTTGCCTGTATTGATATCATACTTAAAAATAGTGGGAGGATATACATAGGAAGTGAAGGTGTAAAAGAAATAATCATCTTGCTTGTAACAACCAAACCCCGAGGCTGTACCCAATCCTGGCAATTCAATTTTGCGCTCCAAAGTGCCGTCAGTATTATATTGTACCACATTGGTACAAGCACGGCGAAGGTAACTTGCAAATATTTTTCCTCCACCTGTACTCACGCCTTCTAGTTTTTCACGTTGTTCGGGAATGATGGTTTTTGCTTCAGATTTCAGATTAGCAGGATCCATCAAAACGACTTTATAATTAGGCGCACCATCATTTGTTTGCACCAATAATTTTCCGCCTACATTATCGATCACCGAGGCATTGGTGGCAAAACCAGGCACAAGGGTAATAAAATCTTTGGCCGCTGCATTACTCAAATCTTTGACCTTAATTTCACTTCCATCTGTACCTTCCGAAATGCCTAATACCAAGAAACGCTCATCTTCGGTAAGGCTAGCACCCACATAGCGTAGCGGATGAGCTTTATCTTCATAAATTAATTTATCAGCGGATTGGGGAGTACCAATTTTATGATAAAAAATTTTCTGAAATTCAGTTTTTGCAGAATACTTCGTGGCTTCATTCTTGGGCTTATCATAGCCACTATAGTAAAAGCCATCATCGCCCGCCCAGCTAATGCCTGTAAATTTTACATACTCCAATTTTTCGGTCAATAATTTTCTTGTGGCAAAATCCATAATGTAAATCTCTTGCCAATCGGAACCCGAAGCCGATACTGCATAAGCAAAGTATTGTTGCTTTTTAGAAAAAGCCGTGGCTTGTAATGCTACAGTACCATCGCTCGATAATTTGTTGGGGTCGAGCAGCACTTCTGCTTTGCCCTTTAGGCCTTTTTGGACGTATAAGACAGATTGATTTTGGAGGCCATTATTTTTATAAGAAAGAAAATACTCGCCTTCTTTTTGTGGGGCCGAATTTTTAGGATAATCCCACAATTCAGTCAATCTTTTTTTGATTTTATCTCTGAAAGGTATTGCAGCCAGATAAGCATTCGTTACTGCATTCTGTTCCTTTACCCAAGCCTCAGTATTAGCAGCCGTATCATCTTCGAGCCAACGATAGGGGTCACTAACTTTTGTACCAAAATAGTCATCCACTTGTTTTATCCTATCAGTTTGGGGGTATTGTGCTTTTTGTGCCATAGAACTAGAATATATCGCCGTGCATAAAGTTGCCATTGCGAATAGTTTATATCTCATATTGATTATAATTTTGTTGAAAATTAGCTTTGGTTATTTGGCAAGTTAAGTACAAATCAATTATTGAATCCTTCCTGCCCAAAATATGTTAATTTCGTACAAAATATCTTGCGGATGAATCAACTAAGATTGATTTTATTACTTTGTGCATTTTTGCATTTCACGATGGTTTTTGCACAACCTTTCGACACCCTAAGGGTGCGTCAGGTAGATGGTTATGAAATGTTGCAAATAATGGGCAATAAAAATATTATTGCCGAAGGATTGATGAAGAACAACTTAAAAGAAGGTACTTGGAACAGCTATTGGGAAACAGGTTTCCCGCAAGAAATCACCACTTACCACAAAGGAAAAAAAAACGGGTTTTACATCAAGACTGGTGCAGACGGATTTATAGAACGAATGATTGCCTACACTGATGACGAGCTCAACGGGCCATCAAGAATTTACAACAAAGGTGCTTTCATCCTCGAAGAAATCTACTATGCCAAAAACAAAAAAAATGGAAGCTACACAAAATGGTACATTAACGGCACCAAACAAGAACAATGTACCTACATCAACGACGCAAGGGATGGTGTAGCCACTTGGTATTATGAAAATGGCAAAAAAGCGGCTGTGTACACTTATAAAAACGGGCAAATGCACGGAAAAGCAAGCCTTTATAACGAAAAAGAAGAATTGACCGAAGAAGGAAATTACGAAAATGGAGAGCAAAGTGGTTTGTGGAAAGAATACTTTGATGGCAAGAAAATAAAAGCGGTGGGTAATTACTCTCAAGGCGAAAAAAATGGCAATTGGAAAGAATATGGCATTAATGATAAAGTCCCACAAATAATTCAATACAAAAACGGTAAAATAATTCAATAACAACAATAAAATATGTCTGAAACAATTTTAGTTATAGACGACGAAAGAGCCATCAGAAGTACCCTAAAAGAAATCCTCACTTTTGAGGGATACACTGTAGAAGAAGCTTCTGACGGTGCTGAAGGGTTGAAAAAGATACTAGCATCAAACTATGCTTGTGTCATCTGCGATATCAAAATGCCAAAAATGGATGGCATTGAAGTGTTGGAAAAAGTAATGGCCGAAAAACCCGAAACTCAGATGATCATTATTTCTGGTCACGGAAATATTGAGACGGCGGTGGAAGCGGTGAAAAAAGGTGCTTTTGATTACATCTCCAAGCCGCCCGACCTCAACCGATTGCTCATAACACTGCGCAACGCCATGGAGAAAAAAGAGTTGGTGGTAGAAACCAAGCAATTGCGCAAAAAAGTAGAGCAAAAAATATTTGGCGAATCGGATATGATTGGCTGCTCTGAAGCACTAGAAAAAATACGCGAAACACTTGTCAAAATTGCCCCTACAGAGGCTCGAGTGCTCATCACTGGAGAAAATGGCGTAGGAAAAGAATTAGTAGCACGCAACCTACACAAGCACAGCAACAGAAATAAAGGACCGTTGGTAGAGGTCAATTGCGCTGCGATACCAACAGAACTTATTGAAAGTGAATTATTCGGTCACGAAAAAGGAGCTTTTACCTCAGCTGTAAAAACACGAATTGGCAAATTTGAACAAGCCAATGGTGGCACTCTCTTTCTCGATGAAATTGGGGATATGAGCCTCGATGCACAAGCCAAAGTATTACGTGCACTACAAGAAGGCAAAATTACAAGAGTAGGTGGCGACACCGAAATAAAAGTAGACGTGCGCGTAATAGCCGCTACCAATAAAGATTTGCTAAAAGAAGTAGAACAAAAGAATTTCCGTCTTGACCTATATCACCGACTTGGTGTTATTTTGATTCATGTGCCATCGCTCAATAATCGCAAAGAAGATATCCCTTTGCTGACCGAGCATTTTCTGCAACATATTGCCCAAGAATATAACCAACCTAAAAAAGAAATTGATGCATCAGCGATGCAGCTTTTGACTAAACACAACTGGACAGGCAACATCCGAGAACTAAAAAATGCCGTGGAGCGTTTAATTATTTTGGCCGATAAAGTCATCACTAAAAAAGACATCGAAACTTATATTTTAATGAAATAACTGAAGGCTTTTGTGGAAAAATAAACTTTCTGCATCTCATAAAGTCTTATCAAACTAAAAATCAACTATGAGGTATTCCAATAAAATCATTGGTGCAGCCATTTTATGTTTGTACATAAGCAATGCGTGGGCGCAAACAAAACAAAAAACCAATATTGAGCACATTACTGTATTCCTCAGTGGTGCAGAAATAGACGGCTCGGCAAAAGTAAATTTACCCCAAGGCGAAAGCGAAATTTTATTTACCAACATCGCCGGAAACATTGTACAGCAAAGCATCTCCGTTGGGGTCAATAATGGCGTTATTGTGCAATCGGCCACAGCGCAAAACAATTATTTAGAAAACAACAACCTCTCGCCAAAAGCACAAAATATCAAAGACAGCATCGACTATTTGTCGCAACAAAATCTGGCTCTGAGCGATAAAAAATCGGTACTCAGCGAGCAAATTGCGGTAATCAAAGAAAATAGAAAAATCGCTGGCGAAAACAACGGCCTCTCGGTATTGGAATTACAAAAAATGCTGGACCTGATTGGCACTAAAATGAATGGCCTTTTGGCCGAAGGACATGGGCTAGACAGGCAAATGAAAAAAACGCAGGAGCGCATCAATTTGCTCAATCAACAACTGAACGAAGAACAGAAAAAAGACTTTCAACCCGGTGGGCAATTGCTTGTGAAGTTTTACTCAACAGTAGCTACCGCTGCTACGGTCACTATAAACTATGTAACACCCAATGCCAGCTGGACACCCAGCTACGACCTGCGTGTGGATAAAATCAACAGCCCTGTAAAGCTGGTGTACAAAGCCAACATCACCCAAAACTCTGGCGTAAAATGGGACAATGTAAAACTCTCACTTTCTACCGGCAACCCCAACGAAGGCGCAGAAGCCCCAACGATGAACCCTTGGTATTTGTCTTTTTATCAGCCTCAGCCAAGAGCTGCTTATGCTAATAAAGCGAAAATGCTTAACTCGGCCCCAAGCAGTAAATTAAGAATTGGTGGAGCACGCGCAGACGGAACAGTTTATATGATTGATGGGCAAGAGGTAGCAGAAAGTGCAGCTCCAGCCAGTGTTGGAGACTATGTACAAATAGACAATAGCGGCATCAACACTACTTTCGACATCTCGCTCAACTATACCATACCCAGCGATGGGCAAGAACATTTGGTAGCGGTAAAAGATTACGAGTTACCTGCCTCTTACCGCTATTATGTAGCGCCAAAGCTGGATAGAGACGCATTCTTACAAGCACGCATTACCAATTGGGAAGACCTTAACCTAATGCCTGCAAGCACGAATATTTTTTATGAGGGCGCTTATGTGGGGCAGGGATACATTGATATGCGTAATGTAAAAGACACGCTCAACTTGTCGCTGGGCAGAGACAAAAAAATCATTGTACGCCGCGAAAACGATAAAAATCATCGCTCTGTAAAAACCATCGGCACCAATATCCGCAAAAGCTTTGGCTACACAATAGAAGTGCGCAACACCAAGAAAGAAAATATCGACCTTGTGGTGCTGGAGCAATTCCCCATCAGCAACGACAAAGACATTGTGATAGAAGATAAAGAAGCCAACGGTGCAAAAATCAACGAAGAAACCGGCGCTGTGCAATGGGATATCAGCCTCAAAGGCAATGAACTTAAAACACTTAAGTTAAATTATTCTGTAAAATACCCCAAAGACAAAATTGTAAATTTGTAAGCTTGTTTTACTACAAGAAGTAACAGCCCAAGTGAGATCGCTTGGGCTGTTTCTATTTGTAGCTTTTTCTATAGATCCCTCCTATCGTCGGGAGGACAAGTTGCGGTGTATTTGAGCCTAAAAAAACATCCCGAAAGCTTGTTTTTCAGCCATTTGATCCTTCGGGGATTCCCGAAAGTTTGTTTTTTAGCCATTTGAGGCATCAAGATGATACCGAAGCCTTGTTTTTTAACCATTTGACCCTTCGTGAACATACCGAAGGCTTACTTTTTAGATTTTTGACCTTTCGGGAAAGGTTTACAGCCTTCAATAGGCCAAACGGGCAGTGCAAGCTTAAAGAAAAGGACTAAAGCTGACGGTGCGACGCCAACCAAAGCCCAAAGAATGAGACAAAAGCTGACGAACATAAAAAAATTAAGGGCATCGCGGGCATTTTCCCGATATTGCAAGTTCTTTTCCCGATTTTGAAAAGGGCTTTGCTGCTTGTGGGGCTACTTTTGCTCCGTCTTAAAAAATCAAGCACATCAGATGAATCAAAAACTTATTACTTCAATAGCCATTTTGGGCAGTGTACTTGCCTTTACTTCTTGCAAAAAAGAAGAAAAAATAACCAATAACGACCCTGCCGTTAAAGCTTATAGCGTACCGAGTACGTATAATTTTGCGAATGCCAACTATACCCAAAGCAGCCAATTGGTAAAAATGGCGGTAGAGATTGATGCTTACCTCAAAAAATCGAACTCGGGTCCGTTCTCTACAATTGGCACTATGGAGCAATCTGTGTTAAACAATATGTTGAGCAACACAGGCAACCCTTTTACAGACGCAGCATTAAATAGCGCAGGTATTAATATTACTAATTTTACTTCGGAAGCTTCTTTGTACAAAGCCTATGCCGATAGCGTGATTATTTATAATAATGGCGCAACAGCCAGCCAAGGTGTGGGTGGTTTTGTTGCTCGTGGTTCGGGTAAAATTATCGTTGGCCCTCGCGGCTTGGAGTATGGCCAGGCTTTTACCAAAGGAGTAATGGGCGCGATGTTGTTTAAAGAAGCAGTGAATACATTGTTGAGCATCAAAACGCTAAAAGTGGATGACACTATTGCTGCTCAAGCAAAGTTTGATGCTGCATTCGGACTGTTTGGTGTGCCTGCAAATTATGACCCAACAAAAACTTACGCAAGTACAGACGCCAATCGTCCCTTGCTTTGGGGTGGCTACCTTGCCGAAAGAGGGAAAGCCATTAGCGCAGGTTCAGTTATGTTCAACGCTTTCTTAAAAGGTCGTGCTGCGATAGGTGGTTTTGACGCTGCGGTGCGCAATGAGCAAATCGATATTATATTGGCTAAATGGGAACAATTGGCTGCTGCTGCTGCTTTGGAGTATGTAACATCGCCTACTACAAGTGCTAATGTGGGCAACAAAGGTTCGCAATTGCATGCCATATCCGAAGGTTTTGGCTTTATTGTTGCCTTCAAATATCGTCCGGCCAATAGTAAATTATCTGCTGCTGATTATGAGAAATTGAAAACCATTTTCAATAAAGATTTGTACGACTTAATTAACGATGCCTCTTTTACAGATTTAAAAGCTGCGCAAGCTATTTTGAAAAACACTTATGGACTTTAATAGTTCATTATAATATCAATTTTACTGAAGCGTTCAACACAAATAGCTGTTGAGCGCTTCGGCAATACAAGCCCCTATTGACTTAATTTGCACCCTGAAAAAATAATTGTGATGAAAAAGATTACCGCTTCATTTATTGCCTTGACACTATTGCTGACTGCTCTATTTTCTTGCAGCAAGCCCGAAAACAAGGATAATAACCCAGCAAATGGTTTTGATAAAGCCGCTATGCTCGTCAATTATGCCGACAATTTAATTATCCCTGCTTACGCATCAATGCAACAAAAAATCGCTGCTTTGCAAACAGCTTCAGACGCCTTCATTGCCAACCCTAATGCAATTACGCAAGGTGCTGTGAAAACAGCTTACACTGATGCGCATTTGCAATATATCAGAATTGCTACATTCAATTTTGGACCGGCAGAAACTGTGCTACTCGATAATTACCTCAACTTTTCGGGTGGATTGGATTATAGTTTCACAACAGATGGCGAATTGACAGGCTTTTCGGTAGATACAATGGCCATTAACAATAACATTCTTTCAGGTAGTTACAATTTGGAAATGCTGACAAGAAGTGGTTTTTATAGCCAAGGTTTTCCTGCGCTGAATTACTTGTATTTTGGCAATGATGCTATCACTAAAATGGACAGCAAAAGAGCAAAATACATTAACGACCTACTGGCCAGAATGAAAACTTTAATAGACAAAGTAACAAACGACTGGAGCGGATACCGAGCCACATTTGTAGGCAATACACAAACCAATTCAGGCAGCCCGATTGCTTATATCGTTAATCAATTGTCTTACCAATTAGACCTTTTAAAAGGACCAAGAATTGGATGGCCTTTGGGCAAACAATCGAACGGAAAAGTATTTGAAACCAAGTGCGAAGCTTATTTCGTAGGCATTTCAATGAGCCTAGCTGTTGAAAATCTAAACAGTATCAAAAGATTGTACACTGGCAATAATACAAGCGGCAAAGGTCTTTCTGATTATTTAGTTGCCTTGAATCAATCGACACTAAACACGGATGTGCTCACACAGTTTGACCTAGCTTTAGAAAAACTAAAAGCCATACCCGACCCGCTCTCTAATTCGCTATTGACACAAGCAGCTACTGTGGACGCGGCATACAAAGAAATTCAAAAATTAGTGACGTTAATGAAAACTGATGTTGCCTCTGCAACTGCGGTACAAATCAGTTATGCAGACAACGACGGAGATTAATCATCAACCATTTTAATTGTGTTCAAAAGCCTTCAACAAAAACTTAGTTTCGACAAAACTGTATCCATAGCGCCGCTCATCACGTTTCGGATTGTCTTTGGTTTGTTGATGTTTCTGAGTATTGTACGCTTCTGGTGGAATGGCTGGATTCAGAGTATTTATGTAGAGCCCAAATTTCATTTTACCTATGTAGGTTTTGAGTGGGTGCAATCTTTGGGTAGCCTTGGGATGCACCTGCTTTTTTTATGCATCGCGGTAAGCTCCTTGATGATTTTACTGGGCTTGTTTTATCGCCTCGCCACCATTCTTTTTTTTATCAGTTTTACTTATGTAGAGTTGATAGACGTTACTACGTACCTCAACCATTATTATTTCATCAGCTTAGTTGCTTTTCTACTCATATTTTTACCCGCCAACAAAGATTATGCTTTGGATATGCGCTTGCATCCCGAGCAAAGAAGATTGACCGTGCCGGCTTGGTGTGTGGGCATTTTAAGATTTCAAATGGCAGTGGTGTACGTTTTTGCAGGCATTGCCAAACTCAATCCTGATTGGCTTTTAGAGGCTTTGCCGATGCGTATTTGGTTGCCGGGCAAAACACATTTGCCCATAGTAGGCTCGTTAATGTACGAAACTTGGGTAGCTTATTTATTCTCGTGGTTTGGGGCAGTGTACGATTTGCTGATTGCCTTCTTTCTACTCAATAAAAAAACAAGGCCCTACGCTTTTGCATTCGTGCTGATTTTTCATATTGCTACTGCTATTTTCTTTCCTGCCATCGGGATGTTTCCTTATGTGATGATAGCCAACAGCCTCATATTTTTCTCTGCAAATTTTCATCAAAAGCTACAATCCTATTTGCCGTTTTACAATAATCGATTAAAAAATTTAGCAAGCAATCCACAGCCTTATCGCTTTCATTTTAATTACTTGATAAAAGCCGCATTGTACGTCTATATTGCCTTTCAATTGATTTTTCCATTTCGCTATTTGCTGTATCCTGGTCATTTATTTTGGCACGAAGAAGGCTTTCGATTTTCGTGGCGGGTAATGTTGATGGAGAAATCTGGCGCTGCTTATTTTACCGTAAAAGACAAAATAAGTCAACAAAAACTTGAAGTGAATAATCGAGAATTTCTAACTCCATTACAAGAAAAGATGATGAGCACACAACCCGATTTAATTGTCAAATATGCGCATCATCTGGCAAAAGAATACAAGAAAAAAGGAATGCAGCAACCTGCAGTATATGGCGAAATATATGTGGCACTGAATGGACAACGTTCCCGTTTATTCATTGATTCTAGCGTAAATTTGGCGGCCGAAAAGGTGGGCTGGCAGCATTATAGTTGGGTTTTGCCTTACTCTAAAACGAACAAATAATTGTGATAAAACAAATTCTGATTACCCTTTTTTCTCTTTTCATTTTTGGCAGCAGTTTTGCTCAAAAACAATTTGCATTGAGCGGCACCATACGCTTGGGCGATGAAGCTGCAGCAGAGACGGGCATTTTGCTGTTGCCCGACTCGCTTGTGCAAACTACAAACGACAATGGTTTTTTTCGCTTCGCAAAATTGAAGCCTGGCAAATACCAATTAATCATTTCGTATATCGGGCAAAAAAATGTGCTAAAAAATGTGGAGCTCATTGATAAAAACATCAAAGTAGATGTGGACATCGAAACCAAAAATTCTATCAAATTAAATGCTGTTGAAATCAAAAATAAAAACGAATCCGCATCAGGAAAACTGAGTGATGTTTCGGGTACCGCCATTTATGCCGGCAAAAAAACAGAAGTCATTTACCTCAAAAACATCAATGCCAATCTAGCCACCAACAACACCCGTCAAATCTATGCGCGAATCCCAGGCCTCAACATTTGGGAATACGACAGAGGTGGCTTGCAACTTGGCATTGGAGGACGCGGGTTGAGTCCAAATCGTTCTTCAAATTTCAATATCCGCCAAAATGGATATGACATCAGTGCGGATGCTTTGGGCTATCCTGAGAGCTATTACACACCCTCCTCTGAAGCCATTGATAGAATTGAAATCATCCGCGGTGCCGCGAGCTTGCAATACGGGCCGCAATTTGGTGGCTTAATCAATTTTGTGATGAAAGAAGGGCCAAGAGAAAAGCCATTCGAATTCACTACAAGACAAACAGCCGGCTCCTTTGGTTTTATCAACAGCTTTAATAGTATTGGCGGCACATTGGCCAAAAAGAAATTAAACTACTACGCCTTTTATCAATTTAAAAAAGGTGACGACTGGCGCCCGAATAGCCATTACGACCAACACAATGCTTATGTGCATTTGGCTTATGATGTCACTAAAAAATTAAAAATTACCGGGCAATATACTTTGATGAAATACTTGGCGCAACAGCCTGGAGGCCTTACCGATGCAGCATTTGATGCAGATGCTTCGCAATCTATTCGTGCTCGTAATTGGTTTCGGGTAGATTGGAATTTAATCAGTCTGAATTTTGATTATAAAATCAACGAAAATTCACGTATCAATTTTCGCAACTACACTTTGCAAGGCGGCCGTGATGCGGTGGGACTTTTATCCTACATCAATCGCCCCGACAATGGTGGCAACCGTGATGTGATGACCGACCAATACAGCAATTTCGGTTCAGAATTGCGCTATATCCGTCAATACAAATTGATGAAAGAATTACACAGCACATTCCTTGTTGGGGCTCGCTTGTACAAAGGTCTAACGCTGCGCCAGCAAGGCGATGGTACTGATGGCAGTGATGCTAATTTTAATTTTATAGGTCCCGAAGCCAATAGTTCTGACTTCCGTTTTCCTGGTACTAATCTGGCCGCATTTGTTGAAAATATTTTCCAAATCAATAAGCACTGGACTGTCACTCCGGGTATTAGAGCGGAGCATATCAACACTAAGGCCGATGGTTATTATTACAAGAAGAATATTTTTATTGCTCCAGAAAAAATTCAGGAGACCAAAGAAAGTCCTCGCTCATTTGCTTTGTTAGGTATTGGCTCGGCTTACAAAACTAAATGGGGTGGGGAATTTTACGCCAACATTTCTCAAAATTATCGCTCAATCAATTTCAATGACATTCGCGTTGTTAATTCAAATTTTCGGGTAGACCCAAACCTTAAAGACGAGACGGGATATAATGCTGATGCAGGTTTCAGAGGAAATTTTTGGGGATGGCTCTATATCGATGCAAGTGTTTTTTATCTTCGCTACAACGACCGAATTGGTTCTGTTTTTTCTCGTGACAGCAATTTTATGACCTATCGTTTGCGAACCAATGTTGCCGATAGTCGAAACATTGGGATTGAATGTTTGGTGGAAGGTGATATTCTAAAAGCTATTAGCAATGCTAAGTCAAAATACAAACTGAATGTGTACACCAATTTTTCGCGTATTGACGCACGCTATATCAACACCAAAAACACTGCCATTGCCAATAAATTGGTGGAGAATGTTCCGCCAATATTATTCCGTACCGGTACTTCTTTCGGCACTACTCGATTCAATATTACCTATCAGTTTTCGTATCAGTCTAAACAATATTCAGACGCCACAAACACAGAAATTACGCCCACCGCAGTTGATGGTGCTATCCCTGCTTTTGCCGTGATGGACTTGAGCTTAAGCTACAATTGGCGTCACTTTACAGTCTATTCAGGAGTGAATAATTTGACCAACAAAAAATACTTTACACGCCGTGCCGATGGCTATCCTGGGCCAGGTATTTTACCTGCAGACAAAAGGAATTTGTATGTGACACTGCAGTATAAATTGTAAATAGGAAAGTAAAATATCAAAGAGCACCTACTATTAATTGCATCTTACTTAATTAAGATGTACTCTAATCGTTCTGAAACCCGATTGCCTATAGTGCATCGCTTAATATCTACCTCTGAAAATCCCAAGGCATATAACTCAGGTCTAAATTCTCTAAAATCTCTTCCTATTAGCATTCCGCCTGTTTTAATTTTCGGTAGCCAAGCCGCTATTATTGATTGATGATGCCCCAACATTGGCTTACAGTTTAAATCGTAGTACACAAAATCGTAGTGCCTATCGGCCGTTATCTTTGCCACTTCAATAGCATCACTTTTTAATAAAATAACCCTATCCCTAAACGACTTCAACTTACGAATACATCTGTCTTCATTTTTATTATTATGCCTATATGCGCCTCCTTCCATTACCTCCCAAAGATCAACTCCAGTAAGGTGCAATTGGGGATTTTCCTTAAGCATATAGTACATGCTTCGTCCTGCTTTTGCCCCCAATTCAATACCTACAGAACATTTTTTTTCTTTGATAAAATAAGGTAAGTCGAAAATAAACCAACCTTTATATTTGAACCATGTAATGATATTGCGCATAGGTTTTACAGATAGGGGAACTGTGATGAAGTGAAAATAATTGAATTACACCAATAATACTCATAAAATCAATAAGAAATATACAGTATAAAAAAAGCAGAAACAATCCAAAGGGGTTGCTTCTGCTGCTTAATCAATATTTTTCAAAAATTTATTGCGTGTAATGTGCAGAGTTGAGCTCAGGATTCGCTCGCTCCGCAGCCTCAATAGGCTCGAATGACGATAAAGGTTCACCCCTACCTTTTCGCACCCTAGTGGTGTGCTCAAAATGTGCAGACGGCTTTTTATCGGCTGTAGTAATTGTCCAACCATCTTCAAGTTGATCAATATTGCGTGTACCCAAATTAATCATCGGCTCAATAGCCAAAACCATGTTTTCTTTTAAACGTTTACCATCTCCACGACGCCCATAATTAGGCACCTGAGGATCTTCGTGCAAATGTCTACCAACGCCATGACCAACTAATTCGCGTACAACACCATAGCCATATTGACCATTGGTATATTGCTCAATGGCATAAGAAATGTCTCCTACACGATTACCATCAGCGGCTTGTTCAACACCTTTATAAACAGATTCTTTGGTCACGCGAAGAAGCTTTAATGTTGCGTCGGGAACATTACCTATTGCAAAAGTATAAGCAGAATCACCGTGAAAGCCATTCATATAAACGCCACAGTCAACAGAAATTATATCTCCATCTTTTAATTCATAGGCACTTGGAAAACCGTGAACAACGGCTTCATTAACACTAATGCACAAAGAGAAGGGGAAAGCATTATTTTTGGGACCATAACCTTTAAAGGAAGGAACACCACCATTGTCGCGAATAAAAGTTTCTGCCATTTTATCGATTGACAAAGTAGTGATGCCTGGCTTTAAAAAAGTTGCCACCTCTGTCAAGGTGGCACTTACCATTAAGGCGCTTTTTCTTTGAATCTCTATTTCTTCTATTGATTTGATATGTATCATTAACCAAATAAATTATTTTAAACAGTAGTACCAGCAGCAGTGCGGCCTTGGATTCTACCACCTTTCATTAAACCGTCGTAATGACGCATCAACAAATGACTTTCGATTTGTTGTAAAGTATCTAATATAACACCTACACCAATCAGCATTGAAGTACCACCAAAGAAACTAGCAAAACCAGCTGTTACACCAAGCAAACCAGCAATACCTGGAAGAATGCCAGCTAAAGCCAAGAACACAGCTCCAGGAAGTGTAATTCTATCCATAATTGTGGCGATAAAATTAGCAGTTGGCTCACCGGGCTTGATACCTGGGATAAAACTGTTATTGCGTTTTAAATTATCAGCCATTTCCGTTGGATTAAAAATCAAAGCGGTATAGAAATAAGTGAATGCAATAACCAAAACTGCATAAATAAAGTTGTGCCAGAAAGAAGTAGGATCAGATAATGAACGCATAAAACTACCAGAAGCACCTTCTGCAGTCATATTTGTAAAACCTACGATAGTACCAGGAATAAACAAAATAGCCTGAGCAAAGATAATCGGCATTACACCTGAAGAGTTTACCTTTAATGGAATAAAATCGCGAGATCCACCTTCAATGTCTTTAGCAGCATTAGTACTACCAATGATTCTACGAGCATAGTTTAAAGGGATTTTACGAACACCTTGTGTCAGCAAAATCAAACCTACGATAACACCAATAAAGGCAATGATTTCTACAAGGAAAATCAATAAGCCTCCACCACCGCTTCCGCTTGTAGCAGCAAATTCCTGAATTACAGATTCTGGAAGACGGGCAAGGATACCCACCATAATGATGATAGAAATACCATTACCAATTCCCTTATCAGTTATTTTTTCACCAAGCCACATTACAAATAATGTACCTGCTGTCAAAATTACAACAGTTGAAAACCAGAACATGAAATTACTAAATTCAGGTATCAAAGCTTGAGAAAATTCAGGACCACGAAGATAAGCAACATAGGCACTAGCTTGAAAAACAGTAACCAATACTGTAAGATAACGAGTGTATTGATTTACTGTACGACGACCACTTTCTTCCTTTTGAAGTTTGGCTACTTGAGGAATAACAATACCAGCCAACTGCATAAAAATCGAGGCAGAAATATAAGGCATTACACCTAATGCGAAAATGGATGCACGACTAAAGGCACCACCAGCAAAGGCGTTAAATAAACCCAACAGACCATCAGGACCACTGCCAGATTTTGAATCCAAAATAATTGGATTAATACCTGGTATAGTGATATAGCAACCTACACGGTATACAAGAATAAGAGTAAGAGTAAAAAGAATACGCTTGCGCAAATCTTCGATACTCCAAATATTTTTAAGCGTTTCGATAAATTTCTTCACAGGATTTAAGAATAATTGTGGTGATGCAGCAAATAAAAAATAAAGTGCGAATAAACGACAAAAGACGCACTTTTACAAATGCGTCTTTTTGAAAAAAAATTAATTAAAGAATTTCAACAGTGCCGCCGGCAGATTCGATTGCTGCTTTTGCTTTTTCACTGATAGCATTCACAACAAATTTAAGGTTGGTTTTGCTCATCTCGCCATTACCAAGGATTTTCACAAGAGCAGTACGATTGATTAAACCACTTACATACAAGTTATCCAAGTTAAACTCTTGGAAGTCATATTTTGAAATGATGGTATCCAATTGCCCCAAGTTAAATACGGTGTATTCCACACGGTTCATATTCTTGAACCCACGTTTTGGCATACGACGCTGGATAGGCATCTGACCACCTTCGTGACCTTTTTTGCTTTGGTAACCTGTACGAGATTGTTGACCTTTGTTACCTTTACCTGCAGTAGTACCACCGCTACCTTCACCACGCGCAACGCGCTTTCTTGAGTGTACTGAACCTTCGGCTGGTTTTAAATTGTGTAGTTGCATTTGTTGTTACAATTTTGAAACTTGCGCGGAATGTAAAACCGCTCGCAAATTGATTAAAAAAAATTATTTAGCTTCTTCTACTTTAACCAAATGGTTAACGGTACGAACCATACCCAAAATAGATGGAGTGGCTTCTACCTCAACACTTCTGTTGATTTTAGAAAGACCCAAAGCGATAAGCGTACGTTTTTGGTACTCTGGACGATCAATACCGCTTTTTATTTGTGTTACTTTAATTTTTGACATAACTATGTTGTTTTTCAATTAGCCCTTTGAGGCTAAATAAATATTATCCGTTAAAAACTTTTTTCAAGCTAATATTGCGTTGTTTAGCAACAGCTATTGGCTCACGAAGCTTGCTTAAAGCAACAACAGTTGCTTTTACCACGTTTTGAGGATTAGCAGAACCCAATGATTTTGAAAGAATATCAGTAATTCCTGCAGCTTCCAATACAGCACGCATGCTACCTCCAGCGATAACACCAGTACCGTGAGCAGCAGGGCGTATCAACACTTTAGCAGCACCCTCTTTGGCAAATTGCTCGTGAGGAATAGTACCGTGCATTACTGGAACTTTGATGAGGTTTTTCTTAGCATCATCGATACCTTTAGTAATTGCTTCTTGTACTTCTTTGGCTTTACCTAAACCTTGACCTACCACTCCGTTACCATTTCCTACTACTACCAAGGCAGAGAAGCTAAACGCACGACCACCTTTGGTTGTTTTTACAACACGGTTGATAGATACCACTTTTTCGTGTAGTTCTAATTCGCCAGCTTTTACTCGATTTAATTGTGTCTTAGACATTTCTTTGTGTATTATTTTGAATGTTACGAACCAAAGGGCTTTGTAACGTCTTATTAAAGATAAAATTAGAAGATCAAACCACCCTCACGTGCGCCGTCAGCAATAGCTTTAACACGTCCGTGGTATAAATATCCACCGCGGTCAAATACGCAATTCGCAATACCTAAAGCTTTGGCCTTTTGGGCAAGTGATTTACCGACCATAACAGACTTATCTACTTTATTTCCGCTAGCGGCTTTAATATCTGCCTGACGAGAGTTAGCTGCAACCAAGGTTACACCATTGGCATCGTCAATCAATTGTGCATAAATATCGCTGTTACTGCGAAATACAGACAAACGAGGTTTTAGAGCTGTACCACTGATTTTGGTACGGATGCGCCAGCGTAATTTCTGACGACGAACTACTTTATTATCTAAAGACATTTTTTTCGTTTTTATTTTACGGGCTTCATTAGATATAAACAAATGAGCTACCGAATTGTATTAATGAATGAGTTCTTATTTACCAGCAGATTTACCAGCTTTACGACGAACGACTTCGTCCATATAACGTACCCCTTTACCTTTGTATGGCTCAGGTTTACGCAAGCTACGTAATTTAGCAGCTACCTGACCTAACAATTGCTTGTCAATAGACTCAAGCAATATAGTTGGGTTCTTCCCCTTTTCGGCAGTAGCTACAGCTTTAATTTCTTTTGGTAACTGAAGTATGATATTATGTGAATAACCAAGAGCCAAATCAATCTCTTGACCGGTAACAGTTGCACGATAACCCACACCCACTAACTCAAGATTTTTCTTGAATCCTTCTGTAACGCCGATTACCATGTTAGAGATAAGTGAGCGATACAAACCGTGCATGGCACGATGACGAATTTGGTCAGTTGGACGAGAAACCTCAATGTTACCGTCTTTTTCTTCAATTTTGATATCTCTATCCACTGCTAATTTCAATTCGCCTTTCGGACCTTTAACAGTAACCTCATTGGATGGAGAAACTTTTAAAGTTACTCCCGCCGCAACTGGGATTAATTTTTTGCCTATACGTGACATAATTTCTTGTTTAAAAAAAGTGTGTTGATATTGTTATTTGCCTAACCGGTCAGCCTGTATAGGTTGTGGGGCTTAATGTATCAGGACTTCTATTAGTTAAAATATCTTAGAAAATGTTGCACAAAACTTCACCACCAACATTCTGAGCACGAGCTTCTTTATCAGTCATTACACCTTTAGATGTAGAAACGATAGCGACACCCAATCCATTCTGTACACGACGAATTTCTGATGGTTTTGCGTATTGACGCAAACCTGGACGACTCACTCTTTCTAAAGTTCTGATAGCTGGCTCTTTAGTAGCAGCATCATATTTCAAAGCTATTTTAATCACTCCTTGTTTGTTGTCATCTTCAAATTTATATTTCAAGATGTAGCCTTTATCGTAAAGAATTTCGGTGATACGTTTCTTAACATTTGAAGCAGGAATTTCAACAATACGATGTTGCGCCATCTGCGCGTTACGAATACGAGTTAAAAAATCTGCAATTGGATCTGTTACCATTTTTGTGTTTGTTCTTTATTAATGAAATAATTGTTACTGGTTTCAGCGAAAAAGTCACTGACCTCGAAACTAAAAATTTGCTGTTATTACCAGCTAGCTTTCTTTACGCCTGGGATTTTACCATCCAATGCCATGTCGCGGAAAATGTTACGACACATACCGAAGTAGCGCATATAACCTTTAGGACGACCGGTCAATTGGCAACGGTTTTTAAGACGTACCGGAGAAGCATTCTTTGGAAGTAAATCCAATGCTGCATAATCACCGGCAGCTTTCAAAGCAGCGCGTTTTTCAGCGTACTGAGCTACCATTCTTTCGCGTTTGCGTTGGCGTGCTTTTATTGATTCTCTTGCCATAAATTAGTTGTTATCTTTTTTTGCATTTTTGAAAGGCATACCTAGTTCTTTCAACAATTCGTAAGCTTCTTCGTTAGTACGAGCAGTAGTCACAAAAGTGATGTCCATACCTGAAATACGATTCAACTTGTCAATGTTGATCTCTGGGAAGATGATTTGTTCTGTAACGCCCATAGTGTAGTTACCACGACCATCAAAAGATTTTTCATTAATACCTTTAAAGTCACGTACACGCGGCAAAGAAACAGACACAAAACGATCAAGGAAATCGTACATATTAGTGCTGCGCAATGTGACACGGCAACCAATAGGCATTGCTTTACGCAATTTGAAATTAGATATATCTTTGGTTGACATGGTTGCTACCGCTTTTTGACCAGAAATATTGGTCATTTCATTGATAGCATCGTCAATTAATTTCTTATCTGAAGTTGATCCTTTAACACCTTGGTTCAAACAAATTTTAACCAAGCGAGGACACTGCATTACAGATTTGTAACCAAACTTTTTCATTAAAGCTGGTACAACTTCGTCTTTATATTTAGACTGTAATCTTGGGGTATATGTTGTTGTTGACATTATTTAATTACCTCCCCTGTTTTTTTGGATACACGAATAAAAGTACCTTCTTTTCTTTCACGCTTGATACGAACAGGTGCTTTAGCTTTAGCATCCCACAACATTACGTTAGAGATGTTAATTGGTGCTTCTTGTTTAACAATACCGCCCTGTGGGTTTTGAGCGTTTGGCTTCAAGTGTTTGGTAATGATATTAACACCCTCAATGAGCACAAGGCCTTTTTGTGGATATACAGCTTGAACCAAACGAGGGGTGCTGCGGTCTTTATCATCACCGGCGATTACGACAATACTATCGCCTTTCTTGATATTAAATTTAGGTTGAAATCTCTTTTTCACTGCTTATATTATTAAGTTATCGTACAGTCGTTTTCCAAATGGGCTGCGAAGGTACAACATATATTTTACAATACCTCTGGTGCGAGGGAAACAATTTTCATATATCCCTTATCACGCAATTCGCGGGCTACTGGGCCGAAGATACGAGTACCACGTGGGTCGTCAGAGTTGTTCAACAATACCACTGCGTTATCATCAAAGTTGATATAAGAACCATCCTTACGACGCAATTTGTTTTTGGTACGTACAATAACTGCTTTTGAAACGGTTCCTTTTTTCATGTTACCGCCTGGCAAAGAGTCTTTAACAGTAACAACGATTTTATCGCCGATACCTGCATACGCCTGACCTGAGTTTCCCAACACGCGAATGCATAATACTTCTTTGGCACCACTGTTGTCGGCTACGCTGAGCCTAGATTCTTGTTGTATCATCTTTAAATAAGATTACTTAGCTTTTTCAATAATTTCTACTAAACGCCAGCATTTGTTTTTACTCAATGGGCGAGTTTCCATAATGCGCACTACATCGCCAACACCGGCTTTGTTTTCTTCATCGTGCGCCATAAATTTGGTCGTTTTCTTAACGAACTTACCGTATAGCGGATGCTTAATTTTACGCTCTACAGTTACGGTGATGCTTTTTGACATCTTGTCGCTGCGAACGATACCGATACGCGATTTTCTACTTTTTCTTACTATCGTAGTTGACATCTCTTAAAATATTAATTTTAGATACCTGCTTTTCTTTTTGATTGCTCAGTTTTTAAACGAGCTACTTCGCGGCGGAGTGAACGGATAGTAAGCGGGTTTTCTATCGGATTCACAGCGTGGCTGAATGTTAGTCTTTTCAACTGCAATTCAGTTTCAGCTACCTTATCGGCTAAGCCCTGACCATCGAGCGAGCGATAATCTTCTTTTTTTGCTTGTTTTGCCATTGTTTTGAGTATTTAGTATTGCAAAATGCTGATGATTTCCAAAAGCCAATTGCTACTTTTATTAAAAAATATGTTGTAATTCTTTAAGTCTCCTTAATAGAATATCGGTGTAATATTAAGCTTCTGCTGCGTAGTCTCTGCGCGTCACAAATTTGGTAGCAATAGGTAATTTTTGCGCTGCAAGTTCCATTGCTTCTTGTGCTACTTTTGCAGAAACACCTTCGATTTCAAACAAAATACGACCTGGCTTTACTACAGCTGCCCAGTATTCCAAGCTACCTTTACCTTTACCCATACGTACTTCGGCTGGTTTGTTGGTAATTGGTTTATCTGGGAAGATACGGATCCAAACATTACCCTCACGTTTCATATGACGAGTCATTGTTTGACGCGCTGCTTCAATCTGACGGTTAGTAATCCATTTTGGTTCTAAAGCTTTGAGACCGAATGAACCGAAGGCAATAGTTGCTCCACGTTGAGCGTTTCCTCTGATTCGGCCTTTGTGGGCTTTCCTGTGTTTTGCTTTTTTTGGCTGTAACATGGTTACAATATTTTATTAATAGTGTTGTCTAAAAATTATTTTCTTTACTCACAACTTAGTTGCGGGGTGCGCCACCTCTGTTGCCACCACCACGACGTTCGCCTGCTGGTTTTCTGTCGCCACCACGGCCACCACCTCTGCGGTCATCACCCTGGAAAGCTGCTGCACGAGAACCGTTACCCTTAGCTTCGGTACCTGCTGCAAAGTTTGGATTCAAATCTCTCTTACCCAAAACTTCACCTTTACAAATCCATACTTTAATACCGATTTTACCGTAAACAGTCATCGCGTAGGTAGAAGCATAATCAATATCCATACGGAAAGTATGTAATGGAGTACGACCTTGTTTGAACTCTTCTGAACGTGCAATTTCCGCACCACCCAAACGACCACCAACTTTTACTTTAATTCCTTCTGCACCCATTCTCATAGCCGTTGTAATAGCCATTTTGATAGCGCGTTTGAAGCTAACACGACCTTCGATTTGACGAGCAATTGTTTCACCAACAATCATTGCATCAAGCTCTGGACGGCGAATTTCCATAATGTTGATTTGAACATCCTCTTTTTGAGTCAGTTTTTTCAACTCTTCTTTGATACGATCTACTTCTGTACCACCTTTACCGATAATGATACCAGGCTTAGAAGTGTGAATCGTAATAATCAACTTTGCCAATGTGCGTTCGATAACAATACGGCTAATACCACCTTTGTTGATACGTGCAGCGAGATAAGTACGAATTTTATGATCTTCTACAAGTTTTTGACCAAAATCTTTTTTCTCACCATACCACATAGAGTCCCATCCGCGGATGATACCTAACCTGTTACCAATAGGATTTGCTTTTTGACCCATTCTACTTTATATTATTGAATGTTGAATTAATTAGTTTTGACTAGTTTGATTGCGACCATCTACAACAATAGTGACGTGATTGCTACGCTTGCGCAAACGATAAGCACGGCCTTGAGGGGCTGGGTTCATACGTTTCAGTGTGCGTCCGCAATCCACGAAGATTGTCTTTACATACAAATTTGCTTCAATCACGTCTACACCTTCATTCTTTAATCTCCAGTTGGCAATTGCGCTCAAAAGGAGTTTTTCCAAAGGCACCGATGGGTGTTTGGCACTGAACTTAAGGGTGTTCAACGCTTGTTCTACATTCATACCACGGATCAAATCGGCCAAAAGGCGCATTTTGCGAGGGGACGTAGGTTGATTATTTAAGCGAGCTACAGCTTCCATTATAAAAGTTGTTCTTTATTAAGTTGGCACTTCCAGAAGAAAGATACCCTTGTTATTATTGAAAAAATTTGTTTCTTACTATTTGCTTCCGCTATGGCCTTTGAAATTGCGGGTAGGTGCAAATTCACCAAGCTTATGACCCACCATGTATTCTGTTACATAAACTGGGATAAATTTGTTGCCATTGTGTACTGCGAATGTTTGACCTACAAAATCTGGAGTGATTGTAGAGCGACGGCTCCAAGTTTTTACCACACCTTTTTTTGCTTTACCTTCTGCAATAGCGAGCACTTTGCTTTCTAATTTTGCATCTACGTAAGGTCCTTTACTAATTGAACGAGCCATTTTCTGTTTTTATATTTTAATAATGAATGTTGATTTGCAAAATTGCCATTTTAACGAATCACTGTTATAACTTATTCTTTTCTAGCGCTTACTAGAGTTTTTTACCGTTCTTACGTTGGATAATCAATTTATCCGAACCTTTAAGTTTACGTGTTTTTTCACCTTTAGCGTATTTACCGTTGCGGCTACGTGGATGTCCACCTGAAGAGCGACCTTCACCACCACCCATCGGGTGATCTACTGGGTTCATCGCTACCCCTCTTGTACGTGGGCGGATACCTTTCCAACGGTTACGACCAGCTTTACCCATAGATTGCAACTGGTGGTCACTGTTAGATACAGTACCTACTGTAGCCATACAGTTAATCAATACTTTACGCAATTCACCAGAAGGCATTTTGAGTATCGCATATTTTTCTTCTTTGTTTGCCAATTGTGCAGAAGTACCTGCAGAACGAGCCATTGAACCACCTTTACCAGGTTGTAATTCAATATTGTGAACCGTAGTACCCAATGGCATGTTTTTCAACAAAAGTGCGTTACCCACTTCTGGAGCAACAGCATCTCCACTGATTACTTTAGCTCCTACTTCAAGGCCTTGTGGAGCGATGATGTAACGTTTTTCACCATCGGCATAAGCCAATAAAGCGATGAATGCAGTACGGTTTGGATCGTATTCAATAGATTTAACTGTAGCAGGAATATCTTTCTTACTGCGTTTGAAATCTACAATACGGTATTTAGTTTTGTTACCTCCACCGATGTAGCGCATTGCACGACGACCTTGGAAGTTACGACCGCCAGTACCTGGCAATGCTTCAAGCAAGCTCTTTTCGGGAACATTGGTAGTAATCTCTGCGTATGCGTTACCTACTCTCCAACGGGTACCAGCTGTTACTGGTTTGTATTTACGTAATGCCATTTTAGTTTTTATTAAGTTGTTCAGTTGCTTTTGTTATCCAAAAACTTCTTTACGTCTATTATTACATTGAAAAAAGATCAATTGAATCGCCTTCAGCTACAGTAACTGTTGCTTTTTTGTATGCTGATTTCATTCCTTGAAGGATACCAGTTTTGGTCATACGATTCTTTTGTTTACCAGGAACCACAGATGTGTTCACGTCTATCACTTTCACGTTGTAAAAGCCTTCAACTGCAGTTTTTACTTCCAGTTTGTTTGCTTTTCTGTCTACCATAAATGTATAGCGTCTGCTGCTTTCCATTTGGGCATTTGCTTTTTCTGTCAGTACTGGCTTAATTAATACGTCAGCAGGTTTCATATTGCTTTATTATTTTCGAGTTTCGAAAAATTATTTCTTTTGTTATTCTATGCTTCTACAACTTCGATCGCCTCTTCTGTAAAAAACTTTGCAGTGCTTTCAGTTAAGATGATCATATTAGCATTTACCAAATCGTAAGTGTTCATATCGCTCAACACAACAGTTTTGTTGCTTTGGATGTTACGAGCACTCAAGTAAACATTAGTATTGTATTCTGGCAATACCAACAAAGTTTTGCGTGCATTGTTAGATACGTTGCTCAATACGGTAGTAAACTCTTTAGTTTTGGGCGTGTCGATGTTGAAATCTTCAACAACAACGATTTGGTTAGCGCGCGCTTTGTGAGAAAGAGCTGAGATTTTAGCCAAATCTTTTACTTTACGGTTCAATTTAAAACCATAACCGTGTGGTTTTGGACCATTGATGGTACCTCCACCTTTGTACAATGGGTTACGGATGTTACCTTTACGGGCGCCACCAGTACCTTTTTGTTTGTGCAATTTTTTGCTCGAACCTTTTACTTCGGCACGTGTTTTTGTGCTGTGAAGACCGAGGCGTTGTGCGGCACGATATTGTTTAACAGCCAAGTAAATTACGTGGTCGTTAGGCTCAATGTTGAAGATATCTTCAGGAAGCTCAACCTTGCGGCCTGTAGCTTGACCTTTATTGTTTAATACGTCGAGTTGCATAGCTCTTGATTAATTCTGGATTAAAACGATAGAACCGTTGTGACCGGGTACGGAACCGCTGATCAAAATGTAGTTCTGTTCTGGAAATATTTTTACTACGCGTAGTGCTTTTACTTTTACACTGTCGCCACCCATACGGCCTGCCATACGCATACCTTTGAACACACGGCTTGGGTAAGAAGAGCCACCGATAGAACCTGGTGCACGCTGACGGTCATGCTGACCATGAGTTGCCTCACCGACACCAGAGAAACCGTGACGTTTCACAACGCCTTGGAAACCTTTACCTTTTGTTGTGCCTATTACACTTACTTTTTCGCCTTCAGCGAAAATGTCGCAAGTGATAGACTCACCGAGTTGTTTTGAGATGGAACAGTTACGAAGTTCTTTGACTACAGACTTAGGCGTAGTGTTTGCCTTAGTGAAGTGATTGATTTGAGCTTTTGGCGTGTTTTTTTCTTTAGCTTCGCCGTAAGCAATCTGTAGCGCGTCATATCCGTCAGTATCGACGGTCTTAATTTGCGTTACCACACAAGGTCCAGCTTCGATGATGGTACAAGCTGTTTGCTTACCATTCGGCTCGAATATGCTGGTCATACCGATTTTTTTACCTATAATACCTTTCATTTTCTTATATTTTGAACCAAGCGCCTGATTGTCTTTGTGTGGACCAGGATTGGTGTTTTTCTTCAAAAAACTAAAGAACTTTTTATTCTTCTTTTCAATTTTTAGAAAATAACTGAACTAATTCATTTATTTTCAATTTTTTATTCTTGCTGTTATGCTTTGATTTCTACTTCAACACCGCTAGGTAGGTCTAATTTCGAAAGGGCATCAACCGTACGCGATGAAGATGTGTAAATATCTAACAAACGCTTGTGTGTGCACAATTGGAATTGCTCACGCGCTTTCTTGTTAACGTGTGGCGAGCGCAACACGGTAAATATTTTCTTCTCTGTAGGCAAGGGGATAGGTCCTGTAACGACTGCTCCTGTATTGCGCACTGTTTTTACGATTTTATCTGCTGACTTATCAACAAGGTTGTGATCGTATGATTTCAGTTTGATTCTGATGCGTTGAGACATAAATTCAAATAGCTTTATCCGTCAAAAAATTTCGGACTGCAAAGGTAAGGGCTATTTTGTTTCTACCAAATTTATTTTTAAAAAATTTTCGATGTTTGGCAATTATTTTTCTGCCAATGCCCAAGAATGGCTGTGGTAAGGACTTTGATGACTAAAAAAATATTTGAAAAACCTCAGCATTTCATAGGCTTCCGGGGCACTTTTTCTGTCCGAAAAACAGAGCATTCTGGCCGTGGCTGTTGCCATAAACTAAAAAATAGGAAATTATCCCAGTTTACAGTGTTCTAAGCACCACATTTAAAGTTCTGTTGGTTCTTGCCCCAATATTAAAGCTTACGACGGTTTTTGTGCTTCGCTCCAGCGCATAGACTATCCAAATTAGTCTGCTTTTCTTTTTGATATAGCTGCGCATTTCATCTACTTCGTAATGTCCTCCTTTTGCGATAATTGGTTTAGAGGTGTTTTTTGCAATGTTTAGTATTCGTTTAAGTAGAGTTGTTGTGGAGATTTGAAGTAATCGGGAGATGCTTCTGATACCACAGCATTCTTTGATCAGTGAGGTGATTTGTTGATTGGTGTGGGGTAGGTAAGCTTGGTTATAGTAGTTTTTGATGAATGTTTTGTTGCAGGTTTTGCAATAGTATCGTTGCTGGATTTTTGATGAGGAATCCTCTTCTATAATATTTAATTGTTCTTTTGGCTTTCCATTATAATATGCCACGAGTCCCCTTCGGGAGACTACGTGGCGGACGGGTCTCCGTTTTATTGAGTAGTAGCCATATTTTATGCTGCATCCCTTGCAGCACGGGCATTTGGGATTATCACCAACAACTTTGATACACTTGGAGAATTTTGAATGCATTAGAGGGTGTTTTTAGGTTCAAAAATAAAGCGAGAAAGACATTTGCCCTTCTCGCTTTGATTACACTTTTGAAAATTAATGTTGATTTTCATCATTTTATACTTGTAAAGCTAGCCACCAACAAGATTGATACATTACCAGCCCTGTGCGCGAGCCGTCGGCCACGTTGTCTCTTTTCTTTTTTCGAAAAGGACACGCGGCGCCATTGACTTTTTACGAAAACATTATCTTCAAAGAGCAAAACCCTTATTGGGCAAGCATTCCATCATTACACCAACAAGATTGATACACTAGAAGATTTTTGATTGCATTACAGCCCAATTTTTGACCTAAAAATAAAGCGAGATGGATTAATCTCCACCTCACTTTTTTGCTGTTCAAAATTTTACTTTTGATTTTCAATACTTTATACTTACAAAACTAGCCACCAACAAGATTGATACATTACCCCTCTTTTTTACTTTCTCAAAATTACTGAAATTGATTCCCAGATATTTATACTTGCAAATACACAAATCAGCTCCTTTGATACACGACCCGACCGCAATACGAGAGCTATGACTTTAGTAACTTATCAAAATTCAAAAATTCTTCAACAGAGAAATTCTTGACATCAAAGCTGTCAAGAATAAAATAAGTGATCAACCCTGCTATTTCTTTTATATTTTCAACGCTAATTTCATCAACTATTTCTGATAGCCTATTTAGCATACGAGCTTCTTCTGCACTTACGTCATTACTAAGCATATAATCAGCAATTATCTGCTTTAATTGCTCTTTTTTTTGGGTGAGAGTTATTGAGTTCATTATCTTATTAAGTTTTTTGTGTCATAAATAAACATTTGCCATGCTCCACCTGTAAATCGTCCACCTTGTGAAGCGGCACGTCCCATAAAGTAGGTAGAGCCTTCTTTAATTTGCCATTGTGTAAAATTAGTCATCTTATTCCATTTTTGAGGTAAAGCAAGACCAATTCGGTTAATATCATTAGTAAATGTCTGGAATAAATAACGCCCTTTACTAAAAGCATTTTTATTATCAAAAAAACGTAAACCAAATGTAGAATTATCAGCGGTTTGTTTTGTTATAGTTTCAATTTGAAAGGATTGTATCCACTCAACACGGCGAGCGCGTTCTACTCCCTGTTCTTTCAAAAATTTTGAAAATTCTTTTACACCTTTATACGCGTCTTGCTTTATTGCAACTTCAGCACCTTCTTTAGCAAGTGATTTAAATGCAGCTTTAAGACCGCCCTTTAATAAACTCCCACCCCCAAATGTAAATGCGTCTAGAAGTAGTCCTCCTGTACCCATTGCAACCAATAGAGCATCGCCAGATTGTATTCCTTTATATAAATCTCTTCCACTACCAAAAAAGGGAGTGAAATCAATAGCCACATCTAATGCTTTTTCTAATACTGAGGTTGTAGGTGATACGGGTGCAATATTTCCAGTGGTGGAGGCACTTTGTTGAGGTATAACATTTGGCGCTGGTGATTTTACTTGTGATGTAACAGGTGTTGCTTCTCCTGGTTTTATTCTTCCAACCACATGTTGTCTATCTGCATTTGGATTATTCGTAGAGAAACTCGGCCTAAATTCTTTGTCTCCTCCATATTTAGCCCAATAATCCTCCGAACTGATTTGTTGATAATTGCCATTCCCTTTTACATCTATAAAGCCAGATGTATGTCCAAATCTATTTGTTCCATCTGAATTAAAAGAATCGTCTCTCGAATTTGCAACCCCCCGCTCTCCTAAGTGTTCCCAAAAAACCACATGTGGCTCTCCAAAGTTTGTAACTTTGGAGCATCACGAAAAGCAATTTTTAACGTCAAGTATTTTAAGTCAAAATCTATCTGCAATACCCTCCAAAGTTTGCAACTTTGGAGCATCTCGAAAAGCAATAATAAACGTCAAGTATTTTAAGTCAAAATCTATCTGCAATACCCTCCAAAGTTTGCAAATTGGAGCATCTTGAAAAGCAATTTTTAACGTCAAGTACTTGAAATCCATTTCTATCTGCAATACCCTCCAAAGTTTGCAAATTGGAGCAACTCGAAAAGCAATTTTATAGTTCCAACAAATCTACTTCAATCAATCCTTCCATTCCGCAATAATTACGGGCACTGCTGTAAAGATAATCTTCAGCACGATTTACTATGCCTGCTTCTACTGGATTATTATGAATGTATTCCATCTTCTGTTTGCTAAAATGCTTAGAAAATAGTTCTTTCGGTTGGTTATCCTGCCGCCAAAACTGATAATTTTTATTAAGGCTATTGGATTCGCCTGCCTGTTTAAAAATAGTAAGCATCCATTCTTTGCGAGATTCTTTAGGATCTTCGAGAATTGCCTTTATGATTTGCTTGCTGGTATATTTTTTAAAATCCCGCAACAAATCACTAGTATTTTGCTGTTCGGCAGCAATTACCAAATGAATATGATTACTCATTAAGCACCAACCATAAAGTTTAAGCCCTTTGTCTCGTTGGCAGTACTTTAAGCAGTCCACAATTATATCTCGGTATTCCTTTCTGGTAAAGACATCAACCCATTCTACCACTGCAAATGTTACAAAATGAATACCTTGTTCGTTTCTTATTTTATACCCATCTTCTTTGCTCATGTTTTTCTGCTTTTAGCGTTGCTCCAAAGTTACAAACTTTGGTGAGCCGCGGAAATTGCGAAAAAGCAATTTCTAAACCCAACAACGGCGAAAGCTCAGTATAAACTCCAAGCCAAGTCTTAAAGAAGGTAACCAATGCCGACCAACAAAAAATCCCCAGCAAGAAAAACTTGCTGAGGATTGTAAGTGCGGCAAAGGAGATTCGAACTCCCACGCCCAGTTATAGGCGCTACCACCTCAAGGTAGTGCGTCTACCAGTTTCGCCATCGCCGCGAGAGGGGTTGTTTTCATTAAGGGTGGCAAAAGTAAGGCCTTCGTTGCAAAAAAACAAAAGCTATTTGCCACTCATCATTTCACTCAATTTTTGACGGGCAACGCGCCCCGCAGGGTAGAGAGAAGCCAACAAGCCTACCCCACTTACCGTGAGCAGCACCACCAAAACGTCGGTCCATTGCACCGCCACTGGGTAGGCATCGATAATAAAGGCTCCTTCTATTTTTATGAGGTGAAATTGTATTTGCGCCCAACAAAGCAGCAAGCCTAAGGCCAAGCCAATAGTGCCGCCCACAAGGGCCCACAGTACACCTTCGAGCAAGACTACCCTACTCAGTGCTTGGGGCAGCAATCCCATAGCCTGCAAGATGCCCATATCCTTTTGTTTTTCTAAAACCAACAAAGACAAGGCGCTGACCATATTAAACGACGCAATAATGAGCACGAACAATAAAATAGCATAGCCGGCCCATTTTTCGGAGCGCATCACCATATACACCGATTTGTTTTGCTCGTATCGGGTGGCTACAATGTAAGCTGTGCCAAGCTTTTGCTGCAATTGTGCTTTTAACTTTTCGGCCGAAAATCCTTCTTTTACTTTGATTTCTATCGAAGAAACTGCATCTTTCTGCGCCAACAATTGTTGCACGGTGCCAATAGGCGCAAGAATGTATTTGCTGTCAAATTCTTCTTGTACCATAAATGTACCATCGGGCTTCAGCAGCATGGACTGAAAAGCATCTGTGGGAGACAGGCTACCCATATCCATTTTGGGGTTGGGATAAAAGACCATCATCCGTGCAAAAACATTGTCCACATCAATACCCAAATTGGCAGCAATATGCTGCCCAATGATGGCTGTGGATAAGTCGCCATCTATCATCAAGGTATCGTTGCCTTTGTTGATAAAAGGTCGCACCTCATTGACATTAAAATATTGCTGATCTACACCTTTAATACTCACGGGCAAATAATCGCCCTCTTCGGTATTGACCAATACATTATCCTCTAATACGAGGCTATAAGCCTTTACGGATTCTTGCTGTATGGCCGAAATCAACCCGGGATGATGAGGATTAAAAAACTTGCCTTTTACCGCTGTGATTTTAATGTCGGGATAAAAAGCTTTGTACAAATCGTCGATTAAATGCTCGAAACCATTGAATACCGAAAACAAAATAATCAAAGCGCAACTGCTTACGGCAATTGCCGTCATACTAATACGCGACAAAATAGGCACTGCATTAGCGGTGCCTTTTCCCCGCAGATAACGCAAGGCAATTCTTAAAAGTAAAGAGTAATTCATCTACAGAACTATGCTTCGCCGCCTTCCTTTTTCTCTTCTTTTATCTTTTTAAATACCTCTTCCATTTTAAACACATAATCGAGCGTATCGTCAATAAAAAACTCGATGTAAGGCACGCGGCGTAGTTGATGACGTACACGCTCGCCCAGCATTTTACGATATTCCCAATTGCGCTCTTTGAGCTCGGCCAATACTTGCTGTGCATCGGGTATCTGAAATAAAGATAAATAGACGCGGGCTTCGATAAGGTCTGGTGTCATACTGACCTTAGAGATAGAGAGCATGCCCCCTTGTATCATATTGAGCCCAGTGCGTTGAAAAATTTCACTTAGCTCGGCTTGTATTAATTTTCCTACTTGTTTTTGTCTTTTCGTTTCTTCCATTTCTGTTTCAAACTTTATGCAAATCTACACCGCTTTCTTGTGTACTGATGCCTATCCCCGAAATTTGGCATTTTTTATCAATTAGGCAAGGTTCAAGCAATCGAAACAGCAAATGTGTCTTGCCTGTTTACACGCAATAAAAAAAGGAGGTTGCTATGAAAATTTTCAATAGAGGGAAATTAATTCCTTTGCATTGCCAATGATAGAATTCCAAAAGAGATAAAGAAAAACCTCAAAGACTAATATTATCTTCTGATAGAAACTTTTGTGCCCACACCGACCAAGGAAAAAAGCTCTTCCATGTCCTTGTTTTTGATAGCGACACATCCATCTGTCCAACCCACACCCATTTCTATCATATCGTCTCCACCTTTCCAAATACCATGAATACCTACATCGCCACCAATACGCGCATTAGAGGGTATTTTGCCTGCTGCCTTCAATTTATTGAAACGGGCATAGGCAGAATCATTAGGATAACTCAAGCCCATAAAACGGGTATATTTTGAACCTGGGTTTTTGTGGGTGATGGTAAATTTACCTTCGGGAGTATTTCTATCCCCTTCCATTATCTTGTTTAGTTTGGGATTGGGGCCAAAAACAGCTTTATAAACTCTTATTGGGCGATTGCGATAATAAAGTGCAACCCGATATTGCGACTTATTGACAATAATCTCTAACAGGTTTTTGTTTAAAGTATCGGGCCTGATGGGCATATTTAATGAGGCAAGACTGGGAGGCTTAGCCATAATGATGGTTTCTGTCACGCGCATATTGCCTTTAGAATATTGCACCGTGCGTATGATATGCCCTTTTCCGTCTTCTTCTTCTTTAATGAGCTTTAGATTCTTTACAGGCGCAGACTCCTCTACTTTCAATCCTTGTGCCCTTGTGCTATTAGGGGTACCGATAGCCAGTGAACTGAGACATAAACATAGAAGAAATGTAATTTTTTTCTGTTTCATCGTAAAAAATATTGCTCTCAAAAATAAGGATTTAATATTTTATTCCAAAATATAGCAATAAAAAAAGCTCCATTGCATGTAACAGCAATGGAGCTTTTGTATATTGTAAGAACCTACTATTCTGAAACTACTTCAAATTCAAGTTCAACAATGTTTTCTTTACCAAAATCGATTTGAGCTTTGTAACTACCAGCTTCTTTAACTTCATCAAGGATGCTGATACGACGACGATCAATTTCGTAACCTTTTTGCTCGCGGATAGCGCGTGCTAGTTGGATAGCAGTAACAGAACCAAAGATTTTGCCACTCACACCAATTTTAGCACCCAATTTTACAGGAGCTGAAGTAAGGGCTGCAGAAACTTTAGCGATTTCAGCCAATAATTTTGCTTCTTTCTTAGCAATTTGTTTGCGGCGCTCTTCCAATACTTTTAGATTGGTGCTGCTCGCTTCTATCGCAAACTTTTGTGGAATCAAAAAGTTGCGTGCGTATCCTGGGCGTACTTCTACAAGTTCGTTAGCACCGCCCAAATTATCTACGTCTTTTATAAGTATGATTTGCATTACAATTTCTTATTTTAAAAGGTCAGTAACATAAGGCAATAGCGCCATTTGGCGAGCCTTTTTAACAGCATGCGCTACTTTGCGCTGAAACTTAAGCGAGTTGCCAGTGATACGGCGAGGCAACATTTTACCTTGATCGTTCACAAATTTTTTCAAAAACTCTGCGTCTTTGTAATCTACATATTTGATACCGAGTTTTTTGAAACGGCAATATTTTTTTGCACGCTTTTCTACTCGTGTAGAGGTGAGATATTTAATATCGTTTTGCTTAGCCATTTTGTAAAATAGTTTTAATTGAAATGAATTAAGATGCTACTACTTCAGCAGTGTTTTTGTTACGCTTTCTGAGGTTGTAAGCCACGGCATGCTTGTCTAATTTGTTGACCATGTGGCGCATAACATTTTCGTCACGATTTAGTTGAAGTTCAACTTTCGCAATCAATTCAGTAGGTGCGTCAAACTCCAAAACAACATAAAGACCAGTAGTCTTTTTTTGAATTGGGTAAGCAAGGGAGCGAAGACCCCAAGGATTAGCATAGGTTACTACGCCTCCGTGTTCTTTAATCAAGTCCGAAAACTTTTTTTGAGCAGCTTTAAAATCATCTTCCGCCAATACTGGAGTAAAGATAACCATCAGCTCATAGCTCTGTAGGTTGTTTGTTGCCATAAAAAATTTTATGTGGTTAAGAAATATCCCTCACTATTCGGCAGCAACTGCGGGTATTCTATCTTTTTATTATCAAGAATAGCCGAATACGTTTTTGGGAGGGCAAAGGTAAGCAAGAATTCGGAACAAAAAATATTTTTTTCACAACTAAAAACATTTCCTCTTTTATTTGTAGCATACCAAAACGCACACCAATAATAAAAACACAATTCTTCTTGCACGTCTATTACAAAACGAACGGAATTGAAAGCTAGCAGTTGAGTATATTGATTATAAAAATACAAAATTACTTATTGACGTAAAGTGGTCATACAATTAAAATCACACCAATCGTATTACGCACGTTATGCAAAAGAAAAGAGGCTGCCCAAATAATTGAGACAGCCTCTTTTACATTTTGCATTATACCTATAGAGCTTTTTACTCTACCGGCCATAACAAACCTATTAATTCCTATTTTCTTGTGATTTTACTCACTCGTTGTTGTTTGATCAACTCATTGCCCGATTTGTCGCTGATGCTGAACAGATAAACACCGTCTGCAAATTTGCTCAAATCTACTTCCTTCGTCTCACG
>Ga0209368_1000070_pt1:0-90000 | contig 171401 bp, 183 predicted proteins | sample EBPBio242008_DNA_FD_185862 | JGI IMG/M metagenome (GOLD analysis project Ga0209368, IMG submission 185862) | Wastewater treatment Type I Accumulibacter community from EBPR Bioreactor in Madison, WI, USA - Reactor 1_4/24/2008_ DNA (SPAdes)... | ecosystem: Engineered > Bioreactor > EBPR...
GCCCTCCCGAGCGGGCGAACGGCAGATATCCAAGCTCGTCGAGCACGATCAGGTCGAGCCGCGACAGCTGCGCCGCCAGGGTCCCGCCTTTGCCGATCCGGGTCTCCTCTTCGAGGCGTGTCACCAGGCCATGGCGTTCGGGGCTGCACCAGACCTGGCCTTCGGACCAGATCGAATGCTGTCTGAGTTCCTCGACCGCGGGGTGGTCGTCGTCGGCGATCTGATCGGGAAGCGGGAGATCGGACGGGTCGAAGATGCGCGTCTCGCAGCCGAAAAGCTGAAGCAGGCGCGCCGTCTCTTCCACGACGAGGCGCGAATAGGAGCGTTCGCGTAAAGACCCGTAGAGGAGGAGGATGCGCGGCGCCGGATCGAGCGGGCCGAGGCCGAGGGCGGGTTGCGCGCGGAGATATTCGGGGCTGAGCGCCGGCAGATGGTCGGGATCGGTAAGCGTGCGCAGGCGATTATGGGTCTGTTCTGTCATGATACCCAGGCTTGTGAAGGAACGGTCGAGGGAAACCAGCGGCGTCCGAGGCGGAAAGCGACGCCGACGAGGAGAATGAGGATGGGAACCTCGACGAGCGGCCCGATCACGGCGGCGAAGGCGACCGGCGAAGCGAGCCCGAAGGCCGCGATGGCCACCGCGATAGCGAGCTCGAAATTATTGCCTGCGGCGGTGAAGGCGACCGCGGTGGTGCGCGGATAGTCCGCCTCGATGAGCTTGCCCATCCAGAAGCTGATGAGGAATTGGACGACGAAGTAGATAGTGAGCGGGATCGCGATCCGCGCGACGTCGGCAGGGATGGTGACGATCTCGCCGCCCTTGAGGCTGAACATCGCGACGATCGTGAACAGCAGCGCGACGAGCGTGATCGGGCCGATCCTGGGCAGGAAGCGCGTCTCGTACCACTCGTCTCCCTTCGCCTTCGTGAGAAAGCGGCGGGTGAGGTAGCCGGCAATGAAGGGAATGCCGAGATAGATGAGAACCGCTTCGGCGATCGTCCAGAAGCTCACGTCGATGACGCTGCCTTCGAGCCCGAACAGCGGCGGCAGGACGGTCAGGAAGAACCAGGCGTAGATGCTGAAGAAGAGGATCTGGAAGATCGAATTGAAGGCGACGAGCGCCGCGACATATTGATTGTCGCCCTTCGCGAGCTGGTTCCAGACGATCACCATTGCGATGCAGCGCGCGAGGCCGATCAGGATCAGGCCTGTCATATATTCGGGCTTGTCCGAGAGGAAGATGACCGCGAGCGCGAACATCAACGCCGGGCCGATGATCCAGTTTTGGATCAGCGAAATCGCCAGAACGCGTTTGTCCTCGAACACGCGCGGCAGCTCGTCGTAACGCACGCGGGCAAGCGGCGGATACATCATCAATATGAGGCCGATTGCGATCGGGATGTTCGTCGTTCCGATCGACATGGCGTCGATCGCGGCGGGCAGCCCCTTGAAGGCCGACCCGAGCAACACGCCGAGGCCCATGGCAAGAAAAATCCAGAGTGTCAGATAGCGGTCGAGGAACGACAGGCGTTCGCGTTTGGCGGCAGTGGTCAAGATGCCGGCCTCATCCCTGGACGCGATTGCCAGCGGCATCGACGACCCGTTCGCCATCTTCCTTGGAGAAGGCTCCAAGCTGCTGTGCGGGCAGGATGTCGAGCACGGCTTCAGACGGGCGGCAGAGCCTGACCCCGAGCGGCGACACGACGAGCGGGCGGTTGATGAGGACGGGATGCTCCATCATCGCATCGAACAGGATGTCATCGCTCAGGCTTTCGTTTCCGAGGCCGAGGTCTGCATAAGGCGTGCCCTTCTCGCGGAGCAATTCGCGTGGCTTGATTCCCGCCCGGTCGATCAGTTGTTCGAGCAGTGCACGAGCCGGCGGCGTTTTTAGATATTCGACGACATGCGGCTCGATCCCGGAATTCCGGATCAGCGCGAGCGTGTTGCGTGACGTGCCGCAGTCGGGATTGTGGTAGATGATGATGTCGGTCACACGCCGGTTCCTTCAGCAGCAGGTGAGTTCGGCCAGAAGCGGTTCGCACAGCTCGGGGCGGCTTTGGCAACAGTCCTTCGCAAGGAAGAGCATCAGTTCTCGGAGCGTATCGATATCGGCTCGCTGTATCTGCTGCCGCCCGAGTTTCTCGGATTTTACGAGACCGGCTTTCGCGAGCACAGCGAGATGCGTCGAGAAGGTGCTCTGCGTGAGACCCGACGCGTCAACAAGTTCACCGGTCGATAGACCCTCCGGCTCATGCCGGACAAGAAAGCGGAAGGCTTCGAGACGTGTCGGATGGGCGAGAGCGGCGAGAGCGGGAAGCGCGGAATCGATATTCATACATCGGAATTATCCGATGCGTTGACGCTCGTCAATTCCTATCGGAAATATCCGATGAATTTAGCCGAGTGTCCGCTATTACCCCACTCGTTGGCTAATAGCGGACAGTATCCAACCGGCCACTTTGGTCTTCAAATCGCCAATCTTTGGACGCCAAAAAAGACGCCCGCGCGGCCGAAACCGTGCGGGCGTCAGATGAACATCTCGGTTTCCTGAAAGGACGAGGTCTCCTGGGTCGCACGGCGCATATAATGTTGCGGGCCGGGTGATAATTGTACCGCTGCGCCAAAAAAGATGCCTTGGCGCGCATTGGACGTCGACCGCAGGTTGGTTCAAATAGGACCCGTTCTGCAATCGGCCGAGCCATGGCGGGTTGTTCAGCCGGGGTTCGGCTGCGCGCCGCTACGTCCGGTCCATGATTGAAGGAGACGGGTCATGAAAAAATATATCGCCGCCGCGGTCCTCGCTGCGCTCGCCGTTCCCGTCGGCCCGGCGCTGGCGGATCCGCCGCCCTGGGCGCCGGCGCACGGCAAGCGCGCCAAGGATCGTGGTCTTTATGACGGATATGGGCGCTATTACGAACCCCGCCGCATTTCGCACAACGACCGTATTTGGCGGAGCAAGGATGGCCGCTACCACTGCCGCCGCGAGAATGGCACGACCGGATTGATCATTGGCGCCGCCGTCGGTGCGCTCGTCGGGCGCGAACTCGATGGCGGGCGTGACCGCACGGTCGGCACGATCATCGGCGCGGCCGGCGGTGGCTTGCTCGGGCGGGCTATCGATCGCGGTGAACTGAAATGCCGCTGATGTGAAAGGACGGCGCGAGAGGGACCAGTCTGCTCGCGCCGTCCCCTGGACACCGCACGCAGTGGGGGTGCGGGCGGTGACGAAAAGTCTATTCGACAGTCTGATCGCGCAGGCGCCCCAACTTTGTCGCGCGCAGCCCGGGTATGCCCGCCCGGTCGATGGTGCGGCGCCACGATTCCAGCTCTTCGCCGCTGAGGCGGTATCTTGCGCAGGCGTCGGCCAGCCCGATTAGCCCGCCATCGATCGCGGCAAGCAACTCCGCCTTGCGGCGCGCGACCCAATAGCCTGCCGTCGATGAAGGCAAATCGTCGATTGTCAGCGGCCCGACCGGCCCGGCGACCGATGTCGGCCTCGTCGTAAATTCGAGCACTGCGAACTCTCCATTCGCTCGGCTGCTGCCGTATGAGTGCCCCCCGCGGCAAAGATGCGGTTTTGAGGTTAACAAAAGGTTGCGGAGGGGCATGGGATGCGCCCAACCGTTCGTCGCTCATGGGACGCGACGGGCCAATTTATGTGCGGGAGGGCGAGCCGCCTGCGGTCCTCTCAACGATTGCCGCTATTGCCAGGCCGGGCGGAATGCTGCAGCATTTTTCCATTAAAAGGGGGAAACTTATGCGAAATGCGAATATTTTTATGGCGATGGCGCTGGTGGCATCGCCGGCTCAGGCTCAGACGGTGCCGGACCTGCCCGCCAATCCGCTGAAGGCGATCGATGGCGAATGGTATGGCGTCGACCACAAGATCAAGTTGTCCGTGGCAAATGGCGTGGTAACGATCGTGGAGAACGACACCACTGATCCCTACCTCAAGAAGATCGCGGCACCTGCCGGAACCGTCATCGCTCGCATCACGGGCGTGGAATCGACCGGACCCAAGTCGGCGCGGTTCGTCGGCCAATGCCTCGAATTGATCGACACCTCGCGGTCAGACACGATGGCGTGCCCTGGTCACGCTTTCGTGCAGTCGGCGGCCTACGACGGCAAGCCCGGATTGAAGATCAATTTCTGGACCGCCGCTTTTCTTCGCAAGGGCAATATTCCCGAGTATCAATGGCAATATCGGAAGTGACGGGCGAAAGAGCGGAGCAATAATTTCCGGCAACAAAATCAGGGGCCGCTTGGGCCAGATCCGATGTGATAGCAGCCCGTCCGCTATCAGCCAATAACCGAGCTGTCGCGGTTCGGATGCCGCGCGGAGGTTTCAAATCCCGCCTGATGGGCCATGATCGGGGCAGGCCCACCGATAACCTTCATTTGTCGCGACCGGTATTTTCCGGAGCGCGTCGTTCCGTGGTGAATCCGTGCATGCCGAACCACCACTGTAATGCGATTATCGCGCCCTTGGCGGGTTGAAGGAACCCGATCATCAAAACGAGCATGGCGGTCACGATTATCGCGGCCAATGCGATGAGCGACAGCTTCGTGTCCTGAACGAGTGCAATGATGATCGGCGCCATAATATGCCCCGTCAGGAGGATCGCGATATAAGCCGGGAAATCGTCGGCTTGCTGATGCGTCCAGTCTTGCGCGCACGTGGAGCAAATAAGGACGGGTTTGAGAAAGCGATGAAATAGCTTCGCTTCGTTGCAGCGGGGACAGCGACCGCGCGCGCCGCGGAGCATCGCTTTCCAGGCCGAGGCAGGAAGCTCCGCGCTTTCCGTCTTAGGATTCCCGTGATTGGCGGAGATCGGTAATTTTCGGGCGTTGTCCGCACGATAAGAGCGATCCAGAGGCGTTTGCATGAAATCGGGCATCAGCCGCCTCCTGCGCGAAGGTGGGAGCAGCGAGCGGCTCCCGCCAAAGCAAGCATATTCGATATAATGGCGAGCATGATGTATATATACAGCATCGATCCATAATGTTAAGATTGATAAATGATGTATGAAACATCATAGGAGTCGATATGATCACATCGCAGCAGATGCGCGCGGCGCGCGCGCTCCTCGGGATCGACCAGCGCGAGCTTGCCGAACTCGCGGGTCTCTCGCTTCCGACGATCCAGCGCATGGAGGCGTCGAACGGCCAGGTCCGCGGTGTCGTCGATACGCTGGTGAAGGTGATTACGGCGCTGGAAAGCGCCGGCATCGAACTGGTCGGCGAATATTCATCGAGTGTCGGATCCGGGCGCGGCGTGCGGCTTCGCGAGCCCGCCGACGCCGATCCCAAGGCGCCCGGCCGCGCGCTTCTGTCCGCTAAATTTCCGAGCCGGCCCGCAATCCGGTGAAGTCCGAGGCCTATACGCCGAAGCTCTTCACGGTCTTTCGCGAGGGTTATTCCGTCGCCACATTTCGGGCCGATGCGATCGCGGGCCTGACGGTTGCCATCGTCGCGTTGCCGCTTGCCATGGCACTCGGTATCGCCAGCGGCGCCTCGCCCGACAAGGGGCTGATTACAGCCGTCGTCGCGGGTTTCCTGATCTCGGCGCTCGGCGGATCGCGCGTGCAGGTGGGCGGGCCGACCGGCGCCTTCGTCGTCGTGATCTTCAACGTCATCGCGAGCCACGGCTATGACGGCCTGTTGATCGCGACCCTGCTCGCCGGGCTCATCCTCATCGCGGCGGGACTGCTGCGCTTCGGCCAGATGATCAAATATATCCCGCATCCGGTGGTGACCGGCTTCACCGCCGGGATCGCGGTCATCATCGCCTCGAGTCAGGTCAAGGATTTCTTCGGCCTCGCCATCGACAAGGTGCCCGCCGATTTCCTCCCCAAGTGGCAGGCTTATCTGGGGGCGCTGTCCAGCGCGAACTGGGCCGCAATCGGCGTCGGGGGCGGCGCGCTGGCGATCATCATCGCGTTTCGCAAATTCGCGCCGCGCCTGCCGGGCTTCCTGATCGCGGTGGTGGTAAGCTCACTCGCGGTGGCACTTTTGAACCTGCCGGTCGACACGATCGGATCGCGCTTTCCCGACATTCCGGCGGGCCTTCCGTTGCCCTCGTTTCCCGACATCTCGCTCGTCAAGATCAATGCCGTCCTGCCGTCGGCCTTCACGATCGCCTTTCTCGCCGGGATCGAGGCGCTGCTGTCCGCAGTCGTCGCCGACGGCATGGCCGGTACGCGGCATCGTTCGAACCAGGAACTGGTCGGGCAGGGCGTCGCCAACCTCGGTTCGGCGCTGTTCGGCGGCCTCCCGGCCACCGGAGCGATTGCGCGCACCGCGACCAATATCCGGTCGGGTGCGAAGACGCCCGTCGCGGGCATGATGCACGCGGCCTTTCTGCTCGTCTTCATCCTCTTCGGCACGGACCTGATGGCCTATGTGCCGATGGCGGCGCTCGCCGCGATCCTGTTCATGGTCGCCTGGGGCATGAGCGAGTATCAGCGTTTCCTCGCGCTGCTGCGGATGCCGAACAGCGACCGGGCGGTGCTGCTCATCACCTTCGGATTGACGGTCCTCGTCGATCTGACGGTGGCGATCGCGGTCGGGGTGACGCTCGCGTCGCTGCTTTTCATGGCGCGTATGGCCGAAGCGGTCGAGGTCGATCGAAGCGGGCGGCGCGACGCCGAACTCGATGCCGAAGATCTCGACCAGCGCGATGACCTGCCGCCGGGCGTCGAGGTGTTCCGGATCGCCGGTCCCTTCTTTTTCGGTGTCGCGGGTGAGCTGCTCGACACGCTGCGCCGCGTCGGGCAGTCGCCGCGCGTCATCATCTTGCGGATGCGGCTCGTACCGCTCCTCGATGCGAGCGGCGCGCAGGCACTTGAGGAATTTGTCGAACAGGCCCGGCTCGCGGGCGCGCGGGTGATCGTCTCGGGGGTGCAGCCCCAGCCGCGGGCGATGCTCGGGCGGATCGGCCTTGGCGAAGCGGCGGGCCGCATCGCCTATGCGGCCGATTATGCGGGCGCGCAGGCGCTCGCGATCGATCTCGCGGGTGCGAAATGACAGCGGCCCCTGTGAGCGGCAGGCCATTCGCACGCGCCGTTTCTCGATCGGCCGGCGGCCGGGAAACCCAATTCTGACCAAGTCTGGAGAATGAAATGAGTGACAGTGACGACTATGTCTATGACGAGGAAAGCGGCGAGTGGATGCCGGCGTCGGAGCTTGCGGAACGCAAGGCCGCAGCCTCGCAGGTCGAGGTTCGCGACGCGGTCGGGAACCTGCTCGAGGATGGCGACAGCGTCGCACTGATCAAGGATCTCGAGGTCAAGGGCACCGGCAAGACGCTGAAGGTGGGGACGGTCATCAAGTCGATCCGCCTGACGGGCGATCCGCAGGAGATCGATTGCCGTCACGAGAGCATCAGGGGGCTCGTCTTGCGCGCCGAGTTCGTGCGCAAGCGCTAGGTTTTCCGCTTGCGAAGCCTTGTCGTGGCGGCAGCGGCGCGTGGCTCGTCGCCGGGCCGATCGGTGGAGCCGCAAAGTTCCGCCGGCCTGCCGGGGCCGGATCGACCGGGCCTCGCGATGACGTTCCACCACAATACCGAGAAACGGAACTTGCGACATGATTTCCCAGAATCTCAAACCGACCGCACGGAACAGCCGCTTCTATCTGGCTCGCATGCAGGCGTGTCAGACGGAAGCGAACGAGGCGTCGCTTCCGAATGTACGGGACCGGGCCCTTCGTGCGGCCGTTGCATGGCGCGAGATGTATCAGAAGGCACTGCAGTTCGAGCAGCGGCAAAGCCAATGATCCCGGCCGCGGTGATCATGACCCCGACGGGGTTTGTCTGGCGTTCGGAGGCGACCGGCAGCCTGGCCTTCGGGCAATCGACACATCCTTGCGGGAAGTGCGCATGACGATATTCCTGATCATTCTCGTCTCCGTCTTGCTTCTCGCCCTGTTTATCGGCGTCACCATTGCGGGCGGACGATCGCATGATCGGCAGAACGAGCGCCGCGACCATGACAGATAGGTCCGCGGAAGATTTCGAGGTCGAGATCGCTTGCGAACTCGAAACAGGGGCAGATTGCCGGAGCATCGATCAAGCGGAAACCGAACTCGATCGCTTTCTCGATCATCTCGACGATATCGACCGCGAACAGCGCTATTTTGAACGATATGGGACCGAACATCATCGCGCGTCTCCGATGGAGCCGGGCGAACTGGCCGCCCCGCTCGTCTTCGAGCTGGGCAATATACGGAGTCTCCTCGCAAACTGGGCTTTCGTGCAAAGCGCGATGAGTATCGAGGATCCGGACATGTTGATCCTCGACTATACGCGCCGGATGATGGGGTTCCTCCTGTTCCATCCCTCTCCGGGGACCATCGAGATCATCGGGCTCGGCGGCGGATCGCTGGCAAAATACTGCCACCGATATCTTCCGGAGGCGTCGATCGTCGCGGTCGAGATCGACCCCGACGTCATCGCGGTCCGGGAGCAATTCTTCATGCCGCCCGAGAGCGAGCGCTTCGAGATCGTCTGCGATGATGGCGCGGAATTCGTGAGGCGGGATACACGAAGCTGCGATGTCTTGCTTGTCGATGGCTTCGACAAGGACGGACAGCCTGCGCAGCTCTGTTCTTCAAGTTTCTATCGTGATTGCCATTCGCGGTTGAAGCCTGGCGGCATTCTCGTCGTTAACCTGTGCGATGATTACTGGAAGCACGGCTCTATCCTGGCTCGCATAAGAGAGCATTTCGAATGTACGATCGATCTTCCCATGAAGATAGGGATGAACCGGATCATCTTCGCATTCAGGGATGGGCGGCTCCCTTCGGATCCTGCCGCGCTATTGCAGACCGCCGGCGATCTCGATCGCATCCATCCGATATCCTTTTTGCTTTTGGCGAACGAAATATCGGACGGCATCAAATCGCGCGATGAAAGGCTTGGCGACAGTTTCGATAGCGACTTTCAGGAAGCGCAGTCGCTGTCCATCGCCTCGCTTTGGCTCGCGACTGAAATTGAGCATCTGCCGACAATCGACCCCTATATTCTGATCTGAATGGCCGTCTTGAGCACGCCGCATTGCCCGCATAAGGTCTTGGCGCGGTTATATTCCTCGCGCTGGCCGAGTTCGCGGGTTACGACATTGGCCTGGCTTCGAACCGACAGGTTCAGCCGATCGGTGACGCAGTCGTCGCAGATGGGCGAGCCACCGAGGTTCCCTATCAATTGTTCGATCTGTCCGGCTATCGTCATTCGGCGTGGCATGGGTCCGTCATAGTCGCGGAGACAGCACGAAGAAAGTGGCAGCCTATGGACGGCGGTGGTCGTTGCGTGGACCCACAGAAGTTGGCCAGCGGTTCCTCACGGGGTGGCGGAGAAACCTTGATCGGGCCGTCAGGGCTGCTTCTGTGCACTGTGTTCCAAAAGCCGCCTGGCCGCAAAGCGGTTCAAGAGCGGACGGTCCCTTTGCGGCCAGGTCATTTTGTAGCGGGGCCTTGACCGGTGTCAGGTCAGGGGTTGGCCCAAACGGGGTAAAAAGCTTACCGCATAGCGATCCGCGCGGATTGATGCAGATCAATGTAGCGAGAATTCATACAGGGCAATGTGATCGCAGGAGCGCCGCCATGACGATTGAGAAAAAATCCGATTCTTACAGTCGGCCATCGATAATCCTCCACTGGCTTACGGTGCTGGTCATCGCTGCGGTCTACGCCGCTATCGAGCTACGGGAATTCTGGCCAAAAGGCAGTGTGTCCCGTGAAGCGCTCAAGAATTGGCACTTCATGCTTGGACTATCCGTCTTCGGACTCGTCTGGCTCAGGATCATGGCGCGGCTCATATGGCCGGCACCAGCGCCTTTGGAAGGGCCGGGCTGGCGGAAACTGATCGCAAACGCCACTCACTTTGCTCTATATCTTCTGATGATCGGAATGCCGATCGCCGGCTGGCTCATCCTCAGCGCTGAGGGCAAACCCATTCCCTTCTTCGGTTTGGAGCTGCCGCCCTTGGCGGCCCCAAACCATGCACTGGCGGAAGAGGTCGAAGACCTCCACGGCCTAGGCGGCACAATCGGATATTGGCTAATCGGTTTCCACGCAGCAGCAGCATTGTTTCGCCACTATGTTCTAAAAGACAGTCTTCTCTTTCGGATGCGCTATGCTCGGATTTGAATGTCCGCGACCCGGTCGTTTCCTGCCATCCCATCTGGGTCAGCGGCGTACGTCCGCTTTTTGCGATCCGTGCCAAAAAGCGGACTGACCGCAGCCGGTCAGCTCAGGGCGACAAGGTGGCGGTCAATCCTTGCCTTACGGGAACGAGGGCGAGAGCGAAGGCGGCGGCGAACCCGATCTTGCGTCGGGAGACCAAGCATGGCTGGCCGAGCCGAAAATGCCTCCGCCGACGAGGGCTAGCCAAAGCAGCAGGTATGGATTCCAGGCAGTCGGGCTACCGCCCAATGCCGCACCGCAAACCTATGGCCGAGTTTGGCCAAGGTGCCGGTCATGAAGGTGACGCTGATACGGACCTCTCCGTCGCGGTGGAAGATCGTGATCGAGGCGCCCGCCCGACCCGAGAAACCCGATGGCATCGACAAATCCCGCCGGCCCGGCGAGGCAGAATGCCACTCTTCGAAAGCTTCTATCGTACCGGATCATGGAGTCTTCGATAGCATCGCCGTGCCGGCGATGTCTCTACGCCATTGTTCGGCGCGAGCGGCCATCACGCTTTCGGTCAGGGGCTGAGATCGAAAGCGGGAGCAAGAGTCCGCTTCTCTGACCGGAGCCTATAGGCCGACCCACATTTAGCCGACGTCCGTCGCCATCGGGCAGGCGTTACCCTTACGGATGTTTCCGAATTGGGGCGGTGCGCGAGGTAGGCGAAGATTTCCGAACCGAACCATCGGGTCCTGCCGGCCTTTGGCGGGTTGCGACCTTCGGACGAAGAGGAGACAGATGATGTTGAAGAAGACAGACGGGCAGTTGCAGCGCGACGTGATGGACGAGCTCGAATGGGAGCCCAGCATCGATCATGCCGACATCGGCGTCGCCGTAACCGATGGCGTCGTCACTCTCTCGGGCTATGTGAAAACCTATCCCGAGAAGATTGCCGCCGAGAAGGCGACGCGGCGCGTTGCCGGCGTCCGGGCGATCGCCGAAGAGATCAAGGTTCATTTCGCATCCGAGCCCAAGATGGCCGATCATGAAATCGCCAGGCGCCTGCTTGATATGATGGCCTGGACGGTGTCGATCCCGACCGACAGGGTTCAGGTCAAGGTCGAGCGGGGCTGGGTGACGCTCGGCGGCATGGTCGACTGGGACTATCAACGCAAGGAAGCCTTCCGGGCCGCCAGCCGCGTTACCGGCGTCGCGGGCGTGAGCAACCTGATCGAGGTCAAGCAGCACCCGGCGCCCGCCGACGTGAAGGAGCGGATCGTTTCGGCCTTCAAACGTCAGGCCGATCTCGACGCCGCCGCGGTGACCGTGACCACCGAAGGGGGAATTGTGAAGCTCGGCGGCAAGGTCAGGGCATGGGCCGAGCGCGGGGTCGCCGAGAGGGCCGCATGGTCGGCGCCGGGGGTCACCCGGGTCGAGGATAATATCACGATCGTCCTTTGAGCGGAGCGATCCCGAAAATACGCTTTGCGGCCGCCCTCGAAGCCGGGCGGCCGCTTTTGCGTCAGTGTCGAAGGGCCAGATAATCGGCGAGCCGGTCAAGGAACGGCTGCTGGCTTGGAAGCATCATGGCTTCTGCCTCCGCAACCGAGAACCATCGTGCCGCGTCGATTTCGGGAAACGATTGGTACAGGCCGCTGCGCGGTGGCCACTCGATCTCGAAGCGATTGCTCACGACCGCGGTAGCATCGAGATCCTGCTCGAGTGCGAAGCCTTCGACGATCTTTCCGCCAGCCTGCCGGAGCTGGCCCAGCGGAACAAGCGTAGCTTGCAGCGGTATGCCAAGCTCTTCCTGAGCTTCGCGCAAGGCGGCAGCCTCTGCGTTTTCACCCGCCGCAATTTCTCCCTTCGGTATCTGCCAGGCGGCGCGGTCGCGCCCACGCCAATAGGGTCCGCCGGGATGGACGAGCAAGACTTCCGCGCTCCCGCCCTTCAGACGATAAAGCAGTATCCCGGCGCTTCGCGCCATCATTGGCAGCCGCAGCTGTTCGTCGGCATCGGTCGTGTCTCCCGATCATCGCAGCGAGCGGTTCGGCCCGCGAGGCTTCTGATTCCGCCGCGATGGTGCGGCTGAAATGTAACGCGCCTTCGCGGCCGGGCCACGTGCGGAATCTACGTATTTCGCGGTCTCACGCTTTCGCTCAATCTCTGACCACGCTTAAGGTGAAGGAGGCCAATATGGATATGCCCGATGTCGACAAGTCGCTTGCGAAACTCGGCGTGCCGCGCCGGATGCGCAAGAAGATCGGCCGCGTTTCGCGATCGCCCACGCTTCGCGCGGCGGCGGCGCTGGTCCCCATTCTTACCGCTGGCCTCCTCGCGGCGCGCAGATTTGCACGCAAGGGGTCCTGAAAGTGGCGCCATCGAACCCCGAGGATCCGATTGAGCGTGACCGCGAGCACGCGGCTTCGCTCGGACTGTGGCTCGTCTATTTCGCTTTCGTCATTCTGGGTTCGGTCTGGTTCTTTCTCTTCCGGCTCTGACCGGCGCCGCCCACGCGGGTGCGGCAAATCCCAGAGCAGATGAGGCGACGGCCTGGTTGACCAAGGTCAATGACCTTTGCCGATGCGGTGTTCATGCCTTTCCAAAGATAGAAGTGAAGGGAGCTGTCGATGGCGGAAACTAGTCGTCGAGGGGGCGCGAGCCAGCCCCGTCCAGTCCATGTCGACGTGTTGATCGTTGGTGCCGGCATCTCGGGCATCGGCTCGGCCTATCATCTCCAGCAGGGGTGCCCGGGGAAGAGTTACGCGATCCTCGAGGCGAAACCGACGTTCGGCGGGACATGGGACACGCACAGATATCCCGGCGTGCGATCGGACTCGGACCTCTACACCTTCGGCTATCGCTTCAAGCCCTGGGTCGGCGCGCCGATCGCCAGCGGCGCCGAAATCCTCAAATATATGGGCGAGGTGATCGAGGAGAACGAGATCGGGGTCCATATCCACTATGGTCATCGCATTACCGCCTGCCACTGGTCGAGCGCCGCCAATCACTGGACGATAGAGGCGGTGCGCGCGTCGGATGGCGCGCCGGTTACCTTCACGGCCGGCTTCCTGTGGATGTGCCAGGGCTATTATGATCATGAGAAGCCCTATATCCCCGATTGGCCGGGACTTTCGGATTATGAGGGGCAGTTCATCCATGCCCAGCTCTGGGATTCGGCGATCGATTATGCGGGCAAGCGCATACTCGTCATCGGGTCGGGTGCGACGGCTGCGACCATCGTGCCGGCCTTCGCCGAAAAGGCGGCGCATGTGACGATGCTCCAGCGTTCGCCGACCTATTTCTACTGCAGCGAGAACAGGAACGAACTTGCCGATCGGCTTCGCGAGGTCGGAATCGACGAGCCCACGGTCCACCGCGTCGTGCGGGCACAGATCATGCACGACCAGGATCTGATGACACGGCGGTGCCAATCCGAGCCCGACGCGGTGTTCGAGGATCTGAAAGCGCTGATCCGGGGTTATTCGGGCGATCCCGACTTCAAATTCGAGCCGCATTTCAGGCCGAAATACCGCCCGTGGCAGCAGCGGCTCGCCTTCTGTCCCGAAGGCGACATCTTCAAGGCGGCGACCCAGGGAAAGCTGACGGTCGTCACCGATACGATCGACCATTTTACTGCGACGGGTGTCCACACGGTCGGCGGCGAGGAGATCGAGGCCGACATCATCGTGGCCGCGACCGGATTCAATCTGTCGGTGATGGGCGGGATCCCGTTCGATATCGACGGCGCACCCGTCGATTGGGCGAAGACGATCACCTATCGCGGGATGATGATGACCGGCGTGCCCAACCTCGCCTGGGTCATGGGCTATTTTCGCGCCAGCTGGACCCTCAGGGTCGACATGATGGGAGACTTTGTCTGCAACCTCCTCAACCATATGGACGACATCGGTGCGAGGAGGGTCGAGGTCGCGCTCAGGCCCGAGGATGAGGGCATGCAGATTCTGCCGTGGATCGAGGAGGATAATTTCAATCCGGGCTATCTGATGCGCGGGCTGGGCGCGATGCCGCGCCGCGGTGACAAACCCGAATGGCGCCACAATCAGGATTATTGGGCGGAGAAGGACGCCTTCCCGCGCATCGACCTGCGCGGAGCGGAGTTCGTCTATGACGGTGAGCGACCGGGGGTGTCCAAGCGGGCCACTACGGACGTTGCGGCCTGATGGCGTGGCCCCGCCGCAACATCGGCGAGGGGCATAGGCCTCCCATGATAGAGGCGGCCGCCCCGCGCAGTCCGTGACGCTCGCCCATCAGCTGGCTCTCGCCACGCTCGTCGTCGGCGTCACGGTCGTCGTGCATCTCGCCGGCCTGGCACTGTTGCTCGCCATTCTGCGCCGCTATCGGCGTGCTTCGCGGCGTTATCTCGTCATTCTTCTCAACGGCGGCGCGATCCTCGTCGCCGCCTTCGGGCTATTCGCGCTGCACTCGGCCGAAATCTGGATCTGGGCGGGAATCTACCAGCTCTTGGGCGCCTTCACAGACTTCGAGCATGCCCTCTATTTCTCGACCTCGACCTATGTCACCATAGGCTATGGCGATGTCGTCCTGCCCCCGGGGCTCCGCATCCTCGGCGCGATCGAGGGCGCGAGCGGTATCATCCTGATCGGCTGGTCAACGGCCTTCTTTTTCTCGATCGTCGATCGCATGAAACTCCTCGAACGCAGTTTCGATACCGATCATGGTGGCGGGTGATCTAGCGGTGATGCTGACGCGGTGTGACTGCTAGGCATGACCAATCGGTGCGGATGACACCGGATTTTCAGCTATGGCCGCGAGCCAGAGCGCGCCCAGTTCAAGATCGATCCAGTCCGCGGCAAAGGGATCAAGCCCGGAACCCGGATAGAGACAATATTCCCCGAAATAGGGTCGACCCCCGATGTCGTAGAAGTCGATGCGAAGAAAATTCATGTCGCCGGCCAGCGTTTCGGCCGCCTCCAGCATCGCAGGCAGTGACGGCGGCGGGGGCGGTTCGTCCGCGGCCCTGACGAGCTGTCGCCAGCTACGGTCGTGAAGGATCCATCGATGCCGGCGGCCCCGCCCGAGATGGACCTGGACATGCGTTGCGGTGCCGCCGAACACATAGATCTTATAGTCGATCGGGAGTGGGAGCGCGCCGCCAAGAAGCGGCTCGGTGAGGATGCCGCGCGGAACGTCGCGATAGGCCCATTCGTCGAGCCAGCGCCCGTAGGGTCTGCGCTGCCAGCGGCGGGCTGTTCTGCGCAGTTGCTGCCATCGCGCGCAGTCGGGCACGGCCGTGATGACCCTATATTGATTGCAGCCGTGGCGCGACTTGATGATCGCGGGGGCCGGGAACGGGATCAGCCAGGGCAGGTCCGTGCCTTGCCAGAGCGTCGGCACGATCCACTCCTCGCCCAGCCGCGTCCCCGCCAAGCGCTTCGCCGCGATCTTGTCCATCATCTGGGTCTGGAGCGGCGACCGATCGGTCAACTTTCTAAGCTGCACAAGTTCGGTGAAGCGGGTGGGATGGTTCCAGTCGATGCGGCGGCCATGGCGCCAGCCATAGAGAAGACCGACGCGCTGCGCGGCGGGCAGAAGCCTCCGATCGACACCGGGTTGGGTCGGCGCGGTAGCGACTGCCGCGGTCATGGCGCTCCCGTTCCACAACGACCGGCGCCCGGATTTTCATTTGCCTGCAGAGCCGCCCAAGCGGCCCGGAGCCGCAAATGCTTCGATGGTTTGTCCGCGGCCGTCATGAAACAGGTAACCGTGCAGGTGCGAAAAGGCTGCCTATCCCAATCATTCCTTCGAGGATCGGGGCGGGGTCCGCCCATGTCCGTCAGACAGCCGTGCCCACCAGCCGGCCGATTCCGGCCGTGATGGCCATCGCAAGCGCCCCCCAGAATATGACGCGTGCAACCGGGCGGGCGGGCGCGGCGCCACCTGCAAATGCGCCGAGCCATCCCAGCGCGGCGAGGAACAGCAGCGACCCGATGGCTTCGAGTGCAACGATCCCTGTCGTCGGCGTCAGCGCGGCGACGAGGAGCGGCAGCGACGCGCCGGCGGTAAAGGTGGCGGCAGACGCCAGCGCCGCGGTGACCGGGCGCGCGGCCGTCATGTCGGTGATATGGAGTTCGTCGCGTGCATGCGTCGTGAGCGCGTCGAACGCGGTCATCTGGTTGACCACGATGCGCGCGGTTTCCGGATCGAGGCCGCGTCGTTCATAAATGCCGGCCAGCTCGTCGCGTTCGGCCGCGGGGGCGCTCGCCAGCTCTCGCTTTTCGCGGGCAAGGTCCGCCCGTTCGGTATCGGCCTGCGAACTGACCGACACATATTCGCCGGCCGCCATCGACATGGCGCCGGCAACGAGGCCGGCAACCCCCGAAACCAGGATCGATTGACGGGTGGCGCCCGACGCCGCGACGCCAATAATGAGACTTGCGGTGGAGACGATCCCGTCGTTGGCGCCGAGCACGGCTGCCCGCAGCCACCCCGTCCGCGATACGAGATGGGCTTCGCGGTGATCGCCGCGTGCGGACGGCCAGGGACCGGGCAGAAGGTTGCCAGTCATCCGTCGTGCCCTTCGACCCACATCAGCGCGGCGCCGCGATCCTCGGGCTTGAACACCCTATAGCTGATATGCGGCAGAAGGGCGCTTTCGATCCGCGTGAGGGCCCGGATCCATAACTGGTCGGCGACCACCGCGACGCGTCCGAACCGGTCGAGCTTTGCGAAAAGCGGCGCGGCGCGTGCGATATGCGCGGCCAGCCCGCTGATCTCGATACCGTCGATCGACCGCGTCTCGGCATAGACATGCACCGTCTCATTCGCCGCCATCGCGGCGTCGAGCCGGTCCATGATTGCGGCCAGATCCTCTCCCGTGATGTTGCCCTCGATACGGACGGCGAGCACGTCGTCGTTCGTTTTGATCATCTCGAACATGCCGGGGCCTTTCCGGTGACGCTCGCCAGCATCGCCGCGACGGCGAGCAGGTCGAGCGCGAGACTTTGCGCCGCAGGGACGATCGAGGCGAACGGCCAGGCGAATCCGATAGCGAGCGAGACCATCATGCTGACTGTGCCCGAGAGATAGAGCCAGCCGCGGCCCGCATGGCCCCGCACGAGGGCAAGCGTCAGCCGCGCCGCCGCTCCAGCGGCGAGAATACCCGCCATCGCCATGGCGGTATGATAACCGCCGAGTAGCGGATCGACGAACAGAATGATCGCCTGAACAAGACAGGCGAGCGCGCTTGCCTGCCAGAGCCGCCGGTCCAGCCGGTCATTGCAGGTCGCTGCCATGCGGCCTTGGACGAGCGCGGCGAACAGCATCGCGGCGACCAGCATGTAGATGGCTGCGATCGTCTCGAGGAAGGTGCGCGAGAGGACGAACAGGATGAGGAGGCACACGGCCACCCCGATCTCGAGCACCGAGATTTCCTTCCAGAGGCCGCTCTGCACGGGTCGGCCGGGCGCATCGGTCGCAATCATTATCGTCTCCTTTGCGGAAATTGCGTCGGGAGCAGACATAACGCCGTGCCGGAAGCGCCGCATTGCGGGATTCTACGGACTCGCCCGTTCCTCCGCTTCCGGTCGCGGTGACGCGGCGCGGGTCCCTTTGGCAATATCGTCGCGGTCGGCGGCCAGCAGTTCGCGGAACGCGGCGAGGCGGGTCCGATACCCCTCGGCGTCGCCAAATTCGAGAAATTCATAATAGCGCTGATGCGGGTCGCTGATCTTCAGCGCATGCTTGATCGGGCACCAATATTGCTCGGTCCGGCTCCCGATCTCGCGGGCGTAGGCAATGACGCCATTGGCGTAGGCGCAATAGGCGCAGTTCAGCGCTTCGACCCAGTCGAGATAGGCAAGGCGCCCCCGGTCGAACGCGATATAGTCGCGCCGCTCGACGCGGACGATCCCATAGGCGCGAAAGCATACGGCCTGGTAGAAGCTGATCCAGATATCGAGGAGGAGCAGCGGAAGGATCATCGAGTAGATGAAGGGCGCGGTGATCACTGCACCGAAGGAGGAGCGGGCGAGAAACGCCCGCACGCTCGTCTTGAGTTTCCTCTGTTCGATCACGATGCCGCGTTCGAACTCCACAAGCCGGTCATGAACCCGCACGCCCAGCGTCCTTCGCCTAAATTCGATCTCGCGATCGAGTTCGACCTGCAGTTCGACGATGGTCCGCGCGATCTCCTGCATGCGCTGCGTCACGCTGCGGGCCTCGCCGTGCGCGGATCGTCGGCTTCGATGATGACCTTCAGTGCCTTGGTCTCGGCCGCCCGCGAGAAGACGTCATATGCGTCCATCATGTCGGCCATCGCAAAATGATGGGTGACAAGCTCTCCGGGATCCAATTGTTTCGCCTCGACCATCCGCAAGAGCTGCGGCGTCGAGACGGTATCGACCAATCGCGTCGTGATCGTGATATTGCGGGACCAGAGGTGTTCGAGGTGCAGGTCGGCCTTGGCGCCATGCACGCCGACATTCGCAATCGTTCCCCCGGCTGCGACGAGCAGCTGACAGAGTTCGAAGGTGGCGGCAACGCCGACCGCCTCGATCACCGTGTCGGCGCCGCGCGCATCCGTCATCTCCATCAGCACCGCAGCGGCGTCGCGCGTGCCGCTGTTGATCGTGTCGGTGGCGCCGAACCGGCGCGCGATGGCGAGGCGCGCCTCGTCCAGATCGATCATGATGATCCGGGCGGGCGAGAAGAGCTTCGCCGTGAGCAGCGCGGCAAGGCCGATCGGACCCGCGCCGACGATCGCGACGGTCGATCCCGGCGCGACCTTGCCGTTGAGCACGCCGCATTCGAAGCCCGTCGGCAGGATGTCGCTGAGCATGACCAGCGCATCCTCGCCGGCCTCCTCGGGGATGGCATGGAGGCTCGTGTCGGCATGCGGGATACGAACATATTCTGCCTGCGTGCCGTCGATGATGTTGCCGAGGATCCAGCCGCCCGTCGTGCAATGCGATGGCATGCCCCGGCGGCAATAGTCGCAGCGGCCGCACGCGGTTATGCAGCTGATCAGAACATGGTCGCCGGGCGCGAAAACGGTCACGCCCGTCCCGATGCTGTCGACGATACCGACGCCCTCGTGCCCGAGGATGCGCCCCGGTTCGCAGCTCGGGACATCGCCTTTCAATATGTGCAGGTCGGTGCCGCAAATGGTCGTCCTGGTGATGCGCACGATCGCGTCGCCCGCGTCCTGCACCTGGGGCACCGGCCGCTCCTCGACGGCTTTCAGGCCGGGGCCGTTATAGACGAGGGCTTTCATGCGATGTCTCCTTTGTATGTGGTGGCGCGTCCGGATCTTTGCCTTGCCGGTCTCGATCGCGTGCCTATGCCGCGCGGCGGCGCCGCTTCTGCTGGGAGCGCGCCGCCTCATAGCCGGCGAGCACCCGCCGCATCTCGTCGAGCGCCTTGCGCCGCCCTTCCTCGCTGCGGATGTGCGCGAGGTTGTGCTTCAGATTGGCAGCGAAATCGGCATAGTCATTCTGCCAGTCTTCACCCGCGAGCCGGGCGATATCGACGCGTCCGGTCCGGATTCGCCTGGGCGGTGCGCCGGGGGCGAGCGCGAAACTCTCCCCGATCGCCGGAGCGACGACGGCGAGGCGGGGCGTTTCGGATTGGACGAGCGTGCGCAGTGCTTCGATCGATTCGCTCTCGCCATGACCCAGAAAAAGTCCGCCACGGATCGGGTGACGTTCGCGTATCCATGCCGCGAGCTCGTCGCGATCGGCATGTGCCGAATAGCTGTCGATGCGCCGGACGGCGGCGCGAACATTGATGTCCTTGCCAGAAATCCGCACGCGCTCGGCTCCGTCGAGGATGACCCGCCCGAGCGATCCGCGCGCCTGGAACCCGACGAACAGGATCGTCGACTGGCGCCGATGAAGATTATGCTCGAGATGGTGGCGGATGCGCCCGCCCTCGCACATGCCCGAGGCAGCGAGAATGATGGCGCCCGACACGCTGTTGAGGCGGATCGATTCGGCGACATCCTCGACATAGCGGATCGAGGGGTGGCGGAAGATGTCGGCGCCTTCGACATCTTCGAGCTCGGAAGCATGGGCCGCGAACACCTTCGTCGCCTGGCTCGCGAGTGGCGAGTCCACGAAGATAGGCACATTGGGGATGCGGTTCGCGTCGGCAAGGCGCGCGAGATCGAGCAGCAGTTCCTGCGTGCGTTCGAGCGCAAAGCTCGGGATCACGAGATTCCCGCCCCTCGCGAGAGCCGCTTTGACTTCGGTTTCGAGTAGCGCGCGGCGTTGCTCGATCGAGAGTTTGGGCCGCGTGCGGTCGCCATAGGTCGCTTCGCATATGAGGAAATCGATGCCCTCCGGCGCTGCCGGATCGTCGTGAAACGCCTTGTTGTCGGGGCCGATGTCGCCGGAAAAGAGCAGATGCACCCCGCCGGCTTCCAGTTCGACCGAGGCCGAACCCAGGATGTGGCCGGCGTTCCACAGCCGCGCCCGGAAACCCGGCGCGGGTTCGAACCATGTCCCAAGTCCGACCGGCTCGGCAAGCCGCCAGGCGCGAAGGCCATCGGCCTCGGTATAGAGCGGCTCGAACATCGCTTCGCCGGCGCGGTCATAGCGGCGGTTCCGGCGCGCGGTGTCGCTTTCCTGAATCCGCCCGGCGTCGGCGAGCATATATTCGAGGAGGTCGGCGGTCGGCGCGGTGCACCAGACAGGGCCGCGATATCCCTCTTTCACGAGCTTGGGCAACAGTCCGCAATGATCGATATGGGCATGGGTCAGGACGACCGCGTCGATCTTGCCGACATCGAACCCGAACGCGCCATGGTTAAGCGTTTCGAGGCTTCGCGATCCCTGGAATAATCCGCAATCGATCAGGATTCTGTGCTGCCCGAGCGTGAGTTCCATGCACGAGCCGGTGACGGTTCCGGCGGCACCATGGAATTGGATCGTCAGCGGCGCTTCGGTATTGGCCATGACTAGCTGCCCTTCGTTCGCGGATGGGATCGATGACCGTGCATCGGCTCAGCGGCCCGCCGCGCCATGTTCGGTCATTGTCTCGAGCCACATGGTGCGGTGCTTGGGATCGCCCTCGACATTGCCGACGATGCTGCGTTCGGTCGGCGCAATGCCGACAAAGCCCAAAATATTGCGCTCGAGGCTGCGCAGGCTGTGCGCGCGAAAATAGAAACGGTAGAACAAAGCTGGCATCCCCATCGTTACGACGACATGAGCCGTCCGGCCTTTGAGGCGTTTTTCGGGCAAACCTCTCGCCTTGGGTTCAAAAGCGAAGCCGGGGCGCATCACCTGTTCGAAGAAGCCCTTGAGGCGGGCGGGCAGGTCGCCGAGCCAGAGCGGATAGAAGATCAGCAGATGCTCGGCCCAGGCGATATCGTCCTGCGCTTCGGCGATGGCACGCGGAAGCGGCCCCTCTTCCCATTCGGCGCGACTTTCGAGCAGATCGAAAGCGAGCCCCGCAACGGCGATGCGACGGACCTCATGACCCGCCGCCAGCGCCGCCGCCGCATAGGTATCGGCCAGCGCGTGAACGAAGCGCCCAGGATCCGGGTCGGGATGTCCGTCGATGAGCGTGATCCGTCTGGTTTGCATGTGACATCCTGAACGAAGGGCCGCTGCCGGATTTTAGCGCGGGAGCAATGGACCGCCGCGCCGCGCCGAGCTGGACGGGACGAGCGAGGCGCGACGATCCGCGTGCCGCTTTTGGTATCGCAGGCGGGTTCCTCCTATCCGTAGATTCCCGCATGGGCGCTCGGCGCACACCGCCTTAGCGAAGCGGGATGCCGCTTAAGGAACAATACGGACCGCGAACGCGCCGGGCGTTTCGCGCGTCGCCAAAAGCCGCTATGGACGGTGATCGGGGGAAGGCGCACCGAGAGGGCGGCGGCGCCTTTGCAGCGCGGGCGGAGGCCGCGCGGTCGATGTCGATGATGCAACGTCCTTTTGCGATACGCCTGGCGCTGGCGCTGCTGTTTGTCGCTGCTGCGGCGCTGCTGCGCTATGCGCTCACTCCCTGGCTCGGGGGCGATGCATCCTTCCTGCTTTTCGCACCCGCCATCCTTGCAGCCGCTCTCTATGCCGGTCCGATGGCGGCATCGATTGCGACCGCGCCGGCGCTTGCGCTCGGTCTCTATTTCGCCGGCTTCCGGGACGGCGGCAGCTATAATCTCGTCGAGGTCATAGTGTTTCTGGTCACCGCGGCCGGCATCGTCGCGCTCTCGCAAGCCTTCGAGCGGTTGCGGCGGCGCGTGCATGAAAGCGACCATCGCGCGGCCCGGCGCGATGCCGAGGCGGCGCTGGTCGCCGAGGAACTCAATCTGCTCATCGACGGCGCGCAGGGGCATGCGATCTACCTGCTCGATGCCGAAGGCCGCGTGACGATCTGGAACAAGGGCGCCGAACGCCTCAAGGGCTGGCGCGAGGAAGAGGTCGTCGGCAAGGATGCCGCGATCTTCTATCCGCCCGACGCCGTCGCGGCCGGCAAACCTGAGGGCGACCTTGCCGTTGCGGCGCGAGAGGGACGTCTCGAGATGGAGGACTGGCGCGTCCGCAAGGATGGATCCGAGTTCCTCGCCGATGTCTCGATCACGGCGCTTCGCACCGCGGGCGGCGATCTTCGCGGTTTCGCCAAGGTCGTCTCGGACATCACCGGACGGCGCGCCGCCGAGGAGGCGCTGCGATCGCAGGAAAGCCATCTCCGGTCGATTCTCTCGACGGTGCCCGACGCGATGGTCGTCATCGACGATCAGGGTTCGATCGTGTCCTTCAGCGCGGCCGCCGAGCGACTGTTCGGGTATCAGGAGGCCGAACTGCTCGGGGTCAATGTCAGCCGGCTGATGCCCTCACCCGATCGCGAGCGCCACGATGCCTATATCCGGCGCTTCCTCGAAACGGGGGAAAAGCGCATCATCGGCATCGGACGCGTGGTGTTCGCCGAGCGCAGGGACGGCTCGACCTTTCCGATGGAATTGTCGATCGGCGAGGCGTCGAGCGACAGTCACCCGCTCTTTACCGGCTTCATCCGCGACCTCACCGAACGCCAGCAGACCGAGGCGCGGCTCGAATCGCTCCAGTCTGAGCTGATCCATGTTTCGCGCGTCAGCGCGATGGGGACGATGGCCTCGACGCTCGCGCATGAGCTCAACCAGCCGATTACCGCGGTCACCAATTATGTCGAAGCGGTGCGCGACCTGCTCGCCAATCCCGATCCCGACGATATTCCGATGATCCGCGATGCGCTCGACGATACGGCGAAGGAAGCGTTGCGCGCAGGGCATATCGTTCGCCGCCTGCGCGACTTCGTGGCGCGCGGCGAGGTCGAGAAGACGATCGAGAAACTGCCGGTGCTCATCAACGAGGCGGCGGTGCTCGGACTGATGGGCGCGCGCGAGAAGAGCGTTGAGCCGCGCTTCGACCTCGATCCCTATGCCTCGCCGGTGCTCGTCGACAAGGTCCAGATCCAGCAGGTGCTGATCAACCTCATTCGCAACGCTGTCGAAGCGATGGCCGACAGTCCGGTGCGGCAGCTGACCGTCACGAGCCGTCCCGACCAGCGCGGCTTTGTCCGCGTGATCGTCGCCGATACCGGACCGGGCGTGACGCCGGAGGTCGCCGAGCAGCTCTTTACGGCGTTCGTCAGCACCAAGGCAGAAGGCATGGGACTCGGTCTCTCGATCTGCCGGACGATCGTCGAGGCCAATGGCGGACGTATCTGGATGGAGCCGCGCACCGGCGGCGGGACCGAATTTCACTTCACACTGGTGAGCGCGAAGGCGGAGGAAAATGATGTCGGATAGGAAGCTCGTGCATATCGTCGACGATGAGGAGGCGATCCGGCGGTCGGCGAGTTTCATGCTCAAGACCTCGGGCTATGCGGTCGAGACCTGGGCCAATGGCGCGCTGTTCCTGAAGGAAATCCGGCACGTGCCCGAAGGCTGTGTCCTGCTCGACGTGCGCATGCCCGAAATGGACGGGCTCGAGGTCCAGCAGGCGATGCTAGAGCGCGGCGTCACCATGCCGGTGATTGTCCTTACCGGGCACGCTGACGTCTCGATTGCGGTCCGGGCGATGAAGGCCGGCGCGGTCGATTTCCTCGAAAAGCCGTTCGAGAAGGCGGTGCTCATCGCCTCGATCGAGGCCGCTTTCGCCCGCATGGCGGCGGCCGATGGAGCGGTGGCGCGTGCCGCCGAGGCCGAGGTCGTTCTTGGCATCCTGACCCCGCGCGAGCGCGAGGTTCTCGAAGGGCTCGCGCAGGGACTGCCGAACAAGACCATCGCCTATGACCTCGGCATCTCGCCGCGTACCGTCGAAGTCCACCGCGCGAACCTCATGGCGAAGCTCGATGTCCGCAGCCTGTCCGACGCGCTGCGGCTCGCCTTCGCCGCAGGACTCGGTGCCTGAAATCTGCGGACATTACGTAACGACCGCAGGACGCCCGAGCGCTAGACGACTGTCCATCGGAGGATGGACCGCATGACGACAGCCCGCCGCGAAGACCCACAGGCCGCGATCCGCCGCCCCGCGCCGGACCGCGCTGCGCGGTCGCGGCATTCGCCCCCTCTCATCGAACAGCTCACACATCGCGAGCTCGAAGTCGTGGGCGGGCTCGTGCGCGGTCTCACCAACAAGCAGATCGGGCAGGAGCTCGGCATCAGTCACCGCACCGTCGAAATTCATCGCTCGCGCCTGATGCGCAAGCTCGGCGCCGCGACGCTCGCCGGGCTCCTCGGTATCATCCTGCCCCAGCGCGACCGGATCGACGCACTGATCGCGCGGCACGCCCGCGCCCCGCGCTAGATATCTCCCGTCACGAGGAAGAAGAAAAACAGCAAGGTTGCTGCCGTCATTACCGCGGTTGCCGCCCAGCCCGACCAGCTCTGGCGGCGCGAAATGACGAGACGGCCCATCGCGCGCGGATTGCGGGCGATCAGCATCATCACCAGCATGAGCGGCGCGGCGAGCACGCCATTGACCACCGCTGCCCAGTAGAGCGCGCGTGCCGGGTCGATGCCGATCGCCGAGAGCGAGGCGCCGGCAAGCGTGGTCGCGGCGATCGTTCCGTAGAAGAGACGCGCCGAAAGCGGCTTGGCGTCGAGGCTACCTGCCATTCCCGCCATCTCGGTGACGGCATAGGCGGCCGATCCGGCCAGTACCGGGACGGCGAGAAGGCCGGTGCCGATGATTCCGAGCGCGAACATCGCGAAAGCAAACGGCCCGGCGAGTGGACGCAGCGCTTCGGCGGCCTGCGCCGATGTGGCGATATCGCGTATGCCCTCGGCATGCAGCGTCGCCGCGGTCGCGAAGACGATCGCGAGCGAAATGAGCGTGCTGAACGCCATGCCCGTCAGCGTGTCGACACGAATGCGCCTGAACTCGCCATCGGCTGCCGCGGGCGTCAGGCAGAGCGGCTTGGCATGATGGCGATGCTGTTCCTCGATCTCCTGCCCCGCCTGCCAGAAGAAGAGATAGGGGCTGATCGTCGTGCCGAGGATTGCGACGAACGCCGTGGCATAGGCTGCATTGAGTTCGATGTCGGGAAGCAGCAGCGCCGTGAGGGCCGTGCCCCATGGAACATGCACCACGAACAGCACCGCGACATAGGTAAAGAGGGTGAGCGTCGTCCATTTGAGGATTGCGGCGTAGCGAGAATAGCTAAGGCCGACTTCGAGGACGATGCTGAGGATCCCGAACAACAAGGTATAGAGTCCGGCCTTGCCTCCGGCGAGCAGGGCCAGCGCCGCACCCATCGCGCCGAGATCGGCGCCGAGATTGATGATGTTCGCGACGAGCAGCAGCGACACCATCGACCAGAGCAGGGGACGCGAATAATGCCGGCGGAGGTTGCGCGCGATCCCTGCGCCGGTAACCCGCCCGATCTCGGCGGCGATCTCCTGGATCGCCACCATCAGCGGGAAGCTCAGCACGAAGGTCCAGGAGAGCCGGTAACCGAATGCCGCGCCGATCTGGCTGTGCGTTCCGATTCCGCTCGGATCGTCGTCGGCGGCGCCGGCGATCAGGCCCGGACCGAGCGCACGAAGAAATGTCCGCGGGTTTGACGAAAGGTTCGCCGGCTGGGTCGGCGGTCCTTCATTATGGTCTGTTGCTGCGGTCACCGAAGGCCCCCTTTTGAAACCATTCCACCTCTGGCCACTCCATGCGGCGTCCGATCGGGCTCAGACGAGAAGGGTCGGCAGGACCGCGAGGCTGGCTGCAACGCTCAGCACAAGCGGCAAGGCGAGCTTCCATCCTTTGCGCAGCCCTGCGATCGCCAGAGCGGTGGCCCCTTTGAACAGCGTGTTGGCGAGCACCGGGGCAATGATGACGATCGTCGCGATCTGGCCCTCGAGCAGACCCGGAGGTAGCGATCCCACCGTGATGATCGCCGAGTCGACGTCGGCCAGGCCCGAAAGCGCGATGACCAGCGCGAGGCCGCGTTCGCCCACCATCGCCATCATCCAGCGTGCGGCGACGGTCAGCACCATGACGAGCAGCATGAGGCCGATCGCCGGCGCGAGCCGGAACGGGTTCTTGAGCTCGACGGGACGGTTGGCAGCGCTTTCCTTGCGGCGGCTCCGCAAAGCCCAGAACATCGCGCCGCCGCTCACCAGCGCGGCGGGTGCCGCAAGCCAGCCGAAGGCCGGCATCGCTGCCGGCGCGAGGAACAGGGTCAGGATGATCGCGCGGATCAGCATGACCGCCGACGCCGCGCCGATGCCGGCAATGGCCATCGCCTCGCTTTCCTCGCCATCGCGCACGCGCATCGCGAGCGCTGCGGTCACCGCGGTCGAGGAAACCATCGCGCCGGTCGCGGCCATGACGAGCGTGCCCCGCGAGGCGCCAAAGCGTTTCGCTGCGATATAGCCGAGAAAGGAGAAGCCCGAGACGAACACCACGACCAGCCAGAGCTGGCGGGGATTCCAGGCGTCATAGGGCCCGAAGCGCTGGTCGGGCAGCAGCGGCAATATGGCGAGCGCGATGAGCGCGAACCGGACGATCGCGCCGACCTCGATATCGCTGAGACCGGAAACCCAGCGATGAAGCTCGGTGCGCAGCGCAAGCACCAGCGTCATGGCGACGGCGACCACCGTCGCCATCTCGCTCCGACCGCTGGCCGCGAGATAGCCGCAACCGAGCGTGATGAGGGCCGCGAGGCTCGATGTCCCGCTCAGCTGCTCGGGCGCCCGCGCGGTTTTCGCATAGCCGATGAGGGTGAGGACAGCTGCAGCCCCGGCGACAATCGCCGCGATCGCCGGGCTTTGAGATCCGGTAGCTCCCGCGATGCCGCCTGCAAGGCCGAACAGCGCAAAGGTCCGCACACCCGCGAAGCGGCTGCCCGCGGTCTCGTTGCGCAGGCTCCAGCCGCGCTGGATGCCGACGAGCAGCCCGAGAAGAAGCGCCAGTCCGATGCCGGCGAGCTGCTGCAGGTTGGCGTCGGGAAGGGATTCGATCATGTCGTTCGCCGGACGTATGTTCAGCCGCCGAACTCGCGCTCGCAGTCGATGCAATGCGCGGTGTGCGGAACGGCTTCGAGGCGCGCGGCATCGATCGGGATGCCGCACGCGGTGCAGAGGCCGTAATGGCCGGCATCGAGACGCGCGATCGCGAGCCGGATTGCCTTCATCTGCTCAGTTGCGGCGCTTTGCCGCGCATCGATCGTCTCGTCGTCATCGCGCTCGACAGCCTGCTCGGCGGAATCGTCGTCGAGCGGCACGCGCTGCTCGCTTTCCAGCCGCTCAACCTCCGCTGCGAGCTGGTCGAGGCGCACGACCAGGCCCGCGCGTATTTCGGAAAGACTGTGCATCACGCCTCCTCCTCGATCGCGATGAGCGCGGCAATCTCGTCGAGGGTGAACAGCCGCCGTTTCTTGAGGTCCTCCAGCTGGTCGTCGGCGACCGCCGCAAGACCGGCCTCGACTCGCTGAATCCGGCTCTGAAGGTCATGATGCTCATCGGCGAGCTGGCGAAAATTCGAACTGCCAAGCTTGAGCGCATGGAGCGCCGGTCCGTGGTCCGGAAACAGCGCATGAAGATCGTGGCCGGCTTCGCTCATCCTGGGTCCTTTCGTCGCGGATTTGTCTCGCCGGATTGCGCCGGGACGCGCGCCCTGTCGTTACGCAATAGCCCTTACGCCCCTGGCGGTTCGCGCCGGTCGGGCCTTTCCTCGCACCACATACGTACAGTTGCGTAATCACGGGCGCATGCAGAGCCGCTATTCCCGGCCGCATGAGGGGTCAGCCACATCTTTTCCGCTATCCAGGCCGCGACCGCCAAGCAACGGAGTGGCGTGCGGAGCGCGCGTCGCTTGCGGGCGCACGGCGATGAGCGATTGCGCATCCTGCGCCGTACGCTGCCGCGCCATCTGCGCCAGCCTTGCCGCCGACGAAGCCGCCGAACTCGGCCGCATGGGGCGGCGGCAACGCGTGAAGGCGGGTCACACCCTGCTCTGGGAAGGCGACGAAGCCCCGACGGTCGCAAATGTCCTGTCGGGCGTCCTGAAGCTGGTCGTCGCCACCGCCGATGGCCGCGAGCAGATCGTCGGGCTCGTCTTCCCTTCCGATTTTATCGGCCGCCCGTTCGGCAAGCAAAGCCCCTACCGGGTCACCGCTATGACCGACGCCGAGGTCTGCATCTTCAATCGCCAGCAGTTCGACGATTTCGCGGGTCGCCATCCGCATCTCCAGCAGAAATTGCTCCATCGCACGCTCGACGAGCTCGACCGCGCGCGGCACTGGATGATGCTGCTCGGCCGCAAGTCGGCACCCGAAAAGGTCGCCTCCTTCCTTCTCGACATGGAAGAGCGGCTGCCCGCCGATGCCAGCGAGACCCCGGGCGGGTTCGAGCTCCCCTTCGGCCGCCAGCAGATCGCCGACATATTGGGGCTGACGATCGAAACGACCTGCCGGCAGCTGACGCGCATGCGCAGCGACGGCCTCGTCGACTTGCCCTCGCGGCGCGCGGTACGGATCAACGACCGCGCCCGAGTGGCAGCGATGGCCGGTTGAGAAAGTGGGAACCTGGGCGAAGCTCGCCGGAAGGGCAGCGCTTTTGCTGGGAGCGGCGCTGCTGTTGCTACTCGCGGCCTCGGCCGAGCCCTCAAGCCCGCATGGGAGCGTGCTCGATGCCGCCGAGCGGTTGAAGCCCGGAGATTATATCTGGGCGCCCGAGATCGCGCCGCGCGGGCCCTTGATGATGATCGTGAGTCTTGCGACCCAGCGCGGCACGCTGTACCGCAATGGCGTCCCGATCGCGATTACCACTGTCTCGACGGGCAAGGCCGGCCATGAAACCCCGACCGGTGTCTTCACCATCCTCCAGCGCGACGTCGACCATCGCTCGAGCCTCTACGACGATGCGCCGATGCCCTATATGCAGCGGCTGACCTGGGGCGGCGTGGCGCTGCACGGCGGCACCTTGCCGGGCTACCCCGCTTCGCACGGTTGCATTCGCCTGCCGCATGGCTTCGCCCGTCTCCTCTATGGCGTCTCCCGGCTCGGCATGACGGTCATCGTCACCGATGCCGCAGCGGTGCCGCGTGCGGCCCCGACCGATCCGCTCGCCATGACCGAAACGCGCCCTTCCGATGGCGCGCTGCTCTGGACGCCCGAACGCGCGCCCAGCGGCCCCCTGTCGATCATCGCCAGTGCCACAGACCAGCGGATCCTGATCCTTCGCAACGGAACGATCATCGGCTCGGCGCCCGCGCGCATCAAGGGATCAATGACGGGCACTTCCGCCTTCATCCGGCGGTCGGGCGTCGAGGGGCCGGCAACCTGGACGGAAGTCCCCCTCCCGGGCGCGATCGCCGCGAGGACACCGACGTCGTTCGCCGGGCGCGTCCACATCGCGGCCGATCTGCGCGCGCTGCTCGGCCCGCTTCTGGTCGCGGGAACGAGCGTGATCATCACGCCCGATTCGCTGCGCGCCGGAAGCCCGGTGCCGGCGGAGATTCTCGGCGGGGACGAGGAAGGCGCGCCGGATCGCTAGGCGCCGACATCGGCGCGTCTGGTCCTACGGCCACAGCCGCGGAGCGAGCGACAGGATCAACGACGCGCAGATCACAAGCGAAAGCATCGCCGATCCGAGCTTGAGCCGAAGCAGCGCCTCGCCGTGCCGGTCGGTGTGAATACCAGGGGGCATGATATAACTCCGGTGCGAGGGAATCGCGCGAGATCGAGCGGGAGGGCCGGAGCCGCGTCTTCGGTTCCGGCCCGTTTGCCTAGCTGGCGATCTTGATCTTGCGAGCGTGATCGCGCGCCTTTTCGGTCTTCGCGATCTCGACGCTGAGCAAGCCATGCTTGAACTTCGCTTCGATCTTGTCGGCATCGGCGTCGGCGGGCAGGGCGATGCGGCGCCGGAAGCTGCCGTGACGCCGCTCGCTGATCAGATGTCCATCCTCGCGGCGCTCGGAGGATTCCTCCTTTTCGCTCGCGAGCAGGAGGCCCCCGTCGGCGACCTCGAGCCGGATGTCCTTCTCGGTGAGGCCCGCGAGCTCGGCGGTCAGCTTGTAGGCCGGGCCGGTATCGACGAGTTCGACCGCCGGGAGCGGGCTCACGAGCCGCGGGACATAGCTCAGCAGGCTGCGGCCGGGGAGAGCGAATTCCTCGAACATGCGGTCGAGCTCGCTGCGCAGCCAGTTCATCGCGCCAAGCTCCGCCTCAGCGGGCTGGCTACCCGCGGTGCGGGTCGGGGTCAGATCGTTCATCAGCTTGCTCCTTCTTGAAAATCGAGAGGGATCGCGGCGGCGGGCTGTGCCGGGCAGGACCCTCGTTGCCGCAATGCGCCGGAGCGCAACCCGGACCTAGCGAGCAGGCTGCGGAGGCAGAATCGGGGAAGTTCCCAAGCGGAGCTCTCCTTACGGAAAGTTGCGGATAAGCCGCATCCTTCGTCCCGGGTTAAGGCTGCCCGCACGCGCTGGCGGCTCTTGCCGATGTTCGCCGGCTTCGGTCCGCTCGCAATGCGAGCCGGATTTCTTTCGAAGGAGAATGATCATGCAGAAGAAGAGTGACGGCCAGCTGCAGGATGACGTGGTCGCCGAACTCGAATGGGATCCGAGCGTCGATCACGCCGATATCGGCGTCTCGGTCAATGACGGCGTCGTGACGCTGGCGGGCTATGTGAAGAGCTTTCCGCAGAAGGTCGCGGCCGAACGTGCGGTGCGGCGGGTCGCGGGCGTGCGTGCGCTCGCCGAGGAGCTGAAGGTGCGCTTCGCGTCGGATCCCAAGACCGCCGACCATGAAATCGCCAAGCGGATCGTCGACATGATCGGCTGGACGGTCGCGATCCCCGAGGGGCAGATCAAGGTGAAGGTCGAGCGCGGCTGGGTCACGCTGACCGGCACCGTCGACTGGCACTTCATCGCAAAGGAAGTCGCGCGCGCCGCGGGGCAGATATCGGGGGTCACCGGCGTCTCGAACCTGATCAAGGTCGGCGATATTTCCACCCCTGCCGACGTCAAGGCGCGGATCATGGCGGCATTCAAGCGCCAGGCGGGTCTCGACGCAAGCGGCGTATCGGTCACCACCGAGGGCAGCACGGTCACGCTGCGCGGCCGGGTCAAGGCGTGGGGCGAGCGGCGCATGGCCGAGCTCGCTGCCTGGTCGGCGCCCGGCGTGACCGACGTCGAGGATTATCTCGCGGTCGACAGCTGATCCCGCTCGCCTGGGGAAGAGGCGACCCCCCTGCGGCCGTCCGGACATCCGGGCGGCCGCCTTTCCATCCGTATCATTGCGCATATCGGCCTCGGCTGACGACACATAGTCTCGGTGCAGAAACCAAGGAGACGGCTCATGAAGAATATCCTGTTGCTCGTACATGACGACCATGGCCAGGAAGCTCGCCTGCAGGCGGCGCTCGATATCACCCGCGCGGTCGAAGGCCATCTGACCTGCATCGACGTCACGCCCTATCCGCTCATCGCCGGTGACGGGTTCGGCTTTGCCGAAACCGTCGTCATCCTCGACGAGCGCGAAAGCGAGGCGAAGAACAAGTCGGTGATCAGCGAGCGCCTGTCGCGCGAGGATGTCAGCTGGAGCTGGATCGACGCGATGGACGAGATCGCGAATGCGGTACTCGATGCCGCCGACCTCGCCGACCTCATCATCCTCAATCGCGCGCTCGACGGCTTTCCGATGCCCGACATGCGCGACATCGCGAGCCGCATTGTCGCGCGCGCGAGTGCGCCCGTGCTGGCGGTGCCCGAGACGCTCGAACGCTTCGAGCTCGAGCGCGCGCTCGTCGCGTGGGACGGTCGTCCCTCGGCGGCGGCCGCGCTCCGCGCCGCTGTACCGCTGCTCGTCTTCGCGAAAGAGGTCGAGATCTTCACCGCAGAAGGGTCCGACAATCATATCGTGCCCGAGGATGCCGCGGCCTATCTGTCGCGCCACGGCATAGCGGCAAATGTGCGCAAGACCGACATCGGCAAGTTTCACGCCGATTTCCTGATCTCGGACGAGGCAAAGATGTTCCGCGCCGATTATATCGTGATGGGCGCCTACGGCCGCGGCCGGCTGCGCGAGACCTTCGGCGGCATCACGAAGAATCTGCTGACGAAGAGCAAGTTCCCCCTGCTGATGAGCCATTGATCGATGGCCCCCGGCCCTGTTTTCCGGCTTCGGGCTCGCACCTCCGAAAGGCCGAGCCCGACGATTTTACAAGACTTTGGGGAAGCATGTGGCGGCATGCAAAGGCGTCGATAACGGGACCATGGACATGTTGATCGCCCGATCGGGTTGGAGCGAGGCACCGCCGACCATTCTTATCGTCGAGGATGACCCGGCAGTGCGCCGCTCGCTCCTCCTGCTTCTGCAGGGGCGCGGATTTGCGGTGAAGGCCTGGCCCGCCGCCGATCCCGCGCTCGCCGAGGCGGCGCGTGCCGCGCCCGACTGCCTGATCGTCGATTACCGGCTCGAGAGCAGCGACGGGATCGCGATGCTGCGCGCGCTGCGCGCGCAGGGCTGGGATGGGCCGGCCATCCTGATCTCCGCCTATCCGTCCGGGGAACTGAGCGCGCGCGCGCGCGAGGCGGGCTTCGCGCTCGTTCTGGAAAAGCCCTTGCGCGAGCATATGCTTGTCGACGCCGTGACGAGGCTCACGCGCAGCGGCACGCCGCCCGCAAGCCCTTGAGGTCTTGTCCGGCCGCGCGCAGCTATTCGGGATATTCGCGCGGCGTGGTTTCGGGATGGCTGTCGGGAAGCACCGGTGCCTCCGGCGACGTGCGCAGCGGCTGGCGATCGGGGTCCGGTGCAGGCGTCTCCGGATAGGCCTTGTCGGGCTGCGTCGGCGGGTCGCAATCGGGACATTCGGGAGGGCGCGCCGCGCTGGCGGGGTCTCGCTCGAAACGATCCATGGCAGTCTCTCCTGACAGGCCGATCTGGCCTTCGCCACTTTCGCGCCGCTGGTGCGGGCGCGCCATTAGGGATTCCCCCTAGCCGCGCCCTCGGGGACGAGGACGAGCGCGCCTTCGACTTCGCCGGCGCGCAACCGGTCGAGCGCGCGATTGGCGTCGGCGAGCGGTAGCGCGGTGACATGCGTCCGCACGCCGCAGCGCGCCGCGGCTTCGAGAAACGCTGCGCCATCGGCACGGGTCAGATTGGCGACCGACCGGATAGACCTTTCCTCCCAGAGATCGGCATAAGGAAAGGACGGGATGTCGCTCATATGAATGCCGGCGCAGATGACGCGTCCGCCCTTGCGGACATGGCGTAGCGCTTCGGGAACCAGTGCTCCGACCGGCGCAAAGAGGATCGCTGCGTCGAGCGGGTCCGGCGGTGCTTCGGTCGACGCGCCCGCCCAGGCGCAACCCAGGCGGCGGGCGAAATCCTGACCAGCGGTATCGCCTTCGCGTGTGAAGGCGTAGACATCGGTGCCGTCGGCGATCGCGAGCTGCGCGAGAATATGTGCGGCGGCGCCGAAACCATAGAGGCCGAGCGCCTTCGCGCTGTCCGCCATGCGATAGGCGCGGTAGCCGATCAAGCCGGCGCAGAGCAAAGGCGCCGCATGAAGATCGTCGAAGGCGGCAGGGATTGCGAGGCAGAAGCGCGCATCGGCGACGACATGCGAAGCGAAACCGCCGTCGCGCGTGAATCCGGTGAACTCGGGCGCGTCGCAGAGATTTTCATGGCCCGCAGCGCAATAGGGGCAGGTGCCGCAACTCCTGCCGAGCCAAGGCACGCCGACCCGCTCGCCAAGCCCGAACCGCGTGACGCCCGCGCCGAGTGCGTCGACGCGGCCGACGATCTCATGTCCCGGGACAATCGGAAGCCGGCCGCTGATGTCGCCGTCGGCGATATGGAGATCGGTCCGGCACACGCCGCAAGCGGTGATCGCGATCCTGATTTCGCCGTCCGCCGGGGCCGGCATCGCGCGTTCGACGCGGTGCAGCGGTGCGCCCGGCGTGTCGAGCTGCATGGCATGAAAGCCTTGGTCCATTGGGAGTGTCTCCAGCCGGCTGCCTGCCGGGCGCCGACCCGATGGCCAAGGTCAGCGAAGCTCGAGTTCGAGCAGAGCGAGCGTGGCGTCGCCATCATAGTCGCTCGCCTTGAACCCCAGCGTCCGCTCGACCTCCATCGCGCCTCGATTGGCGCGGCTCTCGATCGACCGCAACGTCTTGAGGCCGCGGGCGCGGGCGAGATCGACGGCATGGTTGAGGAGGGTCCAGCCGACGCCGCGTGTCTTATACGCCGGCGCGACCGAAATCGCGACCTCGGCGGTCACGAACGCATCGTCGGCAGCAATCAGCAGGCTCGCAATCAGCTCCGAGGTCGCGGCATCGAACGCGAGCAGATGCTCGCGATGGCGGTGATCGACACCGATCATCGCCGCGAGCTGGGCGCTCGACAGGTGCGACTGGCCGCTCAGGAAGCGGAACTGCATATCGTCCGCCGTCAGGCCGTCGAAGAAATGATCGACGATATCCGCGTCGCTCTCCGCGACCGGCCGGAGACGAAGGTCGACGCCGCTGCGGGTCTGCAGGCAGGTCTCGGTCGCCTCGCTGAGCGTGGTGTCGGGCGCATTGGTGAGCGTCATCCTCTGTCTCCTTGATTTGGATCGGACCGCCGGAGCGGCGAAGGGCGAAGGGTGAGGGTGCCCGCGATACGGCTTTGCTCGCGCCGTGGGTCCGCCGGCGCGCGATTCACCGGCGTCCGGCGCGGGTGCGCGCGAAATGGGGTCAATGGACTGGGTCTCGGCATCGCTTGCTCCTTTGCGACGTCAAGCTAACGCCCCGCGCGGTCGGCGCATTTCGTAATTATACGGAGCGACCGCAGTATGCCGCCCGGCCTGAAGGGCGCGGTTTATTGACCGGTGTCAATGAAGCTGGTGCGCATAAGCGCTTCCCTCTCCATCATGAAGGAGAGCAAGACATGCGAAATCTTTTGATTCACGCCGACGCGAGCCCGGCCATGGCCGCGCGCACCGAGACGGCGCTCGCTATCGGACGGCGCCTCGGCGCTCATCTCAGTTTCCTGATCTGCTCGCCCTTCCAGCAGTTCATCGCCTCCGATCCCTTTGGCGGCATGTATCTGGCGCGCGAACAGCTCGCCAAGGCGCAGCTTGCCGATGCCGAGCTCGAGACCCGGCTCGCGGCGCAGCTCGCGCGCGAGGATGTGCCCTGGGACGTCGCCATCGCCGACGGCGATGCGCTCGCGGCGCTCTCGCTCGCCGCGACGCTAGCCGATCTTGCCATCGTATCGCTCGGCCCCCGCGACCGGCGCGGCCTCGCGCAGCCGACGCTGGCGGGCGACCTCGCAATGACTGTGCCCGCGCCCGTGCTCGCGTTGCCCGCCGAAGGCCAGCCGCTCGACCTAGATGCCCCGGTGATGATCCTGTGGAACGGCAGCCCGCAAGCCGCGCACGCCTTGCGCGCCGCTGGGCCGTTGATGGCGGGCGCGGGCAGCGTGACGATGGTGCAGGTCGGGCCGGATGAGGGACGGGTGCCGGCCGAGGACGCGCTCTGCTATCTGTCGCGGCACGGCATTCATGCTGAGCTTCGCCGCCACGATCGCGGGGCGCTTACGCCCGAGGAGATACTCGAGCGAACCGCGAAGGAAATGGCCCCGGGGCTCATCGTGATGGGCGCCTATGGACGTCCGCGGCTGCGCGAGACCCTGTTCGGCGGGGTGACGCGTTATCTCCTCGAAGCTGCGCAAGCGCCGCTCCTCCTCGCCCATTGACCGCGCGATGCATATCGCAGCGGGGGCGCCCGGGTCGGCGGCGCAAGGGTAAGCTGGCGAGGTTCACAACTAGACGATGACCAACGATGCCAGTGCGGCAACAGTGGGCATTTTGAGACGGCTGGCGACCGAAGTCAGAGCAAGAAATCCGCAGAAATCCAGCAATATAGACCGAATTTGGGGCCCTTTTGGGGGCACCTCACTATTTCCAAATGGAGAAGAAGCGCGGAAAAATGGGATTTTTGGGGAGGTATTGGATTCCGGCTCGGCCTCCAAACTTCCCTCCCCTGTTCAGGCCGACGCTATGGATGTCGTAGCGCCGTTTCTTGACGACAGCCTGACGGGCCCGGTTTCCGCTTGCCGTTTCGGCAGCGGCCCGGAATATTGGCGCTATCCGCCCATCGGAAAAGGACGCGCAATATGGCTCATGGTACGGCTCGCATCGGCAACGACCATTATCGCACCGAAATCAATGTGAGCGGCCATGACCTGGTCGGCGACGAGGGGCCGGGGCTGGGTGGGCAGAATCTCGGGCCTGCGCCCTATGACTTCCTGCTCGCCGGGCTCGGCGCCTGCACCGCCATCACGCTGCGCATGTATGCCGATCGCAAGCAATGGCCGATGGAATCGGTCGAGGTCGGCCTGCGCCTGCAGAATTCCGACGGGCTGCGGATCGACCGGGTGCTGACGATCATCGGGCTCGATGACGAACAGAAGGCGCGGATGGCCGATATCGCCGAGCGCACGCCGGTGACCCTGACGCTGAAGGGCGGCCTGCCGATCGACACACGGCTCGCCTGATCGGCGCGCCACTGGACAAGTTGCGATCCGCCACTTATATACCAGACGTTATGGAAATCGAAACCGCCACCGCCGCCCATTCGCATAAGGGCCGTCCGCGCGAATTTTGCGTCGATGCCGCCTTGGCCGCGGCGCTGCGCGTCTTCTGGTCGAAGGGCTATGAGGGCGCGTCGATGGCCGACCTGACCGAGGCGATGGGGATCACCAAGCCCAGCCTCTACGCCGCCTTCGGCAACAAGGAGGCGCTCTTCAACAAGGCGCTCGACCTCTATGAGCGCGAAAAGGCCGACTATATGCACGCCGCGCTCGACGCGCCGACTGCGCGCGGCGTCGCCGAGCGGCTGATGTATGGCGCGCTTGACATGTACACCTGCCCCGAGAATCCGAACGGTTGTCTCGGCGTCATCACCTCGGTCGCCTGCGGGGCCGAGGCCGAATGTATTCGCCAGGCCGTGCTCGAACGCGGCGCGGCGGCGAAACGCGCGATGCTCGCACGCTTCGCGCGCGCCAAGGAAGAGGGCGATTTCCCGCCCGACACCGACGCCGAAGGCCTCGCCGCGTTCCTGACCGCGGTGAACCAGGGCATGTCGGTGCAGGCGGGCGCGGGGGCGACGCGCGCCGAACTCGAGCGGCTCGTCGAAACCAGTCTGAAGCTGTGGCCGGGACGCTAGTAGAAAAATTTTTACTGCTCGGTACAGAATGCGGTTGACGCAGCGCAGCACGACTTATATACCACCTAGTATACAAAGATAGGCTCTCCCCCGAGACCGACCGCTGCATGACAACATGCGGCGGTCGGAACCTTCACCACCGATTATTATCCCGGGAGCGGGTCCTGTTCCGGTCGGGCGCTCGTCGGCGTTCGTCCGCAAGACATAACAGGGAGCCGGCGCGCGCATTTTCGATGCGGGCGGCCGGAGGGGCGGTCGTCCTCTTCGAAGAGGGCCGTCCGGCAGCAAGGACTGTTTCAAGACTGGACCGAAGGCGTGCGCTTTCGGGGCCGAGACCCGCTGCGCCTCGCGCGCGGCCGAACCGAATAAAGAGAAGAGGGCACTCCATGACCGTCCACACCCCGATCGAAAGGCTCGACCCCGCCGATGCGAAGGTCCGCCGCGAACTCAAGACTTTGCTCCATCCGGCCCGCGGCCGCCGCGTTGCGTGGATCGGGGCGTTCCTCGTGCTCGTTATCGGCGCCTGGTGGCTGCTCCGCGACGGCGCTCCTCCCGCCGCTGCTGCGCCCGCGCCGGTGCTCACCGTGGCGGCGCCGATCGCGCGCGACGTAACGCTCTGGGACGAATATATCGGTCGCTTCGAGGCATCGAAGGCCGTCGAGGTGCGCCCGCGCGTTTCGGGTGCGATCACGGGCGTCCACTTCACCGATGGGCAGATCGTCCGTCAGGGTCAGCCGCTCTTCACCATCGACCCGCGTCCCTATCGCGCCGCGCTCGCCGAAGCGCGCGCTTCGGCAGCCAGCGCGCGCAGCGATCTCGCGCTCGCGCGCCTCGAACTTGAACGTGCCGGACGCCTTGTCGACGTCGAGGCGGTGTCGCAGAGCGAGATCGATCGTCTGCGTGCCCGCGTCAACGCGGCCAATGCTGCGCTGGCCGGGGCCGATGCCCGCATCGCGGCGCGTGCGCTCGATGTCGAATTCACCGTCGTTCGCGCGCCGCTGAGCGGCCGCATCTCCGATCGCCAGATCGACGCGGGCAACCTTGTGTCGGCGGGCGATGCCGGCGGCACGCTGCTCACCACGATCAACGCGCTCGATCCGGTGTATTTCACCTTTCAGGGATCCGAAGCGCTGTTCCTCAAGACCAAGCGCGAGGGCGGCGACAAGGGTGCTGCCGTCGAAGTCCGCCTGCAGGACGAAGGCGATTACCGCTGGAAGGGCCAGCTCGACTTTACCGACAATGGCCTCGATCCGCGCTCGGGCACGATCCGCGCCCGCGCCAGCTTCCGCAATCCGGAGATGTTTCTGACCCCCGGCATGTTCGGCAACATGCGGCTGTCGACCGGACAGACGACGCGCGCGCTGCTGGTTCCTGCTGCTGCGGTGCAGACCGATCAGGCGCGCAAGATCGTCTATGTCGTCGGCAAGGATGGAACCGTTGCGGCCAAGCCGGTCGAACTTGGCCCCGAAGTCGACGGGCTCAGCGTCATCCGTGCGGGGCTGACGCCGACCGACCGCGTCGTGATCGCCGGATACCAGTTCGCGCGCCCCGGTGAAAAGGCGGTGACCAAGGCCGGCAAGATCGCCGCTTCGACAACGCCTCCGAAGGGTGCAGCCGCCGCGGTCGAACCGGTGTCGGCGCAGGCGACCTTCGCGCGGTAATTTAACATAAGCTCCTCCCCTTCGGGGGAGGGGTTGGGGTGGGGGTTCGCGGCGTCCCCTCACGGCCGATGGCCCCCGCCCCGCTGCGACCAGGCAGCAAGCTGCCTGGTCTCGCTGCCCCTCCCTCGAGGAGAGGGGCTGGTTCAGACCGTTTACCTTCCAGACAGGGGCTCTCCCATGCGCCTATCCCGCTTTTTCATCGACCGGCCGATTTTTGCCGCCGTGCTCGCGGTCATCATCACCATCATCGGTGCGGTCGCCTATATCGGCCTGCCCGTCTCGCAATATCCCGATATCGTCCCGCCGACGGTGACGGTGACTGCGACCTATCCGGGCGCGTCGGCCGAAACCGTTGCCGAAACGGTCGCGGCGCCGATCGAGCAGGAAATCAACGGCGTCGACAATATGCTCTATATGAGCAGCCAGTCGACCGGCGACGGCGTCGTCACGATCACCGTGACCTTCAAGATCGGCACCGACCTCGATGCCGCGCAGGTGCTGGTGCAGAACCGCGTTGCGATCGCGACCCCGCGCCTCCCCGAAACGGTGCAGCGGCTGGGCGTCGTGACGCGCAAGACCTCGCCCGACTTCCTGTTGATCGTGAACCTCGTTTCGCCCGACAAGTCGCTCGATCGTGCATACATCTCCAACTATGCGCTGACCCAGTTGCGTGACCGTTTGAGCCGCATCGACGGCGTCGGCGACGTGCGGCTGTTCGGCAACCGCGATTATGCGATGCGCGTGTGGATCGATCCCGGCCGCGCCGCCGCGCTCGACCTGACCGCGGGCGAGATCGTCACCGCGCTGCGCCGCGAAAATGTGCAGGTCGCGGCGGGGTCACTCGGCCAGCCGCCCCATGCCAATGGCAACAGCTTTCAATTGAGCGTCGAGACGCAGGGCCGCCTGACCGACCCCAAGGACTTCGCGAACATCGTCATCCGCAGCGATGCCGACGGGCGTCAGGTCCGCGTGTCGGATGTCGCGCGCGTCGAACTTGGCGCGTCGGATTATAACAGCAACACCTACCTCTCGGGCGACCCCACGGTCATCCTCGCGACCTTCCAGCGTCCGGGCTCGAACGCGCTGGCCGCGGCGCAGGCGGTCGAAGCCGAAATGGCGGCGGCGTCGAAAAGCTTTCCCAAGGGGCTCGAATATCGGGTCATCTACAACCCCACCGAATTCATCGCCCAGTCGATCGACGCGGTGATGGACACGCTACTCGAAGCCGTCATCCTCGTCGTCATCGTCATTCTTGTGTTCCTGCAGAAATGGCGCGCGGCGATCATTCCGGTGCTTGCGATCCCGGTCTCGCTGATCGGCACCTTCGTCGTGCTCGCCGGGTTCGGCTACAGCCTCAACAACCTGTCGCTGTTCGGGCTGGTGCTGGCGATCGGCATCGTCGTCGACGACGCGATCGTCGTCGTCGAAAATGTCGAGCGCAACCTCGAAAAGGGGATGAGCGCACTCGAAGCCGCGCGGACGTCGATGGACGAAGTGTCGGGCGCGCTGGTGGCCATCGTGCTCGTACTCTGCGCGGTGTTCGTGCCGACGCTGTTCCTCACCGGCCTGTCGGGCGCTTTCTACCAGCAGTTCGCAGTGACGATCTCGACTGCGACGATCATCTCGCTCGTCCTCTCGCTCACCCTGTCGCCCGCGCTTGCGGCGATCCTGCTGCGCGGCCATTCGGCGCCGGTGAATGAAGGCAAGGGCATGCAATATGTCCGCCGCGCGGGCGATGCGTTCAACCGCGGCTTCGAACGGATGAGCGACGGCTATGCGCGTCTCACCGACCGGCTGGTGCGCGCGCCGAAGAAGATGATGGTCACCTATGCGGGGCTGATCGCCGCGACCGCGGGCCTGTTCTGGGCGACGCCGACCGGCTTCATTCCCGCGCAGGACCAGGGCTATTTCCTCGTCGTCGCCAAGCTGCCCTCCGGCGCTTCGGTCGAGCGCACCGATGCGGTGCTGAAAAAGGTCGCCGCGCGCGTGCTGCCGGTCGAGGGGGTCCTCGGCTCGGTGATGCTCGCGGGATTCGACGGCCCGTCGCAGACGCTCGCGCCGAACTCGGCCGCCGCCTATTTTCCGCTCAAATCCTTCGAGGAGCGGAAGAAGCTCGGCGTGACGTTCGAGGACATCATGGCCGAGGCGCACAAGCGGACCGCCGACATCACCGACGCGCAGATCGTGATCATCCCGCCACCGCTGATCCAGGGGATCGGTTCGGCCGGCGGTTACCGGATGGTCGTGCAGGATCGCGGCGGCCATGGCTATGCGGCGCTCGCGAACGAAACGAACAAGCTGATCGGCAAGGCGAACGAGACGCCCGGGCTCGCGAACGTCTTCACCTTCTTTGACCCCACCAATCCGCGCGTTTTTGCGGACATCGACCGGGCGAAGGCGAATGCGCTCGGTGTCCCGCCCGAGCGGGTGTTCGAGGCGCTGCAGGTCTATCTGGGTTCGGCGTTCGTCAACGACTTCAACCTGCTCGGCCGCACTTATCGTGTGACCGCACAGGCCGACGCGCCCTATCGCCAGACCGTTGCCGATATCGCGAACCTGCGCACCCGGTCCGATTCGGGCGCGATGGTGCCGATCGGGTCGGTCGCGAACTTCGAGGACCGCACGGGGCCGTATCGCGTCACGCGCTACAACCTCTTTCCCGCGGTCGAGATCGACGGCGACACGGCGCCGGGTTCGTCGTCGGGTGCGTCGCTGACGACGATGGAAAAGCTTGCGTCGGACTCGCTGCCCGCGGGTTACGGGACCGAATGGACGGGTATCGCCTTCCAGCAAAAGGCGGCGGCGAACACCGCGGGCATCGTCTTCGCGCTCGCGGTGGTCTTCGTCTTCCTCGTGCTCGCCGCGCAATATGAAAGCCTGATGCTGCCGCTCGCGATCATCTTCATCGTGCCGATGTGTCTGCTCGCGGCGATGATCGGCGTGAACTTGCGCGGGATGGACAATAATGTGCTGACGCAAATCGGGCTCGTCGTGCTGATCGCGCTTGCGGCGAAGAATGCGATCCTGATCGTCGAGTTCGCCAAGCAGGCCGAAGAGCAGGACGGGTTGTCGCCGGTCGAGGCCGCGGTGCGCGCGGCACGCGACCGCCTGCGCCCGATCCTGATGACCAGCTTCGCCTTCATCCTCGGCGCGGTGCCGCTGTTGATCGCGAGCGGGGCGGGGGCGGAGCTGCGTCAGGCGCTCGGCACCGCGGTCTTCTTCGGGATGCTCGGCGTGACGGCGTTCGGCCTCATCTTCACCCCGACCTTCTATGTCGTCGCGCGTTCGCTCAGCCAATGGCGGATCGAGCGGCGCGCGCAGCGCGGGTCGGACGACCACGGGGCGGCGCTGCCGGTCCCGGCGGAATAAGGGAAAAGATCATGATCCTCCGCAATATCCTCACCGCCGCCTCGGCGCTGGCGCTCGCCGCCTGCGCCGTCGGCCCCGACTACAAGGCGCCGCAATCGGCCTCGGCGCCCGTCGCGACCGGGCCGTTCGTCTCGGCAAACAGCGCCGCGGTGACGCTCGATCCGGTCGCCGCCGACTGGTGGCGACTCTATGACGATCCCGTCCTCGACGGGCTCGTCGGCGATGCGCTGGCCAGCAACAGCGACGTCCGCGTCGCGGTTGCGAATATCGCCCGCGCCCGCGCGTCGCTGCGCGGTGCGCGGGCGGACCGCTTGCCGCAAGGTGAGGTCGGCGCCGGCGCGAACTATGGCCGCAGCCCCGAAGGTCAGCGCCTGCCGGGCTCGCCCCAAGAGGATTGGGCGGTCGATGTCGGGATCAACGTCTCATACGAAGTCGACCTGTTCGGCCGTGTCAGCCGTTCGATCGAGGCGGCGCGCGGCGATACCGCTGCCGCCGAAGCCAATGCCGACGCGGTGCGCGTGATCGTCGCCGCCGACACGACCCAAGCCTATGCCGACGCCGCGTCGGGTGCCGCCCGGCTCGACGTCGCGCGGCGCATCGTCGGCCTGCTCGACCAGCAAGTGAAACTTACCGAACGCCGCAAGGAGGTCGGGATGGCGACGGGGCTCGACCTTGCGCGCATCACGACGCTGCGCGACCAGCGTTCGGCCGACATTCCCTCCATCGAGGCCGAGCGGCAGGCGGCCTTGTTCCGCCTCGCGACCCTGACCGGTCGTGCGCCCGCTGCGCTCCCCGCGATTGCGGCGGATCGCAACATCAGCCTCGAAATCACCGATCCCATCCCGGTCGGTGATGGGGCGGCGCTCCTGAAGCGCCGTCCCGACATTCGCGCCGCCGAGCGCCGCCTTGCCGCCGACACCGCGCGCATCGGTGTCGCGACCGCCGACCTTTATCCGCGCATCACGCTCGGCGGGTCGGCCGGTTCTACGGGTTCCGGCTTCGGCGACATATTCGGCGGCGGTCCGGTCCGCTGGCTGCTCGGACCGCTCCTCAACTGGGCCTTCCCCAATCAGGAACCCGCGCGCGCACGAATCGCGGCGGCCGAGGCCGACACGCAGGCATCGCTCGCCGAATTCGACGGCACGGTGCTGCGCGCGCTTGAGGAAACCGAGACGGCGCTGTCGTCTTATGCGCGCTCGCTGGAACAGCGGCAGGCGCTGCGCGCTGCGCGCGATCAGGCCGAACGCGCCGCACGGATTGTGCGCGCCAAGCGGCAGGAGGGTGCGTCGGACTCGCTCGAATGGCTCGACGCCGAACGCACCTTCGCCGAGACCGAAGCCGTGCTCGCCGCACAGGACGGGCAGATTTCGCGACGCCAGATCGCGCTGTTCCGCGCGCTGGCGGGGGGCTGGTCGAGCTAGCGCCATACGTCTGCATGATTTGCCAAGCCGCGGAATAACCGGGATAGATGCCTGTCCCGGTTGATCCACGAAGGAAGAAAGTCATGCGGAGCCTGTTGGCCGTTTTTGCGCTGCTTGCCGCTACTCCGGTCGCGGCGCAGCCGGCGCGCCCGTCGGAGACCGCGGCGTCGCCCGACGGCCAGATCGTTCTCACCGTCTCGACCGACAATGACGAAAGGCCGACGTGGTCGCTGTCGCGAAAGGGAAAGCTGCTGATCGCGCCGTCGAGCCTCGGTTTCCTGCTCACCGACGGCCCGGCACTCCAGCGCGGCTTCCGCATCGACAGCGCCGAACGCGGCAAGGGCGATGCGACATGGGAATTGCCGTGGGGCGAGCGCCGTTTCGTCCGCGATCGTCACAACGAACTGCTTGTCCGCTTTCAGCAGCATGAGAGCCGCGGCGGGCATGTGATGAACGTGCGTTTCCGCCTGTTCGATGACGGCATCGGCTTTCGCTACGAGCTGCCCGAACAGCCGGCGATGAAGACCGCGCGCATCGCCGACGAGGTCACCGAGTTCGATATCGCGTCGCCCGGCACCGCCTGGTGGATCACCGGCGGCGAATGGAACCGCTACGAGCAGATCTACCAGAAGACGCCGATCGACGGCGTCGCGACCGCGCACACGCCGATCACGATGCGGCTCGACGACGGCACGCACCTCGCGTTTCACGAGGCCGCGCTCGTCGATTATTCGGCGATGTGGCTGAAGCGCGCCGAGGGCCGCAAGTTTCGCGCGACACTGTCGCCCTCGTCAGGCGGGCCCCGCGTCGTGCGCGATCTGCCGTTCGCGACACCCTGGCGCACGATCCGGATCGCCGACGACGCGGCGGGGCTGGTGGCAAGCGATCTCGAACTCAACCTCAACGAGCCCAACAAGCTCGGCGACGTACGCTGGGTGAAGCCGATGAAATATATCGGCATCTGGTGGGGCATGATCCGCGGGCCGTGGAGCTGGGGTGAGGGGCCGAACCATGGCGCGACGACCGCGCGCGCTAAGCAATATATCGATTTCGCCGCGAAGCACGGCTTTGGCGGCGTGCTGGTCGAGGGCTGGAACACCGGCTGGAACGGCGGGCTGTTCGATTTCACGCAGCCTGCGGCGGATTTCGATTTGAAGGGCGTCGCCGACTATGCGCGACAGAAGGGCGTGACCCTGATCGGGCACCATGAAACCAACGGCCATGTCGCAAATTACGAGGCGCAGCTCGACGATGCGATGAAGCTCTACGGGCGGCTCGGCGTCACGTCGGTGAAGACGGGCTATGTCGCCGATGCGGGCGGCATCATCGCGCCGGGCGACAGGCCGGGCGAAACGCGGCGGGAGTGGCACGACGGCCAGTGGCAGGTGCGCCACCACCAGCGCGTCGTCGATACCGCAGCGAAATATCATATTTCGGTCAATGCGCACGAACCCGTCAAGGACACGGGCCTTCGTCGCACCTGGCCCAACTGGATCACGCGCGAGGGCGCGCGCGGGATGGAATATAACAGCTGGAGCGCGTTCGCGAACGGCGGCCCCGATCATGAACCGACGCTCGTCTATACGCGGATGCTGTCGGGGCCGATGGACTATACGCCGGGGGTGCTGAGCCTCGCGGGATCGAACGAGGTGCCGATGGCCTCGACGCTCGCGAAGCAGCTCGGCCTCTATCTGGCAATCTACTCGCCGGTCCAGATGGCGGCCGACCGGATCGAAAATCTGGCGAAATATCCGCGCGAGCTTGCCTTCATCGGGCAAGTGCCGACCGATTGGGCCGAAAGCCGGCTGATCGCGGGCGAGGTGGGCGATTACGCGATCTTCGCGCGCAAGGACCGCGCCAGCGCCGACTGGTATGTCGGCGGGGTCAACGACGGCACCGCGCGGACGCTGGCGCTGCGCTTCGACTTCCTCGAACCGGGCAAGAGCTACACCGCGACGATTTACCGGGATGGTGACGGCGCCACCTATCTGACCGACGCCCGGCACCGGATCGCTTATGAGACAATCCGGGTGAAGAAGGGCGATCAGTATAAACTGTGGCTGGCGCCCGGCGGCGGTGCGGCGATGCGCCTCCATCCGGGGAAATAGTGCGTCAGACGATATCGCTCGCTGCGCCGCCCGGGGACCAGAGATGCGCGGCGAGGCGGTGCAGCGCGCGCGACAGGGTGCGGCGGTCGATCGTCCCTCCAAGCGAGATGCGCAGCGCCTTCGGCGCTCCGGGTGCGACCGCGAAGCGGTCCGACGGCGCCGCCGACAGCCCGTCGAGCGCGAGCGCGGCGGCAAGCGTGTCGGGATGGCTGTCTTCGGCGAGCGGCAGCCAGAGGTGATAGCCCTGCGGGTGCGCGGCGTGGCGCGTGTCGCCGAGCACCGTGTGCGCCAGTTTTTGCCGCCACGCGGCTTCCCTGCGGACCGCGCCGACCAGCGCGTCGAAGCGTCCGTCGGCCAGCCATAAAGAGATCATCGCGGCGTTGAGCGGCGGCGCCATCACCGCGCTCTCGTGCTGGAATGAGGCGATCTGCATGGCCTGAGCGACGCTCGGCGCACGGACAAAAGCGACGCGGAGCGCGGGCGAGACGATCTTTGACATGCTCGCGACATACCAGCTGATTTCGGGCGCGAAGCTCGCGATCGCGGGGAGGGGCGCGTCGGGAAGCAGGCCGTAGGCGTCATCCTCAACGATCTGGATTCCGGCGCCGCGGGCCCATGCCGCGATGGCCTTTCGCTCGCCGGTTTCGATGGTCGCGGCGGTCGGATTGTCGTTGGTCGGGACGATATACAGCGCGCGCAGCGGCGCCTCGGCGTGCGCTGCCGCCAGTGCGTCGGCGGACATTGCCGCGAGCGGTGCCAGCGTCACGCCGATCCGGCGCGCAATCGCGCGAAAGCCCGGATAGATATAGAGCCCGCACGCAACGCGGTCGCCGGGCTTCAGGATCGTCGATGCGATCGCGTGCAGCCCGTTTTGCGCGCCCGCGCCGACGATGATCTGCTCGGCGTCGGACGCGAGGCCGGTGCGCGCCAGCAACGCGGCGCCCGTCTCGCGATCGGCGGCGCTGCCGCCCGGCCGCTGATAGTGGAGTCGCGCGAGACCGTCGCCGCGGGCCAGCGTGGCGAGCGCGGCGGTCATCGCCTCGACAAGATGGCTTTCGGCCGCGATCGGCGGGCTGTTCATCGCGATGTCGCTCTGCGCTGCGGTCGCGATCTCGCCCGTCCGCGCGTCGTCGCTGATGAAGCTGCCGGCGCGGCCGCGCGCGACGATCAGGCCGCGCTGCCGTGCAAGGTCATACGCCTTGGTCACGGTGGTGAGGTCGATGCCCAGCCGCGCCGCAAGGTCGCGCTGCGGCGGCAGGCGGTCGCCGTGCCGCAACTCGCCGCGCGCGACCGCCGCCGAAATCGCCGCGGTTACCGCCTTATATTTGGGACCCGCGGCGCCCGCGATGTCGGGCGCCCATGCGTCAGTCGCCACGCCGTTTGTCCGCTTCGTGCCTTTCGCGCGCATTCAGTTTCGCCCACAGGTGCTCGGTCCCCGATTCCTGCGCCTTGTTCACATATTGCGAGGCGACCAGCCAGCCCTTGATCGGTCGCAGCGGCAGTACGCAGCCGATGACCATGATGGGGATCGAGAAGACCAGATGGATCCACAGCGGCGGGCTGTAGGCGATCTGCAGCCAGACGATCACGAAGGTCAGCGGAAAGGCGACGATGCATTGCGAGAAAAAGGCGGGGCCGTCGTCGGGTGCCGCAAAGCTGAAGTCGAGTCCGCAATTCTCGCAGCGATCGGCGAGCTTGAGCCACGACCGGAACATATGCCCCTCGCCGCATTCGGGACATTTTCCGTGCCAGCCGGCCCACAGGATCCAGCGCAACTTTTCATTGCCGACATCACCGCTTGTCATTTTTGCCTCCAACGGCCGCATGAAATGCCATGCAGAATTCATATGGAACCGGACGATCGCGATGAGAAGGATGATAGAATATATATTTATTATAATAACTTAATATGAGTTTTGAAAAAATGCATGGCAATATGACAAAATTATATCATACATATTTCGATCTTCGGCCGACAAATTGCCCTGCATTGCGCCTCGCAGGGAAGCGCCGGCCGAGCCTCGCAAATCCGCCATCGTTTACGCCGCTTTTACCAGTTCCGGTGCATGGCATGTCCCGATGTTTGCGACTGGGGATAAATGATGGACAGCATGCGCGGACTGCTTTCGGGCAGCCACGGCCAGGATGACGGGGCGATCGACGCGCCCGCGGTCGTCGGTGTCGACGAACGGCGGATGCAGGTGCGCGCCTATAATTACTGGGCCTCGCTGCTCGCTGACCGCGCTTATCCCTCGGTCGAGGACCTCGACCTCGACAGCGCGGATTTCGGATCGCATTCGGTGCTGCTCGATTTCACTGCGGGGGTCGAGAACCCCGGGCTGGCTTTCCTCGGCGACCGGCTGCGCGAAGAATCGCAGATCGACGAGGATGTCCACTATATCAGCCAGATTCCGGGTCGTTCGCTGCTGTCGCGACTGACCGACCATTATCTCCAGATCATCGCCAACCGCGCGCCGATCGGCTTTGAGGCCGAATTCGTCAACGATCGCGGCGTGACGATCATGTATCGCGGCATCCTGCTGCCCTTCTCGTCCGACGACGACACGATCGATTTCATCATGGGCGTGATTAACTGGAAGGAAGCGGTTCCCGCCGACGAGGCCGAGGAGTTGCAGCTTTCGGTCGAGCAGGCGCTGCGCAGCGCCGCGCCGCTGACCGCGCCCGTGCCGGTCTGGGCCGATGGCCCCGACTCGGGGCATTTCGACGATGATGCCGTCCCGGGCTTTGCGGCGCTGGATGATGTTTTGAGCGCCCATGCCGACGCTCCCGCTGCGGCCCTGGACGATGAAGATACGGCCGGGCCGGACGACGATGCCGAACTCGCCGACTGGCTGGCGCTCGCGCGCGAAACTGCCGAACGCGCGATCGCCGCCGACAGTCGGAGCCGGGGTGCACTTTACCAGGCTGTCGGCAAGGCATGGGATTTCGTGCTCGCCGCCGAGCAGCGGCCCGATGCCTTTGCGGCCTTGCTCGACGACGCCGGGCTGAAGGCGCAGGATCGCGCGCCGATGACGCCGGTCGTGAAGCTGGTTTTCGGCGCCGCCTATGACAAGACGCGGCTGGCCGAATATGCCTGTGTGCTTGGCCACGCGAAGGAAGAGCAGGTCGGCCGCGGCGAGCTCGCTGCCTATCTCGATCGCTATCCGGGCGGGCTCAAGGGGCTGGTCAGGGATGCACGCGCGCGGCGCAAGCCGGCGAACGAAAGCAGCGATGGTCCGGACGAAAAGCTGGAAGTGCTGCGCCGTGCACACCCCGCGCTGATCCTCGAACATGACGCCGGCGATGCCGAATTCGTCGTGCTGATCGCGCGCGCGATGCCCGGCGGGCATATCGGGATCGTCGCCAAGGCGGCCGAAGATCCCGCGCTCGTGGCGAAGCTTGCGAAGAAGGCGATCGCGATTACACCCGGCGTGTGAGGCTGGCTGAGTGCGTTCACGCAACAGACAACCCAAAAATTGAAATAATTTTACGCGCACAGGCGAACGAGGCCTTGAGCCGCGCGCGCGTCGGGCGCATAGGGGGCGGAGCGAACGGACCCCCGCCGATCGTCGGCTGGGATCCCCCTCTTTTGGTTCGGGATGCTGCACTTTATGCCTGAAATTACGTCCGACACGCCGGAAACGGACACCTCCACCGCCTCCACCGCCAAAGTTCCCCCGAAAATCGCCGCCGCCTATCTGGCCGCGCTGCGCGGCAGCGCGCTGCCCGGCGAGGGCGACGATATGGACAAGGGCGCGCTTGCGGACGCCAGCCAGTTTGCCGCGCGCGCCGCGCTCGACCGCGACGCCGAGGTGCCGTCGCTGCTGCTCGAGCCGATCGCTGCCGACGGCACCGACCGCCGTATGCGGCTGGTCATCATCAACGACGACATGCCCTTCCTCGTCGATTCGACGTCGCAGGTCGTCGCGTCGCAAGGCCTTGCCGTGCACCGCATCCTGCACCCCGTCGTCGCCGTGAAGCGCGACGCAAAGGGGCATTTGCAGGAAGCTGGCGAAGGGCAAACCCGCGAGTCGGTCATTTATATGGAGCTTGAGCGCGGCGACGCGCGTGCGCGGCGGCGGTTGCTCGACGCGGTCGAGGGGGCCCTGCGCGACGTGCGCGCGGCGGTACGCGACTGGCGGGCGATGCGCGCCGCGATGCTGGCCGATGCGGCGATGCGCGTCGAAGGCGAGGCTGCCGAACTGCTGCGCTGGTTCGAGGGCGGGGCGATGACCCAGCTCGGCCATGAATGGCGCACCCGCGACGGTAAGGTGGAGAGTCCGCTCGGCATCAGCGAAAGCGCCGACGGCCAGCTCCTGTCGCCCGCGGCGCTCGAAGCGGCCTTCGCCTGGTTCGACAACGGAGGTACGGCCCCGCTGCTGATCAAGTCGAACCGCCTGTCGGCGGTGCACCGCCGCGTACTGCTCGATCTCGTCGTCGTTCCCGAAATGAAGGGCAAGAAGGTCGAGCAGCTGTCGATCCACGCTGGCCTATGGACCAGCGCTGCGCTCTCGGCGCGCCCCGACAAGGTGCCTGTGCTGCGCGCGCAGCTTGAGGCGCTGATGGCGAAGTTCGGCTTCGACCCGACGGGCCATGCGGGCAAGGCGCTTGCGCACGCGCTCACGGCCTTGCCGCACGATCTGCTGATCGCGTTCGATGCGGCGTCGCTCGAAGAGCTGGTGCTGACCTCGATGTCGATCACCGACCGGCCGCGGCCGAAGCTGGTGACGGTGCGCAGCGCGCTTGGGCGCCACCTGTTCGTGTTCGTCTGGTTGCCGCGCGACGAAGTGTCGACCGGGCGCCGTCTCGCGGTCGAGACGATGCTGGTTCGTGAAGCGAAGGCGGGCGTGATCGGCTGGACGATGGTGCTCGAAGACGGCGGCGCGGCGCTCCTGCGCTACACGCTCGATCTGCGCGCCGGCGGGGTCGTGCCCGACGTCGAGGCGCTCAACGCGCAGCTCGAACAGATGGTGCGCGGATGGCAGCCCGAGGTTGAAACGGCGCTGGCAAAGCGCGGCGATCCTGGCCGCGCGGCGGCGCTGGCGGCGCGTTTTGCGCCTGCCTTCCCACCCAATTATCGCAACCTCTACAACCCCGAGGAGGCCGCGCGCGACATCCTGCGCCTGCGCGATCTCGACGGCGACAATCCGCGCAGCGTGCGCCTTGCGCGCAAGAGCCTCGACGGCGACGATCGCCTCCGGCTCAAAGTCTATAGCGCGGTTGGTCCGCTCGCGCTGTCCGACGTCGTCCCGGCGCTCGAACATTTCGGTTTCGAGGTGCTCGAAGAGATTCCGACCACACTCGGCTCAGCGCGCGTGCCCGGCAGCGAGGATAGCGACGAAACACCGCTGGTGATCCACGATTTCTCGCTGCGCCTGCCCGCGACTGTCGATGAACTCGCGTTGCTTCCCTATGCCGAAGTGCTCGAAGGCGCGATTGCGGCGGTACTCGACGGCCGTGCCGAAAACGACGCGTTCAACGAACTGGTGCTGACCAACCAGACTGATCCCGGTGCGATCGTCTGGTTGCGCGCCTGGTTCCGTTACCTGCGTCAGGGCGGCTCCGCCTATGGCATGGACACGGTCGTCAGCGCGCTGCGCCACGCCCCCGCGCTGACCGCCGCGCTGATCGATCGCTTCCGCGCGCTGCACGACCCGAAGGCGCGCGACGCCAAGCGCGCCGAGGCGCTCGAAGCCGATATCATGGCGGGCTTTGCCGACATCAAGTCGATCGACGAGGACCGTATTCTCCGGCTCTTCCACGCCGTGATCGGCGCGACGCTGCGCACCAACGCCTTTGCGCCCGCCGCCGAGGAGGCGCTGGCGTTCAAGATCGATTCGAGCCTTGTCCCCGGTCTGCCGAAGCCGCTGCCCTGGCGCGAAGTCTGGGTCTATTCGCCGCGCGTCGAGGGCACGCACCTGCGCGCCGGCCCGGTCGCACGCGGGGGGCTGCGCTGGTCCGACCGCCGCGACGACTTCCGCACCGAAATCCTAGGGCTGATGAAGGCGCAGCGCGTCAAGAACGCCGTCATCGTGCCGACCGGCGCGAAGGGCGGCTTCTATCCGAAGGCGCTTCCCGACGCATCGATCGATCGCGACGCATGGTTTGCCGAAGGCACCGAATGCTATCGCATCTTCATCCGTTCGCTCCTGTCGATCACCGACAATCTGGTCGGCGGCAAAGTCGTGCATCCGAAGGGCGTTGTGATCCACGACGGTGACGATCCCTATTTCGTCGTCGCCGCCGACAAGGGCACCGCGACCTTCTCCGACGTCGCCAATGCGCTGGCGATGGAACGCGACTTCTGGCTCGGCGATGCGTTCGCGAGCGGTGGGTCGAACGGCTATGACCATAAGGCGATGGGCATCACCGCCAAGGGTGCGTGGCTGTCGGTCCGGCGCCACTTCGCCGAAATGGGCGTCGATGTGCAGACCGACACGATCCGCGTCGCCGGCTGCGGCGACATGTCGGGCGACGTGTTCGGCAACGGTATGCTGCTGTCGAAGGCGATCCAGCTCACTGCGGCGTTCGACCACCGTCACATCTTCCTCGATCCGAATCCCGATCCGGCGAAGAGCTGGAAGGAACGCGAACGGATGTTCGCGCTGCCGCGGTCGAGCTGGGCCGACTATAATGCCAAGCTCATCTCGAAGGGCGGCGGCATCTTCCCGCGCAGCCAGAAGAGCATTCCCCTGAGCCCCGAAGTGCAGGCGCTGCTCGGCCTGTCGGTCTCCGAAATCGATCCGGTGTCGCTCATTTCGGCGATCCTCAAGGCGCCGGTCGACCTCCTCTGGTTCGGCGGTATCGGCACCTATGTGAAGGCCGCGAGCCAGAATAACGCCGAAGTCGGCGACCCCGCGAATGACGCGCTGCGCGTCGATGCCGAGGATCTGCGCGTCAAGGCGGTCGGCGAAGGGGCCAACCTCGGCGTCACGCAGGCCGCGCGCATCGCTTTCTCGGCGAAGGGCGGACGGATCAACACCGACTTCATCGACAATAGCGCCGGCGTCGACTGCTCGGATAACGAGGTCAATATCAAGATCGCGCTCAACCGGGAGATGGCCGAAGGTCGTCTTGCCCAGGAAGATCGCGACGCGCTGCTCGTGCGGATGACCGACAATGTGTCGGAACTGGTGCTCGAGGATAACCGGCTCCAGGCGCTCGCGCTGTCGATTGCCGAAAAGGGCGGATCGGCGGCGGTGCCGTCGCTCGTCCGGCTGATGGAGACGTTCGAGGCGTCGGGCCGGCTCGACCGCAAGGTCGAGGGGCTCGCCGCGAACGACGAGCTGCTCCGTCGCGCCGCCGAAGGGCGCGGGCTGACCCGCCCCGAACTCGCGGTGCTGCTGTCGACCGCGAAGCTCGCGCTGCAGGATGCGATCGAGCATAGCGACCTGCCCGACGATCCGGCGCTCGGCAGCGACCTTGCCGCCGCCTTCCCCGACGAGATGCAGCGCGATTTCGCGCAGGCGATCGCCGACCACCAGCTCCGCCGCGAAATCATCGCGACGAAGATTGCCAACCGCATCATCAACCGCATGGGTATCGTCCATCCGTTCGAACTGGTCGAAGAGGAAGGCTGCGCGCTCGGCGATATCGCCGCGGCTTTCGTCGCGGTCGAACGGCTGCTCGAAATGCCCGCGATCTGGGACGCGCTCGACACGGCGAAGATCGACGAGGCCGTCCGCCTCTCGCTCTTCGCGCAGGCGGCATCGGCGATGACCTCGCAAATGGCCGACCTGCTTCGCGTGACACAGACGCTGGCGCAGCCGGGACCCGTCGTCGCGCGGCTTGAACCCGGGGTCGACCGCCTGACCGCTGGTGTCGATGCGCTGCTCAGCCCGTCGGTGAAGCGCCAGTGGGACATGCTCGCACAGCAGTTGCTCGACGCCGGCGCGCCCGAGGCGCTGACCGCGTCGGTCGTGCGGCTGTTCAAGACCGACGGCGCGATCGGCATCGTCGACCTCGCCGAACGGCGCGGCGACGACGAGATCGCGGTGACGCACGCCTTCACGCATCTCGGTGAGGCGCTCGGACTCGACTGGGCGCAGACGCTGGCGGCGCATATGAGCCCCGCCGATCCGTGGGAACGCCTGCTGGTCAACAGCCTGGCGCGCGATTTCCAGCAGATGCGCCTGACCTTCCTTGCGGGGCTGCCGAAGGGCGATCTTGACGCGGCGGTGACCAAATGGCTCGCCGATCATGCGCCGCGGGTCGAGCAGTTCAGGGCAACGGTCGACCGGGCGCGGATGATCCCGAGCCCGAATGGCGCGATGTTGTCGCACATCGCCGGACAGGCGCGCGGATTGCTGGGGAGGTAAATGCCTTTCCAGCCCCGCGTCGCGATCCTCGTCCCGGCGCCCGACTATTACGAGAAGTGGCAGCCCGCCTTTGCCCGCAAGGCGGCGGCGCTGACCGCGGCCGGGCTGGTCGTCGAGCAAAGGGTATGGAGCGATCCCGGCAATTTGTCGGGTTATGACCTCGTGCTGCCGCTATTTGCTTGGGGCTATCAGCGCGACGTTGCGGCCTGGTACGGGCTGCTCGACCAGCTTGAGACCCAAGCGCTGCCGGTCGCCAATCCCGTGCCGGTGCTGCGCTGGAACAGCGACAAGGCCTATCTCGCGCAGCTCGGTGCGAAGGGGGTGGCGGTCGTGCCGACGGTCGAGGTTGCCCAGCTTGACGATGCGAGCCTTGCCGCCGCCCTGTCCGAACTTGCGATCGAAGAGGCCGTGATCAAACCCGCCATCTCGGGCGGCGCCGACGGCACCCACCGCATCGCGGCGGGCGCGCCGATCCCCGCCGACGCGATCGGCCAGCGCCGACTCGTTCAGCCGCTGATGCCGGGTATCCTGACCGAAGGCGAATATTCGCTGTTCTTTTTTGCGGGCAAATTCAGCCACGCCATCGTCAAGCGTCCCGCGTCGGGCGACTTTCGCGTGCAGGAGCAGTTCGGCGGCCGCGAAACGGTGTGGGAAGCTAGCGACGCCGCGCAGGAACTAGCCGCCGCCGCGCTCGCCGCAGCACCCGCCCCGCCGGTCTATGCGCGCGTCGACATGGTCGGCGATGCGGCGGACAAGCTGCACATAATGGAGCTCGAACTGATCGAGCCCTCGCTGTTCCTGCATCATGCGCCCGACAAGGGCGCGGCGTTCGGATCGGCCGTCTACGCCGCCATCTAGTCGGCGCGCATCCGCCATAGCCATTGGCGGATTGCCGATGTCAGGTTGGGCGGATCGTCCGCCTCCATCCGCTCGACATCGATCCGCGCGACGAGCGCGTTGACGGGTAGCCCCTGCTGCGCGGCCGCGGCCTCAAGTGCATCCCAGAACATCGGTTCGAGGCTGATCGAGGTCGGATGCCCGGCGATCGTGACCGAGCGTTTTGCCGGGGGGTGGAGGGGGGAGGTCATGGTCTGAGGTTAGCGCTCAAACCGGCGACGGCAAAGCCGCCGCCTGCCGTCAAGCGGGTTCGGCGATCTTTCGGATCGCCGAACCCGCTGGCCGCGCCGGGCCGCGGCTTCGCCACCGGTTGCCAGCCTGTCGTTCACTTTGCGAACGCCATCGCTAGCGCCCTCGGCCCGTCAGTACATATGCTGCCCGCCATTGATCGACATCGTTGATCCCGTCACGAAGCCCGCATCCTCGCTGCACAGGAAGGCGACGCCGCGCGCGATTTCGTCGGCTTGACCCAAGCGTCCCACCGGGATCTTCGCGACGATCTTTTCGAGCACGGGTGCGGGCACCGCGGCGACCATGTCGGTATCGATATAGCCCGGCGCGATCGCGTTGACGGTGACGCCCTTCTTCGCACCCTCCTGCGCCAACGCCTTGGTAAAGCCGTGGATGCCCGATTTCGCGGCGGCGTAATTGACCTGACCGTACTGGCCGGCCTGCCCGTTGATCGACCCGATGTTGACGATGCGGCCCCAGCCGCGCTCGACCATGCCGCCAAAGGTCGCCTTCGCCATGTTGAAGCAGCCGCCGAGATTGACGCGCATCACATCGTCCCAGTCGTCGTAGCTCATGCGGGCGAGCGTGCCGTCGCGGGTGATGCCTGCGTTGTTGACGACGATATCGACGGGACCGAATTCCTCGGCGATTCGCGCGCAGCTGTCGAGGCACGCCTGATGGTCGCCGACGTCCCATTTGATCGCTGCGATGCCCGTGCGGTCGGTGAATTCACGCGCCTTTTCGTCGTTACCGCCATAGTTGGCGACGACGGTGACGCCCTGTTCCTTGAGTTTCAGGGAAATGGCTTCCCCGATGCCGCGGCTGCCACCGGTAACGATTGCGATACGTGCCATAAATCCAGCTCTCCCACAGAGTTATGGCCCTATGACTAGGCTGCGCTGACGGCGGCCGCAAGTTGACCGGAACGTCAATCGCAAAGCTATTCAGGGGAGCTGGCCGGTGCAGATCAGAATCTAGTTGCTGATCTGCACCCGGATCTTTGAAAAGTCGCCGATCGCGAGGTCGGCCTTGTCGATCGTCACCACCAGATTGTCGCCGTCGCCGAATCGCCGGCTCATCAGACCGCTGGTCGGCAGCTCGATCAGCACCGCGTCGCGATCTTCGTCAAAATCGGCGATGTGACGAAAGGGCTCGTGGCCCATAGCCGCCATCTCACGCGCCGCGAGCTCCTGCCACCAGGGCTCGTAAAAGGCGCGCGTCGGGGCCGAAAGATGGTCCGGGTTGGCGCACCATGCATGTTTGGCGCGATCGAACAGCATCGTCTGATAATCATGGACCCAAAGGTCCGCGTCAGCGCGGTGCGTGGTCAGCGGCAGGATGATCGTTTCGGTCCGTTCGACGCCCGTTTCGGGGTCGATCGTGCGAACCGCCGCGGCCCAGCGGATCGCGTGCAGCGCCGCCATCACCGCCGTCGCGTCGCCCGCTGCAAAGGTGTCGCGCGCGGCGCTGTCGTGGACGATGGCGATGATTTCGCGCGCGCGATCAACCGCTTCGTGATTGATCGCCACACGGCGCTTCGCGTCGTCTGCATCTTCGTCGCTTGCAGCGGCGGGGGGTGCATCTTCGCGTGCCAACTCGCCCAGCCGCATTTCGAGCAGCGCGACCATCGCAGTCGTGCTTCCCCAGTCGAAGGGATGGAACGCGGGGTCGGCGATGTCGTAGCCGCGATCATATAGCGCGCGGCCGGTTTCGTCCGCGTCACCCTCCTCGCGCGGATCGGCCTCGCCGGGTCGGACCGTGACAAGGTCGACGGGCCATTCGGGGAAGGCGCGGATGGCAAAGGGCGCGAGGTCGCCGGTGCCGAGGCCGCCATAGGGGCCGAACCAGCCCTCGGGATCGTTGAGCGTGAAGGGCGGTGCGACCCGGGTGCCCGCTTCGCGCAGGTGCAGGACGCGCATATTCTGTTTGCGTCGATGGATGAAGAAGGCGAGCGTGCCGTCGCGCGGCCCCAACCCGCCCCAAAGAGCGCGCGGCAAGCCGGCGCAATCGATCTGGGTAAGGAAATCGGCGGGCTGATCGTCGATCTTCGGCCATTCCGTTCCCGCGGGTAGCCGCGGACGGCCGCCGATCCAGCTGGTCGTCGATATCGCATCGCGCGGCGGGATCTGCGGAACGAGCCGCAGCGTCACCACTTCGGCGTGCGGCTTTTCAAGTCCGGTGGGCGGCGGCGCGGAGGCGGCACCGGATTTCTCCAGCCGGACAACCTGTCTTTCGACGTCGGCCACATGTGATTCGAGCGCGGTTTCGACCGCAACGGGTTCGACTTCAGGCGGCGGCGAGACTGGGGCGTCGCCCCATTCGATCGCGGGCGGTTGTTCGAGCGGCGCCTTGCCGCTGACGCGCGCGAGCCGCGAGGGGGCGATTTCGACATGCTCCGGTTCGGGCTTCGTCCCGCGTGAAAGACGCGGCAGGCGGCTTTCACGCGGCGTTCGCGGCGCCGCGTGTGCGGTGCGGGGGCGGCGCAGCCACCAGATCGCGAAGGCGATCGCGAGGAAGGCCAGGGTAAAGAGGACCAGCTTCAACGCGGCCGATTCGACCTGGTTCATCGCGTATCTCCAAGGGGCGCGGCCGCCGTTTCGGCGCCGGGCCGGAGGAATTTAGCGCATGGACCTAAACAGTTGGTAAGCGGCGACGGTCAGCGCCAGCCCGCGAGTTCGCGGCGCACCAGCGCTTCGATCATCGCCGATCCCGGCGCGCCGGCGTTGAGGCAGCCGAGATAGGCGAAGCGCTTGCCGCCCGCCGCCTCGAACTGGTGCTTGCCGCGGATCGCAAGCTCCTCGAGCGTTTCGAGGCAGTCGGCGGCAAAGCCCGGCGCGAAGATGGCGACGCTCTGCCCTTCGCGGCCCAATTGTTCGAGGCGCGTATCGGTCGCGGGTTCGAGCCATTTCGCGCGGCCGAAACGCGACTGGAACGCGACCTCGACCGGGCGGCCGAGCGCGTCGGACAGCAGGCGCGCGGTCGCCTGACACTGACAATGATAGGGATCGCCCAGATGCAACGTGCGCTCGGGCATGCCGTGAAAGCTCGCGAGCAGGACGTCGGGCGTGAAATCGAGCGTGGCAAGCGCCGACTCGACCGATGTTTTCAGCGCACCGAGGTAGGCGGCATCGTCGTGATACGGCGGCAGGAAGCGCAGCGTCGGTTGCCAGCGCAGCGTCTTCAGATGGTTGCCCACGGCGTCGACCACCGTCGCGGTCGTCGCGGCGCAATATTGGGGGTAGAGCGGCGCGATGAGGATGCGACGGCATCCCGCCGCCATCAGCGCGTCGATCGCCGGACCGATGGCTGGCTGCCCATAGCGCATGGCATGGGCGACTATCGCCGCGTCGCCGAGCGCCGCCTGCAGCGCCTCGCTCTGCGCGCGGGTGATCGCGGCCAGCGGCGACCCTTCGTCGGTCCACACCTGTGCATAGGCGTGCGCCGACTTTTTCGGGCGGGTGGTCAGGATGATTCCGCGCAGGATCGGCTGCCACAGGATTTGCGGGATTTCGACGACGCGTCGGTCCGACAGGAATTCGGCCAGATAGCGCCGCACCGAGCGCGCATCGGGCGCGTCGGGGGTGCCGAGGTTGACGAGCAGCACGCCGATGCGCGGCGTCGTCACGTGCGGATGGTCGGACGGAAGGGTCACAGCGGGTCCGCCGACAGGGGAATGCGGCGGATGCGGCGGCCGGTCGCGGCGTACATCGCGTTGGCGATCGCGGGCGCGACGACGGGTACCGCGATCTCGCCCAGCCCGCCGGGTTCGCGGTCGCTATCGACGAATTCCACGATGATCTGCGGCGTCTGCGACAGGTCGGGCAGGCCAAGCTGCCCGAATTTGCGCGCCGTCGCGACGCCGCCTTCATAGTCGGTGGTCGCGCCGACCGCGGCGGCGAGGCCGAAGATCAGCCCGCCCTCGATCTGCTGGCGCGCGACCGCCGGATTGACGAGGCGCCCGGCGTCGACGACCGCGACCAGCTGTTCGACCTGCAACCCCCGGTCGCTCTGCCGTGCGGTCGCCATCAGCGCGATATGGCTGCCGCGCATCGCGTGACAGGCGAGTCCCTGCGCGGTGCCCGCGAGGCCGCCTTCCCAGCCGCCAAGGCTGGTCGCGGTGAGCAGGCAGCGCGCGAGGAGCGGCGCGTTGCCGAGCATCGCCATGCGATAGGACAGCGCGTCGGTTCCCGCGCGCGCCGCCATTTCGTCGACGAAGCATTCGGTGAAAAAGGCGGTGTAGCTGTCGGCGTTGCCGCGCCAGCGCCCGGTCGGCAGGCCGATGTCGGCGGGACAATGATCGACCGCGCGGTGGCGGATGGCGTAGCTCGACGCGGCGCCTTCGACTGCGGCGGCATCGGCGTTGCCCGCCGCGGCGCGCTGCGCGACGTCGGCCGGCGCATTGTCGAACAGCCGCGCGCGCACCTCGTGGTTCGTTGGCGGCACCGCGATGCGTGTCACCAGCGCGTCGATCCCTCCGGCGGCGTCGAGCGTCGCGGTCAGCTTCGCCCGCGCCGGCGCGCGCGGCGGCAGGCGCATGATCTCCTCGGCGCGCGACCACGCAAGCTGGACCGGGCGTTTGATCTGCAGCGCGATGATCGCCGCCTGCACCGCGACGCTATGGTCGAGGCATGCGTCGAACGATCCGCCCGCCATCATCGGGAACAGCGTGACACTCGCGGGTGCCAGCCCGGTCGCGGCGACGATCGCGTCGCGGCACTGCGCGGGGGCCTGCGTTGCGACCCAGATGCGGAGGCCGCTGCCGTCGGGCGCTGCGGTCGCGGTGCGCGTTTCCACGGCGGCATGGAGCGCGGGGGCGACGGCATATTCGGCCGCGACTTTGGTGCGCCCCTCCATCGCTTCGCCGACATCGCCTTCGCTCGAGATGCGATAGCCGTCGCCCTTCAGCGCGGCCTTCAGCGCCTTGTCGATCCGGTCCGACGAAATCGGCGCGCCTTCGGTTTCGAACACCGGCGCGAAGCGGTCGAGCGCGCGGTTCGCCGCCCACCAGTTGCGCGCGACCGCCGCAACCCAGCGCTCGTGCGTGACCACGTGGAGCAGGCCGGGCGAGGCGAGCCCCTTCTGGCGGTCGATGCCCTTCAGCCGCGTGGTGCCGAGCGGACCCTGGCGGATCGCGGCGAACACCATGTCGGGCAGGCGGATATCGCCCGCATAATTGGCCGACCCGTCGACCTTTGCCGGCAGGTCGATGCGCGTGAGTTCCTTGCCGTAGAGCGGATCGGCGCTGCTCGCGCGGTAGACGGGTTCGGCGGGCGGCTCGAGCTGCGCCGCCGCGGCGGCGACATCGCCGAAGCGCAGCCGTTTCTTGCCGAAGGTGACGAAGCCGTCGTGGGTGTCGCATTGTTCCCAGTCGGCGTCCCAGCGCTTCGCCGCTGCCATCATCAGCAGCACGCGCGCCTGTGCCGCTGCGGCGCGGCACGGTCCCTCGAACATGCGCACCGACGAACTGTTCGCGGTGAGCATCACCGCGTGGCGTACCGCCCATTCGCGGCGCACCCAGCTGCGCACGTCGGACACGAAGTCGGGGACCCCCGCGCGCGGCATGAAGACGGCGCTATCCTCGTCGACGAGCAGCGTGTTGGTGTAGAGCGGGTTGATCGGCGCGGTCTCGACCGCGATCGTCCGCCAGTCGGCGCCGAGTTCGTCGGCCATGATTTGCGGCAACAGCGTCGTGACGCCCTGACCCATTTCGCATTGCGGGACGATCGCGCTGATATGCCCGTCGTCGCCGATCTTGAGGAACGCGTTGAAGATATGTTCGTCAGGTGCTGCGGTCAGGTTCGGCCGGTATTCGCGCGGCCACAGACTCCATGCAATCGCAAGTCCGCCCGCCGCGGTCGCGCCGACCAGCATCTGGCGGCGGCTGACGTGCGGCAGGCGCGATTTATCTTTCCCCACAGTGTCGCGAATGCCGGCCATGCCCGCTGCTGATAGTCCGCGCGAGTCGGCGAGGCAAAGGCTTTTGGAATGCGCGTCCGCTGGACTATAGGTCCGCGCGGGCGCGCGACTATTTCTCCGACAAGGCGAAGTCGACGCGGACCGAAACCTGCGATTCGCTCACTCCCGGATTGAAGGGCGGGGCGGCCGATTGCGCTGCGACCTCATAATTGGCGGCATCCGCAGCGTAAGGCATGGGCGGAGCATTGTCGCCGCCATCGCGGATCGTGAGCACGCGGTCGATCTTGAGTCCCGCGGCGCCCGCATAGGCGTCGGCGCGCGCACGCGCGGCGCGATAGGCGGCGGCGTAGGCCGATTTGGTCGCCGCCTCCTGATCGGACACGCGCAGCGTCGGACCCGACAGGACATTCGCGCCCGCCTGCGTCGTCGCGGCGACGGCTTCGCCCGCCTTGTCGACCGCGCGCATCCGCACCTCGACCTGATTGACCGCTTCATATTTGCCCTTGTTGGCGCCCCAGTCGATCCGGTTCACCGTGAGCTGGCGGGTCTGGAGGTCCTTGCCCGCGACGCCGAACGCCTTCAGCGCCTCGGTTACTTTGGTCATCGTTTCGTTGTTTTTCTGCGTGGCGGCTTCGGCCGACGCCGCGATCGTGCTCACCCCGGCGGTGAAGCGCGCCTCGTCGGGCTTGGTTTCGGAGCGACCGGTCGCCGAGACCGACAGCAAGGTTTCGTCATGCCCGACCCCGCGCGGGTCGGGTGCCTTTTCGCTGCACGCGCCGAGCGCAATCAGCGGGATGAGTATAAGGGTCTGGCAGCGCATATTTTTTCTCCCGTTCGATGCGGGGGGAGCGCATGGCGGGCGAATCGGTTCCCTACCAACCCCAGGGCGCGGGCGGTGGCGCAACCGGCTTCGCATAATCGAACGCGACGCGAAAATGCCGCCCCTGCCGGTCGAGGCCGTAGGTGAAGCCCGCGTCCGTCGTCTCGACCGACCAGATGTTGGTCGTCGAAACGCCGCGGCCGGTCGTCATGAACATCGCGATCGATTCGACGTCGACGGGGAAAGTCTGGCGCGTCGCAGTCCCGGCGGCGTCGGTGTCGCCGCCGTAAAGCGTGACCGCGTCGGGCGCGCCGTCGGCGTGGCGATGGTCGTGTTTCAGGCGAAGCCCTGTCGCCGTGCGGCTGATGATCCACGTGCGCGAGCGGTCCCAGCCGCCATCGGGGCCGAGCCCGTCGATGTGAAAGGGGATTTCGATCCGGTCCGCCGTGCAATGCCGGATGTGCATCACCATCGCCTTGCCGCGCATCTCGGCATCGGCCTCCTGATCGCTCGCGAGGCGGCCAGCATAGGCCTTGCCGCAGCGTGCGGCGAGGGCGTCGAAAAAGGCGTTTTGGGGATTCGCGTTGGTCGCTGTGGTTGCGCAACCCGCGAGCGCGGTTGCAGCGAGCAACGGCAGCAGCGCTCTCATTTCAGCAGGCCGAGGCGCGGGATCTCGATCTTGGGGCATCGGTCCATGACGACGGTCAGCCCGGCGGCGTCGGCGCGTTTCGCCGCCGCCTCGTTGATCACGCCGAGCTGCATCCACACCGCCTTGGCGCCATGGACGATCGCCTCGTCTACGGCAGCGCCCGCGCCTTCGCTGTTGCGGAAAATGTCGACGAGTTCGGCGGGCGGCTCGACATTGGCGAGCGTCGCGACGACCGGCGCACCGTGGATCGTCGACCCGGCGTGACCGGGATTGACCGCGATCACGTCATGCCCCTGCGCGACGAGGAAGGCGAGGACGCCATTCGACGGCCGCGCCGGGTTCGGCGAGGCGCCGATCACCGCGATCCGACGCGGCTGGCTCAGCAGGTTCCGGATTTCGGCCTCGTCATTGATCGCCATCATTTGCCCTTTCGTGCTTGCAGCCAGTCGGCCACCTTCGCCGCTATCGCATGGAATGGCTCGCCCGTGGGATCGGTTCCCGCCGCCGGGGGGACGCCGCCGTCGCTCGCGAGGCGGATACCCATCGACAGCGGCACGCGGCCGAGGAAATCGAGCCCCATCGTGCCCGCGGCTGCCTCGGCGCCGCCGCAGCCGAACGGGTCGCTGACCTCGCCGCAATGCGGGCAGGCATAACCCGCCATATTCTCGACGAGGCCGATGATCGGCACATCGGCCTGTTCGAACAGGCTGACCGCGCGCGTCGCGTCCATCAGCGCGAGGTCCTGCGGGGTCGAGACGATCACCGCACCCGCGGGCTTGTGGCGCTGGATCATCGTGAGCTGGACGTCGCCGGTGCCCGGCGGCAGGTCGACGACGAGCGTGTCGATGTCGCCCCAGCTTGCGTCGACGAGCTGTTCGAGCGCCTTGCCCGCCATCGGGCCGCGCCAGGCGATCGCTTGCCCCGGCGCGGCGATCTGTCCGGTCGAGAGCATCGGCACGCCATAGGCGTTGGGGACGGGGGCGAGCTTCGACCCGCGCGCTTCGGGCTTCACGCCTTCGCTGTCCATCAGGCGCGGCTGCGAGGGGCCATAGATGTCGGCATCGACCAGCCCGACCTTGACGCCGAGACGGTGTAGCGCGACCGCAAGGTTCGCGGCGAGGGTCGATTTGCCGACCCCGCCCTTGCCGCTGCCGACCGCGATGATCGTCATCGCCTTTTTCTCGGCGGTCATCGCGATGCGCACTTCGCGCACGCCCGCTTCGGCGAGCAGGCCGGCGCGCAGCTTGTCTTCGAGCGGCTTGCGGTCTTCGACCGCGAGCCCCGACACATCGAGCACGACGGCGAGCAGGCCCGAATCGTCGAGCAGGCGGAGGCCCGACGACCGCCCTTCGCTCAGCGCGGCGGCGGCGGTGGTCAGGCGGGCGATATCGGCGCTTTGTTCGGTCATGTCCGCGCCAGATAGGCATGATTGGCCTGTTTGCCAGCCATTTTCGCGCGCACCCCCTGTTAATCGCGCCCGCCGACCCTATAAAAGCCTTATGAACGACAAGATTGACGGCAGCATGGGACGCCGCAGCCCGAGAGGATTGCGGCAATTTTTCCATCAGATCAGCCAGATGGCGAACAGCCCCTGGGGCAGCGGCCCCAAAGGCGGCGACGGCGATGGTTCGGGCGACGGCAAGAAGCCCGGCCCGCGCAATCCGTGGGTGACCCCCGATCCGGCCGACCAGCGGCGCGGGCCAAAACCGCGCGGCCCGTCGGCGCTCGACGAGCTGCTGCGCAAGGGGCGCGGCGGGTTCGGCGGCGGCGGCTCGGGTGGCGGCAGCCAGTTCAATTTCGGCGATTCGGCCAAGCTCTGGAAATGGGTGGTGCTTGCGCTCGTCGTCGCGTGGGTGCTCTTTTCCTCCTTCCACATCGTGCCGCCCGAAAAGGAAGGCGTGATCACGCGCCTCGGCAGCTATTCGCGCACCGTCGGCCCCGGCGTGAAGCTGACCTGGCCGGCGCCGATCGAGCGCATCCGGCTCGAAGACGTCCGCGCGATCCGCACGATGGCGGTCGGTTCGCCGAACGCTACCGACGAGAATTTCGTGCTGACGCGCGACCAGAGCATTGTCGATCTTGCCTATGAGGTTCGCTGGTCGGTGCGCGATCCCGAACTCTTCTTCTTCCAGCTTGCCGATCCCGAAGGCACGATCCGCGAAGTCGCCGAAAGCGCGATGCGCGCGACGGTCGCGAACTTCGACCTCGTGCAGGCGATCGGCCCCGGCCGCGTCGAAATCGAGGCGCAGGTTCAGCAGCGGATGCAGGAACTGCTCAACCAGTATCGCGCCGGGGTGATGATCCAGGGCATCGCGATCCGTCAGGTCGACCCGCCGAGTCAGGTCGACGAGGCGTTCAAGGAAGTCACCGCGGCGCGGCAGGAACGCGAATCGGCGATCAACCTCGCGCGGGCATACCAGCAGCAGGTGCTCGAACGCGCCCGCGGCGATACCGCGGCGTTCGACAAGATTTACGAGCAGTACAAGCTGGCGCCCGGCGTGACCCGCCAGCGCCTCTATTATGAAACGATGGAGACGGTGTTGTCGAACGTCGACAAGACGATTGTCGAAGCGCGCGGGGTGACCCCCTATCTGCCGCTGAACGAGGTGCAGAAGCGGGTCAAGGCGCCCGAAGTCACTGCGAAGGGAGGCGAATGATGAATTCGCTGTTCCAGAACCCGATGCGGCTGCTCTTCGGCGTCGTCGTCCTTCTCGTCATCCTGTCGCAATCGCTCGCGATCGTGCCCGAGGACAAGCAGGCGCTGATCCTGCGCTTCGGCGAGATCGAGCGGACGGTGAACCGCTACAAGCCGAACGAGGATTTCGGGCGCTCGGGCGCCGGCCTCGTCCTCCGCGTGCCGTTCACCGACGGCATCCAGTATATCGACAAGCGCATCCTCGGCGTGAACATGGAGCGCCAGCAGGTGCTCTCGACCGACCAGCAGCGCTTGCAGGTCGACGCCTTCGCGCGCTTCCGCATCACCAACCCGGTGCGCATGTACACCGCGATCCGTACCGAGGATAAGTTGCAGGCGCAGCTTGCGACGATCCTCGGCTCGTCGCTGCGCAACGAGCTTGGCAAGCGTACCTTCGCGACCTTGCTGTCGCCCGAACGCGGCGCGGTGATGGATAATATCCAGGTCGCGCTGAACCGCGAGGCGAACAAATATGGCGCCGAGATCATCGACGTCCGGATCAAGCGCGCCGACCTTCCCGAAGGCGCGACGCTCGAGGCGGCGTACAACCGGATGCGCACCGCGCGCCAGCAGGAAGCGATCTCGATCCGCGCCGAAGGCCAGAAGGAAGCGCAGATCATCCGCGGCGGCGCCGACGGCGAAGCGGCACGCATCTATGCGGCGAGCTTTGGCAAGGACCCCGACTTCTATGACTTCTACCGTGCGATGCAGAGCTATCGGCAGACCTTCCTCGGTGAAAACAACCAGGGCGGGACGTCGATTATCATGTCGGCGGACAATGAATATCTGAAGCGTTTCCGCGGCAATTGAGGAGGTCGCGGCGGGCGGACGGTCCGATGAACGGGATATGCAAGCGCCGTTCATGTTCAAATGCCGTTCAGCCAGTCCGCCGCAGACCGCCGCAGCCGGGGCTGTTGAGTTTTCGAGAACGAAGAGGATTTCCGATCGTGCGTTATGTTTATGGCATCACTTCGGCCTTGCTGGCGGGTGGCACCGCGCTGGCGCTGGTCACCCAGTCTCCCGTCGGCGCGCAGGTCGCGCAGAATGAAAAGAGCGAAATCGCCAAGGCGGTCCCGCGTTCGGGCGCACCCGAAAGCTTCGCCGACCTCGTCGAACAGCTGCAGCCCGCGGTGGTCAACATCTCGACCAAGCAGGAAGTCACGCTCGGCGTCCGGCTGAACCCCTTCGCCGGGACGCGCGAACCGATCACGCAGGAGCAGCAGGGCGGCGGCTCGGGCTTCCTGATCTCGGCCGACGGTTATATCGTCACCAACAATCACGTGATTTCGGGCGGCCCGCGCGGCGAGGCCGTCAATCAGGTCACGGTGACGCTGACCAACCAGAAAGAATATAAGGCGACGATCGTCGGCCGCGACGTCGCGTCCGACCTTGCGTTGCTCAAGATCGACGCGAGCGGCCTGCCGTTCGTGAAGTTCGCCGACAGCAGCACCGCGCGTGTCGGCGACTGGGTCGTCGCGATCGGCAACCCGCTCGGCCTCGGCTCGACGGTGACCGCGGGCATCATTTCGGCGGTGCAGCGCAATATCGGGCAGGGCGGTGCCTATGACCGCTATATCCAGACCGATACTGCGATCAACCGCGGCAATTCGGGCGGCCCGCTGTTCGATCTTCAGGGCAATGTCGTCGGCATCAACAATATGCTGATCTCGCCCGTCGGTGCGAACATCGGCGTCAATTTCGCGATCCCCGCCGATGCGGCGATCCCCGTGATCAACGCGCTGCGCGCCGGCGAAAAGGTCCAGCGCGGCTATCTGGGTATCGGCATTGCGCCGGTCGACGAGGATCTCGCGGCGGCGCTCGGCCTGCCCAAGGACCGCGGCGAATTCATCCAGCGCGTCGAACCCGGACAGGCGGGCGAAAAGGCGGGGCTGAAGCGCGGCGACGTCGTGACCAAGGTCAATGGCAAGGAGGTCACCCCGCAACAGACCTTGTCGTACATCGTCTCGAACACCAAGCCGGGCACCCGCATTCCGCTCGAAATCATCCGCGACGGCAAGCCGATGACGATCCAGACGCTCGTCGGCACGCGTCCGCCCGAAGAGGAACTGGCAGGCAGCAACTTCGATCCCGAGGCCGAACAGGCCGAGCCCGAGGATGCGACCGGCGCCGCCGACAAGGCGATCCAGAACGAACTCGGCCTGTCGGTGCAGGTGGTGACCCCCGATATCGCGCGCGCGGTGGGGGTCGATGCCGGGACCAAGGGCCTCGTGATCGGCGCCGCGTCGGCGAGCAGCGACGCGGGGCGCAAGGGCCTGCGCCGCGGCGACGTGATCCTCAGCGCGAACCGGACGCCGGTGACGACGGCCGAGGCGCTCGCCAAGGCGGTTGCCGACGCGAAGAAGGCGGGCCGCGACGCGGTCCTCCTCGAAATCCTGCGTCGCGGCGGTCCGTCGGCTTTTGTCGCGATCCGCGTGAAATAGGCTTCGGCCCTTTCCGGCCAGGACAGGGGCGCCGCGACCTTCGGGTCCGGCGCCCTTTTCATTTGCGCGCCGCCGTCAATGTTCATATTATGTTCCGATAATATCGAGTCGGGAGAATGATGATGATTGGCTATGTGACGCTCGGAACAAAGGATATGGCGAAGGCGGCGGCCTTCTATGACGCGATCGCCGCCGAGCTCGAAACGCCGCGGATGATGGAATATGAGACGTTCATCGCATGGGGCAAACCCGACGGCGGCGCGGGCATCGGCCTTACCAAGCCGTTCGACGGCAACGAGGCGACCGTCGGCAACGGTGTGATGGTTGCGCTGCAGGCAAAGGACAAGGATCAGGTCCACCGCCTCTATGACATCGCGCTCGCCAACGGCGGGACGTGCGAAGGTCCCCCGGGACCGCGCGGCGAGGGATTTTACGCCGGCTATTTCCGCGACCCCGACGGCAACAAGCTCAACGCCTTCATCATGGGGTGAATCCCGGTCTTGGGGTGAGGAGCGGTCGTTTGCTCACCCTCTTTCGTCACCCTCTAACGAGCCACGTGGCTCGTTAGAGGGTGACGATGACGGGAAGGTCCACCACCGGTCGAAACCCGCCGTCCGGTCGCCATTGGGCCATCGCCCGTTTGCCGATTGCCTGACCCGCGCCGCCGCTCTAACCTTGTCGTTCAACGACCTAGTGGAGGACAACGGGTGAGCGACGGCAGCACGGCAAGCGAAATCTATATCGGCCTTGGCGGCGGCGGCGCACCCGATGGGCCGCGCCAGTCGCTCGTGCTGAAGCGTGCGAACCGCCACGGGCTGATCGCAGGTGCGACCGGCACCGGCAAGACGGTGACCTTGCAGGGCCTCGCCGAAGGTTTTTCGGCCGTCGGCGTCCCCGTCTTCGTCGCCGATGTGAAGGGCGATCTGGCCGGCATGGCGATGGCGGGCAGCCCGACCGCAAAGACGCACGAGATTTTCGCCGCGCGCGCCGCTGAGATCGGCGATAGCGAATGGGCCTATCGCGACAATCCGGTCATCTTCTGGGACCTGTTCGGCGAACAGGGGCATCCCATCCGCACGACGATTTCGGAAATGGGGCCGCTGCTGCTCGCGCGGCTGATGGGGCTCAACGAAGTGCAGGAAGGCGTCCTCGCGATCGCCTTCCGTGTCGCCGACGAACAGAATCTGCTGCTCCTCGACCTCGGCGATCTGCAGGCGATGCTCGTCTGGTGCGCTGAAAATGCCGACGAGCTAACGACCAAATATGGCAATGTGTCGAAGGCCACCGTCGGCACGATCCAGCGGCAATTGCTCACGCTCGAAAGTCAGGGCGGCGATCATTTCTTCGGCGAGCCCGCGCTCGACATTCAGGACATGATCCGGCTCGACGACAATGGCCGCGGCTATGTGAACATCCTCGCCGCCGACAAGCTGATGGCGAGCCCGAAGCTTTATGCGACCTTTCTGCTCTGGCTGCTGTCGGAGATGTTCGAGACGCTTCCAGAGGTCGGCGACCCCGACAAGCCGAAGCTCGTCTTCTTCTTCGACGAAGCGCATCTGCTGTTCGACGATGCGCCGCCGGCGCTGACCGACAAGATCGAACAGGTCGTGCGCCTGATCCGGTCGAAGGGCGTCGGTGTCTATTTTGTCACGCAAAACCCGATCGACATTCCCGAAGATGTCGCGGGCCAGCTCGGCAACCGCGTCCAGCACGCGCTGCGCGCCTTTACCCCGCGCGACCAGAAAGCGGTGAAGGCTGCGGCAGAAACCTTCCGCCCGAACCCCAAAGTCGACGTCGCGCGCGAGATTACCGAACTCAAGGTCGGCGAGGCGCTGGTGTCGCTGCTGATGGCCGATGGTGCTCCGTCGCCCGTCGAGCGCACTTTGATCAAGCCGCCCTGCTCGCGGGCAGGTCCGCTCGACGCCAAGGAGCGCGCGATCCTCAAGTCGATCTCGCCCGTCGCCGATAAATATGACACGCCGGTCAACCGCGAGAGCGCCGAGGAACTCCTCGCGGCGAAGGCCGAACAGGCGCAGGCGGCCGCCGTCGAAGCCAAGGCGCAGGTCGAGGCCGACAAGCAGGCAGCGATCGCCGCGAAGGAAGAGGCGAAGCGCAAGGTCGCCGAGGAGAAAGAGCGGCTGCGGCTTGAAAAGGCGGCGGAGCGCGAGGCCGCGAAGCCCAGCTTCACCGACAAGATGGTGCAATCGGCGGCGCGCTCGGCGGCAACGAGCCTCGGCCGGCAGGTCGCGGGCAAATTCGGCGGCCAGCTCATGCGCGGTATCTTGGGCAGCCTGTTCAAATGACCGGGGCGCCCGCGATGGAGGCGAGCCTTGCTGCCGTCGCCGACGCGGGCATCGATATCCGCCACGCCTTGTTCGACCGCTTCTTTGCGGCCTACCCCGAACGGCGCGCGAGCTTCATGGTCGTCGACGCCTCGTCGCGGCGGATGACCGACGAGACGTTGCAGATGATGTTCGGGCTGGCAAAGGGTGACGGCTGGGTGTGGCCTCTGGTCACCGAGCTGGTGCATACGCACCGTGCCTATGGTCCGCTGCCGATCGCCGAATATGACGCCTTCATCGACATGACGGTCGCCGAACTGGGCGCGGCGGCGGGCGCGGCGTGGACGAGTGAATGCGCCGCCGCCTGGACCGGGCAGGCCGAAGCCCTGAAGGCGATGATTCGCCGTGCGCGTGCCGAGTGGCAGGCGGCGCTGCCCGATCCCGCGACGGCGGTCTGACCTGCCGTTTCTGACGGCTCGACTCGGGCGCCGAATTGCGGCAGCTTCGTTTCATGACAAGACCTGTATTGCCCGGAGAGGTCGCCGCCGCCGTCGTCAATCCCGCCGCTTACGGGGCGTGGGATCCGTTGCACGAACAACTGGCATGGGCGCGCGCCAACGCGCCGCTCGCGGTTGCGGAGAATCACGATCACGACCCCTTCTGGCTCGTGACGCGGCATGCCGACATCATGGCGATCAGCCGCGATCCGCAGCGCTTTGCGAACGGTATCCGGCCGACGGTGCTGACCAATCGCGACGGCGAAGCGCTGGCGCGCGCGGCGACGCCGAACAATGACGGGCATCTGATCCGCTCGCTGGTCCAGATGGATGCGCCCGATCATATGAAATACCGGCTGCTGACACAGAGCTGGTTCATGCCCAAGAATCTGAAGATCGTCGAAGAGCGCATCCGGCAAATCGCGCGCGAGACGGTCGACCATATGCTCGAGGCGGGTGGGACATGTGATTTCGCACGCGATGTCGCGGCGCATTATCCGCTGCGCGTCATTATGGACATATTGGGCGTCCCGCCCGAGGACGAGCCGCGGATGCTGATGCTGACGCAGCAGCTGTTCGGGCCGACCGACCCCGAACTGAACCGCAGCCGCGAGGCGATCACCAGCGCCGAGCAGGCGATCGCGATGCTCAACTATGTCATCGCCGACTTCGAGAATTACTTCGGCACGCTCACTGCCGATCGCCGCGCCAACCCGCGCGAGGACATCGCGACGGTCATTGCGAACGCCATGGTCGGCGGCGAACAGATCCCCGACCGCGAACTCGCCGGCTATTATATGATCATCGCGACGGCGGGGCACGACACGACGAGCGCTTCGACGGCGGGTGCGATCATGGAACTCGCGAAGAATCCGGCACTGTTCGAACGCTTTCGTGGCGCCGAAAGCGACAAGGCCGGCTTGATCGAGGAAGCGATTCGCTGGACCACCCCGGTCCAGCATTTCATGCGCAGCGCTAGGCAAGATGTCGAAATCGGCGGGCAGACGATCCGCGAAGGCGACTGGCTGATGCTCAACTATGTTTCGGGCAATCGGGACGAGGCCGTGTTCGGCGACCCCTTCGCTTTCGATCCCGACCGCGAGAAGAACCAGCAGATCGCCTTTGGCTTTGGCGCGCATGTCTGCCTTGGGCAGCATTTGGCACGTATGGAAATGCGCATATTGATGGAAGAGCTGCTGCCGCGGCTCAAAAGCCTCGACCTCACGGGCGCGCCGGCACGCGTCGAATCGGTTTTCGTCGGCGGGTTGAAGCGCCTGCCGATCCGGTTCGAGGCGGCATAGACGATACTCCGGTCGCCACATGCGGCGTACCGTCGGCAGGAAATGGAACAAAGTCCGCGCCAGTGGCGTTTTTCGGCGGCTTGCTGAAAGGACTTCGTGATGAATCTTTGGAAAAAAGCCGCAATTTCAGTCGCTGCGACTTCGATGACGCTCTCGCCGGTGGCTGCGCTGGCGGCACCCGGCATCGGAGGTGCCAGCGCGGTTTCGGTCACCGAGGGTCAAAATGAACTCGAAGGTGCAAGCTGGATCGCAATCGTGCTCGGCCTCGCGATTATCGGCGGCGGCATCTGGCTGCTGGTCGACGACGATGGTGACGACGCTCCCGTCAGCCCGTAAATTCGCGCCGACGCCGGGAATGGCCTTCTCCCGATAAGGAGGAGCCTGTTCGTTCCCGAAGGCTAGGCTTTCTCGCCCGGAAAAAAGCGCGCGATGACGTCGCTCGCAAGCCGCGCGGGGCGCAGCGTCTCTGCATCGATGCAGCACCAGCTCGACTTCACCTCGGCGAGCACATCCTCGCCGCGCTTGATGATCGTTTCATAGAAGGCGCGCGCGCCCTGGACCTTTTCGAGGATGACGGTCGCAATGACCTGATCGTCGAGGAAGGCAGGGCGGCGATAGGTGATCTCGTGCTTCAGCGCGACCCACAGATGCGCCGCGACCGCGTCGGGCGGCGCGATATGGCGCCAGTGCGCGAGCACCGCTTCCTGCACCCAGCTCAGATAATGGGCGTTGTTGACGTGCCCCATGAAATCGATCTGATCGGCGCCGACTTTGATGTCGTGGTCGTGCGGGAGCGAGGCTGCGGTCATATCGCTGACACTAATGTCAATATTTTGTGACGGAAAGATGAATTATCATCGTTGAAGAGAAACGGTACCGGCCCGCTCCCCACCCGGCCGCCCCAACGATAGTAGCCTACAGGAGGCCGGGTGGGGAGCGGGCCGGTGCCGTCTCGAACTAGCCGCGCCCGCGATAGGGGGCGACGCCCTGATCGGGGAGCCACAGCCCCTCCGGCGGCGTGCCCGATTGCCAGAAAACGTCGATCGGAATGCCGCCGCGCGGATACCAGTAACCGCCGATGCGCAGCCAGCGGGGCTGCATCTCGTCGAACAGTCGCCGGCCGATGCCGACGGTGCAATCTTCGTGAAAACCCGCATGGTTGCGAAATGACCCGAGGAAGAGCTTGAGGCTCTTCGATTCGACGATCGTTTCGCCCGGCGCATAGTCGATCACGAGATGCGCGAAATCGGGCTGGCCGGTGACCGGGCACAGCGAAGTGAATTCGGGCGCCGCGAAGCGAACGAGATAAAGATCGCCGACGCGCGGATTGGGGACATAGTCGAGCACCGCAGCTTCGGGCGCGGCAGGAAGTTCACTCGATTGGCCGAGATGTTTCGGCGCGAGCGGTGTGGGGGTGGAATCGGTCATGGAAAGGCTCTAGTGCGCAGCGCGGCCGATGTCACCGATCTGTTGGACGGCGCGGCCGGGTTCAGCGCCAATTCAGCGGCGCCGGACGAAGAGTTACGGTTCGGGATCGCGGAAACAGAATGATCAAAAGGAAGAAGGGGCAGGCAAGCAGGGCGGCATCGCCGCTGATGACGCTCGCGCTGGTGCTGGCGGGCGCGGCGCCCGCGTTCGCTCAGGATGCGCCCGCGCCCTCGTCGTCGCGCCCGCTCGACTTCCGTCTGCCGCCGCCCACCGACGACAACCGCGCGCCCGGCGTGCAGGGGCCGTCGGACAATGGCCTGCCTCCGGTGGCGCCCGGCGAACGTCGCGGCCAGCCGACGCCGACGCCCGCACCGGCTCCGGTCCAGCCTGCGACACCGCCGCGCGTGACTCCGACGCAGCCGGTGACGGCGCCCGCGCCCGCCGCTGTACCCCGCGATACGCCGGCAACGCCGCGCCCGGCATCGCCCGGCGCCGCGACGCCGGCGGCGCCCGCCACGACGGACAACCCTGCGCTGCCGCCGCTGGAGACGGTGGTTCCGGCTGCACCCGCTGCGACCGAGGTGCCGTCCGTCGCCGCTTCCGATGACACGCCGGCCGCCGCTGCGCCCGCAAACCAGCCTTCGGGAACGCCGCTCTGGGCCTGGGCGCTGGCCGCGCTGGCCGCGCTGGCCGCGCTCGGTGCCGGTTACTGGTACTGGCGCCGCCGGTCGGCTCCGGCCGGTCCGCCGATCGACGAAGCGGACGAATCGCCGCTCCCTGCTACCCCGGCGCCCGCAACGCGCGCCGCAGCGCCCCGGCCCGCCGTGTCGCCCGCGCCGCGCCCGGCGCCGCCGCAGCCTGCGCGCGCACTCGCGCCGTCCGAACCGCGCGCCGCGTCGCCGCTCGTCACCCGTCCGACGGGGGAGAAGCGCGCGGTCGTCGGCATGGCGCTCGACATCCGCAGCATCCGCTTTGCCGCCGATCATGTCGCGGTCGGCTTTGCGCTCAACCTGCTCAATCAGGGGACGGTGGCGGCGACCGGGCTGATGGTCCGCATCGCACTGAATCAGGGGTCGGCGATGCCCGAGGCGGTGCTCGGCCGCTTCTACGACGGCGCGGGCGGAAGCGTCCTGCGCGACGACATGATGCTGGCCCCCGGCGCGGGCGAGGAATTGTCGACCGAAGTCATGCTGCCGCGCGCGGCGATCGAGCCGCTGATGATCGGCGGCAAGCCGATGCTGGTCCCGGTGATCGCGTTCGACGTCACCTATCATTGGGACGGCGAGGGCGAGGCGTTCGGTCAGAATGCCGGCAGCTTCGTTCTCGGCCGCGAACAGGGGGCGAGTGGCAGTGAAAAGCTGGCGCCGCTGCCGCTCGACCGCACCGCCTATGCCGTCGATCGCCCCGGCGCGCGCGCGACGGCGATCAAGCGCAGCCTGTAACCCGGTCCCAAAGGGCGCTGCTTTTTTGTTGCGGTGCAGCATCGGCTGGGGCAGGACGGACCATGCTTGAAAAAGCACAGGTGGGGGCATAGGCTTGTTGTCCCCAGGAAACAGAGCCACAGCAGGATGGCCGGGCGAGGGACAGGTAAACATGTTCCCGACCGGTCGCAACAGGAGCATGACATGGACGCCTTGGTCTCAACCGACTGGCTGGAACGCGAACTGGGGGCATCGGACCTGCGGGTCGTCGATGCGACGAAATTCCTTGCCGACGCAGGCCGCGATGCGCGCGCCGAATATGAGGCGGGGCATATCCCCGGCGCGGTCTTCATGGACCTGGCCGATCTGACCGACGCGTCGAACGCCGTCGACAATATGGCGCCGCCCGCCGAAAAATTCGCCAGCCGTATGCAGTCGCTCGGCCTCGGCGACGGCAGCCGCATCGTGCTTTACGACGACAGCCCGCTGAAGAGCGCGGCGCGCGCCTGGTGGCTGCTCAAGCTGTTCGGCGCGCACGATGTCGCGCTGCTCGACGGTGGCCTCGCCAAATGGAAAGCCGAAGGCCGCGCGCTCGAAATGGGCAAGCAGACGCTGCGCCACCGCCACTTCACCGTGTGGCGCGATGCCAAGGCGGTGCGCACCAAGGACCAGATGCTCACGAACGTCGACAGCGGCGCCGAACAGGTCGTCGATGCCCGTCCTGCCGCACGCTTCACCGGCGAGGAACGCGATCCGCGTCCGGGTCTTGCGCCGGGCCATATCCCGGCCTCGCGCAGCCTGCCGCACAGCCAGCTGTTCAACGCCGACGGCACCTGGAAACAGGGCGACGAACTCAAGGCGGTCTTCGCCGCGGCCGGGGTCGACCTCGACAAGCCGCTCGTCACGACCTGCGGCAGCGGCATGACCGCGACCGTCGTCGCATTCGGCGCGCATCTGCTCGGCAAGGACGATGTCGCGGTCTACGACGGCAGCTGGATCGAATGGGGCGCCGATCCGGCGGCGCCCAAGGCAACCGGCGCGGCCTGACCGCTCCGGCCCTGACATCCTTCATGTCGAAGGGTGGATTTTGGCCGGTGCTCCGCTAACAAGGCGGGGATGAGCAAAAGCGACGATGACAGCCTCCGCCCTGCAACGAAACTCGTGCAGGGCGGACGGCGACCCGAATGGACCGGCGACCCGCGCCTCGGCGGCGGGGTCGTCAACCCGCCCGTATGGCGCGCCTCGACGATCCTCTATGACAATATCGCCGACCTGAAGGCGCGCGGCCACGCGACGCACGACAAACTCTATTATGGCCGCCGCGGCACCCCGACCGTATGGGCGCTCGCCGACGCGTTGACCGGGATGGAGCCGGGCGCCGAAGGCACCCTGCTCTATCCGTCGGGGGTTGCGGCCAATTCGGCGGCGCTGCTCGCGCTGCTGTCGCCGGGCGATCATCTGTTGATGGTCGACAGCGCGTACGAGCCGACGCGCGCCTTCTGCAACGGGATGCTCGCGCGGATGGGCATCGAGACGACCTATTATGATCCGCTGGTCGGCGCGGCTATTGCCGAGCTGATTCGGCCCGAAACGAAGCTGATCTTTCTCGAATCGCCGGGCAGCCTGACCTTCGAGGTGCAGGATATTCCCGCGATCACGGCGATCGCGCGTACGCGCGGTGTGCTGACGATGCTCGACAACACCTGGGCGACGCCGTTGCTGTTTCCCGCGCTCGCGCACGGCGTCGACGTGACGATGATGAGCCTCACCAAATATGTCGGCGGACACAGCGACGCGATGATGGGCTCGCTCACTGCGACCAGGGCGGTGTGGCCGAAGCTGCGGAGCGCGGCCTATCAGCTCGGGCAGGCGGTTTCGCCCGACGATTGCGCGTTGATGCTGCGCGGGCTGCGCACGCTCGACGTGCGGATGCAACGCCACGGCGAAAGCGGCCTGACGGTCGCGAACTGGCTCGCTGCGCGCTCCGAAGTCGGCCGCGTGCTCCATCCCGCGCTGCCGGGTGACCGGGGCCACGCGATCTGGTCGCGCGATTTTACCGGTACCAGCGGACTGTTCGGTTTCACGCTGAAGGGCGCCGACGAGGCGGCGCGGACGCGCTTCATCGATTCGCTGACGCATTTCGGCATCGGCTTCAGTTGGGGCGGTTATGAAAGCCTCGTCGTGCCGAGCGATCCTGCGAATATCCGCACTGCGGCCGCGTGGGCCGAACCCGACCCGCTCGTCCGGCTTTCGATCGGGCTCGAGGACCCGGCCGACCTGATCGCCGATCTCGAACGCGGCTTTGCGGCGATGGCGGGATGAGCCGGATGGACGGGCTGCCCGGAGGCGTCCTCCGCACGATCGACGTGCTGAAGGCGATCGGGATCGACGTCGGATCGTACCGGCTGTCGCTCTACGGGCTGTTCTCGACGATCGTCGTCGCGGTGCTGCTCTATCTGGCGGTGCGAATCGCCCTGCGCTCGATCAAGTGGCTGCTCCGTCGCAACACGCAGATCGATGCGACGCAGCGGCTGCTCGCCGAAAAGCTGATTGCGATCGCGCTGTTCGTTTTTGCGATGCTGTTCGGCATCGATCTGCTCGGTATCGACCTCACCGCGCTCGCGGTCTTTTCGGGCGCTGCGGGTCTCGCTATCGGTTTCGGCCTCCAGAAGACCGTCGGCAATCTGATCGCGGGGATCATCCTGCTGATGGACCGGTCGATCAAGCCGGGCGATATCATCGTCGTCGGCGACGGCAGTTCGATGGGTGGATCGGCGCTGCCCGGCGGCGTGCCCAATGTCGGGCGCGTCGCGAAGATCGGGGTGCGCGCGGTGAACGTCATCACGCGCGACGGCAAGAAGCATTTGATTCCGAACGAACTGCTGATGACGCAGCCGGTCGAGAACTGGAGCTATGCGAGCCCCGAGGTGCGCGTGCGAATGCGCGTTCCGGTCGGATATGACTGCGACCTGCGCCTCGCGCAGCGGTTGATCGCTGAAACCGCGAGGGAAAATCCCCGCATCCTGGGCGAACCCGAACCGGCGGTGTGGATCACGGCGTTCGGCGAGCGCGCGGTCGAGCACGAGCTGCGCTACTGGATTTCGGATCCCGAGGCGGGGCTTGGCAATATCCAGGGCGAGGTGTTCCTGGGGATCTGGGATCGTTTCAAGGAAGCGGGCATCCGCATCCCCTATCCGCGAACCGACGTGCGGATCGTCGGGGCGCCGGACGAAGGCCCGGCGCCCGCCACCGTGAATTAGAAGCCGATCTTCTTCGCGCGCTCGATGCACTCGACGATGATGCGCTTTGCTTCGTCGACGTCGCCCCAGCCGTTGAGCTTCGCCCATTTGCCGGGTTCGAGATCCTTATAGTGGGTGAAGAAATGCTCGATCTGCTGGAGCACGATTTCGGGCATGTCCTTGTAGCTCGCGACCTTGTCGTAATAGGGGAAGGTCTTGTTGACGGGGACGCAGAGCAGCTTCTCGTCGCCGCCGGCATCGTCTTCCATCATCAGCACGCCGATCGGGCGGCACTTGACCACCGCGCCCGCGACGATCGGTGAGCGTGCGACGACGAGGGCGTCGAGCGGATCGCCGTCTTCGCCCAGCGTGTGGGGAACGAAGCCGTAGTTGGCGGGATAGCGCATCGGCGTGTGCAGGAAACGGTCAACGAACAGCGCGCCCGATGCCTTGTCGAATTCATACTTCACCGGTTCGCCGCCGATCGGCACTTCGATCAGGACATTCAGGCTGTCGGGCGGGCTGTCGCCGGCGGGAATCAGGTCGATACGCATGGGAGATCCTTTTGTGTTTTGGAATCGCGCGCGCCTTTAGCGCCGGAAAGAGCCAAAAGTCGAGGGCGTCGGTCGAGGTTGTGCCGCCTCGCGCTTGCGGAAGCGGAGTCTAGAGTGCGCGGCGCGGCGTGAGCAGCCGGTCGAACCAGTCGGGGCCGCTCGCCGTTTTTTCGAGGTGCGGCCAGCGCAGTCCGCCGTGATAGTCGATCTCGACCTGACGATAGCGGCCGCCGCGCTCGACGAGCAGGCGCACCGGGGTCCTGGCGTCGGTCGCGGCGCGAATCGCGCTTTCAATCCGTTCGCGGCTGTAACTCACTCCCTCGACCGCGATGATCTTGGTGCCGTTGATGATGTCGGCCTTGAACGCCGGGCCGTCCCACAGGATGCCGGTGGCGACACCATCCTTGTCGACCGACATCCCCAGCGAATGCGTCAGGTCGACATTCTTCGCCTGTGCCATGCGATCGCGGTCATAGGCGTTGGGCGCGTCGCGCCACACCAGCCGATACCCCGCGCGCTCGATGCCGCCGATGGGCGCGGGCCGTCCCGGCGCCTGTAACCGGTCGCGCAGGAAATTCGCCCAATCATAGGGGTGAACGGCGTTCAGCGCCGCGACGACATCGTCGAAATCATAGGTGTCCTGCCCCCAGTCGCCCTCGCGCCCGCCGAAAAAGGCGCGCGCGAAATCGTCGAGGCCCCGCGCATTGTTCGTCGCCTGGCGAATCAGCATGTCGGCCTCCAGCCAGACAAGCGATCCTTCGTTGTAATAATCTTCGCTCCGCGACCAGCTTGCGAAGGGCTTGGGCTTGCGCGCGGCGATGATCGGGTCGAGCGTCGTGTCTTCGACCGACCGCCACAGCCGCCCCGGCTGGACGCTGTAGTTGCCGGCGTTCGTCGCCCATTCGGCGAGGATCATCTCCTTCGACTGCATCCCCGACCGTCCGGCTAGGACGAGGTCCCAGAAACTCGTCTGGCCTTCGTAAACCCACAGCAGATTATCCTGCATCGGGGTGCGGAAATCGGGGGTCCACATCTTGTCGGGGCGGCGGTACTTGCCGTTCCAGCTGTGCGTCAGTTCGTGCGGGAGCAGCCCGCGCTCGCTGTCATTGTCGTTCCATTTGGTGAAATAGTCGGGATTGCGGCTGTTCTCGCTGCTGCGATGATGTTCGAGCCCGATGCCGCCGAGTTCGTCGGTCAGCGCGAGCAGGAACTCATAGCGGTCGAAATGGCGGACCCCGAACAAGGCGACCGCTTCGGAGACGAGTGCGGCGTGACGCGCGATATGGTCGGGGCTGGCCTCGAGATATTTGGGCTCGTCGGCGACGACGTTGAGCGTCACCTTGTTGCCGAGATCCCATTTGCGGAAATATTTGCCGGCGAACATCGGGCTGTCGACGAGCACCTCGTAACTGGTCGGCGCGAAGCTGTAGCGGTTGCCCGATGTCTTGAGCCCGTCGAGCGCCGAGGCGCCGGTCCAGCCGTCGGGCAGCGTCACGTCGAGCTGCACCGGAATATTGCGCGTGAAATAGCCCGCCGGATAGAGGCTGACCTGTTCCCATTGCAGATTCATCATCGACGGCGTGACGACGACGCGGCCTTCGCTCGTTCGCGTCGGCGAGAGAAAGTCGAACGCGATGTCGATGCTTTTGGTCCCCGCGGGCACATCGATGTCAAAGGCGTAGACGTCGGTCGGCTGGCGCGTCCAGACGAGCGGCTTGCCGCCCGCGCTGGGCCGGAAACCGGCCATTTCGGCGATTGCGCCGCGCGGCGCGTGCTTGCCGGGCAGCCATTCGGGATAAAGCAAGGTCAGCTTGCCCGATCGGGCGACGGGGATCGTCTGGCGCACGTGAAAGATGCCGCGCGCAAAGTCCGTCGCATCGACCTTCAATATCATCGTACCCGGATAGGGTTTGTCGGACGGCAGCGGGATGGTGAGCGGCTGGACGACCGGCTGCGGGCGGCTGTTGCCGTCCTGGGCGATGGCGGGGGAAAGGAGGGCGGGGGCGGCGATCACAGCCGCTGCGACGAACAGTGCTTTTTTCATGGGCAATACCTCTGCCGCCAAATGCCGCGAAGGTCCAGCGACCGCTCTGCAAGCGCGCTTTGCCTTTCGACGAAAAACCATTAGACGCGCGGCGCATGAGCAAGGACAAATCCGCGAAGATCCCGACGCCGCAGGCCGTGCGCGGCACCCAGGACATGCTCGGCGATTTCGCCGACCGTTTCGCGCATGTCGTCGACACGTTCGAACGCGTGCGCCGCCTCTACGGCTACAAGCGCATCGAGGTGCCCGTGATCGAGCCGACCGCGGTATTTGCGCGCAGCCTCGGCGAAACCACCGACGTCGTATCGAAGGAAATGTATTCGTTCGACGATCGCGGCGGCGAATCGATCACGCTGCGCCCCGAATTCACCGCCGGGATCGCGCGCGCCTATGTCACCAACGGCTGGCAGCAATTCGCGCCGCTGAAGGTCGCGACGCACGGCCCGCTGTTCCGTTACGAGCGCCCGCAAAAGGGGCGCTATCGCCAGTTCCACCAATTGGATGCCGAAGTGCTCGGCAGCGACAGCCCGCTCGCCGACGCCGAGCTGCTCGTCTTTGCCGACCAGCTTCTGAAAGAGCTGGGCGTCGCCGAGGGCGTGACGCTGACGCTCAATACGCTCGGCGATGCCGAAAGCCGCGACGCCTGGCGCGCCGCGCTCGTCGAGCATTTCGAGGCGCATCGCGGCGACCTCAGCGAAGACAGTATCGCGCGGCTCGACAAGAATCCGCTGCGCATCCTCGATAGCAAGGACCCCAAGGACCGTCCGATCGCCGACAGCGCGCCCGACATCGACGCATTCCTCACCAGCGAAGCGCAGGATTTCTTCGCTGCCGTCACCGCCGGCCTCGACGTCGCGGGCGTCGCTTGGGAGCGCAATGCGCGTCTCGTGCGCGGGCTCGACTATTATCGCCACACTGCGTTCGAATTCGTCACCGACCGGCTGGGCGCGCAGGGCACGGTGCTTGGCGGCGGGCGCTATGACGGGCTGATCGAGAATCTCGGCGGGCCGCCCACCCCGGCGGTCGGCTGGGCAGCGGGTATCGAGCGGCTGGCAATGCTGCTGGCCGATGACGTCATCGACAACCGGCTCGATGCGGTGATCGCGGTCGAGGACGATGGTCAGCTCGCGCTCGCGATGAAGGCCTTGGCGGCACTCCGCAATGGAGGCTTCTCGGCCGAAATCGTGGCGAGCGGTTCGCCGCGCAAGCGTTTCGACAAGGCCGCGAAGATTCCGGCGCACGCGTTGGTATCGGTCGGCACGCGCGACGGCGCGCTCCATATCAACGTCCGCGGCGATAGCGACCGCGCGAAGCAGGCCGAGGCGGTCGTCCGCGCGTTCTGATGGCCCAGGTTTCCTCCAAGCAGATCGACGCCATCATCGAGCGCCATGCCGCGCTGCAGGCGCGCATGGCAACGGGCGATATGGCGCCCGCCGATTTCGTCGCGGCATCGAAGGAGTTTGCCGAACTCGAACCCGTCGCGAAAGCAGCGGCCGAAGTGACGCGGCTGCGCGCCGAGCTTGTTTCGCTGACCGAAATGCTCGCCGACCCCGAGATGAAGGCGATGGCCGCCGAGGAAATCACCGCGGTCGAGGAAGCGCTTCCTGCCGCCGAGCATGATCTCGCGATCAAGCTCTTGCCCAAGGACGTCGCCGACGAACGCGCCGCGATGCTCGAAATCCGCGCCGGGACCGGCGGCGACGAGGCGGCGCTGTTCGCGGGTGACCTGCTCCGCATGTACAGCCGCTATGCCGACGGGCAGGGTTGGAAGGTCGAAATCATTTCGGCGAACGAGACCGATGGCGGCGGCTATAAGGAAGTCGTCGCGAGCCTGTCGGGGCAGGGCGTGTTCGCCAAATTGAAGTTCGAAAGCGGCGTCCACCGCGTCCAGCGCGTCCCCGCGACCGAAAGTCAGGGGCGTATCCACACCAGCGCCGCGACCGTCGCGGTGCTGCCCGAGGCAGAAGAAGTAGACGTCGCGATCAACGACAGCGACCTCAAGATCGACATCTACCGTGCGTCGGGGGCGGGCGGCCAGCATGTCAACACGACCGATTCGGCGATCCGCATCACGCATATCCCGACGGGGCTTGTCGTGATCCAGCAGGACCAGCGGAGCCAGCACAAGAATCGCGCCAAGGCGATGCAGGTGCTGCGCGCGCGGCTCTATGACCTCGAGCGCGAGAAGATTCACAGCGCCGAGGCGTCGGCGCGCAAGTCGATGGTCGGGTCGGGCGACCGCTCCGAGCGTATCCGCACCTATAATTTCCCGCAGGGGCGCGTGACCGATCACCGCATCAACCTGACGCTCCACCGGCTGCCCGAGATTATCGAGGGCCAGATGGACGAACTGATCGACGCGCTGATCGCCGAGGATCAGGCGCAGCGGCTGGCGGGGCTGGGTGACTGACGTCCGGTCTGCGCTGCGCGACGCGGCGCAGCGGCTGGAAGGCGTGTCGGACACGCCGCGTCTCGACGCCGAACTGCTGATGGCGCACGCGCTGGGCGTCGAGCGGCAGGCGCTGCTGCTCGATCCTTCACGTCATGCCGTGCCCGCCGAGTTCGTATCGCTGGTCGAGCGACGGATGGCGCACGAGCCCGTCGCCTATATCGTGGGATATCGGGATTTCTGGACGATCCGGCTGGCAGTCGGACCCGGAATGCTGATTCCGCGTCCCGACAGTGAGACGCTGATCGAGGCGGCGGTGGACTATTTCGGCGACAATGCGCCGAAACGGGTGCTCGATCTGGGTTGCGGTCCCGGAACATTGCTCCTTGCGGCGCTCGCCGAATGGCCCAATGCGCATGGTCTGGGTATCGACGAATCCGAAAAGGCGGCCGACTGGGCCGAAATGAACGCCGACGACCTTGGTCTGGACGATCGGGTGCGTTTTCGGGTCGGTGATTGGGCGGCCGGTCTCGACGGCCAGTTCGACCTCATCCTGTGCAACCCGCCCTATATTGCCGATTCTGAACAGCTCATGCCCGACGTCGCCGACCATGAGCCCGCAGGCGCGCTCTTCGCCGGTGCCGACGGGCTCGACGATTATCGGCGCATCATCCCCGATTTGCCGCGCATATTGGCGCCCGGCGGGGTCGCCATCCTTGAAATCGGGCACACACAACATATATCCGTAGGCGAGCTCGCCGAGGCGGCGGGGTTTTCGGTCGTCTGCAGACAGGATCTCGGCGGCCGCGACAGGGCGCTTTTGCTGACCCGCGCCTGACACCTGCACAAGAATTCGCTTGGTTTCCGCCGCAAAGCACGGTAGGGGCGGCTCACAGGCCCGACCGGGATACCTTAATTGGTCCGGCTAGCCTGCTTCCCACTTACGATGCTGGTGCGGACCGTGGGGTCCGGCGCAAGCGGTAAAGGGAACCGCGCTTGGAGGCGCGGGCGCGACGCGCATATGGCGCGATCGGCCAAAAGGGGTTGGCGTAGCTTATTAGCTTATCGACAGGATGTCTCAGTTGAACATGAACAACCGGCAGAGCGGTCGCCGTCGCGGCCGCAACAACAACAGCAACAATAATAACAATCGGTCGCAATCGGGCGGTCGCGGCGGAGTCGACCAGGCCAACCGCATCGACAGCCGCGCGCGCGGCAACGGCGCCCAGATGATCGAGAAATATCGCAACCTTGCGCGCGACGCGCAGCTTGCGGGTGACCGGGTCCAGACCGAATATTATCTGCAGTTCGCCGACCATTATTTCCGCGTCGTCAGCGATTTTCGCGCGCGGCAGGAAGAAAAGAACGCGCAGAACGGGCAGGAGCGCAGCCACGACCGCCAGCGCGAGATTCGCGGCGTCGAGGACTTCGACGGCCATGACGATACCGACAGCGATTTCGAAGCCGACACCGGCCGCGACGACGGCGACAATGGCGACGACCGCGGCGAACGGAATGATCGTGGCGACCGCAATGAGCGGAACGACCGCGGTCAGCGCGACAACCGCGGCAATCGCGACGACGACAATCGTGGCAACCGTGAACCGCGCGGCAACCGCGACGATGACAATCGCGGCAACCGCCAGCCGGCGCGCAGCCGTCCGGCGCGCAATCGCGACGAGGACGAGGCGCGTGACGATCGGAACGATCGCAGCGAAGCCCCGGCCGTACGCGAAGAAGCCGCCGAACAGGAACCAGCTCCGCGTCCCGCGCGCCGGCCGGCTCGCCGCCCGCGTCAGGACGACAGCGTCGACAAGGGTGATGCCGGGATCGACACTGCCGTTTTGCCGCCCGCGATCGGTCGTCCCGACCGCAGCGCCGAAAGCGATGCCGAAGGTGAAGCGCCTGCCGCCAAGCCGCGCCGTACGCGCCGTACGCTGGCGACGCGCAGCACCGACGTCGAAGCGGCCGAATAAGCCAGCGTTTTCACACTGGTTTTTCCGATTCGCATGACATAGCCTCCCCGCGGGACATATCCTGCGGGGAGGTTTTTTATGCGCGTGTTGGCCTTGGCCGCTTTGCCCTTGCTCGTCGGCGGGATGTCTTCTTCGGTTTTCGCGCAGGAGGCTGCGACCGGTAACGCGCAGGGCGATGTCGCGGTCACCATCTATAACAATGGCCAGTCGCTCGTGCAGGACGACCGCCAGCTCAGCGTCGCCGCCGGGCGCAACCGCATCGAGTTTCCCGACGTATCGGCGCGCATCCGCCCCGAAACGGTGACGCTCTCGGGACCGGGCATCGGGATCGTCGAGCAGAATTTCGATTTCGACCTGCTCACCCCCGACAAGCTGATGGACAAGGCGGTCGGCCAGTCGATCACCCTCGTCCGCACCAACCCGGCCACCGGCGCCGAACGCACCGAACGCGCGAAGGTGCTCGCGGCGAACGGCGGCATCGTGCTCCAGATCGGCGAGCGGATCGAGGTCCTTCGCGACGATGGCCTGCCGGTGCGCGCGGTGTTCGACCGGCTGCCGCCGAATCTGCGCGCGCGGCCGACGCTGTCGGTCACGGTCGATGCCGCGAACGCCGGCACCGTCCCCGCGCGGCTTTCCTATCTCACCCCGAACCTTGGCTGGACCGCCGACTATGTGGCGCTGTTCGACGCCGCCAAGGGCGCCATGGATATTCAGGGCTGGGTGACGCTCACCAACAGCACCGGCACGACGTTCAGCAATGCGCGCACCTTGCTCGTCGCGGGCAGCCCGGGCGGGGGTGGGGGTTTTCGGCAGATGAGCGGCGCGATGGATTCGGCGGGCACCGAATCAAACGACCGCGAGCGGCTCGGCGACTATTATCTTTATCCGCTCGCCCAGCGCACGACGATTGCCAACGCGCAGCAGAAGCAGGTGAGCTTCCTCGACGTGAAGGGCGCGCCCGCGCGCTCGACCTATGAATATGTCAATCGCTGGCTCGGCAGCAACACCGAGCCGGTGAGCACCGCGAGCGTGCTGCGCTTCTCGACCTCGCGTCAGGGCGGGCTCGGCGACCAGCTCCCCGCGGGCACGATCCGCGTCTATATGCGCGACGCGCGCGGCGACCCGCAATTTATCGGCGAGAACCAGATCGGTCACACGCCGATGGGCTCGGCGATGTCGCTGCGCACGGGCGATGCATTCGACGTCAAGGTTCAGCCAACGGTCGTGTCGCGGACGCGAAAGGGCGATTCGCGCTGGGTGACCAGAATGAAATATACGGTCAGCAACGCGCGGCCGGCGCCGGTCACGGTGCTGCTCGCACAGGACGGCCTCTATGGCGACGTCCGGATCAGCGACGAAAGCCTGAAGGGCGAGCGCATCTCGGCCGACCGTATCGAATGGCAGGTTCCGGTACCCGCCAATGGCAAGGTCGACCTGACCGTCACATTCGATTCGCGTTACTGAGATCCGCGCGATGCGGGCCTGGCCCCTGTCGATATGGGTCGCGGCGCTGCTCGCGCCCGCACCCTTGCTCGCGCAGGCTGCGCCGCCCGTGGTTGTGTCGGCGAAGATCGACGATGCCGCGGTCACCGTCTATCGCGCGCCGTCGCGCGGGAGCGGGCCGATCAATCCGAACTGGCCGCAGGGTTTCGCCTTCATCACCGAAACGCGCACCGTCACGTTGCCCGCGGGAACTTCGGTGCTGCGATTCGAGGGCGTGGCCGAGGGGCTGCTCCCCGAAACCGCCGTGGTCAGCGGCCTGCCCGACGGCGTGATCGAAAAGAATCGCGACGCGCGGCTGCTGTCGCCGGCGGGGCTCGTCGATGCCTATCTCAAGCGCAGTGTGACGCTGCGACGCACCAGCCTTGCGACCGGAAAGGTCGTCGAACAGGAAGCGGTGATCCAGTCGGGGCCGAACGGCGGCGTCATCGTCCAGACTGCGGCCGGAGTCGAGGCGCTCGCCTGTTCGGGGCTCCCCGAGCGGATGCTTTATCCGCGCGTGCCCAAGGATCTTTCGGCGAAGCCGACGCTATCGGTGCTCGTCGAGAGCAAGGCGGCGCGGACGGTGAAGGTGCAGCTCCTTTATCTCGCCGAGGGGTTCGACTGGGCCGCCAACTATGTCGCCGACCGCGGTGCCGACGGAAAGACGCTGGGGCTGACGGGGTGGATTACCGTCGCCAATGGCGGGGTGACGAGCTTTCCAGGCGCGCAGCTCAATGTGATCGCGGGTCGACTCAACAAAATGTACAGCCCGCCGCTGCCGCGCAGCACGCCCGGCGCGCTGATGCTGAAATGCTGGCCGATGGATATTACGAGCACGCATCCCTTGTGGGAGCTGCCGCCGATCATCGAGGTCGAGCAGAATTTTGGCGGCGTTGCCGAAGAAGTCATGGTGACGGCGCGGCGGCGCGAAGACCGGATGATGTATGCGATGGCTCCGCCTCCGCCGCCACCTCCTCCGCCACCGGCGCCGATCGCGCCGCCGGCGGAAGACCTCGGCGACCTCAAATTCTATCGGATCCCCTTTCGCGTCGACGTGTCGGCGAAGGGACAGAAGCAGGTCGCGCTGCTGGCGAAGGACAAGGTCGCGGTCGAACAGCTATATGCGGCGACGCTCTATAATTTCGGCGACGGGCGCCCGCAGCCGCTGACGATGCGATTGCGGGCGCAGAATCGCGAAGCGGACGGGCTGGGGCTCGCGCTTCCCGCGGGCATGGCGACGATATTCGAAACGATCGGCAGCCGCCGCCTGCTCGTTGGTGAGGCGAGGATCGGCGACAAGGCAAAGGATGAGCGGGTCGATTACGACATCGGCTCAAGCCCCGCGGTCCAATATAAGGTCGCGGTCCAGAACGATCCGAACCCCGACTACCGCCTGTGGCAGGTCATGCTGACCAACGCCCGGCCTTTCGATGCCGAGGTCGAAATGCTGATTCCCTTCGCGCTCGATCCGACTCCTGCGGGGTGGGAGCGGCGCGGGTCGAGCTGGGTCTGGCGCGTCCGCGTCCCTGCGAACGACAGTCTTGCCCAGACCTTCCGCCAGAAATTGAAGGGCGACTGATTCGTCCCGATGGCCCGCGTCAGGCCGGCGGCAGCGGACGCGGACGATGATTTTCATCGAGCGCGACAAAGGTGAACACGCCCTCGGTTACTTTCACCTCATTCTCGCCGCGATCGCGCGTCGCAATCACCTCGAGCCGGATAGCCAGCGAAGTGCGGCCGCGCCGTTCGATATGCGCGTAGATGGAGATGATGTCGCGCAGCAGGATCGGCGCGATGAATTCCATCGTCTCGATCGCGACCGTCGCGACCGCGCCCTGCGCCTCGCGTCCGGCGACGATGCCGCCCGCGATATCCATCTGACTGAGGACCCAGCCGCCGAAGATATGGCCGTTGGCATTGATGTCGGCGGGGCGCGGTACAACGCGCAGGATCGGATCGCGCGGGCAGTCTGGCTTGTTATCGGTCATGGTTCATATCCGGATCGTCTTCGAACGGGTCTTCGATCGCTTCGTCATGGCCGCTGCCGCTCGACAGGAAGACAAGCCCCATCAACGCGGCGCCGAGCAGGACCGACAGGCCCACCCCGGCGGCGGTCGCGATCATCATGTGGATAGTCAGCGATTCGCCCATCGTGAAGCGAAGCCAGCCGAGCGCGCCGACGACTGCGAGCAGCGAGACCAGCGCCATGCCCTTCATCAGCCGGCGATAGCGCGCCCAGGCAATTTTCGACGTGTCGCCGTCGTCGAGCGGAGAGCGTTTGACCATGGCGGCTTCCATGGACCAGCCCGGAGGCAAGGCCAAGCGCGAATGGGATGCGGCCGGGTGTTTCGGCTTTGCCGCGAATCATGATAGGCTTTGCCTCGACAGAATCGACATGGGGAGCGGCAAGCATGACGATCGGAGCGATCCTTCACGGACGGACGGGTGCAATCATTTCGGCGCGCAAGGAAGATAGTGTTCGCGCGGTGCTCGACCTGCTTGCGCAGCACCGTATCGGCGCGGTCCCGGTGATGGAGGGTGAGGCGATCGTCGGCATATTTTCCGAACGCGACCTCGTCCGGCTGATGTCCTCCTATGGTCCCGAAGCGCTCGATCGCCAGCTCGACGAAGTGATGACCAAGACGCCGGTGACCTGCGATCCGGGAACGGCGGTCATCGCGGCGCTGTCACAGATGACGCAGCGCCGCATTCGCCACCTGCCGGTGGTCGACGGCGGCCGACTCGTCGGATTCGTGTCGATCGGCGACCTCGTCAAATATCGCATCGACAAGATCGAGGCCGAAGCCGCGGCGATGCGCGACTATATCGCGTCCTGAGCGGGGGCGTCGGCCGCGGGCGGCTGGCGGCGTAATACAAGGCGAATCACTTCGGCGAGCGCGTCGCGTTCGAGCATCCACAGCAACGCGCCATAGAGCGCGACCCCGAGCCCGACGAGCGCCGCGAGCCGTATCGGCGCGGCAAGGCCGAGCGGCGCGATCGCTTCGGCGGCAAAGCCGACCCCGATCGCCATCACCAGCGCGGGCGCGAGCCCCGGCAGCATCGCCCGCGCGATGTCCCACAGGGTGACCCGGATCAGCGGGGCCGACAGGCGCGCGGTC
>Ga0209368_1000070_pt1:95000-171401 | contig 171401 bp, 183 predicted proteins | sample EBPBio242008_DNA_FD_185862 | JGI IMG/M metagenome (GOLD analysis project Ga0209368, IMG submission 185862) | Wastewater treatment Type I Accumulibacter community from EBPR Bioreactor in Madison, WI, USA - Reactor 1_4/24/2008_ DNA (SPAdes)... | ecosystem: Engineered > Bioreactor >...
GCACCGAAGCTTAGGGTGTGTAGTTTACTACACGCGGTAGCGGAGCGTTCCGTAGGCTGATGAAGCGATCTGGTAATGGGTCGTGGAGGTATCGGAAGTGCGAATGCTGACATGAGTAGCGATAAAGAGGGTGAGATGCCCTCTCGCCGAAATCCCAAGGGTTCCTGCTTAAAGCTAATCTGAGCAGGGTAAGCCGGCCCCTAAGACGAGCCCGAAGGGGGTAGTCGATGGGAACCACGTTAATATTCGTGGGCCTGGAGGTGTGTGACGGATCTCGTAAATTGTCTGACCTTATTGGATTGGTCAGGCTTTGAAGAGGTTCCAGGAAATAGCCCCTCCATTATAGACCGTACCCTAAACCGACACAGGTGGGATGGTAGAGTATACCAAGGCGCTTGAGAGAAGTCTCCTGAAGGAACTCGGCAAATTGCCTCCGTACCTTCGGAAGAAGGAGGCCCTCATTCCGGGCAACCGGTTTGAGGGGGCACAGGCCAGGGGGTAGCGACTGTTTAGCAAAAACACAGGGCTCTGCTAAGTCGGCTTCAAGACGACGTATAGGGCCTGACGCCTGCCCGGTGCCTGAAGGTTAAGTGGAGGGGTGCAAGCTCCGAAATGAAGCCCAGGTAAACGGCGGCCGTAACTATAACGGTCCTAAGGTAGCGAAATTCCTTGTCGGGTAAGTTCCGACCTGCACGAATGGCGTAACGACTTCCCCACTGTCTCCAGGAGATGCTCAGCGAAATTGAATTCTCCGTGAAGATGCGGAGTACCCGCGGTTAGACGGAAAGACCCCGTGCACCTTTACTGCAGCTTCAGAGTGGCATTAGGAAAGAACTGTGTAGCATAGGTGGGAGGCTTTGAAGCACTGGCGCCAGCCGGTGTGGAGCCATAGGTGAAATACCACCCTGTTGTTTTCTGATGTCTAACCTCGATCCATGAAACTGGATCAGGGACCCTCTGTGGCGGGTAGTTTGACTGGGGCGGTCGCCTCCTAAAGAGTAACGGAGGCGCGCGATGGTAGGCTCAGGACGGTTGGAAACCGTCTGTTAGAGTGCAATGGCATAAGCCTGCCTGACTGCGAGACTGACGAGTCGAGCAGAGACGAAAGTCGGTCATAGTGATCCGGTGGTCCCGAGTGGAAGGGCCATCGCTCAACGGATAAAAGGTACGCCGGGGATAACAGGCTGATGATTCCCAAGAGCTCATATCGACGGAATCGTTTGGCACCTCGATGTCGGCTCATCACATCCTGGGGCTGGAGCAGGTCCCAAGGGTTTGGCTGTTCGCCAATTAAAGTGGTACGTGAGCTGGGTTCAGAACGTCGCGAGACAGTTTGGTCCCTATCTGCCGTGGGCGTCGAAATTTGAGAGGAGTTGACCCTAGTACGAGAGGACCGGGTTGAACATACCTCTGGTGTACCTGTCGTGGCGCCAGCCGCGCAGCAGGGTAGCTATGTATGGACGGGATAACCGCTGAAAGCATCTAAGCGGGAAGCCTCCCTCAAGATAAGATTTCTTAGAGCCGTGGAAGACCACCACGTTGATAGATCGGATGTAGAAGCGCGGTAACGCGTGGAGCTAACCGATACTAATTGCTCTATTCGCACTTAAGAGTCCCGCCATCAACGACAAGCCTGACCGGTTTGTCCGCGAATGACGGATGATTGATCAGACAATATTGCACGGACATCGATTGAAACCCTTTTTGACCCTACGCCGGCTTCATTGCTTGGTGACCATGGCGTCAGTGACCCACCCGATCCCATCTCGAACTCGGCCGTGAAACCTGACAGCGCCGATGGTACTACCGCTTAAGCGTTGGAAGAGTAGGACGTCGCCAGGCATTGCAGCCGACGTAAGGTCGAAACGGAAACCCATTCACAAAGTTAGAGGCCGGCAGCGATGCCGGCCTTTTGCTGTTTCGGCGATCCCGCAAGGCGATCGCCGTTGGTTGGCGCGGGATGGAGCAGCCCGGTAGCTCGTCAGGCTCATAACCTGAAGGTCGTAGGTTCAAATCCTACTCCCGCAACCAACGAAAAGGCCGCGTTCCCAATGGGTTCGCGGCCTTCTTCATTTCTGGCGCTGGCGCTATTCCGAACGATCCGAATTCGGAATTCCGAACTTTATCGCGCCGGGGTATTCGCACGGCTCCAATTCACTCGCCGCAACGCGCGCAAGAATCTGTTGATCGCCGACGTAGCCGCCTTCGCTGTCGGGCAGGTCGCGCCCCGTTTCTGCGGATAGGCGGAAGGTGGCGAGCAGCGACACTGTACCGTCGCGATGCGCGACCTGCACCTGCCAGCGATATGCGCGATCGCCATAGGTGACGAGGTCGCGCGGCTTATAGCGGCGGGCGCTCATGCCACGTTCTCCTGTTCTTCTTGCTCGGCCGCCGGCGGGCGGCGGTCCTCGAGGCGGGCAACGACGGCGCCGGCGGCCATTGCCTCGGTGCGTGGCATGTAGATCTCGAGGATCGCGATAACGGTAGCGAGCTTGTGGCCGGTGATCGCCGAGATTTGACCGGGCTCGAGGCCGAGCTCGCCCAGGACAACGACGCAACTGCGGCGAAGATCCTTGAACTGCAGCTCGACAAGCTCGGCCGCGAGATCTGCATCGCCTGCCTTGGTCGCGAGCTCGATCGCCTTGTCGCGCGTCCGCACGATATTGTGCTGAAAATTGTCCTGGGCCCATGGCTGCCCGGTGCGCTCGCAGACGACGATTGCCGTCGACGTAGTGTTGGCGGCGATCGCCGCCTCGATGCGCCGGCGCATATCGCCCTCGATCGGGATCCCGACGTGCCGGCTTGTCTTTCCCTGACGAACATAGAGGCCCATCACCTCGCCCGGGTTGGGTCCGTTTGGATCGATCGCCGCCGGATCCTGCAGCAGCTGGTGATAGAGATCGGGGCGGTTGCGGAACTTGCGTTCGGGGATCGGCCGCCAGCTGCTCCGCGACAGTTTGAGCACGTCGGCCTGGCGCTGCCCGATGTAGAGGCCGATCTCGATCGCGAGCGCGACCGATGGCAGCGGCGGGTCGAGCGCGATCGCCCCGTCGACGAACGACTGGCGGTGATGATCTTCCCAGATGATTTGCCGCGGCGGCGGCTTGCCCAGGCCGAACGAGGTAAAGGGATTGCTCTCGAGCCAGCCCTCGGCCTCGCCCCATTTGCAGACGGTGCGGCCCTGCTCGAGCACATGGAAAGCGGCCTGGTGGCCGAGGCCGCCATAGGTTTTCGTTTCGGCGTCGAAGGGCGCGATCGCGTCGCGTAGTTTCCGCACACGCTGGCGCGTCACCCAACCGCACGGCATGTCGCCGGCCCACGCCTCGAGGCGATCGAGCGGGGTCTTGGCGGTGCGCTGCGTCGACGCGGCGAGCATCGGCAATCGCTGTTCGCGATACGCCTTCAGCATGGCGCCGAAGGTCTGCCGCTTGACGATCTTCTTGACGGCCGCGGGCTTGGCACCGCCGGCGCGCCAGCCCTCGATCTCGAGATTGCGCGCCTCGGATCCTTTGACCGCCGCAACCAGGTCGAAGCCGAATTTTAGCGGCTCCCATCCGGCCTTTCGCTGCGGCCCGTTCGGTTCCCAATAGTAGCGGATCCCCCCCGCGGTTTTCTTACCGCGAAGCCCTTTGACTTCGATTTCCATGTAACACCTCTGGCGCCATTTTATCCGGCGGGCGCTGCGCCGGTGTCAAGTTTGGCGGAAAAGCTAGGGTTTCACTTCATAGTGCGTCGGTTCAAAACAGAGCTGCACGATCGCGCCGCCCTCCATTTCGGGGGGATAGGCCCACATGTCGCCGGTCCAGATCGCGGCCGCATACCACTCGCCCTTGCGCACCAGGCGCCGCTGCCCCTCGACCTTGGCCGCGTCGTCGATCGGCGCGAAGGTCAGTTGGTCGAAGCTGAAATCTTCGGGTGCGGTCACGGCCGCGGTCCCCTAAACCGATAGTCGATGAACTGGCGCCCAGTGTCGCCGGGCTTTGCCTCCGGATAGACAAACGTCAAAGGGCCGTTCGCCCGCACCAGGTCGCTGATCGCCATGAAGGGATTGAACTCGACCAGCTTCTCAATCTGGCTGGATAGGCAGGGCACGCCGATCGCGCGCACGGCCGAGAGCACGGCCGAACGCTCGACGAATTTTTCGGTCGGGATCTCGCAATGGCTGCAGAGCTCGGCCTGCACCCACCAGCAAGGGCCGCGCGGCTCGTCGACGCAAGCGTCAAAGTCGGTGCAGCCGCATCCGCTGCATTTGCGTTCGACCATCGCCGTCCCGCCGATCTGCACCTGCAGATCCTCCGCGTTCGGTACCCGCTTCATCCGAGGAACTCCGGGCGCTGTTCGGGGTCGGCGTCTTCCTGGTCGGCCGCGATCGCGTCGAAGGCGCTGCCGGCTGCCTTCAGAAATTCTTCGCGTGCATCCCAATCGGGCATGCCGGCGCGGCGGGTTTCGTCGATCGCGTTGACGGCCGCGTCGCTGATCAGCTCGAGCGTGCCTTTCGAAAATTGATGGGTCATGTCGGATCCTTGGAATGAAAAGGCCGGCGGCGAACGGGACGCCGCCGGCCATCGCCTCACCGTGAGGGCGATATGGTCAGAGCGGGACGCGGTAGCCAGCGGCGTTGCGGTGGCCGCCGCCGCCATATTTCTTGGCGAATTCGGAAACGTCGGGGCGATCGTCGAGGCTGCGCAACGAGACGTGGCGATAACCGCCGCCGTCCGACCAGGTCATCGCGATCGTGCCCGGGTATCGTTCGAGCATCAGGTGGCCGACGTCGCTGGCGAACATGTAGGGCGCATTGCACCGCACGACGGCGTGCCCGTCGATGAACGCGCTCTCGGCCTTGTCGGCGAGCGCCTCGACGATGCTCTCGTGGTAGGTCTGCATTGCCTGGCTTTCGTCGACCAGCTTCTGGAACGGCAGCTCGAGGAGAGAAACCCAGCTCAAGACGTCATCCGGCACGGTGCGCAAAAGCGTCGCCAGCGACTTGCTGTGCTCGAGCTCGAAGCGCCAGAGATCCCGGTCCTGTATGGCTGCGATCAGCGCGGGCGCCGGTTCATCGGGGTGCGCGAAATTCCACGCGAGCATCGCGCCCGACCGCTCCATGTCAAAAAGGGCGACGATCGGCGGGTAGTTCCCGCGCTGCAGGTCGCCCAACATCGACGCGACGGTGGCGAGCGTGAAGCGCGCCGGATCGCTGGCAAAGCTGAACGGCGCCAGATCCTCCGCGGCCGTCTTGTGATGGTCGAGAATGATGATGCTCGAGGCGACGCGCCCCATGTCGCGCAGCACGTCCAGCTTGTAGCTGAAATCGACGATCAGAACATTGAGGCCTGCGACGTCGGGCGGCGGCGTGCCGTAGTTGGCCGGCACATAGTCGGCGTCGGGCCAGCGCAGATAGCAGGCGAGGCGGGCGCCCCATCCGTCCTGGCAGGGGTGATGATAGATCACCATGTCGGGCGACCATGGGCGGTCGGTCATACTTCGTTCTCCTCTTGGCTGCGCGGATCGCGCTGGATTTTGTCGGCGAAGGCGAGGCAGAGCGCGGCGAGCTTGAGCGCGGCGCGGCTGGCGCCCTGCAGCTCGACGGCCGTCGCGTGCCCGTGGGTGCGCTCGCGCATCGGTGTGAGATAATAGGCCTCGACCCGGCGGAGCATTTCGGCGTAGCCGACCGCGTCGTCGGCCGCGGCGTCGTGGCCCTTGTCGAAATGCGCCAAGCGATGCTGCAGCAGCTGCGAGACGGCGGGCGACTGGATCGCGGCGAGCGCCTGGTGCGCGAGATCCTCGCCGCCGGCTGCTATGATTTCGCGATCATGGTTCATGTCACAATGCTCCTGTCGCCACGCCGCCGAGGGTGTAGGTCGGATCGGCTTTGCGGATCGGTTGACGGGTCACGAGCTTTGCGCCGGCGGCGACGGCCGCGAGCTGTTCCTCGAATGTCTTGGGGCGGGTCGCTTCAGCGCGGCGGGCCTGGCGCCATTCGGCTTTGGCGTCGTCGAAGCTCATGGTCGCGAGCAGCTGCCGGAAAGCGTAGATTTGCTTGACGCCGGTCGGCGGCCAGAAGGGGCTGACCGTCAGGCCGTCGCGTGATTTGCCGGGGAGCCGCGGCTGCAAGGGTGGCTTGCCGGCTTGCGCGAGCTCGGCCTCGAGCGCGTCGCGGATGCGATAGGCCGAGCTGTTGCCGATGACGGTATAGCGAGCGGCGCGGGCGCAGGGCCAGCCGGCGAGCAGCAGAGCGCGGAGCGCCTCGCGCTGGCTGTCGGTAATGAAGCGGGCGCTTTCAGCCTGAGTGTGACGCGTTCCGCGCGCGTCGCAGCCGGTCAGCGTCTGACCCTTGCGGGCGAGCTTGCGCACCAGGCGGTTGCGGATGCGCGTGCAGCTCGTCTTTGATACGCCGGTGCGTTCCGAGATTTTGGCGGTACCGAGCCCCTCGAGAAACAGGGTCTCGACTTCGGTGCGCTTCGCCTTCGACAGCTTCACGCCCGAATAGGCGGCGCCCGCGCCCGGCGGCTGCAGCGGCGCTTTGCCGTTCGCCTTCAGCTCGCGGTTGTAACGCCGGCGCTCTTCGGCGATGCGTCCCGCCGAGATACCCATGCGCAGTTGAATATCGATGCCCTTCAGCCCCTTGCGAAGCATGAGGCGCAACCGGTCGATTTCCGCTGGCAGCATTCGGCCGAATTGATCGCGGGCTGCAGGACGATTGCCGCTCTTCGCGCAAAGCTCGATCATCACGGCGTTGCATGCGCCAGCTTCGCTGACACCGAGCGTTGCGCCGATCCGCGCGAACGACCAGTTTTCCACTTCACGCAAGCGAACCGCCTCGGCGAGGCGCTCGCCCTGCAGCTTAGCCTTCGGCGCCTGACCGACAATCGCGGTCTTCAAGCCCATCTTGTGCGCCATTTGCTGGATCGCATGCCAGCTGCGTTCGGGCGGCGCGTCGGTGACGCCGTTCAATCCTTCGGTCGGGTAGAGCTCGGCGAGGATCGCGCGCTCTTCCGACGTCCAAGGGGGAGGCTTTCGCGCCGGCATTATGCGTGGCCTTCATCACAAAGGCCGCCGACCGGATATCCTGAAAGGGGAAGGCTCCGATCGGCGGCAGGATCCAGCGACGCGCGAACTACAAGCGCGTCGTCGGACGGGATCGATGTGCCGCCGTCCGCGGCGGGGGGAAGGACGCGGACGGCGGCAGCGTCCGGCGCGGGACCAATCGCGCCGGATGCGGGGGGAAGGTGAATATCGGGGCGGCAGCGGGCGCAGCGGCAAATGCCGGGCTTGCCGTGCAGAGCCTTGGTGCAGATCCGCGTGTTGACAGTGAGGCGGTTCATGCGGCCAGCCTTTCGCCATAGATGCGATGGACGTACGCGATCAGCACGTCGACGTGGCACCAGCGGCTGGTCAGCGGGCACCAGCACTGAAGGTCGACGCCGACCAGGCGAGGTAGTTCAGCCTCGAGCTTGTGGCGCAGACGGAAAAGAGCATCGATTTCGTTCGGGCAATAGCCAAGACGGCCGAGCGTCATCGCGCCGATGCGGCGCTCAAGCCATGCTTTATAGATGCCGACGCTGCGCGCATGGCCGCCGACACGTTTGCAGTTGAAGGGATTTCCGCGGATCGTCGGCCGCCCGCAGTAGAGCACGCCTTCGGGGGTGCGCGTGCCCTTGCGACGCGAGCGCTGGTGGCGGCAGGGCAGGCCAGCGTTGACGGCAGGGGTGTAGCCCCTGCCGTCCAAAATTGGCGAGCGCGACGGCATCGTGATCACGCGGCTTCGCTGATAAATTGAACGATTTTCGCGGCCTGCTCGATACGAGCAGCATCAGCATCAGCAGCAGCAGCAGCATAAGCAGCATCAGCAGCAGCATCAGCAGCAGCAGCATAAGCAGCATCAGCAGCAGCATCAGCAGCAGCATAAGCATAAGCAGCAGCAGCATAAGCAGCAGCACGAGCAGCAGCAGCAGCATAAGCAGCAGCACGAGCAGCATAAGCAGCAGCAGCATCAGCAGCAGCAGCATCAGCTTGTTCGCTGGTTACTGTTTTGCCGTTTGCGAGATCTTTGATCAGCGCGACCGCCGCCTCGCATCCCTTGCGAACATCGTCGGTGCCGTATTTGGCGAGCGCGTCGGTTACGACCCAGTCGAGGAAGCGCCAGTGAACGAGCGAGAGATCGGCGCCAAGTTTGGCAGCTTTCGTCGCTGCCTTGAAAAAGCCGGGTTGCTCCGCACGCGGCAGCCCTTCGAAGATATTCTCGCAGATCCGCGTCAGCGGCGGCGGAAAGCCGAAAGATGCTGCGACGGCGCGATCGTCGTCATATTTGACGCCCTCGCCGACCGTGTTCGTCAACACGGCGTGGCTGTGGACGGCGCAGCCGATGAAGCAGCCGGTGAATTTCCCGGCGCGATCGGTTTCGCCGTATCGGCCACCGACGACGGCATCGGCCGCGACATGGGCGTCGACCTGGGCGTGCAACCCCGCCATCATTTCGGGGTCATTCTGGTACGCAAGAAAAGCCATGCTTTTGTCCTTCAGGCTTGGGTTGAAAACTTAACGGGGGCCGCCGAACGCGACGGCGAAGGCAGCGGCGCTGCACCAGACGACGGTGGCGAAGATCGCGGCGATCGCGATGCGCTCCCATCCAACGGTGCTAAGCACTTCGCGCGGGGTCGGCGGGCGGTCTTCAACCTGCCAATCTTCCGCCGGCACAAGCTGCAGCTCGCGCAGGGCGTCGCTGTGGGAGGCGCGATTGAACGCCTCGATGTCGCGCTGATGATCGCCGGCGCGATATTCATCGTCGACCAGGCGAAGGATGCGATAGTCCTGGGAAAGTCCGCCGTTCATGCTGCAATCCTTTCGGGGTGATGGCGTGCGATCGCGGCGAGCAGCTGTTCGCTGCCGGCGCGCGCGGCGCGACAGGCAAAGGCGTGATCGGCCTTGCCGTCGTAGTTGCTGATGGTGCTTTCGACGCGGCGCGGCGGGCAGCGGAGCTTGAGCGCGATGCGCTTCACCGACAGGCCGCCGTCCCATTCGGCCATGATTGCTGTCTCGAGCGCGGTTAGGCCACTGTGGCCGTGCGGGTCGAGCTGGACGCCGGTCGCGCTCACGGCCGACCGCCTTCGATCATGTGAAGCCCGATCGCCTTTGCACGTTCGTCCATGATGGCATCGCCGGCGCGCTGGTCGCCGACGTCGCCGGCGGCGCCAGGCGGCAAGAGATCCTCGAACCACTGGTCGACGGCTGCGCGCTGCCACCGGCTGCCGCGCTGGACGGCCGTCGTCAGGCGATGTTCGCCGGTTGCGCGATCGCGGACCCGCAGCGGGAGCGGCGCCGGAAAGCCGCATTTGGCGACCAGGTCAGCGATGTAGCCGATCTGCCACTGGATGCTGCGCGGCCGCGAGCCGTGCTGTTCCTGTCCGAGCCGACGCACGACGTCGCCGATCCCGTAGGTGGGCGCGACCCGCGCCGCCTGGACGAAAAAGGGAGAATTCATTTTGGCCTCCGTTGATTACGGAGGCGATTACGTAAACGAAACGCTTACAACGTCAAGCGTGAAAATAAGCGTTTCGCTTACAAAGCGGAACGAGGCACGAACGCTTTTGCGACGAACCGAGCCATATTTGTAACGATATCGATGATTTGCTGCCATTTTGGCAGTGAATTCGTGCGACCAGCCACGTGCAGGTCAGGCAGCGTCTCTGCCGTCGGCGCTGCGATCGTCGCGGAAAGGCAGCAAGACGTCGGCGACGCGCTGCAGTTCATCACGACCGCGATCGTCGCCGGCGCGGAATTGCTGGATGAGGGCCCACTCTTCCTCGCTTAGCGCCCGCGGGTTGTCGTCGACGGGCAAAAGGTCGGCGGGCGTGACGCCCAGCGGGACGGCAAGGCGGCGCATCCATTCGAGGTCGAGTTTGGGGCGGCCGCGCTCGAGGCCGGAGATCTGCATTTTGCTGCAGCCAACTTCTTCGGCGAGGCGGTCTTGTGACCACCCCTTTGCCAGTCGCAATTCGCGGATACGGTTAGGATTTCTGTCCATCACCGCGAAATGTAAAACATCTGCTGACATTTTGTGAGCAATGGAGCGCTTACGGGGGCTTGTCAAAATGTAAATGAAACGCTTACAAGCACCGTCCTATGATTAACGCCGGTGCCGCCAAGCTCAAAACCTTCCGTGGGAAACGCTCTTTAGAGGCCGTGTCCGGTAAGATCGGCGCGACGCGCATGGCCTGGCATGGCTGGGAAAACGGCAATCGGATCCCGAGCCGCGAATATATGCCCAAGCTTGTCGGCCTGGTGCCCGAGCTGGATGCCGGAGATTTCTATCGCGATGCGCCAGCGGCGATCGCGGTGTCCCAATCGGAAGCCGCATGATGGCGGCCCCCGATGCCCCCCGAGCGGCGGATAGCATCGTCGTGGATGGCTCGCCGCTCAAGGTGCCACGCATCGGCGCCGGATATCGCGCACTCGATCGCAAAGTTTGTCTGACCCACAACGGCGAAGTCTGTGTGCTCCCCCTCGAGACGGCGATCGCGCTCCGCGATGCGTTGTCGATGGCGATCGATATACCCATCCGCGCGGCGGCGCTGGCAGCGTTCGACCGGGACAGCAGCTAGTGCCCGCCGGGGGGAAAGCATCGCCGGCACGGTTCCGCATCGACGGGCGAACGGGCGACTATGAAAATTTGGGCGAGGATCCGCTGCAGCCGCGCGAGCACGCGGTTATGGATCTGTGGGACGCGGGGCTGACGCGCGAGGACATCGCGTTACGCACCGGCATGTCGCTGGCGACGGTGCGCAACATCACGGATTATCTGGACGATCTGCCCGACATTTATGAGGGCAAGCGCCTGCAGGCGCAGCGCGACGCGTGCGCCGAGCTTGCCGCGCGGATCCGGCAATTCTTCCCGCATATCGCGCTCGAGCGAAAAGCCTGATCATGGCTGGAATGCCGTCACGGCCGTTGATCGATGTCAAAGAGATCGAGGCGCTGCTCGAGCAGCGGATCAAAAGCCTGGTCGGCGAGCTGCTCCCCAATGCGCGCAAAGAGGGCAAGGAAATGTGCGTCGGGTCGATCCATGGCGAACCCGGGCAGAGCCTGCGCATCCATATCGGCGGAGCGAAACGCGGATGGTGGCGCGATTTCGGCGCCGGCGAACAGGACAAGGGCGACGCGCTGAAGCTGGTTTCTGCCGTGCTGTTCGGCGGCGACATCAAGCGCGCCGTCGCCTGGTCGAAAGGCTGGCTCGGCCTGGATGACAGCGACCCCGCGAAGATCGAGCGCGTCAAGCTGCAGGCGAAGGCGCATGTCGAGGAGAAGGCACGCGACGCCGCGGCCGAGGAGGAGCGGGCGCGGCAGGGTGCGCGCCGGCGTTGGCACCAGGGCAAGGCTTTAGTCCGCGGCGACCTGGTCGCAACCTATCTTGGCCGCCGCGGCATCGATCTGTCGCTGCTCGGCCGCGCGCCTGGCGCCGTTCGCTATCACGAAGCGCTGCAATATGGGTTCGGCGACGACGCCGTCGTGCTGCCGGCGATGGTCAGCATGATCACCAATCTGGCGGGCGAGCATATTGCGACGCATCGCACCTGGTTGAAGCGCGACGGCACCGACAAGGCCGGCGTCGACGAGCTCGGCCTCGATCATCGGGGCAAGCCGCGGGACGCCAAGAAGGTGATGGGCCGTTACCTGGGCGGGCATATCCCGATCTGGAAAGGCGCGCAGAGCTGCCCGCTGCGCGATATTGCGCCAGGCACCGACGTCTATGTCAGCGAGGGCGTCGAGGATGGATTGACCGCGGCGATCGCCGACCCCTCGCTCCGCATCATCGCGATGATCGCGCTGTCCAACTTCGTCGACCTGCAGCTGCCCCCGCAAATGGGGCGGCTGATTTTGCTCAACCAGAATGATCCGATCGGATCGAAGGCCGACAAGGCGAAGAAACGCGGGATCGCGCACCACCGGGCACAAGGCCGGCGCGTGTTCCTGGTCGAGCCGCCGAAGGGCGCGAAGGATTTGAATGTGCTTACCGATATGAGAGGGGCGGCCTGATATGGCGGGGAGGAACGGGATCGACCAGGTGCGCGAAGCACTGGAAGATCTGCACGAGGCACCTTTCGACGAAGAGATCGACGACGGCGAGGGCGGCGGCTTTGGGCCGATGCGCGCGATGCCCGACGAATGCCCCGTCGTGCCGGTCGGCACGCACGACGGGATTTTCTATTTCCTGACGACGCTCGGCGAGCTGCGCGGCCTTCCCGCCGACAAGGTCGCCAACAAGCATATCGTCGCGATGTTCGCGCCCGACAGCCAGTATCTGATGGATACCTGGCCGCGCAAAAAGGAAGTGAAGACGGTCGACAAGGACACCGGCGACGAAGTCACCGAGTGGATCATCACCGGCTGGCGCACCGACGACGTTGCGATGCTGCTGATGGACGTCGCCGCGCGCAAGGGCGTTTGGGACGCGCGCGAAAAGGTGCGCGGCCGCGGCGCCTGGCTGGGCGACGATGGCGCGCTGATCCTGCACAGCGGCAACCATGTGCTGATCGAGGGCCGCTGGCGTCGGCCTGGCGAATATGAGGGGCTGGTCTATCCGACCGCGCCCCCGGGCCCGAAACCTGCAGGCGTGGTCAAGCCCGCGATCGAGCTCGCGCCGCTGCTGGTCGGCAGCCTTCGCGCGCGTGGCATCGAGATCGCGGAGGATATCAGCGCCGGCGCGCTCGTTTTCGAGCTGCTCAAGACGTGGAATTGGCAGCGGCCCGACATCGATCCCTATCTGCTGATGGGCTGGCTGATGTGCGGACCGTTCGGCGGCGCGTTCGATTATCGCCCGCTGGTCTGGGTGACCGGCGACAGCGCGACCGGCAAATCGGCGCTGCAGAAGCTGATCGGCTTTCTGCTCGGCGAAGGCGGCCTGCTGCAGTCCCCCGACGCGACCGAGGCGGGCGTGCGCCAGATCCTTGGCCAGCAAACGCTGCCCGTCGCGATCGACGAGGCCGAGGCCGACGCGAACAACAGCAAGATCCTGGCCCTGGTGCGCCTGGCGCGCCTCGCCGCGTCATCGCAGGGCGACCTGGTGCGCGGCGGGCAGGACCATAAGGGGCACAATTTCAAGGCCCGCACCTGTTTCCTGTTCACGTCGATCCTAGTGCCGCCGATCCCGCCCCAGGATAAGAACCGCCTGGCGGTGCTCGAGCTCGGCACCTTGCCGGGCGATTTGCGCGAACCGGCAATGGACAAGCGCGAGATCGCAGCGCTCGGCGCCCAGCTGCGTCGCGAGTTCGTCGATAACTGGCGTTACTGGCCCGACATGCTGAAGAAATACCGCAACACGCTGATCGATGTCGGCGGGCACGGCGGCCGCGTCGCGGATCAGTTCGGCACGCTGCTTGCCGGCGCGCATATGGTCATCGATCTCAACACGACGATGAGCGATGTCTGGGAGTGGGGCAACAGGCTGAAGGTGTCGACGCTCGCCGAGACATCCGACAATGTCAGTGAAGCCGATCTGTGCATGGGGCACCTGCTATCGACGCTTGTGCAGCTGCAGGGCCATGGTCAGCCGCGCCTTGTGTCCGATTGGCTGTGGCAGGCGGCGCAGCCCCTACCCGAATTGGCATGGGGCACGGAAAATCACGATGAGATTGCCGGGCAGAAGCGCGCGGCGAACAAGATGCTCGAGAAGATCGGGCTTCGCGTCATGACGGCGGGGTTGCCAAAGGCCGACGCCGTCGACGACGGGCGCCCGCGGCCGACGCCGGGACGGCAGTATGTCGCGATCGCGAGCGCGCACCAGGGCCTCGCGCGACAATTCGAAGGGCAGCGATGGGCGGGCGGCGTCTGGTCGCAAGCCGTCAAGCGCCTCGAGGGCGCCATACCCGGGCAGACACAGCGGATCGGCAATGCGCCGGCGAAATGCACGTTGATCCCGGTCGACGTGCTGAAGCTCGCCTCGGCCGACGATCCGGTGGACGAGGACGAAGCGGCCGAGCTCGAGCGCGTTTGATGCGCTGGCGTGCCGCCGTCATGGCGCCCTGGGCATGGCTGGGGCTGCTCCGCACCGTCGATCGCCGCGACCTGGTCGACGCGATCGGCGACGAAAGGATCTCGAAGCGCCGGCGCCGCCGGCTGCGCGGCAAGGGGAAGGTGTGATGGCCAGTCGACCGGAGCGGGTGCAGCTCTCCAATGCACGAAATTACCGGATGCCCGACAAGACGACGCGGGTGCATCGGGGCACCGAGTGGGAAAATCCCTGGTATGTCGAGCGCGGCGCCGATGGGCAGCCGCTTTTGCTCGGTCCGGGCGGCGAGATCTTTAACGATGCGGGATGGGACAGCCCGACGACGTGGGCGAACGTGCATGCACGCGCTGTGGAGCTGTTCCGCCGGCATGTTCCGTCGATCGACTTGACCCCGCTGCGCGGCCGCAATGTCGCGTGCTGGTGCCCGACCGGATACCCGGATTGTCATGCCGACGTGCTGCTCGAGCGCGCCAATCAATCGGTCGCGGCGCCGGGGCAATTATTATGACCGGGTTCGACCAGTTCACACGCTGGCTTTGCGGCAAGTGCGGCGCCGCCGGCATCGATAGTTGGAATAAGGCTCGCTATGACGGCAACCCTGCGCCGCCCGCCGCGCATGGAATGATTTTCGGCGACAACTGTCAGTTCTGCATGTGGCCTATTACCGTGTGTTACCCGGCGGCCGACACGGCGCCACGCGCCATCTATGGTCCGATCCCTTACGGCGATCGCCAGTTTAACTATGAGACAGACGCCATGGTTTCACTCGAATTTGACCTAGGCGCCGGTGAGCCACTACAGCCCAGCACCGAGCGTGACCGCGATTGGAGCGGAGGGTGTTTGGCGGTACGCGCTCCGCCGCCCTGGTGCTGATGTTCCTATAATGTTCTAGGCTCGCGCGATGCTGCGCGAGTCGATCACTCTCAAGGATCTCGACGATCGGCGCCAGGACGTGCGCGCCTGGTGCTTTCGCTGCGCGCGCGGCGCGGTGATCGATACGATCATGTGGCAGCGTTTCGAGGCGCGCGGTCGGCCGCCGTGCTGGCATTCTCCTGCAGCTCGGCCGACCAGGTCGCGCTCTATCCGGCGCGGCGGCCGCCGGCGCCGTCTAATGCGCCGTCGCTCCTGGTCGAGCGGTTTTTCTTCGATGTTCGCAGCATGCGGAAGAAGCGCGATCCTATTGCCGATCGCGCGAGCGCGCGCCTGCTTGAGGCATGGCGCAAGCGTTGACCGCCCCGACCCGTCTGTGGCAGCTAGGCGCCGCGGGAGGGTTTATGGACCGATTGAAAGCATGGCTGCCCTGGTGCGCGATCGCGTTGCTGATCGTGTCGCTGGGGCTGCAGATCTGGACGGTGATGCGCGTCGACGCGATCGAGGGCGAGCTGTCCTACATGGCGCCGGATGCCAGCGACCAGGTCGAGGGGCCAGCCTGGGCGGCCGAGCTGCAGGAGAATGCCAGCACGGCGGCCGACCAGGCCCGCAAGGCAGCCCGCAGCGCCGACGCTGTCTGCAATGAGGTCGCCGAGGCCTATCGCTGCCCTTGAGCGCGTAAATTCCATATAAATTCAGCGGCCAGCGTCGCGTCCCGTTCGATCGAAGATCGATAAGGGATGCGGCGCGGTGCGGCCGCTGTCCTTTTGTCCTTTCCCTTCGCGGCCAGGTGCGCGCAGCGCGCCGGTGCGGCCGCGTCATCATCGCCTTTCCCGTCCTCGATCGTGCCCCGACCCGTGACGATCGAACAATCTGTGCATAGTCCCTTGCGCCCCTACCCCTTTCGAGGCATTCAACTGGGGTTGGCCGCGCCGATTGGCTGTTACCGCCTTGGGTCCGGGGGTGTAACGCCCAAAGTAACGAAATCGGTAACGCTTAACCTCCTGAAATCGCTGCCAGAATTGCGCCGTTACCGGCGTTACCGTCCTCGCGCGCGCGTAATACACACGCGCTCGCACGCGCATGCGCGCATGTGTGGAGATATGGATATATATGGTAACAACGGTAACGTGTGGATTTGTTTCCTATTTAGAGTGACTTAGGCGTTACCTTTTGCGTTACCGCGCCGATCTTCGACCGGTAACGCGGTAACGCAAAGCCTCCTCTCCATGATCGTCGTCATTTGGAGCGCGCCTTCGAGCGCATGCTAGCCGCTTCGCCTCAACGTCGATCTAGGGGTGTTTTGGGGTGTCGAGCACGGGCGAGGCGGGCGAAATTTTCGGCGGCGATGCCGCTGGCGCGCGGGCGTCGATCGACGCGGCCCGGGCCGATTTCGACCAGGCGAAGGCCGCCAGTGCGGGCGAGCAGCTGCCGCTGCTGCCCGATGGCGACGCGCCCGAGCTGCCCGACCTGGCCGAAAACGACGCCTATGTGTCGCTGCCCGACGCGGCTGAGATCGTGCAGCTGCAGATGGCCAATGGCGGCGACCTGCACCGCGCGATCGCGGAACACCGGCGGCTGAAGGGCGACGGCGGCCGCAAGCCGGGGTCGAAGAACCGGCAAAATCTGGCCTTCCAGCAATATCTGCTCCAGTTCGGCCCGCAGCCTGGGGTGACGCAAATGCGCTTCCTGGGGCGCTCGGTCGAGCAGCTGGCCGGCGAGCTCGGCTGCTCGAAGCTCGAGGCCGCGCAGCTGCAGATCCGATGCGACGACAACCTGCTGCCCTTCTTCGCGTCGAAGATGCCGATCGCGGTCGATCATCGCGTGCAGGGCGATGTGACGATCAATTTCGTCGAGGGCGGCGGCCTGCTCGACGGCGGCGACCTGGTGCCCGATGGCAGCGATGGAGACCTGTTCGGCGGCATGGGCTTCGCGGGCGAAGAAACGGCGGAAAACGTGGACTTTTCGCACGTCGATGAAGGGCATTCGGAATGACAAGTTCGGAACGCTCGCGCTATCGCGTTGATCTAGCGCGGCAATCTGGCCTGTCCCGTCAGGTTTCGCACCTTCACGTTGGCCGCACCCCGGGGGGCCTTTGCCTGGGCCGATCGGCGCGCCACCCCCCGGCCCCCCCCATCGGCCTTTCCCGATATGGTCCCGGGGTCGCGCCCGAGACATTTCACATTTTCGGGCCGATCGGAGGCTCGATGGCATGCGCCGGGCTCGATTTCCCTCGCCTCGGCCACTTGGCTGCATCCGCGAACGCGAACGCCGACGGATCGGGTAGGGGTAAGGGATCGGTCGCGCAATTCCCGGGCCCGACAAATGGGGTCGGGGTGTAATGGCGTCGATCAGGCAGATGATGCCGGTGGGGCCGAAGGCGTCGGCCTTCATCGCGAGCACGGCATTTATCAGCGGCATAATGGGGCCGGTCGGCGGTGGCAAGACGGTTGCAGGCATCGCCCGCTGTTTTCGCCTGGCGAACGCGCAGAAGCCGGTTTGGGACGATACGCGCAAGTGCTTCGTTAAGCGGTGCCGCATCGCCGCGGTTCGCGACACCTATCCGAACCTCGATCGCACGCTGATCAAGACCTGGCATCAGTGGGTGCCGAAGGAAATCGGCAAATGGTCGGGGGAAGCGCCTCGCACGCACACGTTCACGATCAATGTCGGGCGGCCGGGCGTGCGCGGCTTTCACCAGATCGACATGGAGATGATCTTCACGGCGATCGGCGACCATAGTGTCGAGGACGTGCTGCGCGGTTTCGAGCTCACCGGGCTGTGGGGCAACGAATGGGATCTGCTGCCGCCGGACCTGCTCGAGTTCGGCGTCGGCCGCGTCGGCCGATATCCCGCCGAGGTCCAAGGCGGCTGCACGCTCGCCCAGATCTGGGGTGATTTCAACGCTCCCGACGAAGACAATCACATGTATTCGCTGTTCGTCGACAAGCAAATCGACCCCGAGCTCGCGGCGGTGATCGCCGAGGAAACGGGCGGCGAACAGAAGCTGATCGAATTCTTCGAGCAGCCCGGCGGGCTGGATCCCGGAGCGGAAAACCTGCAAAATCTGAAGGGGGGCCGCAACTACTACGTCAAACAGGCCGCGCTGATGTCGCCCGATAAATGCCGGCGCATGGTCCATAACAAGTTCGGCGCGGTGCGCGACGGCATGCCGGTCTATCCCGAGTTCAGCAATGCGCGCCATGTTGCCGAAGCGCCGCTCGAGCCGATCAGGGGCTTGCCGTTGCGCATCGGGATCGATGCGGGCCTGACCCCGGCGGCCGTGATCGGTCAGCAAACCAAGTTCGGGCAGATGCGTCTGCTCGCCGAGCTCGCGACCTTCCTCGAGGAGGATGACCAGCTTGCGGCGGTCGGGCCCACGGCGTTCGGCGAAGCGCTCGCCGATCTGCTCGCCAGTCGCTTCCCCGGGATGCCGGTCGAATTCGCCTTCGCCGATCCGTCGGCCGCGAAGGGCGTCGACGGATCGGGCAACGAGCTGTCCTGGCTGCAGACCGCCGCGAAGGTATCGAAGCTGAAGATCCGCCCGGCACCGGTTCCGAACAATGATCTGACGATCCGCCTCGAGGCGGTGCGTCGTCCGCTCACCAAGACGATCGAAGGGGGCCAGCCCGCGCTGCTGATCTGCCCTACATGCAAGATCCTGCGGCGCGGCTTCAACAGCGGGTACAAATATCGGCGCACGATGCTGGCCGGGAAAGAGGGCCGGTACGAAAACAAGCCCGTCAAGAACCAGTTCAGCCATGTTCACGACGCCGCCCAATATCTGATGGTCGGCAGCGGCTGGGGTCGCATGGCCGGCGCCGGCGTCGCCGATCATTTGGAGCAGGGGCGGCGAACCGGCGTAACGGTCGACGCCGATTACAACCCGTTCGGGAGCTAGCCCCATGTCGAAAGTTGCGAAAGCCCTGATCTCCCCGCTCGGCGCGGCGGTCGGCCTGTTCAAGAAACCCAAGATCCCGGCGCCCGTGGCCGCGCCGACGCGCGACGACGTCGCCCGCGAAGCGATCAAGGAAGACAATCTGCGCAAACGCCGTGGCGGCGCCGCGGACATGCTCACCGGCGCAGGCGGGGCCGAGGCCGCGGCCCCCAGCGTCAAGACCCTAGTCGGCCAATAGGAGCACGACGATGACGGACACGAAACCGACCCCGACCCCGGCGGCTGCAGCGGCGAAACCCGCTGCATCGACTGCAGCCGATGAAACCAACGCGAAACGCGAAGGCTTCGCGGACGCCAGCACGAAGGCTGCGGCAACGAAGGCGGCAGCGGCCAAGCCGCGCCAGTCGAAGGTGAAACCCAAGACCGTCGACGCCGCGGAGCAGATCGCCAAGCTGAAGGAAAAGGCCGGCGAAAACATCGAAGCGGCGATCGCCAAAGGGGACGAATTGACCGTCGCGCTCGGGAACGAACGCGGTCCGGGCAAGTCGATCGAGCCCGAGAGCGTCACACTCGAGCCGAGCGCGACGCGCCGCGGCGGCCGCTTCCAGGTGACGCGCGCCGTCGTCCACAAAACGCACACGCTGCCGCGCACGACGCAGGTCACGCATGTCTGGCTGATGCAGGGGCAGCGGCCGCTCGACGTGAACGAGCTGGGTTCGCCGGTCGGGCTCAATCCCGGGCAGCAGCTCGAATTCAAGCGCGGTCAGCTGTCGTTCGGCTGATTTGAGGAAGGCCGAGCGATGAATGACAACGCGATCGTCGAAGAGATCCTGCAAAGGCAGATCGAGCTCGAAAGCGATCGCTTGCCCTATGAGCCTGCCTGGCGTGAAATCGACGAGCGGGTCAATCCGCTCGGTGAGGGCGGTTTCACCCAGGCGGCAAAGGGCGGGGTCCGCGGGACCACGATCTTTGACCATACCGCCTCGACCGGGCTCAATCGTTTCCAGGCCGCTTATGGCGGGATGATCATTCCGCGGGGCGAGCGATATCAGCTGGTCCAGTCGACCAGCACGTCGCTGAACGATTTTCCGGCCTTTCAGCAGTGGGCCGAGAGGGCCACCGATTTGCTGTTCGGTGCTCGATATCGACCGATCGCCGGTTTCGAAACCGAGGCGGGAATGTGCATTCGGTCGATCGGGACATACGGCAACGCGCCGTTGTGGACCGATCATCGGCCTGGCCTGGGGATGTTTTACAAGACGCTCCACCTCGCCGAGGTGTTCGTCGACGAGGATTTTACCGGTCGTATCGACACGGTGCACCGCAAGTTCACGCGCACCGCGCGCCAGGCTCGGCAGATGTTCGGCCCCGATAATCTCACGCCCTCGATCCAGAAGGCGATCGCCGAAAACAAGCTCAGCCAGGAATTCACCTTCCTGCACGTTATTCGCCCGCGTGCCGAGCGCGACCCTGGGCGCTTCGACTTCCGCCGCATGGCTTGGGAAAGCCGCTATATCTGCGTCGAGGACAAGGCGCAGCTGCGCGAAGGCGGATATGAGACGATGCCGATCGCGTTCGCGCGATATGTCACCGGCCCTCGCGAGCGCTATGGCCGATCGCCTGCCATGCAGGTGCTCGGATCGATCCGCACCGTCAACGAAATGGTCAAGACGCTGCTGCGCGCGGGGCACAAAGCTGTCGATCCGCCGCTGCTGACGCCCGAGGACGGCGTGCTGTCGCGGATCCAGACCAAGCCTGGCGGGATTAATGTCGGCGGGCTCGGCTTCGACGGTAGCCCGATGGTCGTGCCGCTGCAGACCGGCGGCAATCTGCCGCTCGGCATGGAGCTCCTCAACAATGAGCGCGAGCCGATCCGCGACGCGTTCCTCGAAACGGTCTTTTCGCTCGTGCTCGAGCGCCGCGACCGGATGACGGCCACCGAAGTGCTCGAGCATACGCGCATGGTCGGCATGTTGATGTCGCCCAGCGCGAGCCGCGGCGAAACCGAGTGGCTTTCGCCGCAGACTGCTCGCGAGCTCGAGATCTTGCTCGATAGTGGAACGATCCCGCCGCCCCCGCCTGAAATGCGCGAGGAGGGGGCACAGGTCAAACTCGTCTATGACAATCCGCTCACCCGGGCAGCCAAGGCCGAAGAGGCGCTTGGCTTTGGCCGGTTCATCGAAATGCTCACGCCCGCGGCCTCGATCGCCGGGCCCGAGGTTTACGATGTCGTCAATTGGCAGCGCGCCCCGCGCGAGCTCGCAAAATCGCTCGCCGTGCGCCAGGCGTATCTGTCGACCCCCGACGAAGTCACCGCAAAGGGTGAAGCGCGCGCACAGCAGCAGCAGGTCGACAACACGCTGAAGCAGCTCGCGCTCGGCGCCGGCGCGGTCAAGGATCTGTCGGCCGCGCGCGGCGAGGAGACGGCGCTTGGCATTTGACCAGTCGGCGCCCGACGTCCTCGAGCTGTTGCAGAAGGCGGTGAACGCGCGTCGCGCTATGCATTATCAGCGCGTGTTCCTCGACGACGACGGCACGCCCAGCCTGTCGGCGCGCAAGGTGCTCGCCGATCTCCGAAAATTTTGTCGCGTCGATCGGTCGACGTTCGAAGTGGATCCGCGCGCGCATGCGCTGCTCGAGGGGCGGCGCGAGGTCGCCCTGCGGATCCTGACCATGTTGGGTATCCGGGGCGAAGACATCGCCCCATTTGTGGAGGTGAGCGATGAGTGATGGAACCGGGGCGGCTGCGGCCGCCGGGAGCGAAGGTGAAGGCGCAGCGGCGGCCGCTGCTGCAGCTGCAGCGGGCGGTGCTGCGGGTTTGCTCGGCGGCCAGGGCGGCGGCGATGACGCAGCCGCTGCGGCGGCCGCGGCTGCAGCTGCAGGGGGCGCTGGCGACGCGCCGCCCGAGTGGATCGGGATTTTCAATGACAAGCCCGCGGGCGAAGGTCAGACCGCGAGCCGCGACTGGGTCAAGTCGAAGGGCTTCAAGGATCCCGACGCGATGGTGTCGTCCTATCGCGAGCTCGAAAACCAGCTGCGCAACGGCGAGAAAATCGTGCTGCCGAAGGAAGGTGATAGCCCGGAAGCCGTCGAGGCGTTCCACAAGGCGATCGGCCGTCCCGAAGCGCCCGACAAATATGACCTGAAACTCGGCGAGGGCGAGGAGGTCAACGAGGATCTGGCGAAGGTCATGCGCGAGGCCGCGTTCAAGGCCGGCGTTCCTGCCAGCATGTTCGCGGCGATGGCCGACCCGTTCAACGCCTATATGCGCAGCGTCATGGAGCAGCACGAGGCGGGCCAGGTGCAGCAGCGCGACGCCGGCGTCGCCGAATATAAGGCCGAGGTCGGCGACAAGTTCAACACCCATATCGCCGCCGGCAATAAAGCGATGCGCCTGCTTGAGATGACGGGCGAGGATATCGCCGGCATCGAGGCCGGGCTCGGCACCAAGAAGACGCTCGCGCTGTTCGCGAAGCTCGGCATGGGCATGGGCGAGGACATCTTGCTCGATGCGGGCGGGCGGCCGAAATTCAGCCTCTCGAAAGAGGAAGCCCAGGCGAAGCTCGACATGCTCGGTAAAACCGATGGTTACCTCGAGAAACTGAAATCCGATCCCAAGCTGAAGGCCGAGCGCGATCATCTGCTTTCGATCGTCGCGGCCGCCGAGACGCGCGAGCGCGAGGCCCAAGGTTAGCGATCATTTGGAGCGGGGGCGGCATGCCGAGTTATGCCGCCCCTGTTCGCCAAGCCAGCGTGCATCCGCATCGCCAGGCCCGGACTAAGGGGCACGAGAAAGGGCCCCGTCCAAGCGGGACGTCACCCGCCAGAGAGGCCCGGCCATAGCGCCGCCAAGCCCTTCGCAAATTCCAGAAATTTGAGGAGGCCACCATGTCCCAGTTCGTTACGCAGATGCACCGCACCAAGTACCGCGACAGCGTTAAGCTGGCGCTGCAGCAGAAGGATAGCCGGCTGCTGAAGACGGTTACCGTCGTTCCCGGGTCGGGCGAGCTTATGAAGCTCGACGATCTGATCGGCGAGGCCGATTACTACAAGAAACAGTCCCGCCACGCCGACACCCAGTATGTCGACACGCCGCACGATGGCCGCTGGATCGCTATGCCCGATCCGATCGTCTATGCCGACCTGGTCGACAAGGAAGACAAGCTGGCGTCGGGCATCGACATCGAGGGCGCCTATGTGCGCGCCGGCTCGGCGGCGATCGGCCGCGGCACCGATGCCGAAATCATCACCGGCATTTTCAGCACGGCACAGACCGGGCTGAAGGGCACGATCCTGACACCGTTCGACGGCAACAATGTCGTTCCGGTGAATGAGGGCGGCGGCGGCAACGTCGGCCTGACGATCAAAAAGCTCAACGCCGCGAACGAAATCCTCCGTGCCAACGACGTCGATCTCGACGAAGAGGAGCTGTGGATGCCGATCACGGCGAAGCAGAACAGCGACCTTCTCGGCCAGATCGAGACGGTCAACAAGGATTACGGCGCCACCGGTGCCGAAATCACCAACGGCATGGTCCGCAAGCTGTTCGGCTTCAACTTCGCCCATATCGAGCTCAGCAACCCGCGGCTGAAGGAAGCCGCCGCGCTGTCGCTGACTGGCGGCGGTTACCGCAAGGTGCCGTTCTATCCCAAGAGCGGCATCTACGGCGTGATGTGGGAAGAGCTCTTCTCGAGCATCGACCAGCTGCCGACGAAGCACTTCTCCGCCCAGGTCTATGCCCGCCGTCAGGTGGCAGCGACCCGCAGCGAAGAGGGCAAGGTCGGCTACATCGAGTGTCTCGAGGCTTAGGCCTGGGTCGCACCGGGCGGGGCGCCGCTTAGCGGCGTCCCCCAAGGGTCAACTTTAAAAAGGACAGCAGCATCATGGCTAACACCTTCTCTCGCGAAACCGCGCAGTCGCTCGGCACCGGCAACTATTCGAAGTCGGATGGCCGCCATCACCAGGCGAAGCTCAAGCGCGTTCGTGCCACGATCGACTATGACGGCCAGGCGGCCGCCGATACCATCACGTTGGGCAAGCTGCCCCCGGGTGCGACGTTCGCCTATGGCGTCATTACCGCGACAGCGACCTTTGGCGCGGCGGCGACGCTCGCGATCGGCATCGTTGGGGATGCGACGGCGTTCCGCGCCGCCGCCATTTTCACGGCCGCTGATACCCCCACGCTGTTCGGCATTGCCGCAGACATCGCGGCGGCCCCGTTCAGCGAGGAAAAGACGCTGATCGCGACCGTTGGCGCCGCAGCAGCTCCGAACAGCGCCGATTACCTGGTTGTCGACATCTTCTATTCCGACGCCGTCTGACCTTGCCAGGCGCGTCCGGGGCGGCTGATACACCTCCAGCCGCCCCGGTTTGCCTTTTCGAGGTGAGGCGGGGGTGACATGGATCGCGTCGAGATTTCCAACCTGGCATTGTCGAAGCTGGGCGAGGACGATCAGCTGATCGATCCCGACGACGACACCAAGCCCGCGCGATCGATCAAGGCGGTCTGGAATAGCGTCCGCGACGCGGTGCTTCGCCGCCACCTCTGGAATTTCGCGATGAAGCGCGCCTTGCTCTCGCGCCTGGTCGCGGCGCCAGCCTTCGGCTTTGCGCATCAATATCAGCTCCCCGACGATTTCATCCGCCTCGATATCGACGAGCTCGATACGAACGTGCTGCGCAAATGGTCGCTCGAGGGCAGCCGGCGATTGCTCTGTGACGCGACCGGGCCGATCGAGGTCCGCTATGTTGCGCGCATCGCCGAGACTGGCGATTGGGACGCGCTTTTCGTTGAGGCATTCGCTTGTCGCCTGGCCTTCCAGGTCTGCGACCGGCTGACCGGCGATCGCGGCCGCAAACAGGATTGCTGGTCGTCTTATGTGTCGGCGATCCGCGAAGCCACTGGCGTCGACGGCCGCGAAAATCCCCCGGTCGACATGATGGATAGCAGCTGGGTCACCGCGCGCCACGAGGGAGGGCCGTCCTACCCGGGCAGCTACCCCGGCTGATGGGGACCACCGCGTATCGGCTGCAGGACAGCTTCAACGGCGGCGAAGTGTCGCGCCGGCTTCAGTCGCGGCCGAGCCTGTCGATCTACAACATCGCCGGCGCCGAGATCCGCAACATGGCCGCCTCGGTCGAGGGAGCGATCGTCAAGCGCCCGGGCACATGGTTTCGCGCCGCGGCGCTCGCATCGTCGGCATGGCTTTCGCCTTACACCTTCAGCGCGACGCAATCCTATGTTCTCGTGTGGAGCGAGGGCAAGATCCGCTTCGTCACGAACAATGCGCTCCTCGAGGTCGGCGGCAATCCGGTTGAGGTCGTGGTGCCCTATACCGCCGCGCATGCGCCGACGATCTGGCGCTGGAAAAGCTTCGACGTCCAGTATCTCGCGCACGGCAGCTATCCGTTTGCATCGCTTCGCCGCACCGCGGCCGACGCCTTCAGCTATCAGGCGGAGCAGCTGAAGGGCGGGCCGTTCGGCGACATCAACGACGACGATACGAAAACGGTCACCGTGTCGGGGGTGCTGACGGTCGGCGGCGCGGTGACGATCGACGCCAACACCAATCGCTTCAATGCCAATATGGTCGGCGGGCATATGCTCGTCGAGGCCGCGGACTTTGCTGATGTCATGGCTTGGCAGACCGGGCTCGATAACATCGGCATCGGCAATCTTCGTCGCAGCGAGGGTCGCGTGTATGAGGCTTTGACGGCGGGCCGAACTGGGACCGAGGCACCCTTCCACCTTCGCGGTGACCAGTGGGACGGCGACAATGTCGGCACCGACATCAACGGCAAGGGCCCCTATGGCGTCAAATGGCGCTATCGCCATGATCGCTATGGTGTCGTTCGCATCACGGGATACACCGACGCGAACACATTGACCGGCATTGTCGAGCGCGCGATCCCGCTGTCCCTGGCCGCGACGGCGACGCGCCGTTGGGCACACAGCCTGTTCTCGGCCGACGCGGGCTATCCGCAGCTCTGCTGTCTCTGGCGCGGCCGCATGTGGCTGTTTCGCGACAATGAGCTCGCCGGCAGCGTGTCCGCCGGATATCGCGATTTCAGCGAGTTCGACGAAAGCGGCGCCGCCTCGCCCGACCAGGCAATCCGGCTGCGCATGGATATTCCCGATCGCGCGCTATGGGTGCGGCCCGATCGCCAGGCGATGATCATCGGCACGGCAAGCGGAGAATATGCGATCGGCCCGATCAATCCGAGCGAGCGGATCTCGGCCGACAATCTGCAGATCGTGCCGCAAAGCGGACACGGATCCAAACAGGTCGAGCCGCTGGCGACGGCGGCCGAGCTGATCTTCGCGCAGCGGGGCGGTCGCAAGCTTCGCGCAGCGACCTATGATTTCGGCCAGGATCGCTACCTCGCCGACAATATGACGCTTTGGGCGCGCCAGATCACACGCGGCGGGATCCGCCAGCTTTGCTATCAGGCTGAGCCCGAGGAGCTGCTGTGGATGCTGAAGAACGATGGCACCGCCGCGTCACATCCCTACAATCCCGCGCAGGACACGAAAGGCTGGTGCCCGACGCTCGAGCTCGAGGACGCCGCAATCCTTAGCCAGGTATCGACCCCCTCGCCCGATGGCGAGCGCGACGACGTGTGGATCCTTGTCGAGCGCGACGGAGAGAAGTCGATCGAGCAGCTGGCCGATTGGTGGGACGAAGATGCGGGGCTTGGCGCGCAAGACGGCTGCCACCTCGATAGCGCGCTCGCTTATGACGGTGCGCCGGCGACGGTGTTTGGCGGCCTCGAGCATTTGGCAGGAAAAGAGGTCGGCGTGCTCGCGGACGGCGCCGAGCTGCCGGTGATGACTGTCGAGGGCGATGGCACCCTGACGCTGCCCCAGGCGCGCAGCCGCGTGCTGATCGGTCGCCTCTATACGGCGCGCTACATCACTTTGCGTCCCGACGTGCCGATGCGCGATGGCACGTCGATCGGTCGCCTCAAGCGAGTGATCGGTGTGGTTGCGAGCCTGCTCGACAGCTTCGGCGTTCGTGCGGGCGATCGCGGCGGCAAACTCGATCGCCTGGTCAATCGAGCCGCCGCAGATCCGATGGATAGCGGCCCGTCGCTTTTCTCCGACTGGACCGAGGCGAAGTCGATCGGCGGCGGATATTCTCGCCGCGGGCAGGTGACTTTCGAGGATCGGTCGCCCTTCCCCTGGGTGATGCCGGCGCTGGTCAAAAAAATCGATGTGGGTGACAAATGAAGATCGAGATCCGCCAGCTGCTGCCGCTCGACGTGCTTGCGCTCGACCAGCAACCGAATGTCGAGGGCCAGTTCGGCATATACGAACCGGTCAAGAATATCCGCCACGGGATCGAGCTGCAGGCGATGGGCCCCGCTTGGTCGGCGATCGCAGACGATGGCGAGGTGCTGTGCTGTGCTGGGTTCGGTCAGATCTTCCCCGATGTGCAGGCGACCGCTTGGGCAATCTTTTCGCGCAAGTTCGCAGAGAGCGTTCGGGCGCAGGTGGCTGTTATCCAGTTCATGCGCGTGCAGATCGCCGCGGGACCATGGCAGCGTATCGAGGCGCTATGCCGTGACTGCTATCCCGCCGAGGGCCGTTGGCTCGAGCGGGTCGGGTTCGAACGTCGGGTGCTACTCCGCAAATGGGGGCCGCATTCAGAGGATTACTGGCTTTTCGAGAGGGTGAGCTGATGGCGCAAGCCGCAATTCCATTGATGGTCGCGGGGTCGCTGGTGAAGACGGTCGGCGGTTACCAGGCCGCGCAGCACAACGCCGGCGTCGTCAAGGCGCAGACGGCCGAGGAGCGCAGCCTGGGCGTCGCCGAGGTCGAGCGGATCCGCTCGAGCGCACGTGCGGCGATGGGGCGCCAGATCATGGGCATCGCTGAAAGTGGTTTCCAGCCCGGCACCGGTTCGGCGCGCACCGCGATCGAGGAGAGCCTGATCAATCGCGAGCTCGATGTGATGATGTCCCGCCGCACGAGCGAAGGCCGCGCGGGCGGTCTCGATATGCAGGCGAAACAGATCAAGCGCACGGCGGCGCTGGGGGTGGTATCGGGGCTGATCGGCGCAGCCGGGCAGATCGCGGGGTATATGGGCAATTACGCCGGAGCGAAGAACGTCGACAACTATCCGGTCACCGCGAAATCAGGGAAAATCTGATATGGCATCGCAACCCCTTTTTGGCGGTTATACGCCGCAGGTCGCTCCCGACCGGATCGCGACGGCGCTGCCGACCGCTGCACCGGAAGATTATGGTGCGGGCATCGGCGAAGCCCTGTCCGGTGCAGGAAATGTCGCGGGCGACATGGCGATCCGGCAGACCAAGCTCGAAACCGAGCGCGAGTATGACCGGCAGGCGATGGCCGCGATGGTCGATTGGGCGAAGACGCAGGAGTTAATTAGTCTCGCCGACAATGAAGCCCGCGCGGCGCCGTCTGCACCAGGTGCGGCGGGGCACGCAAAGGCTATGAGTGAGCGGGCGGAAAAAGCTGCGACCGACTTTCTCGGCACAATTGCGCATCCGGGCCTTCGTGGCAAATATCGCGGGCAGGTCGAGGAGTGGCTTGCGGGGCAAGCCGTTTCCGCTGACGCTTTTGAGCGAGGTCAGACGGCCAAATTGCAGGTGACGCAGGGCGACACGGCGTCGGATATATTGGCGAACAAGGCGGCAGGGGAGCCCTTCGAGAAATATATGGGCACGCTTCAGGGGTGGCTAAAGGCCCCTCCACCGACCGGCGTTCCGCAGGACGCATGGGCGGTGCTGGTGCGGGAAGGGTCGCAGAAAATACTCATAAGCGGCCTGCGCGGCGAGGAGCCGGAGAGGCGCAAGGCGGTGTTAGACAGTCATGTGCTCGACGAATGGTTGACGCCCGAACAGGTGAATGCGCTAGGCAATGAAGCGGACAGTGATATTCGTCGAAAACAGAATGAAGCCGAAGCGGCCGCGCGCGTCGCGAAGGCTGAAGACGTCGAATATGTCGACGATGTGCTCGATCGCATCAATCGTGGCTATCCGGTTGCTGATGAGGAATATGCGGAGGCCAAAACGCGCACGACGCGGAGTGGCCTCGATAAGCGAGGCCGCGATCTCGACGATGCGTTCGTCGGCAAACAGGTTAACAAGGAATGGCAGAATGCGACGCCGGCGCAAATGGATGCGCGGATCAAGGTTATCGATGCGGATCTCGCGAAGGCGGGCGACAAGGGTAGCCCGACCTTGGTTGCTGAGCGCGCGGCGCTCGATAAGCTGCTGACCGAACGGAAAAAGCAGGTCGCCAACGATCCGCTCGCAGTCGGCGCGGCCATGGGTATCCGCGTCGAGCCGATCGACTGGGCTAATCCGGCTTCGGTCGCGGCTCGGCGAAAGGCAGCCGATGCTACCGCGCGCGCGATGGGTGTCCCTGCGAAGTACTTTACCGATGAGGAAGCCGCGGAGCTCGGCGCCAATGCAACGACGCCTGCTGGGCAATTGGCGATCGCCCGGCAAATTCGCCAGCTCGGACCTCGCGCGGCGACAGCCGCGGCACAGCAAGTTCTGCCCGGGGATAGTCTCTTCGCCTATTCTATGGGTCTGCGCCCCGAGCTGCAAGCGAGCGTCTATCGCGGCGTCGGGCTTCGGAAAGAGTTCCCTGTCGCCGAGGATAAGGCGCAGCAGATCTGGCGGGAGACGACGGGCAATGCCTTGGCATCGATGCCGGCGGCTTCGCGCGAGGCCGCCTATCTGACGGCGAAAGAGTTGTATCGCCAGGCGGCGTCGAGCAAGGGCAAGGATGAATTTGACCCGGTCCTCTATCGTGGCGCCGTGCGCGAGGCACTGGGTGGCAACCCGAGCAATCGCACCGGCGGCGTCGGTGAATGGAACGGAGCCAAGATCCTGCTGCCGTCGGACATGTCGCAGCAGCAGTTCGATGCGCGCCTAAGTGGTTGGAAGCCGACGCGGGCCTATCGCGCCGACAAGAGCAAGATTAGCGGCACCGAGCTGCGCGCGCGCTTCACGCCAGTCCTGCAGCCCAATGGTCGTTATCAGTTCCGCAGCGCGCGTGGCGAGTATGCTGTCGTCGAGGATGGCCTTACGCCGCTCGAGGTCGATGTGTCGAAGCTGGCGCGGCCACGGGTGCAGCCGAAGGCGCAGCCGGTGAAGCCGCAGGGTGCGTTCTATGGCGCGGCTCCGGGGACGATGCGATATGAAGACGCGGTGGTGCCTAAAGGCCCGCGGCCGCGCGCGTCAGGGGTCTGACAATGGCTAGCAGTCCGTTCGCCGGATATGAGGGATATGAGGCGCCGACATATAAGCGCCCCGATAGCGGCGCGCCGTCGACGCTTTCGGAAACCTATCGCGCCGCGCGCGACCTGCAGGACGCCGACAACACCGATTATCAAGATCGGCTGTATGACGAAGCGTTCGGCAGCACGCTCGAGGCGGTTAACGCGGTGCGCCGGCAGGAAGGCTTGCCGCTGTTCCTTCCGCCCTCCTATGGCAAGATCAGCCGCAACCAGACGGTAGGATCGGCCGCGCCGATGAACGCCTATGCGGCCATGGGCCTGTTCGACGATGGCAGCCGCGACCAGGTCGGCGATGCGCTGGTCGCCGAAGTCGCCCGGATCCGGCAGGGCCGCCCGGGTTTCATGTCAGACCTGCCCGGATCGCGCGAGCAGATCCTCGCACCCTATCTCGCCCGCGACCAGGCAAAGCGCGGCCGCGCGCGCGGCGTGCTCGATCGAAGCGAAGGGATCGGCGGCACCGCGGCCAATCTTGCCGGCGGTGTGACGAAGGCCATGGAGGATCCGTGGAACATCATCACGCTGCCGGTCGGCGGGGGCGGCAAGACGATCCTCGGCATCGCGGCGCGATCTGCGCTCGCCAACGGCCTGGTCGAAGTGCTGTCACAGCCCGTGGTGGCCGACAATCGCGAATTGCTTGGCGAAGAGCTGACGCTCGGGGAGTCGGTGGCCCGCGCTGGTTTCGCCGTTACGGGCGGGTTTGTCCTGGGCGGGCTGATCGCATCCGCCGGCAAATATGGCGGCCGCGCGTTCGATGCTCTTACCCCGATCGAAAAGAAACTGGCGCGCGCGCTCGAGGCGGCTGAGATCAAGGCACCGACCCAGCTTGAGCGCCAGGTGATTAGCGATATCCTTGGCACGCTCGATGACGGCGAGCTCGTTGCGCTTTCGCGCCAGATGGGTGCACAGGGCGACCCGAACGTTGCGGCCGCGACGACGGCGATCGAGCGCCAGTCGGAGATCGATGCCGGTAACCCCTATATCGCCGGATCGGGTGACACCTACGCCGATCGGCTGTCGCTCGCGCTCGAGGACGTTCTGCGATCGACCGAGATCCCCGACTATGCCGCCGCCGCATCGCGCGCGATCGGCGAGCCGGTTCGCACCGTCGATAGCGTCGGCGGCAGTTCGTCGGGGCTTTCCGGTCCCGGTGGGCCGGTCGATCCCGAGGCGCTCAAGGCAGCTATTCGCGGGCCGGAGAGCGGGGGTGATGATGGTGCCGTAAATCGTATGGGATCGACGGCGAGTGGCCGTTACCAGTTCGTCGAGGGCACCTTCAAAGGCTATTACCGCAAGGTCTATGGTGGCGGCGCGGCCGCCGCTGACGCGGCATGGAAAAATCAGCGCTTCGACGTCGCCGTGCAGGAGCGGCTGATGGATGCGCTGATCGCCGACAATGCCGCTGCGCTTGGCCGCATGGGCGTCCAAACGACGACGGGCAATATGTACGTCATGCACGTGCTCGGCAGCGGCGACGGTCCCAAGTTGCTGCGCGCCCGCCCGGACACGCCGGTTTCCGAGATTTTGTCGGCCGATGTGATCCGGGGCAACCCGACCTATTTTGGCGGTAACAAGTCGGCGAGCGAGGCGATCGCCGCCATGCACCGCGTTGTCGGCGGCCGATCGGGCAGCGTGCCGGCGGGGCGTGGCGGCATGGGTGCTGACGCCGATGGGATCGGCGACGCCGCGTTGTTGCGCGATGAGGCGATGCGGCTGCGGCAGGAAGCGATGAACATGCCCGATGGCGACGGCCAGCTCGGCATGATCTTTTCGCGCAGGTTTGACCCCGCGGAGATTGGTGTCGACGCGGCCGCAATGCAGTTCAAGCGCGGCGCCGATGGCGCCGGCGTCACCGACGCTCTGCGCGGCGTCGATCGTTGGGACGCCGAAAAGGCGGGGCGGGTTACGCTGTGGGAGGATGACAAGGGCCGCCTGATCGTGGCGGATGGTCACCAGCGCGTTGCGCTCGCGAAGCGGACGGGTGGCGCCTCGATCGACGCGACGGTGCTGCGCTCGGCCGATGGCTGGGATGCTGAAAGCGTTCGCGTGTGGACCGCGCTGAAGAATGTCGTTGAGGGCTCGGCCGACGTCGCCGACGCAGCGCGCTTCATGCGCGGCCTTTCGCCGAAAGAGATTGCCGATTTTCTGCCGCCGCAGTCGGCGATCGCGCGTGATGCCGATGGGCTGATCCGCTTGGGCGACGATGCTTTCGAGGTCGCGACCGAATTGGTTGATCCGGGACAGGCGTCGATCGTCGGGCGCCTTGCGGCCGATCCGGGCGAGCAGCGGGCATTGATCGATCTGCTGATCGAGCTGCAGCCCGCGACGCGCGGCGAGGCCGAGAAGGTTATTAAGCGCGCGATCAAGGGCGGCTTTGCCGAAGATGGGAGTATCAAGAATGTCGCAGCAATCCGAACCGAAATGGCGAAATCGCGCGCTGACGCTGTCGATGGTGGCGATGCTGGTCGACGGGGACGCCCGAGCGAAAGTGTCGAAACGCTCGGCGGCGGGCGCGCAGTCGAAGGCTATTCGCGCGAGCCGGATGGACTAGATGGCGCTTGGCCGCCCCGGGCGGAGATTGGTGATCGAGGGTTTGCTCCGTTAGATCCCGAGGTTGGCCGCATGTTCGACACCGCTGCCAGTGAGGGGCAAAAGCTGCAGGGCGATAGCCTGGCGCATGATGCGCGAGCTCAGTTGCGCGACGCGGCCGACGAAGCCGAGCAGCCGAGCTTCCTCGTCGATTTAGGCGACGGCGTGCCGGTCGAGCGCACGATCGCGGAACTGCTCGATGAATTCGATGCGGATGACGCGGCGCTCAAGGCTGCGGCGGCGTGCCTCTAATGGGGCGTGCTGCGACCGCGTTGCGTATGGCGGCGTTCTCCGCGTCCATTACGAAATTCGCAGCGTCATCTGGTTTAGCAATCGTCTCGAACACCTTGTTACGAAACAGAGCGACTTCCGCTCGGCAGCCCGTCAGCATAGAGCGATACGAAAGATCGATCGCGTCGCTGAGGGGTGTGTCGTCGGCTAGCGCCAGCACGTGCTGCGCCACGCAGTCGTTCATTGCCGCCTGAGATTTCGCGCGCTCGGCGATCTTTTCAATCGGCGCAATCTGCAGAAACAGCATAATGATGGCGCCGTTCATAGTATCGTCTCCACCCAATTCCCTAGCAACATGGCTAGGGTGTGTCCGATGGTTTGGCCGGCAATATGAATGGCCGCAATTTGGACGGCGGCACTCTTTGACCGGCAAGCCCACCAATCGCCGATCTGCTGTCGACGGGGCCTGTCGCCATACAGATAAATGCAGCCCATTATCAGGGCGACCACGAGCCCCCATGGAAGGGCTGGCCAGAAAAACCCCGCAGCAAAGAACGCGATTAGCGTCACAATCCCCTCCTCCTTGTAAAATCCTTGCTTACATGGCATATGCTGCGGCGACCGGCAAATTCCGGTCGAGGGATTAGCCTCCCTGCAACTACAGGCGCAGCCCGCGCCACACGCCCCGTGTGGGCGCGGTTTTTTATGGTCGGGCGCGTTGCGGGCACCGTGAGGTGCGCCGCTTCCTGTAGGCGGTAAGGCTAATCGTGGCGCGTCCGGCCACCAAGGGGGTGCACAATATGCACCCCCTTTAAGGGGTTAGCCTCCCGGGTCGGACGAACTTACAGGAGTTCGACCATTGAATGAATTGATACCCTTCGATTTCGAGGAAAAGGCAGTCCGAGTTCATGTAATTGCGGGCGAGCCGTGGTGGGTCGCTGCCGATCTGGCGCGCGCGCTCGGTTACAGTCGGCAGCAGGAGATGGCCCGCCTCTTGGACGACGACGAAAAGGGTACTCATATTGTGAGTACCCCGGGCGGCGATCAGGAGATGAAGGTCATCTCGGAAAGCGGCATGTGGAATGCTAGCTTCAAGAGCACGAAGCCCGAAGCGGTCCGCTGGCGGAAGTTTGCAACCAGTGTAATCTTCCCGACGCTGCGCAAGACGGGGCATTTTTCCATGCCCGGCCATGAGCCTCCGCCGACCATGCCGAACGAAACGCAGGCGGTCGAGTTGCAGGCGCGCGTTTCGGTCGTTCGCACTGCGCTACGCCTCTTCGGTACGCGCGGCGCCCGCGACATATGGGTGCAGATCGGTCTGCCGGTTCCGATCGCGCATTCGCGGGCGGTTGCAGAGGATGACCCGCTCGCGAAAGAAGTGCGGGAATGGCTGTCGGGTCGCAACGAAGTCAGCTGCGAAGAGGTTTGTGTCGGCCTCAATATAGTTCACGATCACAGCATAGGGCGCCGGATCGGCGCCCTTCTTCGTATGTTCGGGTGGCGCCAGACGCATGTCGCGCGCGACGGCCATCGCACGTTCCGCATGTTCAGCGCGCCGGGGACGCCGCGTTGGGACGAAATGGGAGGCGACCATGTTTGACGATCTCGACGACGAAGAACGGGTCAACCTTGCGTGCGGCGCGCTCGATGCGGTGGAAAAGTTGGCGGTCGGTGCGGACCCTGACTGGACCATGAAGGTGTCCGAACTCGCTCCGCTGCTCATGGTGCTCAACCGCGTCTGCTGCTCGGCGATGCCGAAGATCGGCAATAATCATCCGGTCCCGCGCGCGCACAACGACTAGGCGATCATTTGGAGCAGGGCGGGCGATGCGCCGTAGATCGGCGCCATGTCGCTCACTGCCTGCATCCCCGATCTGCTCGCCAACGGCGACATCAACCAGCGCCAAGCTGATGAGATGATGTCGTTGTTCGGTTCCTTGTCGTCCACATATCGCAAGACGATGGGTGATGACGCAGCCGATGCGCTCGCGAGCGCCCGCGCGATCGATCAGCTCACGACGACGAAGCTGCAGCGCAAGCGCCAGGCGTTGCTGCAGGTGCAGGGGCAGCGCACCGCCTGGCTGGACATGCAGGCGTTCGGCCGCGGGGCCGGCGGCGTGCGCGCGATCGACGACGCTGCGCCCGATCGACTGGCGAAAGCGGCCGAGGCCCTGCTCGTACGCAGCGAATATGCGCCGTATCGCAACGTCGAATATCTATGGAAATCGGTGCGCGGGCAGGCGCATGCGACGATGACCGGCGTGCTGCAGAAGCATAGCCGCGACCTGCTCGGCCGCGTGCGCAACAAGGCCGAGCTCGACGACATGGTGCGCGAACTGTTCGTCCCGGGTTCGACCGGCAACCTGTCGGCGCGCGAGCTCGCCGACGCCTGGCGCGAAGCGAGCGAGGCATTGCGTCAGCGATACAACGCTGCTGGCGGCCACATCGGCAAGCTCGAGGATTGGGGGATGCCGCAAAGCTGGGATCCCGACGCGGTCGCGTCGATCGGTTTCGAGACGTGGCGCGGTGACATGCTCGCCTCGCTCGATCGTGCGAAGATGATCGATGGCGCCACCGGGGCACCGTTTACCGACGAGGGGCTCGATGCCGCGCTGCGCGACGTGTTCGACACGATATCGACCGATGGCTGGGCGCACCGCGACCCCGGCGGGCAGGCCGGCGTCGGCAGTCTGGCGAACCGCCGCACCGATCATCGTTTCCTGTCGTTCACCGATGCCGATGCGTGGATGGCGATGCAGGCGAAATACGGTGGCGGCGCCAGCCCCTTCGACACGATGATGGCGCATATCGATGCCATGTCGCGCGACATTGCCTTGATGGAGCGGCTTGGCCCGAACCCCGCGCAGGCGCTGAAATGGCTGACCGACACGATCGAGAAGGACGCCAATTTGAAGGCGGCCGCCGGCGGCGCCGGCGCGAAGAAACATCGTGACGCGGGCTTTTCGGCGCGCAAGCGTATCCAGCGCATCTATGACGAGATCTCGGGCGCGAACCGCCGTCCCGAAGGTCGGCGCATGGCGCTCGGCTTTTCGACGCTGCGCAGCTGGCAGATCGCGACCAAGCTGGGATCGGCCGTGCTGTCGACGACGTCGGACCAGGCGACGCAGCTGCTCGCTCGCCAGATGAACGGGATCCCGATCGTGTCGCAGCTGTCGTCGCAGTTGAAGTTGCTCCGTCCTGGTGCGCTCGAGGATCGGGCGTTGGCAATGCGGATGGGGCTCATCGCCGAGGAAGCGAGCCAGATGGCCGCGTCGACCGCGCGAATGACCGGCGAGGAATTGACCGGCGAATGGTCGCGCCGGCTCGCCGAGGGAACGATGCGGATCTCCGGCCTCGGCGCCGTGACGCAGAGCGGCCGCTGGGCCTTCGGCATGGACTTCCTCGCGCATATCACCAGCGAGCGGGCCAAGGCTTTCGACAATCTCGACGCGCCGTTCCGCAACAGCTTCGAACGCTATGGCATGGGCGCGGCCGAATGGGACAAGATCCGCGCCACCAATCTGACGCAAGCACGCGGTGCCGACTGGATCCTGCCCGACGCGATCGGCGACCAGGGCTTGCGCGATCGCATGATGCGGATGATCCTGACCGAAACCGATTATGCCGTGCCGGTCCCGTCGATCGCGCTCAACGCCGCGGTGAACAGCATCCTGCCCAAAGGCACGCTGGTCGGCGAAATGGGGCGCACGGCGTTCCAGTTCAAAAGCTTCGCGATCGGCCTGACCATGATGCAGATGCAGCGCGCGATGGCGATGACCGGCTGGGATCGCGCGCGCTATGCCGCGATGATGACGATCTATACGACCATCATGGGCGCGACGGCGCTGCAGCTGAAGGAAATCGCCAAGGGACGCGATCCCCGCCCGATCTATGACAGCGAAGATCCGGGCGCGACGGCCGCATTTTGGGGCGCATCGGTGCTGCAGGGCGGCGGCTTGGGCATCTATGGCGATTTCCTTCGATCGAGCCAGTCGCGCTTCGGCGGCGGCATCGGTACCGTGTTGGCGGGACCGGCGTTCGCGACAGTCGACGCCGCGCTCGGCTTGGCGGTCGGGCAGCCGCTGAAGGCCATCCAGGGCGAAAAGACCAACCCGGGCGCGGCGCTAGTCAAAACGCTGAAAAGCGAGACGCCTGGCATCGGGTCGCTGTGGTTTACGCGCCTGGCGTTTGAACGGTTGATGCTCGACGAAATGTCTCAGATGGTCGATCCCGACTATCGGGAACGCTTCAAGCGGCTCGATCGATATGCGGCCGACCAGGGGCAGGACTACTTCTGGTCGCCCGGCGATCATTTGGAGCAGGCCCGCGCGCCGGATGTAGGGAACCTCGTCGAATAGGCGAAAGGTTCCCACATGACAGTCAGCGTCGACGATGATCTGCGCATCCGCGAATATGCTGGCGATGACAGCGCGAACCCTCGCCCGGTCCCGTTCAAATTTCTCGCCAATGATGATCTTCGGGTGACGCGCACGAACGCCGATGGCACCGAAACTGTGCTTGTGCGGGGCACCCACTATTCTGTCGCCGGTGCCGGCGTGGCCGCGGGGGGCAGTGTCACCCCGTTGGCGCCGATCGCCGCGGGCACGAACTGGCGCATCGAGGGCTACATGCCGCTGGGACAGCCGACCGACTATACCGCCGGCGATGACTTTCCTGCAGAGAGCCACGAGCGCGGCCTAGATCGCGCGATGATCGGCCTCCAAGAAAATCGTCGCGATCTGAATGAAGCCGATCGCCGCGCGATCAAGGTTCGCAAGGGGCAAGTCGCGCCTGACCTGGAGATCGCCGGGCTGATCGAGGATGATATTCTCGTTTTCAAAGGGGGGCGCTTGAGGCGGCTCGCGCGCGAGGATTTTGCCGGCAAATTTTATGCCGGCGACGGCATGGGCCGGTTCACGCCCGCATCGGGCACCGGCGCCGACGGCGCGCTGCGCGCCGACCTTGCCGCCAATGGCGGGGTCATCGTCGGCACCGAAGGTGGCAGCACCGCGCAGGACGACATCAACGGCATCCGCGGACCATATCCCATCGGCGCCGCTGGGGATGGCGCGGCGAACGACAAGGCGTTTATCGACGCGGTCAATATCGCGGGGCAAGAAGTCGACCTGATGGGCAAGGATTATGCCTATGTGGGGACTGTCGACTTGGCCAAGGCCCGGTTTCGGAACGGGCGCATCATCAGCTCGACGATGGGGACTCTCGATTTCCGGCAGACCACCATCCTCTTTCCCAAGGTGATCAGCGTCGGCGCGGCTGGGACGATCAAGCGCGGCGAATATGTCATGCCCTATCTGCGCCAGCTGCGCATTGTCGGGACGGTCGAGGTTCAGTGCCTTGAAAAAAACACACCGAACGATGCGACCGGATCGATGGCCTTCGATGTTGCCGATTTCTGGCATCCCGAGATGGCACGCATCCTGTGGAAGAGCCCGACGCTCGCGCTTGTTCCAACGGCGACCGAAATGCCGGGCAAGGATATGACCGACCTCGCGGCGGCGAAGGCGGCCGATTATGCGTTCCTGCTCAATCGCTTCAGCGCCTCGATGTATCTGACAGGCGCCGACGATCTGAACGGCAGTTATGGCATTTCGGCGATCGGCGGTTTTAATACGGAAAATATCCTGCTCGACGATCACACGCGTTACAATGCGGCGGTCAACTGGCTAGGCAGCCATGCGAGCAAGACAAAGGGCGGCGGCCGCGTAAGCCTCGTCAACAGCGCGACCATCGGCGGCGTGTGGACGCTGACCCTGATCGATGTTCAAGTGTATTTCGGGGGCACGCGCGTCATGCTGTCCTACCCGCTCAACGGAGGCGGGATTTTCGCCGAGGGCTGCAATTTCTACAAGAACGGCACGACCGAGCTTCATATATATCACCCCAAGGTGACCCCCAATTCCAACCTGCCAAAATATGGGATTTCGGGCGAGAAATGTCATTTCCTGTTTGAGCCCGACGGGGCGAACGCCAGCAGGACATTCATCTTCGGCCCCTATTTGCACGGACTATTCCTGATCGATTGCACCGGCGCCATCCCCGATGTGTCATGCGACGGGGTGACGATGCCGCGGACGCAGGTCGGCGGTCGCATCGATTACGGCCGCCCGAAAGTACGCAACGCCGACCCGGCGAACACCGCGTTGACGGTCGGATCGACCCAGCCAGGGATTATCGGCAACCCGGTGTCGGGCTCTCTCTTCTTCGTCAGCAAGGGCGGGGAGGCGCTGTATCGCGGCGTCGATGTCGCGGCGACCGTTTGTTCCTCCTATTTCGTCGAGGAAAGCGGTGGGCACAATATCTGCGGGCTGAACGCCAGGGAAGATATCGACGACAGCAAAGCGACCGCCAAGGCGTACCGCGCCTTTGCGTCGCGCGGGAACCTGCATCGCCCGAATGTCACAAATCCGCGAGCGGGAAGCATCGATGGCGCGGCGGTGGCGCTGGGGTCCGACATGCATCTTTACGACAATACGGGTGTCTCGCCCGACATCACTCTCAACACCTACGTCGCCGGAAACGGCATCAGTGGATAGGAGCGCCGCGATGGCCGATTACAAGAACGACAAGCTTTACTGCGCCTTGGTCGAGGCGTTGAAGGTCACGATCACGGAAAATGGCGGCGAAAAGGGATCACATGAATATTGGTCGGTGCAGGCGCTGATTACGAACCTGCGTCCCGAATGCTCGATGGCTGATCCGAAAAGCCCGCTCGAACCGACCGATGATGGGATTACCCAGACCTACGGTGCAACGGCCGCCTGATGCTCACGGCGGAGAATATGATGGAAGCCGGGGACATCAGGGCGGTGATCGCGATCATGCTCGTCTGCGCCGGCGCAATCGTTGTTGACCGGCAACGGAATGACGGGGGCGAATGATGACGCCCGAACTGGTCACGGCGTTCGGGCAATTCGGTCCGATGGGGCTGCTCGTGATGTTTCTCTATTTCGAGAAAAAAGCAGAGCGCGAGCACCGTCGTGAGGTCGAAGAAGAGAAGACGAAGGCCGACTTGGCCCGGGCGTCGGCCGACAAGGAAATCGCTACCGCGCTCGCGGCGTTGACCGTCACCATCCAGCACCTGCCGAGAGGCGCATGATGGCGAGCGAGCAGCTCGAGGGCATCCGCACAGTGCGGCTTGCGGCGCTCGGGCTGACGCTCGCTTGCGCCGAATATGTCGGACCTGTGTCGATGGCGGTGTCGATGGGCACGGTGGGCACATTGGCCGAGCCGATGACCAGGCAGCTGCGCCGCGACCTAGCGAAAATTGAAAAGAGGGAGAAACGGGGATGACGCTGGCATTCAATCACGACGCGTTCATGGTCGCGTTGCGGAAGCGGCGCGGCAAGGTCCCCGCAGATCTATACGCCGATATCATCGCGGCGATCCAAGGTTCGCAAGCTGGCGGCATGGCGCCGGCGACACCGCCCTTTGCAGCGACAGGCGAGCCCAAGTGGCTCGATTTCGCACGGCCGATGATCGGGCTGAGGGAGCAGCCCGGCAAAACGCACAACAGCAAGATCCTCGAGATGTTCGCAAAGGCGAAGGCGCCCTGGTTCAAAGATGACGAAACGCCCTGGTGCGGCGCGGCCATGGCGTATTGGATGATCATGTGCGGCCTGCCGATCCCCGAGAAGGGCGAGGCGGTGCGGGCGAAAGCCTGGGCGAAATGGGGCGCGCCATGCGGCGCGGTGCTCGGCGCGATCGCGGTTTTCGGTCGTGAAGGCGGCGGTCACGTCGGGATCCTCGTCGGCCAGAGCGCGACCCACTATTATATCCTTGGCGGCAACCAGGGGAATATGGTCAGCATCATGCCGATCGCCAAGTCGCGACTGGTCGAGGGCGGGCTGCGCTGGCCGTTCGGCGTCGCGCTGTCGACGACGATCGCGCCGCCGATGTCGGGCGGCACCGTGTCGACGAACGAGCGATGACCGTGGCCGTTACCAAGTGTAGCCCGCGGCGCCGTGCCGCGATCATCGTTCTGGCTACGGTGCTGGCGTGGATGCCGATCGTCGCAATCGTGGCGGTGCTGCGATGAGCCGCTTCGGCGCCTTCGTGCATTGGCTCGGCACGCCGTTCCGCGCGATCGGCAATTTCCTGCGCGCGCTCATCAACCTCACGCGTCAACAGGTGCGGGCGATCTTCTCGCTCGCCATGCTGCTCGGCATCATCGCCCTGTCGTTTCAAAATATGCTGCTGCTCTACTGGGTCTTTTCGTTCCTGAAGGGGGCGGTGCCGGGCTCGTTGTTCGGGCAAATGGCGCTTTCGCAGCAGTTCTATAACAACGCGATATCGGCTGGTTTCGCGATGATCGTCGGGCTTGTCGTGTGGGGCGCCGATTACCTGAAGGCCAAATATGGCGGCGTCGAGCTCGAGGCGGGCGACGGGAAGCTGAAAGTCGATGCGACGCCGACGCCGGCGCCCGCCGCCCCAGCCCCGCCGGCACCCGAGCAAGCCGCGCAACCCGAAACGGAAATCGTCTGATGCCGCGCTTCACTTCGAGCATTCTGCCCCCGCGGCCGATCGTTCAGCGCCAGGCGATCGCGGCGGCGGCCGTGCAGTCGGCGAGTGTCGCTGCAGCCGTCGAAGAAAAAGTCATCGAGGTAGCTGTCGACCCGGGAACTGCGCTCGGCACCCTGCTTCACAATTACGAGCAGCGGCTGAACGCGCTCGAAAACATCCCCTGATCGCCAGAGGGAGTCGCAGGAATCGATTTCAGGCCATCGGGCCACATGGGTAGCCCCCGCTGCTCGATACCGCCCAGTGAGTCTGAAATCGCAAAATAGGAGGTATCGTTATGTGGGCATATCTGAATACCATCTCCGGCAGCGCGAAGTTCGTCATCGTCATCCTGATCGGGATTGCGATTTTCGCCGCGTTCAAGAGCTGCACCTCCACCACGAACCACAAGACGGATGTCGCGATCGGCGCGGCTGAAGGGAAGGGCGCGGCAACGGCCGCCGCGGCCGCAGCAACGAAGGGACTTGAAAATGTCGAGAAGGGGAATGCGGCTGCTGCCGCTGTCGATCGGGATCCTGTTGTGCGCCGGGCTGGGTGCGTGCGCCACAGCCGGACCAAAGAGAATTGCCCCGCCGCCGAGTGACGTAAGCTGCTCGCTGTTCACGGCAATCAGCTACGCGCAGGTCGCGATCGCGGAACGCGAGCTCGCGACGGCCGAGGGGCGCCCGGTGCATGATGAAGGCAACGCGGCCGACAGCGACGAGACGGTGCGACAGATTGACGCGCACAATGCAAAGTTCGATACGGTGTGCGGCAACCCGCTGCTGCCACCAGACGGCTAGATCCATTCCGAAACTTCCCCGCATTTGGGGTGTTTTCGGAATGAACGGTGAAGCTAAGTAATTGATAAGTATCAGTTGCTGGAAGCCTCATAACCTGAAGGTCGTAGGTTCAAATCCTACTCCCGCAACCATCAAAAAGCCCGCTTTCCCTATGGGATGGCGGGCTTTTTGCCGTTCTGGGGCTGTAGCAGGCGGAGCGCCCCGGCTATCGGGCCGGAAGGGGAGCCTCCACAAAGTCCAGACTCCATCCCTTTCGATTCCCTCCCGGCACAAACCCGTCGTCGGGAGCGACAAACCGGACTGCCGCGGTGGTCATCGGTGTTTCAACAGCGAGTGTGGCGCGCTTGCCGTCCCAACCGACTATCCTGACGCGTGCGCCGGCCAAGCTGATCGTCCGCGGGAGACTTCCGGGATCGACGGTCTCCAACGGGCCGAAATCGACCGTGGAGGCAAGCCCCGTGTAAGCGAGAGCTCGAAACTCGAGTTTTCCACCGACCAGATCATAGGAAAGAAATAGCTCGGGCAGCCGGTAGGTGCCGCTTCTCGCCGGCTTTCGTTCGCGGGGGATGTAGCGATAGGCAACGGCAGGGATCGTATCGAATTTGAGGAAGCGATCGGGCTTGTCGGGGTCAAGCGTCGTGAGCTGATCGAAAGCCCCGTCGCCATCGGCATCCCGAAAGCATTTTTCAGTGCCAAAGCGAGATCGCCTCACGCAGTACAGCCATCCTCTATGGTGAAAACTTCCATCCCTGGCCGACACGCCAATCCATTCGGTCAGCGAGAAATTATCACTCATATCCATGTCATATTTGCGGCGCGCTTCCTTCTCCTGCTCCCGATCCGCGAATTCGAGAAAACCGTCGAATGTGATTTGCTGTGCATAGAAGGGCCGGCCGGGTTTGACGGGGCGTTCGCCGGGAAGCCCGTTCTCCGCAAGCACCTGGACCCGAAGCAGGCTGTCCGATACGAAATCCTGCGGTGGAGGCGCTGAAACAGCGGCAGCAAAAGCAAGCGCGAACATTTGTATAGTCCCTCCCGCGACGCGATTTTCGCATGAACAAATGGATGTCTAGGCCAGCTCCCGCCAAACACCAAGCATCCGCCATTGGCCGGGTCCGGCGTCGATTCCCCAAAACAAAGGGGGCGAAAACGCCCCCTTTGCCTCCCCGGTATCGTTCGCTTACTCGGTCGGAAAACCGCGCTTTTTCAGCAGCGCCTTCACGTCGGGATCGCGGCCGCGGAAGGCGCGATAGGCTTCGGCGCGGTCGGTCTCGTTACCCGTCATCAGCAGGATGGTGCGGAATCTGTCGGCGACGGTCCGGTCCCACGGGCCGCCCGCTTCGGTGAACGCCGCCCAGGTGTCGGCGTCCATCGTTTCGGACCAGAGGTAGCTGTAATAGCCCGCCGAATAGGCGTCCGAGCTGAACAGGTGACCGAATTGCGGCAGGCGGTGCCGCATCACGATTTCCTTGGGCATGCCGATTGCGGCGAGCGTTTCGCGCTCGAACTTGTCGACGTCGGCGGGCGGCGTCTTGCGGTCGTGCAGCTTCATGTCGACGATCGCGCTCGAGAGATATTCGACCGTCGAAAAGCCCTGGTTGAACTTGTCGGAGGCGAGGATCTTGTCGACCAGCGCCTGCGGCATCGGCTGACCCGTCTTATAGTGCGTCGCATATTTCGACAGCACTTCGGGGGTCATCAGCCAATTTTCGTTCACCTGGCTGGGATATTCGACGAAGTCGCGCGGCACCCCGGCGAGCGCCGGATAATAGATATGCTGCAGCAGATAATGGATGCCGTGGCCGAATTCGTGGAACAGCGTCGTCGCATCGTCGAGGCTGATCAGCGTCGGCTCGCCCTTCGCGGCTTCGGTGAAATTATTGTTGTTCGACGCGAGCACGTTACGCTCGCCGCCGAGCGTCTGCTGGCTGCGATAGGTCGTCATCCACGCGCCCGAACGCTTCCCGTCGCGCGCGAAATTGTCGAGATAGAAGACCCCGACATTCTCGTTCGTCTTGAGATTATAGACCTCGAAGGTGCGGACCTTGGGGTCGAAGACGGGGATCGTGCCGGTATTTTCGCGGAAGCCGAGGTCGTAGAGCTGGCCCGCCGACCAGAACATGCCGTCGACCAGCTTGTCGAGCTGGAGGTAGGGCTTCACCTCGCTTTCATCGAGATCATATTTCGCCTTGCGGACCTTCTCGGCATAGAAGCGATAGTCCCACGGCTCGATGGTGATCTTCGGACCCTTGCCGGCTTTGGCTTCGGCATCGGCGATCGCCTGCATGTCGGCGACCTCTTCCTTCACGCGCGCGACCGCGGCGGGCCAGACTTTCATCATCAGCCCCATTGCCGCCTCTGGCGTCTTCGCCATCGTGTCGGCCATACGATAATTCGCGTGGGTCGCGAAACCGAGCAGCTCGGCGCGCTGCTGGCGCAGCTTCAATATCTCGACGATCGTCGCATTGGTGTCGTTGGCGTCGCCATTGTCGCCGCGGCTGACGAACGCCTTGTAGACGCGTTCGCGCAGCGCGCGGTTGGTTGCGCCCTGCATCACCGGCTGCGCCGACGAGCGGGTGTTCTTGATCGCCCACTGGCCGGGCTTGCCATTGGCTTCGGCGGCGGCCGCGAGCGAAGCGACGAAGCCGGGTTCGAGGCCTGCCAGTTCGGCCTTGTCGGTGACGAAGGTGTAGAGCTTTTCGTCGCCGAGCAATTTCGACGAGAAGGCCGAGAACAGGCCTTCGAGCTTCGAGTTCATCGCGACGAGCTTCGCCTTGTCGGCGGGCGACAAATTGGCGCCGTCGCGGACCATTTCGTCATAGCTGCGCTCGACGATGCGGATCTGCTGCGCGTTGAGACCGCTCGAATGGCGCTTGTCGTACACAGCCTTGTAGCGCGCGAAGAGTTTGGGCTCGAGGAACAGCTCGGTGTAGAAGGTGGTGAGCTTCGGGCTCCACTCGGCGTCGATGTCCTCGACGCGGTCATTCGACTTGTTCGAGGTCTGCACGCCCCACAGCGCATAGACGCGGTCCATCATGTCGCCGGCGAGCTGCATCGGGACATGCGTATTCCCGAAGGTCGGGGCCGCGGGATTGTCGATCACCGCCTGCACCTGCGCCTTCACTTCGGCCATGCCCTTGGTGAAAGCGTCGGGGAAAAGTTCGGGATCCATCTTGTCCCACGGCGGCACCCCCTCGTACGGGCCGGTCCACGGCGCGGTCATAGGGTTTTCACCCGCGGGGGCGGTGGTCGCGGGCTTGGCGGCGGCGGTGGGTTCGGCGGCGGTTGCGGTGGTCATCTGGCTATAACCCACCATCATCGCGGTGGATGCAAGCAGGATCGACAAATGACTGGCAAAAGGCTGCGCGGCGCGCGACATCGATAAATCTCCCCGGAGGATAAGGTTTCGGACGAAACCATGTCGGGAGCCGTCTTAACCGGATATGACAGGGGGGTGCAAGCCGCTTAGGCGCCAAAATCCTGCTGGATCAGGCCAGGGACGTCGACGCGGAAGGTGAAGATGCCGCCCGCGTTCGGCTGCTTCGCACGCTCCGCGTCGGTCAGGTTCTTGCCCGCGCTGGTGACGAAGGCGGTCTGGAGGTCGGGGCCGCCAAAGGCGAGCATCGTCGGGCGCTGCACCGGAAGTTCGACCGTCCGGAGCAATTCACCCGCGGGCGAGAAGCGCACGATGCGCCATCCGTCCCACAGCGCCGACCAGTAGCAGCCCTCGGCGTCGACTGCGGCGCCGTCGGGGCGGCCGTTTCCATGTTCGAACTGATGGAAGATGCGGCCAATGCCCAGCGTGCCCGCGGCGGCGTCGACATCATAGGCGCGGATCGCATGGGTCGGCGTGTCGGCGTGGTAAAAGGTGCGGCCGTCGGGGCTGAAGGCGGCGCCGTTGCTCGTCGTGAGTCCTCCGAAAATTTCGGTCAGCGATCCGTCGGGATCGAGGCGATAGAGCGTAGCGGCAGGGTTCGCCTTGTCGCTGGTCAGGCTGCCGACCCACAGGCGCCCTGCGGCATCGACGCGGCCGTCGTTGAAGCGCTGTTCGGGCTTGTCCGCGAGCACCGCCGGGCCGAAGGGGCGCGGCGCGACGCCCCAGCCGTCGATCAGCGCGCAGCCATTTTCGAGCGCGGCGACGAGGCCGCCGCCCGCGCGCGGCGCAATGCAGCCGACCTGCTCGGGCAAATCCATCACCTCGTCGGTGCCGCTCGCGGGATCGGTGCGATGGATTTTGCGGCCCTCGATATCGACCCAATAGAGGCGGGCTTCGGCGGCGTGCCAGAAGGGCGATTCGCCGAGCAGGGCGCCGGCATCGAGAAGTAACTGGACCATGGCTAAGTCTTAGCGCGCGCTGCCGAAGCTGCCCAGCGGCTGCAAACCTATTCGGCTGTAACGAAAAGATGCGGCTCCGCCTTCGTCACCGTCGAACGAACCACGTGTCTCCTTCGGGGGTGACGAGGAAAGATAAGGCGGTGGCGAAAGAGTCTCGTGCCGTAGCGTCTTTCTACTTGACGTGGACGTAAACGTAAGGTCTCTTGGCCGGGAAAGATGCGGTCGACTCCCCGCTTGCGTTCGGCTGCTTCAAGGGAAAGGAATAATATGTCGCTCGATAACCTCTCGCGCTCCGCCTACTCCGAAGACCATGAGGCGTTCCGCGCGACCGTGCGCCAGTTCCTCGAAAAGGAAGTCGCCCCCAATCAGGCGCAATGGGCCGAGGACGGCATCGTGCCGAAGAGCATCTGGCCCAAGGCCGGCGAGCTCGGCCTGCTGTGCCCGACGGTTCCCGAGGAATATGGCGGGCTTGGTCTCGACTTCGGCTACAACGCGATCGTCGACGAAGAGAGCGCCTATTATGGCCGCGTCACGACCGGCTTCTCGCTCCAGTCGGACATCGTGACCAATTATATCACGCGCTACGGTAGCGAAGAGCAGAAGAAGCACTGGCTGCCCAAGATGGTGTCGGGTGAGGTGATCACCGCGATCGCGATGACCGAACCGGGCACCGGCAGCGACCTTCAGGGGATGCGTACGACCGCGAAGAAGGATGGCAATCACTATGTCATCAACGGGTCGAAAACATACATCACCAACGGCCAGAACGCCGACCTGGTCCTCGTCTGCGTCAAGACCGACACCGATGTGCAGCCGGCGTGGAAGGGCGTCTCGATCGTCCTCGTCGAGGCCGACCGTGAGGGCTTCCAGCGCGGCCGCAACCTCGACAAGATCGGGCAGGACGAGGCCGATACGTCCGAACTCTTCTTCAACGACGTCCGCGTGCCGATCACCAACTGCCTTGGCGAAGAGGGGCAGGGCTTCATCTATCTGATGAGCGAACTGCCGCAGGAGCGGCTTTCGATCGCGGTGTCGGCGCAGGCGTCGGCGCAGCGCGCATTCGACGATACGGTCGAATATACGCGCGACCGCAAGGCGTTCGGCAAGCCGATCCTCGATTTCCAGAACAGCCGCTTCGTGCTCGCCGATTTGAAGGCCAAGCTGCAAGTCGGCTGGGCGCACCTCGACTGGGCACTGTCGCGGCACCTGAAAAAAGAGCTGACCCCCGAAGAGGGCGCCGCGGCGAAGCTGTGGCACACCGAGCTCCAGTGGGAAGTGATGGACAAATGCCTCCAGCTCTTCGGCGGCGCGGGTTATATGAATGAATATCCGATCGCCCGCGCCTGGCGCGCTGCGCGCGTCACCCGCATTTTCGGCGGCACGAACGAAATCATGAAGGAACTGATCGGGCGCAAGCTCTGATCGTCTGAAATCGCAGGAAAGGAATTCTCCCATGGCTCATGCATATATCGTCGATGCGGTGCGTACCGCGGGCGGCAAGCGCGGCGGCAAGCTCGCGGGTGTCCACCCGGTCGACCTTGGCGCGGCAGTGTTCGACGCGATCGCCGCCCGCAATGATTTCGACACCAGGGCGATCGACGACGTCATCACCGGTTGCGTGTCGCAGGGCGGGCAGCAGACGATGGACCTCGGCCGCAACGCCGTGCTCGCGTCGAACCTGCCCGACTCGATCCCGGCGGTCACCATCGACCGCCAGTGCGGCTCGTCGCAGCAGGCGATGATGTTCGCGGCGCAGGCGGTCATGTCGGGGACGCAGGACATCGTCCTCGCCAGCGGCATCGAAAGCATGACGCGCGTGCCGATGGGGTCGGTCGCGACCCTGTTCATCAAGGAAGGGCTGGGTCACTACAAGTCCGAGCGGCTCGAGGAAAAATATCCCGGCATCATGTTCAGCCAGTTCATGGGCGCTGAAATGATCGTCAAGAAGCACGGCTTCACCAAGGACGATCTCGACGCCTATGCGCTCGAAAGCCATCGCCGTGCGACGGCGGCGACCGAAGCGGGCCATTTCAAGCGCGAGATTGTCGGTATCGACGTCGACACCCCCGAGGGACGCCAGACCCATCTGGTCGACGAAGGCATCCGCTTCGACGCGACGCTCGAAGGCATCGCCGGCGTCAAGCTGCTCCAGGAAGGCGGCTCGATCACCGCCGCTTCGGCAAGCCAGATCTGCGACGGCGCTTCCGCTGCATTGATCGTGTCCGAGCAGGCGCTGAAGGACCATGGCCTGACCCCGCGCGCGCGCATCCACCATGTGTCGGTGACCGCGGGCGATCCGGTGATCATGCTCGAAGAACCGTTGTTCGCGACCGAAAAGGCGTTGAAGCGCGCGGGCATGAAGATCGAGGATATCGACGCTTATGAGGTCAACGAGGCGTTCGCGCCGGTGCCGCTGGCGTGGATGAAATATCTCGGCGCCGATCATAGCCGTCTCAACCAGCATGGCGGCGCGATCGCGCTCGGCCACCCGCTTGGCGCCAGCGGCACCAAGCTGATGGCGACGCTGCTCGGCGTGCTCGACGCGACCGGCGGCAAATATGGTCTCCAGACGATGTGCGAAGGCGGCGGTCAGGCCAACGTCACGATCATCGAACGGCTTTGACTTTTCTCCCCTCCCGCTTGCGGGAGGGGTCGGGGGGAGGCCCGTTGGCTATCGACTCCCCCGACATGCCCCACCCAAACCCTCCCCTTCAGGGGAGGGCTTTTTTCAGGAGAAACCCATGAAACTCGATTCCACCGTATCCGCCGTCGTCACCGGCGGCGCCTCGGGCCTTGGCGCCGCGACCGCACGCCTGCTCGCCTCGAAGGGCGTCAAGGTCGCGATCTTCGACCTGCAGGAAGAAAAGGGCACGGCCCTCGCAGCCGAACTCGGCGGCGTGTTCTGCGAATGCAACGTCACCGACGACGCTTCGGTCGATGCGGCCTTTGAAAAGTCGCGCGCCGCAATCGGGCAGGAGCGCATCCTCGTGAACTGCGCGGGCACCGGCAATGCGATCAAGACCGCGAGCCGTTCGAAGGAAGACGGCAGCATCAAGCATTTCCCGCTCGATGCGTTCAACTGGATCATCCAGATCAACCTCGTCGGCACCTTCCGCTGCATCGCCAAGTCGGCGGCGGGCATGATGACGCTCGACCCGATGGAAGACGGCGAGCGCGGCGCGATCGTCAACACCGCATCGGTCGCGGCCGAGGACGGCCAGATCGGTCAGGCGGCCTATTCGGCGTCGAAGGGCGGCGTCGTCGGCATGACGCTCCCGATCGCGCGCGACCTTGGCAACGAGAATATCCGCGTCAACACGATCCTCCCCGGCATCTTCGACACCCCGCTGCTCGCCGGTGCGCCGCAGAATGTCCGCGATGCGCTCGGCGCGTCGGTGCTCAACCCGAAGCGCCTCGGTAACCCCGCCGAATATGCCAACCTCGCGCTCTGCATGATCGAGAATGGCTATTTCAACGGCGAGGACGTCCGCCTCGACGGCGGAATCCGCATGGCGCCGCGCTGATATGCCGAAACCGGAAAGCTGGCGGCTCGACGCCGCCAGCTACCCCGTCGCGATCGAGTTGCAGACGCGGTTTCAGGACATGGACATCAACGGTCACCTGAACAACGTGGCCTTTGCCGCGTTGTTCGAGAGCGGCCGCGTGCTGCTGAACCGGCAGGTGCGCCCGCTGGATGAGCGCCCATCGAACGAGCGCACGATGGTTGCCGCGGTCGAAATCAACTATCTCGCCGAGGGTAATTTCCCCGATCCGGTGCAGATCGCGACCGGCATCGGCCGGCTCGGCACGTCGAGCTGGACGATCGTGCAGGCGATGTTCCAGAACGGCCGTCCGATCGCGACATGCGACACCGTCGTCGTGTGCCGCACTGACGGGCAGGCGAAACCGCTCCGCGCCGAGATGGTCACGGAGCTCAACGTCAATCTGGTGAAGCCGGTCTAGAGATTCTTGTCCGCATCGGGGACCGAGCGGATCAGGTCGCGCGCGAAGCCGATCAGCCCGATCTGACGACGGCGCTTGAGCCGTTCGGCGCGCAGGATCGCGCGGACCTCGTCGAAGCAGCCTTCGACATGGTCGTTGATCAGCACATAGTCATAGCCGTCCCAGTGGCTGATTTCGTTCGCGGCGCGTTCCATGCGCGCCGTAATGACCTCGTCGCTGTCGGTGCCCCGCGAGCGCAGGCGGCGTTCGAGTTCTTCCATCGTCGGCGGCAGGACGAAGACGCGCACGACGTCGGGGCCGGCCTCCTGATAAAGCTGCTGCGCGCCCTGCCAGTCGATGTCGAAGAGGACATCCTTGCCTGCTGCGAGCAATTCCTCGACCGGCGCGCGCGGCGTGCCATAGCGGTGGCCGAAGACATGCGCCCATTCGAGGAACTCGCCGTCGGCGGCCATCTTCTTGAACGTCTCTGTATCGACGAAATGATAATGGACGCCGTCGATTTCGCCGGGGCGCGGCGGGCGCGTCGTCGCCGAGATTGACAGCGCGATGTCGCTGTCGGCCTCGAGCATCATCCTCGAGATGGTGGTCTTGCCGGCGCCGGAGGGCGAGGAGAGGACGAACAACACGCCGCGGCGGTTCAGATGGACGCTTTCAGCCATGCGCGCTATTCGCCTGACGAGGGGCAGCGGTCAAGGGGGCGCAGATGACGGGAATTTCACGGACGGGCTGGCTGGTCGCCGCAGCGCTGCTCGCGGTCTTCGCCGCTATCCTCTTCGCGATGGGGCGTCCGCCGATCTGCCCTTGCGGCACTGTCAGCCTGTGGCACGGCGTGGTGCAGTCGAACCAGAACAGCCAGCAGATTTCGGACTGGTACAGCTTCAGCCACATTATCCACGGCTTCATCTTCTTCGGCCTGTCACGCTGGTTGATCCCGCGCCAGCCGTTGTGGATCGCACTCGCGCTGGCGATCGGGATAGAGGCGGCGTGGGAGATACTCGAAAACTCGCCCGTCATCATCGACCGCTATCGCGAGGTGACGATGGCTTATGGCTATTCGGGCGATTCGATCCTCAATTCGGTGAGCGACGCGTTGTTCATGATGCTCGGCTTCCTCGCCGCAAGCAAAATGCGCTGGTGGGTGACGGTGACAATCGCAATCGTCTTTGAACTGTTCACCCTGTGGACGATCCGCGACAATCTGACGCTCAATGTCCTGATGCTGGTCTCGCCCGTCGAGGCGATCAAGGAATGGCAGGCGGGCGGCTAAGTCCTCACCTGACGCGCCGCGCCGGACGTCAAAGCCCCTTGCGGCCGAATCCACCCGGTTTCGGGGCGGGCGCGTCGTCAGGACGGGGAGTTTCCCGGCCGTTCATGTAACGGGCGAGGGCGGCGTCGGGGTCGAATTCCGTCTCCCCGTAGATATCGACATATTCGGGCGCTTTCTTCGGTTTGGCCACAGGATCGGACGGGCCGCCCGGCCTCTTTCCGAAGATGCGTCTGAGCGCCCAGATAAAGCAGCCAAGCGCCGCGACGAGCGCGGTCAGGGCCAGCAAATGATAATAGAGCCGCCCCGACGAGACCCCGCTTTCGGCAAAGGGCTGGAGATCGCCCCGGAGCTCAAGCGTGCCGCTCAGCTTCATCAGCGCGAAGCCGATCGAAATCAGTACGATAGTGCGGAAACCAGGCGGGTGGATCGTCATCGCTGGCATCATAGCCGATCAGGATAAGAATATTCTTAACCGGCGCCCCGGCCGGTCGTCCTGCCCGTCAATGCAGCGCGCCGCTGCGTCCGTTCGCGTCGAGCGGGATTGCGGGGGGCAGGGCGTCACCAATCGATTGACCGTCGGGCGGCGCGCCGGCGGTTCCGGCATAGGTGTCGACGACGCCCGCATTCGCCAGCGCGGGATCGAGCGCGTGCGCCGCTTCGGCCGCCTTGCGCGCTTCGGCGCGTTCGGCCCATTTCTTGGTGAGGTATCCCGCCGCCACCGTCGCCGCGAGCACCGCGTAACGCTGCGGGAACAGGCGCCGCGCCGCGAAGAGCGTTCCGGCGCCGATAACGGCACCCGCGACGGGATGATTGCCCTTCGTGCGTCCGATGGCGCTGCCGAGAACGCCGCCTACGATACGACCGATCATCTTCCTCTCTCCTTCGCTTCATCAATCCCCGGAAGGCACCGCGGGTTCCGTTCTTCAGCCCTCCGGCCCCAGCATCGTGCGCGGATCGACCACACGGTCGAAGGTCGCGGCATCGACATAGCCGAGATCGAGCGCGGCTTCTTTCAGCGTACTGCCGGTTTCGTGCGCATGTTTCGCGATCTTGGCGGCCTTGTCGTACCCGATTTCGGGTGCGAGCGCGGTGACGAGCATCAGCGAGCGGTTCATCAGCTCGTCGATGCGGGCCAGATTGGGTTCGATTCCGATCACGCAATGCTCGGTAAAGCCCGCCATGCCGATGGCGAGCAGCTCGATCGAGCGCAGCACATTCGACCCGATCAGCGGCTTGAACACATTGAGTTCGAGGTGGCCTTGCAGGCCGCCGACGGTGACCGCCTGATGGTTGCCGATCACCTGCGCGGCGACCATCGTCAGCATCTCGCACTGCGTCGGATTGACCTTGCCCGGCATGATCGAGCTGCCCGGCTCGTTCGCCGGCAGGTCGAGCTCGCCGAGGCCCGCGCGCGGGCCCGAACCGAGCAGGCGGATGTCGTTGGCGATCTTGGTCAGCGCGACCGCGAGCGTGTTCAGCGCGCCCGAAAAGAAGACGAGGCCGTCGTTCGAGGCGAGCGCCTCGAACTTGTTGTGCGCGGGTTCAAACGCGATTCCGGTGCTTTTCGAGAGTTCGGCCGCGATGGCGACGTCGAAACCCGCGGGAGCGTTGAGCCCGGTGCCGACCGCGGTGCCGCCCTGCGCGAGCTTGCAGATATTGTGCGCCAGCGCGCCCTCGATCCGCGCGCGGCACGCGATCAGCTGCGCGACATAGCCCGAAAATTCCTGGCCGAGTGTCAGCGGGGTCGCGTCCTGCAAATGGGTGCGGCCGATCTTGACGATGTCATCCCATGCTGCGGTCTTGGCGGCGAGTGCATCGGTGAGTGCGGTGAGCGAGGGCAGCAGTCGCGCGGTCGTCTCGACCGCGACCGCGACGTGCAGCGCGGTCGGGAAGCTGTCGTTCGACGACTGGCCCATGTTGACATGATCGTTGGGGTGGACGGGCGTCTTGCCGCCGCGCGTGCCCGCGAGCTTTTCGTTGGCGATCCCCGCGATCACCTCATTGGCGTTCATGTTCGACTGGGTGCCGCTGCCCGTCTGCCAGATCGCGAGCGGGAACTGGTCGTCATGGCGGCCCGCAACCACCGCGTCGGCGGCCGCGGCGATCGCATCGGCGAGGCGGCCGTCGAGGCCATGCGCGCGGTTCACGCGCGCCGCCGCGCCCTTGATCCGCGCGAGCGCGTGGACGATCGGGATCGGCATCCGCTCATGCGCCGGGAAAGCGAAATTGTGACGGCTGCGCTCGGTCTGCGCGCCCCAATAGGCGTCGGCGGCGACCTCGATTTCACCGATACTGTCGCTTTCGATCCGCATATTCATGCCACCAGCATCCTTGTCACCAGCACCGACCCGGCCCAGATCATCGCGACGAGGCCGAGCAACTGCCAAAATCCGCCTTCCCCGACGCGGCGGCGCAGCCATGCCGCGGCGAGCCACACGACGACGAGCGCCGGGGTCAGAATCAGCACGCTGAAACGCAGCAGTCCGTCGGCGATCTGCCCGCGCGGGGTGGCACTTTGCGCAAGCGCATAGCCTTCGACACCCCACCAGAAGGCGGCGGTGAGCACGAGCATCCCCGCGAGCGCCCAATATTGCCAGAAACGGCTCGGGGGCCAGAGGGGGCCACCCATGACGCTACCTCTTCTTGCCGAAATCCACGGTCACGACGTTCGATCCATCCTCGCTGATGACCTCGGGACGGTCGTTGTCGGCCTCGTCATGGGGCTCGGGTTGCGTCTCGTCATCGTCGCTGACCTGGAACTGCAGCCCGAAATCGACCGACGGATCGACGAAGGCGGTGATTGCGGCATAGGGAATGGTCAGGATCGACGGCGTCTGGTTGAACGACAGGCCGACGCTGAAATGATCCTGCTCGACCTTCAAGTCCCAGAAGCGGTTCTGCAGCACGATCGTCATTTCATCGGGGAATTTGGCGATCAGATGCGCGGGGATGTCGACCCCGGGGGCCTGCGTCTTGAAGGTGATATAGAAATGATGGTCGCCGGGCAGGCTGTCATAACCCTCGATCTGGCTCAGCACGCGGCCAACCACGGCGCGCAGCGCGTCCTGCACGATTTCGTCATAGGGAATCAGGCTGTCGCGGACATCGTCACTCATGCGCGACGGGATGAACGCGCGCCGCACGCCGGTCAAGGGGGGAGAATCGCCTTGCAACGTGAAAATCAGGCTCTAAGGCGTGCGCCATGCGTACCGCCACCGTCCAGCGCACGACCAAGGAAACGGATATCGCGATCGCCGTCAATCTCGACGGAACGGGCGATTATTCGGTGTCCACCGGCATCGGTTTCCTCGACCATATGGTCGAGCAATTGTCGCGCCACTCGCTGATCGACATCTCGATGCAGGTGAAGGGCGACCTCCACATCGACCAGCATCACACCGTCGAGGACAGCGCGCTCGCGCTCGGCGAAGCAGTGGCGAAAGCGCTTGGCGACAAGCGCGGCATCGCGCGGTACGGCGAGGCGCACGCGCCGATGGACGAGACGCTGACGCGCTGCGTGCTCGACATTTCGGGGCGCCCGCACTGCGTTTATAAATCGAGCTTCTCGCAGCCGCGGCTCGGCGAGATGGATACCGAGATGTTCCCGCACTGGTTCCACAGCTTTGCGCAGACCGCGGGCATCACGCTGCACATCGAGATGCTGTACGGCGAGAACAACCATCACATCGCCGAAAGTATGTACAAGGCGCTCGCGCGCGCCTTGCGTCAGGCGGTCGAGATCGACCCGCGCAAGGGCGACGCGATCCCTTCGACCAAGGGCGTTCTCTAGAGGCCATTCATGAGCGCTATTGCCCTGATCGACTATGGCGCGGGCAATCTTCGCTCGGTGCACAATGCGCTCGTCGCGGCGGGCGCGGACAATGTCGCCGTCACCGCCGACCCCGATGTCGTGGCACAGGCCGACCGGATCGTGCTTCCGGGCGTCGGCGCGTTCGCTGCCTGCATGAACGGGCTTTCGGCGATCGACGGGCTGGTCGAGGCAATGGAGCGACGCGTGCGGAGCGACGGCGCGCCCTTCCTCGGCATCTGCGTCGGCATGCAATTGCTCGCCGATGCGGGCGAGGAGCATGGCCGCCATGCCGGGCTCGGCTGGATCGGCGGCACGGTGCGCGCGTTCGACCCGCAGCCGGGGCTGCGCATCCCGCACATGGGCTGGAACGACGTCGTGCCCGCCTTTGCGCATCCGGTGATCGCCGCAGGCGAGGCCTATTATCTCCACGGCTATCATTTCGCCGACGCGGTCGATGTCGCCGCGACGAGCAGCCATGGCGCGACCTTCACTGCCGCGGTGGCGAAGGAAAATATCGTGGGCGTCCAGTATCACCCCGAAAAAAGCCAGGCCTATGGCCTCGCGACATTGGAAAGATTCCTCGCATGGCGCCCGTAAATTCCGGCCTGACTATCTTCCCCGCGATCGACCTCAAGGGCGGGCAGGTCGTACGGCTCGCCGAGGGCGATATGGCGCGCGCGACCGTCTATGGCGACGATCCGGCGGCGCAGGCGCGCCTCTTCGCCGACGCGGGCGCCTCGCACCTGCACGTCGTCGATCTCGACGGCGCCTTCGCGGGCGCCAGCGTCAACGGCGCGGCGGTCGAGAGCATCATCGCGGCTTTTCCGGGCAAGGTGCAGGTCGGCGGCGGGATCCGCGACCGCGCGGGTGTCGACCGCTGGCTCGCGCTTGGCGTCGAGCGCGTGATCATCGGCACCGCAGCCTTGAAAGACCCCGAATTCGTGAAGTCCGCCGCGCGCGACCTGCCCGGACGGATCGTCGTCGGCGTCGACGCGCGCGACGGGATGGTTGCGACCGAGGGCTGGGCCGACGTTTCCGACGTGCGCGTCGAGGATCTCGCGCGGCGCTTCGAGGATGCCGGGGTCGCGGCGCTGCTCTTTACCGATGTCGGCCGCGACGGCCTGCTCAAGGGCTGCAACGTCGAGGCGACGGTCGCGCTCGCGCGGTCGGTCGCCATCCCGGTGATCGCCAGTGGCGGCGTAGCCGATATCGGCGATATCCATGCGCTGCGCCCGCATGTCGTCAACGGCGTCGAGGGCGTGATTACGGGACGCGCGCTCTACGACGGCCGGCTCGACCTCGCCGAAGCGATCGCGGCGGGGGCGGCGTGACCGTCCGCGTCCGCGTCATCCCCTGCCTCGACGTCGCCGACGGGCGCGTCGTGAAGGGGGTCAACTTCGTCGATCTGCGCGATGCGGGCGACCCGGTGGAGGCGGCGCGTGCCTATGACGCCGCGGGCGCCGACGAGCTTTGCTTCCTCGATATTTCGGCAAGCCATCAGGGGCGCGGCACCCTGCTCGACATGGTCGCCCGCACCGCCGAAGTCTGCTTCATGCCGCTCACCGTCGGCGGCGGGGTGCGCAGCGCCGACGATGCGCGCGCGTTGCTGCTCGCGGGCGCCGACAAGGTCGCGGTGAACAGTGCCGCAGTCGCGCGGCCCGAACTCGTCGCCGACATCGCCGACCGCTTCGGCAGCCAGTGTGCGGTCGGCAGCATCGATGCGCGGCGCGTGACGGACGGCCGCTGGGAAATCTTCACCCATGGCGGCCGCAAGCCGACCGGCATCGACGCGCTCGACCATGCTGTCCGCCTTGCCGAACTCGGCGCGGGCGAGTTGCTCGTCACGTCGATGGACCGCGACGGTACGAAGGACGGCTACGACCTCGCGCTGACGCGCGCGATCGCCGATGCGGTCAGCGTCCCCGTGATCGCGAGCGGCGGTGTGGGCAACCTCGACCATCTCGTCGCCGGGGTGATCGAAGGCGGCGCCAGCGCGGTCCTCGCGGCGAGCATCTTCCATTTCGGCGAGGCGACGATCGCCGAAGCGCACGCGCGGCTCGCCAAGGCCGGATTGCCGGTCAGAGCGGCGGGGTAATGTCGAATGCCGAGCTGGACGCGATGGTCGAGCGCGAACAACTCTTCCGCGGGGTCATACTGCCAGTCGCCGCGCTCCTCATGTTCGGCTGGGTCGCTTTCAACAGCGCGCCGCGATCGCCCGAACGCTTCGATACATCGTCGCTTGCGGGATGCTATTGGTCGCCTCAAGGCTTGGGGCTGCGGCTTGAGGCCGACAGGCTGTACCTGTTGCCGGGTAACCACGCGCCCATCGCCTATGGCATCAGCCGGGAGAAGGTCGGCCTGACCATCGTCCCGGAAGCGGTCATCACCATTGATACGGAAGGCCCCGCTTTTCGGGTCACGAGCCGCAAGGATTCGCGCTGGATTCCCAATCTCACCCTTCGCCGCTTTGCGCCGGAGGCGCGCTATACCGTTATCGATATGGCAAAGGCCAACGGCTTCACGATGTTCGGCGAGCGTGATGCAAAGCCTTTTGATTTCCGGCGCGATCCCTCCTGCGAGCGATGAGGGGGTAGTCATGCGGAAAGCGGGCTGCAATAGAAGCGCATGACCTCCAAACTCCGCCTCGCTGACCGCACCAACGATCTCTTTCCGATCCTTGGCTTCCTCGCCGCGATGGCGAGCCTCGCGATGCCGCTCAATGCCTGGCTGGTCGCGTTCATCCTCGCGGGTGCGGTCGTCGCGGCGGTCCACCATGCCGAGGTGATCGCGCACCGCGTCGGCGAACCGTTCGGCACGCTGATCCTCGCGCTCGCGGTGACGGTGATCGAGGTCGGGCTGATCCTCACGCTGATGCAGGCCGAACCCGAAAAGGCCCAGTCGCTCGCGCGCGATACGGTGTTCGCGGCGGTGATGGTGATCCTCAACCTGCTCATGGGGCTATGTTTGCTGAGCGGGGCGATCCGGCACCATGAGCAACGCTTCCAGCGCACCGGGATCGGCGCCGCGCTCGCAACGCTGACGGTGCTCACGGTCGTGACGCTGGTTCTTCCCAATTTCACGTCGAGCATCCCGGGGCCTTTCTATTCGGCGACGCAGCTCGGTTTCGTCGCCGTGGTGTCGCTGATCCTCTACGCGACCTTTGCGCTGGTGCAGACGGTTCGGCACCGCGACTATTTCCTTCCCGATGGTGATGCGCAGGACGAACCCGACGCGCACGCCGCACCGCCGAGCATCCAGCGCACCGCGATTTCGGGCGCGCTGCTGCTCGCAAGCCTCGTCGCGGTCGTTCTGCTCGCGAAAAACCTGTCGCCGATCATCGGGGCATTGCTCGCCGACTGGGGCGCGCCGCCCGCGGTCCTCGGCGTGTTGATCGCCGCGCTGATCCTCGCGCCCGAAGGTCTCGCGGCGGTTCGCGCAGCGAAGGCCGACAGGCTTCAGACCAGCCTCAATCTCGCGCTCGGGTCGGCGCTCGCTACCATCGGCCTCACCATTCCGGCGGTCGCGATCCTGTCGATCATGACCGACCTGCCGATCAGCCTCGGCCTCGACGCCAAGTCGACCGTGCTCCTGTTCCTGTCGCTGATCGTGTCGGTGCAGACGCTTGCCAACGGGCGCACGACGGTGCTGCAGGGGGTGATCCACCTGATGCTGTTCGCGATCTACCTGTTCACGACGTTTGTGCCGTAAGGCTCGTCAGGTCTTGCGGACGAACACCGTTCCCGCCGAATAACCCGCGCCGAACGAGCAGATCAGCCCGGTGTCGCCAGCCGCCATATCCTCATGGTTGAGGTGAAAGGCGATGATCGACCCCGCGCTCGACGTATTGCCATAGGTGTCGAGCACCGTCGGGCTTTCGTCCTCGCTCGCTTCGTGGCCGAGTACGCGCTGCGCGATCAGCCGGTTCATGTTGGTGTTCGCCTGATGCAGCCACAGGCGGCGCATGTCGCTGCCTTCCAGCTTCAGCAGCTCCATCTGCTCGACGATCAGGTTGGCGACCCATGGCACGACTTCCTTGAACACCTTCCGGCCTTCCTGAACGAAAAGCTTGTCGCTCTTCGGCCCCGACTGGTCGATCCCGCCGTGGCCGCGGTTGAGGAAGCCGAAATTGTTGCGGATGTTGTTGCTGAACTGCGTCTTGAGCTTGGTGCCGAGAATGTCCCAATGGCCGGCGGGCGCGATATCCTTGTCCTCGACGAGGATCGCGGTCGCGACGTCGCCGAAGATGAAATGGCTGTCGCGGTCGCGCCAGTTGAGGTGGCCCGAACAGATTTCGGGGTTCACGACGAGCACGCTCTTCGCATGGCCCGCACGGATATAATCGGCGGCGGTCTGGATGCCGAAAGTTGCCGACGAGCAGGCGACGTTCATGTCGAAACCGAAGCCGTCGATACCGAGCGCATCCTGAATTTCGATCGCCATTGCAGGGTAGGGGCGCTGCATGTTCGATGCGGCGCAGAGGACGGCGTCGACCTGACGCGCGTCGCGTCGCGCGCGAGCGAGCGCATCTTTCGCCGCCGCGACGCCGATTTCGGCGAGGATCGACAGATCGTCGTTGCTGCGTTCGGCGATCCGCGGCGCCATGTGGCGCGGGTCGAGAATGCCCGCCTTGTCGACGACGAAGCGCGACCCGATCCCGCTCGCCTTCTCGATGAATTCGACACTCGATTCAGTCAGTTCGGGTGCATCGCCCGCCGCGATCGCCGCTGCATTTTCCGTATTGTGCAGCGCAACATATTCATTAAAACTGGCGACAAGTTCTTCGTTGGAGATGCGTTCGGCGGGGGTGAAGAGGCCGGTTGCGGAAATGACCGGCTGCGGTGTGTGCGACATAAGGCTCTCGTGTGTCTTATCGATTCAAGACACGCTGATTAGGCTTCGTCGCAGCATCGCGCAACGCCCGCGCGCCGGCTGAACGATCGCCGACAATATGGTTAACCCGCCACTAACCATTTTGGTGGCAGACTGCCTATTGCAGGCCTCCGGGGGGATGGCTCCTCGGGCGCCGTGCGGGAGCATGACCATGGCGACGCGTTCGGGACCGGCAGCAGGCGACCTGTCGATATCGGAAATCAAGGAATTCGCGAGCTTCCCTGCGGCGACGCAGCGCTACATCCGCCGCTCGCTCGACATCGGGCTCGAACGCGACGATGCGATTGCGCGCTGGTCGCGCGACATGGTCGAGGAAACCGCGATCCGCGTCCAGGCGCGCGTCTATCAGCGGCTCGTCGACGTCCGCGCGCACATTCCCGACGACAGCGGCCTCGACGCGCTCGAACATTTCATGGCACCGCTGATCGCGGTGTCGGCTTTCGACCTCGGACAGGACCGGCTGCACGCGTTCGCGCCCTATCGCTTCCTCTACGAGCGGCTGCTCGGCGCCCATGCGCGGCCTTGGCTGCCCGGCGCTTTCTGCGCCGCGGCGTCGCTCCCGCACCTGCACCCCGACAAGCGCCGCGTGCTGCTCCAGTCGATCAGCGAAGCCGCCGCGACCGCGCCCGGCTGGTCGGCGCGCGAGCCGAGCTTCTATCCCGAATGGGTCGACAAGATCGACGAGACTCGCCCGGCGAATTGAGGGTTTCCGGCGTCAGCCGGAAAGTTTCAGGTCAGCGCGCGATACAGGCCGAAGGCGCTGGTGGCGATCAGCACGATGCCGACCATGACCAGCATGACCTTGGGTGAGAAGCGTTTCGCCATCATCGCGCCGAGCGGGGCGGCCGCAACGCCGCCGATGATCAGGCCGAGCGTCGGGCCAAGCACATCGTCGAGGCCGAGATGCCAGATGAAGGTTGCCGAAACCGCGACCGACAGAAAGAATTCGACGCTGTTGACGGTGCCGACGACCTTGCGCGGCTCGCCGCCCTGGACGAGCAGGTTCGACGTGACGACCGGACCCCAGCCGCCGCCGCCCGCGGCGTCGAGGAAGCCGCCGACCAGCCCGAGCGGGGCGATGACCGTCGGCTTGCGGATCTTCGGCGGGTAAAGGAGCCCGCGGACGAGCAGCCAGACGCCGATCAGCACCAGATAGGCGAGGACGAAGGGCTTCACGGCTTCGGCGTGAAGCGACGCAAGGACGGTCGCGCCGAGGACGCCGCCGATCACGCCGGGGATGAGCAGGCGGAAGAAAAGCGGCCAGTCGATGTTCCGGTGGAACAGGTGACTCAGCCCCGACGCGGCGGTGGTAAAGACTTCGACGACGTGGATGCGCGCCGATGCGGTCGCGGGCGGAACGCCGAGCACCGCCACGAGCAACGTGTTACAGATGACACCGAACGCCATGCCCAGCGCGCCGTCGACCAGCTGCGCGGCGAAACCGATGACGATGAAGGGCAGCAGGGACGCAAAGTCGATAGCCGCAAAATCGATCATAATTCATCCCAACCCTTTTGATTGACAACCTGCTGCCGGGATTCACAGCACGGCGCCAGCCCAATTTTTCTGCGCGCGGTAAAGGGATTTGTTTCTGCGCCTGATCGAACCGCTTCGAACCCCCATCAACCGGTGATTTCGTCGGGCAGATATTCGCGCACATAATCGATGAACGCGCGCAGCTTGGGCATCACCTGCTTACGGCCGGGGTAATAGAGGAAGAGGCCCGACGTCGCAGCGGCATAGTCGGTGAGCACCAGCTCGAGCTCGCCCGTCTCGACCATCGCCTTCGCCATCGGTTCGGCCATCATGCTGAGGGCAACGCCGGTCCGCATCGCGACGAGCGCGGCGATCCAGTCGTTGACGATCACCGGTCCGGTGACGCCGACGTCGAACTCGCGGTTCCCCCGCTCGAACGTCCACGGCATCAGCGCGCCCGTCGCAAGGCGAAAGCGGATGCAGCGGTGGTCGCGCAGATCTTCGGGGGTTTCGGGACGGCCATGTTTGTCGAGGTAGGAAGGCGCGGCGGCGACGACGAAGCGGAAGGGGCCGGTCAGCCGCACCGCGATGACGTCGGCGTCGAGCGATTCGCCCATCCGTACCCCGGCATCGAACCCGCCGGCGCTGAGGTCCGCGAGCGCGTCGTCGGCGTAAATCTCCAGCTCGATGTCGGGATAGGTTTCGCAGAAGCCGGCGATGATCGGTTCGAACAGCGGCTGGACCGCGCCGCGCATCAGGTTGATGCGGAGGCGACCGGCGGGGCGGTTGCCGAGGTTGCGCGCCGCTTCATAGGCATCGGCCAGCCCGGTATAGGCGGGCGCTGCGCGTTCGAGGAACATTTCGCCCGCCTGCGTCAGGCCGACGCTGCGCGTCGTGCGCATGAACAGCGGCGCGCCGACGCGGGCTTCGAGCGCTTTTACGGTCTGGCTGATCGCCGAGGGTGAGACGCCCAGATCGGCGGCGGCGGCGGAAAAGCTCCGCCTTTCCGCGACACGCAGGAAGGCTTCGATCCCGTCGAGCGCCCCATGAGGGATTGTTAAATCCTGCTTCAAAGCACTTGCAGATTATAGAGGATTATCTATCTGCGCAACCGCGACTAAAAAGGTTGCACAAAGAAACGAAAGGAACTCTCTCCCATGGCCTATCAGCTCTCCTCTTATCGCCGTTTTCCTGCCGCTTTTGCCATCGTCGCCGCCTCGGCGCTCGCCTTCACCGGCCTGATGGCAACCGCGAGCCCCGCTTACGCCCAGTCGGGTGGCGACTATCGCTGCGCCGGCCTTGCCGAACAGGCTCATGTTGCTGCCAACGGCGCCGAAGCCGGCAAGCAGTCGAGCGCCAAGCGCTTTGTTTCGACCGGCAAGAAGCTGTGCGAAGCAGGCAATGAACGCGCCGCCGCCAAGCAGTTCCGCGCCGCGCTGAAGATCGCCGGCGTCGCCGAAGTCGAAACCGACAGCCAGATGGCCTCCCGTTAATTCGGGGTGCCAAGACAGACTGACACCAATCTCCGGACCGTCCTCTCCCTCTCCCCGACGGATCCACAAAACTGGGGCGGCACTCGCAAAGAGGCCGCCCCATTTGTTTGTGCGGCGTGCGTGGGTTAGGATCATCCGCGACATGTCCGGCAAACCGCCCCGCCGCGAAACGCCCCCCGATCGCCCGGCCGCGAAGGCCGCGGTGCCGCTTTGCCGGTACGAAGAGCTGGCGATGCGCGAAAACCGGCTGCGGCGGGCGCGCACCGCAAGGCGCCAACCCGGAACGGACTAACGCCGCCGGTAGCGAAAATACCAGACCTCATGTCCCTGCGCGCGCGCCTTGGCTTCGTAGCGCGTTTCGGGCCAGCCGCCGGGGCGGACGAGGAAATCCTGCGCATCGGCCGCCAGCCATTCGAACTGGTGGCGGTGGCGCCGCATCACCATCAGCGCGTGTGCGAGGTAGATCGGGTGATCGGTGCCGAAGCGAAACTCGCCGCCGGGTTTCAGCTTGGCCGCGATCAGGTCGAGCGGTCCGTCGTTCATCATTCGCCGCTTGGCATGGCGCGCCTTGGGCCAGGGATCGGGGTGGAGCAGATAGGCGAAGCTCAGCGCGCCGTCGGGAATCCGCCGCAGCACTTCCAATGCGTCGCCATGGTGGATGCGGACGTTGCCGAGCGGCAGGCTCGCGCCATGATCGCCTGCGACATGGACCAGCGCCTGCGCGACGCCGTTGATAAAGGGTTCGGCGCCAATGAAGCCATGGTCGGGCAGCATGTCGGCGCGCCCCGCCATATGTTCGCCGCCGCCAAAGCCGATCTCGAAGTGCAGCGGGCGGTCATAGCCGAACAGACGCTCGGCGGTGACGTCGCCGTCGAGCGGCACCGCGATCTGCGGCAGCAGCGTATCGACGAGATCCTGCTGGCCCGCACGCAGGGGCTTGCCCTTCGAGCGGCCATAGAGGCGGTTGATCGTGGTCGGGTCGCCGGGCTTGTGCGCTGTCATGCCGCGCGCGTTAGCGCCACGGCCCGGCTGCCGCAAGGCGGTGCGTCGTCAAGGCCCGCCGCAAGGCGGCACGTCGTCAAGGCCCCGCCGGAAGGCGGCGCTGGTTAAAGCGCGTCGCTGTTGACGCCGATCGACTTGCTCTTGCCCCATGTCGGAACCGTCGTGACGCGGCGGTTGGCCTTTACGATCTCGATGACCCGCTGCGGCGAGGGCAGCCGGTCCTGCGTCACGAAGCCGATGTTCTGCGCCGCGGTCATGAGGGTGATCGAATAGCGCGGCGCCGCCGGCGTGTCCTTTTCGGTCATCGCGATCAGCTTCGCGCCGGGGTCGGGACCGACCCAGATCCCGTTGCCATTGTCCCCCATCGCGAGCAGGTAATTTTCCGTGTCGCTGTTCTGGCGATAGAGTCCCGCATTGCCGCCGATATCCGGATCGCGGCACCAGCGCACCGCGGCGAGCGCTTTGGCCGATTCGGGGGTGGGTTTGGCTTTGGCCCTGCTCTGCGCCGTCGCCATGCCGAGCAGGCCCGACATCAGGTCGGCGCCGCCGTTTTTCGCCGCATCCTGCGCTGCGACCGGAAAGATCAGCGGGGCGGGGCAATCGGTCACCGGCGCCGCGTCGGGCGATGCAGGGATTTTGCGCGGCCATTGGACCTCGGCGAGCGCGGCGTCCATCCACTGCGCCAATTCGGCGGGCGAGCGGGTCTGCGACGAGGCGCGCAGCTTCACATACCAGCCCCCGACCGGAAGCATCATCACCCCCGAACTGCGATAGGGGCCGCTCATCGGCTCATAGACGGCCTTCAGCCCCGACGCGCTCGATTGCTCCGGCGGGACGAAGGCCTGCGGCCCGACGACAACCGCCGGACGGCCGAAGGTGTTGCGGTTCTCGATCCCCCATTGCGCCTGCGCAAACCACACCGGCACCGCGCCGTTGGTGTTGCGAAAGATATAGAAGGTGAGCGATTCGGCGGCGTTGCCGACGGTATAGGACAGGCCGACATCAAGGTCGTCGGCGGCATAGGCCATGCCGCGCTCGCGCGGCGCGCCGCCGAGCGTCGCTGGGACGGCGATACCGCTATGCTTGTGTTTCCACGCCTTGCCGGTTTTCAGCGGGAGCGGCTGTTGCGCCGACGCGGGCGCGCCAGCAAGCGATGTCGCCGTCATGGCCACCAAAAGGGCCTTCAACCAATGACTTGCCATGTGCCACATCCCCCGATCAGCAGCCGAGGCTGTCAGATCGGGGTCGTGTTGGCAAGCGCTGGTTGGCGCCTCAGGCGGCGGTCGCGGCCTTCAGCTTGTCGACGAGGTCGGTGCGTTCCCACGGGAAGGCTTCGCCCGTCGCAGTGCGGCCGAAATGGCCATAGGCAGCGGTCTGCTTGTAAATCGGCTTGTTGAGGCCGAGGTGGGTGCGGATACCCTTGGGCGTCAGGCGCACGAGCTGCGGGATCACCGCCTCCAGCTTGCCTTCGTCGACATTGCCCGTGCCGTGCAGGTCGACATAGATCGACAGCGGTTCGGCGACGCCGATCGCATAGGAGAGCTGGATCGTGCAACGGCGCGCGAGGCCCGCGGCGACGATGTTCTTGGCGAGATAACGCGTGATATACGCTGCCGAGCGGTCAACCTTGGTCGGGTCCTTGCCGCTGAACGCGCCGCCGCCGTGCGGGCTCGCGCCGCCATAGGTGTCGACGATGATCTTGCGGCCGGTGAGGCCCGCGTCGCCATCGGGACCGCCGATCTCGAAACGCCCGGTCGGGTTGATGTGATAGACGGTGTTCGCGGTCAGCAGTTCGGCGGGGAGCACGTCGGCGATCACGCCGAGCACATATTTGCGCAGCTCGGTGTATTTCGCTTCGTCGCCTTCGCCATTGTGGAAATAATAGCCCGGCGCGTGCTGGGTCGACACGACGATCGCGGTCGCTTCGACCGGGCGCTCGTTAGCGTAGCGCAGCGTGACCTGGCTCTTGGTGTCGGGCTCGAGGAAGGGCGCGGTGCCCGCCTTGCGGTCGGCCGCCATGCGCTCGAGGATCTTGTGGCTGTAATCGAGCGTCGCGGGCATCAGGTCGGGGGTCTCATCCGAGGCATAGCCGAACATGATGCCCTGGTCGCCCGCGCCTTCGTCCTTGTCGCCGCTTTCGTCGACGCCCTGTGCGATATGCGCCGACTGGGCGTGGAGATTATTCTCGAAGCGGAAGCTTTCCCAGTGGAAGCCGTCCTGCTCGTAACCGATTTCGCGCACCGTGTTGCGCACGGTCGCTTCGATCTCTTCGAGCGCACCCGCTGCCCATTCGCCGTTCTCGAACACGCCCTTGCAGCGGATTTCGCCGGCGAGGACGACGAGCTGGGTGGTGGTCAGCGTTTCACATGCGACGCGGGCTTCGGGGTCCTTCGACAGGAACAGGTCGACGATCGAATCGCTGATCTGGTCGGCTACCTTGTCGGGATGTCCTTCGGACACGCTTTCGGAGGTGAAGAGGAAGCTGTTGCGCATGGAGAGCCTTCTGTGAACGGATATAAAGGAAGCTTTATGTGAGGGTGCTGTTAGCGTCCGCGCCGACGAAAGGCAATGGCCAGCGCGAGTAGCAGCAACGCAAATCCGACGGGTAGCATATTGCCGAACCGGGCGAAGAGGGTGGGCGCGTGGGCGGGGGGCAGCACCGTGTCGATGCGCCCCGCCGCGTGCATGGACAGCGATTCGAGCAGCTGGCCGTCGGCGCCGATCACCGCGCTGATCCCCGTCGGGGTCGCGCGCACGACGGGCAGGCCTTCCTCGATCGCACGCAGCCGCGCCTGTGCCAGATGCTGCGGCGGGCCCCACGCGCCGAACCACGCGTCGTTCGACGGGTTGAAGATGAAGTCGGGACGATGGGCGCGGTCGACGACCTGTCCCGAAAAGATGATCTCGTAACAGATTTGCAGTCCCGCCCGGCCGAAGGCGCCAAGGTCGAGCGTGTGCGGGCCGGGGCCGGGCCAGAAATCGATGTCGCCGGGGGCGAGGCGCGACAGCCCGATCGCCGACAGGATCGGCCGCATCGGCAGATATTCACCATAGGGGACGAGGTGCGCCTTGTCGTAGCGCGGGCCGAGCGTCCCGTCGGCGTGCACCGTCATCACCGCGTTGCGCGCGCCGACGACATCGCCATCCCCGTCGAGTTCGAGCTTGAGCGCGCCGAGCAGCATCAGGTCCTGCGGGTTCATCAGCCGGACCAGCCGCGCGCGCGCTTCGGCAGGCGAGCGATCGTAATAAGGGGCCGGATAACCGGTTTCGAGATAGTCGGGCACCGCCGCCTCGGGCCACAGGATCAGGCGCGGGGTGGCGTCCTTCGGCGCGGTCAGCCGCGCGAGCTTGGCAAAATTGGCGTCGGCCTTGGCTCCGACCCATTTGTCCTGCTGGCCGACATTGGGCTGGACGACGGTGATGGGGATACCGCGCGCGCCCTTCGAGCGGACTGCGGCGTCGGCGCTGCTCGCCATTTGCGCCAGCGATGCCGCACCCCACAGTAACAGCAGCGAGGCGAACAGCCCGCCTGCGGCCTTGGGGCGGCGCAGCCACGCCAGCAGGAGGGCGGCGGCAAGCAGGACGATCAGGCCGCTCATGCCATAGGTGCCGATCCATCGCGCGGGCGCCGCAACATGGGGCACCGCGATCACCCCCAGCGAATTCCACGCAAAGCCGGTGAACACCCAACTGCGCAGCCATTCGGTGAGCGTCCAGAACGCGGCGAAAGCGAGAAGGAAGGACAATGTCGCTGCGGGCGCGCGCTGTGCGGTTCGGCCGACGAGCCAGGCGCCCCACGCCGCGAGCGCGGGATAGACCGCGAGATAGAGCGACAGCAGCACGACCGCGATCCATCCGAGCCATGCCGGCATCGCGGCCTGATAGGTGAAAGCGGTCGCGATCCAGCCCAGCCCGACGACGAAATGGCCGACGCCGAAAGACCAGCCGAGCCCGAAGGCGCGCCAGCCGCGCGGACTCCGTGCCACGAGCGCCATCCACCCGCCAAATGCGACGAGGGTCAGCGGCCAGAGGTGGAGCGGCGCGAAGCCGGTCGCCGAAACGGCGCCGAGCAACAGGGCGAGAAGCTTTGGCCAGCGGTCGGCGAAAGCGGCGATGCGGGAGGAGGTCGCGGTCACGCGCGCTGCTTTAGCCGGGCACCGTCATGCCGACAATGGCGCTTGCCAAATCCTGCGTCTTTGTCCAATTTCCGCGCCGGTCGCGCAGGGCAGGACATGGGCGGGAGACGCGTATGTGGTGGGCGATGGCGATGCTGCTCGCGGGCAGCTATTCGGACATGGTGACGGATCCGGCGGCCGACGCCGCCGAGGCGGCGGTGGCCGATACGGACACCGGGGCCGCCGGCTATGCGATGCAGGCGCCGGGCTGGCTCGAAGCATTGCCCGACACGCGCCGCCGCGAGGTGCGCTGCGTGACGCTCGCCGATCAGGTGCTGGAAGACGTCGGCGGTGGTCTTCGCAAGGACAGCCTTGGTCTGACCACCGCGAAGGCCGACATGCTCGCGGCGCGGCTGACCGAGGCGATCATGGTCGAGAATGGCTATAGCGAAGCGGGGGTGAACGCGATTTACAACGCCGATTTCGAAGCCATGTCCTGGCAGAATCAGGAGCGCAGCGAGGCCCAGCGTTCGGCCGCGATGACGCAGGATACCGGCCGCTGTCGCGCGCTGTTCGACAGCATCGATCTGTCGCGCGGCACAGCGCAGCTACTGACCCCGATCGCCGGGCCGAACGCCGCGCAATGCTATGCGATCGTCAACATCCTCGCCGACCGCGCCGAACTGGCCAGCCCGGACCAGCGCAGGCTCGAAGCGATCCGTGAGCGTATCGAAAAACGTCACTATGCCGATCGCGACACGGGCGAAGCTGCGGATATGGAGCTGAACGACCAGGTCGGGCTGTTCAATCCCGAAGCCTTCGACGCGCTGCCCAAAGCGATTACCGAACCGCGGCGCGCCGCCTGTTTCGCGATGGCGGGCGGCTAGGCCGCGATCAGAGCATATATTTCATCCTGATCGACTGGCGCATGTCGCCCGCGACGACAAAGCTCGCCGATTTGAAGCTCGGCGGGCCGACGGTGATGGTCGGGTTGCGCGAAAAGCCGAAGCCTTCCTTGGGCAGGAAGATCGCCGTATCCATCTTGTTGTTGCTGTTCTCGTCGTGGACCACCGCGATCGCATAGGTGCCTGTTGCGGGGGCATGGACGAAAAAATCGCCCGCGTCGGCGGCCTTTACCGCCAAGCGAACCGATCCCTTGTCCTTGCTGCAATCGGGAAAGGCCTTGGGATTGGTCGTGAGACACACGAGGAGCTGCCCCTTCGCATTGCGCAGCCCGGTGACGCTGACTTCAACCGTCGGCGGCGGTGCGCTCGCGGCGGCGGTGAGCAGCAGCAAAATCGCCAAGCCCGATATCGGTGCCGCACGCCTTGTCCCAGAAGCGGAAATAGAGCCCATAATTCCCCCGGTAAGCGGCGTGATGCTGCTCGTGATGCGTCGCGGTTATCAGCCATCGCCCGATGCGTCCATGCACCAGCGCGCGCGGGAACATCTCCCACCCCATATGATTGCCGACGCCCATCACGGTCATGATCGCAAGCACGAGGCCGAGCATCGCGACATGGATCGGGATGAGGAAGACCAGCACCGGAATGACGACCGCGCCGGTAACCGCCTCGACCGGATGGAAGCTCATCGCCGCCCAGGCCGTCGGCGGGCGGCTGTCGTGATGCACGCTGTGCGCGAGGCGGAACAGGCGTGGGCGGTGCATCCAGCGGTGCGTCCAGTAGAACCATGTGTCGTGGAGGAGGAGGTAAGCGCAAAGGCTGACCGGCAGATACCAAAGGGGAAAGATATCGACATCGGTGTAGATGCGCGTCCAGTCTTGCGCCTGCCATCCCCACGCGACGATGCCGGCCGGAATGCCATAGATGGCAGCGCTCGCAAGGCTCCAGCCGATCTCACGCTTCATCTGGGGTTCGAGGCCGCGATAGAGGCCGGGGTGCTTCAACCGCGTCGCAAAGGCGAAGGCGCCGCTGGTGATCAGGTAACGCACCCCGACGATTGCGGTCATCGCGAGCGCGGAGAACAGGATCGCCCAGCCGGTCATCGCGCAAGGCTAGTCGCTCGGCGCGGCGTTGCAATGGCTTTCGCCGGGGCGGCAGGCGGGCTAGGGCAGGGGGATGGCGGGGCAAAGCATCGATAAATGCGATATCGCGATCGTCGGCGGCGGGCTGGCCGGCGGGCTCGCGGCGCTCGCGCTGGCGCGGCAGCGGCCCGACCTCGACATCCGGCTGGTCGAACCGGGGCCGGTCGGCGGCAACCATGTCTGGTCCTTCTTCGACAGCGATATCGCGAAAGCGGATCGCTGGCTCGTCGCGCCGCTCGTCCGCCATCACTGGCCGCGCTACGACGTGGCCTTCCCCGCGCATCAGCGCACCCTGCGGATGGGCTACAAGAGCATCACCGGCGAGGCGCTGGCCGAGGCGGTCGCGGCGGCGCTGCCCGAAGACCATGTCATCGCCGACAAGGCGAAGCATGTCGCGCCCGACCATCTGCTGCTGGCGCGCGGCGGACGGCTTTCGGCGAAGCGCGTGATCGATGCGCGCGGCGCGGGCAAGTTTCCGACGCTCGACTGCGGCTGGCAGAAGTTCGTCGGGCAGGCGCTGACCGTGACCGGCGGGCATGGCGTCGAACATCCGGTCGTGATGGACGCGACGGTCGAGCAGCAGGACGGCTATCGCTTCGTCTATCTGCTGCCCTTCGATGCCGAGACGCTGTTCGTCGAGGACACTTATTACAGCGACGATCCCGACCTCGATGCTTCGCTGATCCGCGAACGCATCGCGGCTTATGCCGCCGCGCACGGCTGGGACATCGCCGCCACGACGCGCGAGGAAAGCGGCGTGCTCCCGGTGGTGATCGCGGGCGATTTCGACCGGCTGTGGCCGGCATCCGACCGGACAGCGCGGATCGGCGTCCGCGCGGGGATGTTTCACGCCACCACCGGCTATTCACTGGCGCACGCCGTGCGCACCGCCGCTGCGCTGCCCTCCCTTGTCGACCGCAGCGCTTTCGCCGAAGTGCTGCGCGACCGCGCCCGGGCCTCCTGGCGGCGCCAGCGTTTCTACCGGATGCTCGGTGCGATGCTGTTCCGCGCTGCCGAACCCGATGCGCGATATCGCACCTTCGAGCGCTTCTACCGCCTGTCGCCGCGCCTGATCGCGCGCTTCTATGCCGGCGGCTCGACCACCGCCGACAAGCTGCGGCTCCTGTCGGGCAAGCCCCCGGTACCCATCGGCCGTGCGATCGCCGCGCTGGCGAAACGCGACTGGTTGTGACGCGCCGCGCCATCGTTATCGGCGCGGGCTTCGGCGGACTCGCGCTCGCGATCCGGCTCCAGTCGGCGGGGGTTGCAACGACGATCGTCGAGGCGCGCGACAAGCCCGGCGGACGTGCCTATCATTGGGTCAAGGATGGCTTCACCTTTGACGCGGGGCCGACCGTGATCACCGATCCGCCGTGTCTGCAGGAACTTTGGGGGCTGACCGGGCAGGACATGGCTGCGGACGTCGAGCTGGCGCCGGTCATGCCCTTTTACCGGCTCGACTGGCCCGACGGCACCAGCTTCGATTATTCGAACGACGAAGCCGCGCTCCGCGCCGAAATCGCCAAGCTCCACCCCGCCGACGTCGAGGGTTACGACCGCTTCCTCACTTATTCGAAGGGCGTCCATGAACAGGGCTATGTCAAGCTCGGCGCGGTCGCCTTTCTCGACTTCGCGTCGATGATCCGGGCGGCGCCGGCGCTGATGAAATATCGCGCCTGGCGCAGCGTCTATTCGATCGTGTCTTCCTATGTGAAGGACGAGCGGCTGCGGCAGGCGCTGTCGTTCCACACATTGCTCGTCGGCGGCAACCCGATGACGACGAGCGCGATTTACGCGCTGATCCACACGATCGAGAAACAGGGCGGCGTCTGGTTCGCGCGCGGCGGCACCAATGCGCTGGTGTCGGGGATGGTGCGATTGTTCGAGCGGCTGGGCGGCACGCTGCGGTTCGGCGATCCTGTGACGCGCATCGAAACCACCGCCGACCGGGCCACGGGCGTGACGACGCGCAGCGGCTGGTGCGGCGATGCCGACATGGTCGCGTGTAACGGCGACCTGATGCACAGTTACCGGGATTTGCTCGCCGGGCACCCGAGAGGTGCGAACGCCGCGCGCAGCCTGTCGCGCAAACGCTGGTCGCCGTCGCTGTTCGTCGTCCATTTCGGGGTGAAGGGCACCTATCCCGAAGTTGCGCACCACAGCATCCTGTTCGGCCCGCGTTACAAGGGGCTGCTCGACGACATCTACAGGAACGGCGTCGTGCCGGGCGATTTCTCGCTCTATCTTCACCACCCCAGCGTCACCGATCCCGGCATGGCACCGTCGGGGCACTCGACCTTCTATGCGCTCGCCCCCGTCGCGCATCTGGGCAAGGCCAAGGCCGACTGGGACGGCGAATTCGGCGAACGCTTCGCCGATGCGATCCTCGAGGAAGTCGAACGCCGCGTCGCCCCCGGCCTCCGGGCCAATCTCGTCACACGATTCCACTACACCCCCGCCGATTTCGGCCGCGACCTGTCGGCGCATCTCGGCAGCGCTTTCAGTCTTGAGCCCGTCCTCTGGCAAAGCGCGTGGTTCCGCGCGCACAACCGCGACGATGTGATTTCCAACCTTTACTTCGTCGGCGCGGGGACGCATCCGGGCGCGGGTATCCCGGGGGTCGTCGGCAGTGCCAAGGCGACCGCCAGTCTGATGTTGGAAAAATGATGAAACGCCTTGCCGTCTATTGCGGGTCCGCGACCCCCGAAGATCCGATCTATATCGAAACCGCGCGCCACGTCGGCCGCACATTGGCCGAGCGCGGCATCGGCGTCGTCTATGGCGGCGGCCGGCTCGGGCTGATGGGCGCGGTCGCCGACAGCGCATTGGAAGCCGGCGGCGAAGTGATCGGGATCATCCCCGACGCGCTCGTCGGTGCCGAGGTCGCGCACCGCGGCTGCACCGAGCTGCACGTCGTTTCGGGGATGCACGAACGCAAGAAGATGTTCACCGACCTCTCCGACGGCTTCCTCACCATCCCCGGCGGCGTCGGCACGATGGACGAATTGTGGGAAGCGATCAGCTGGGCGCAGCTCGGCTATCATGCCAAGCCTGTCGGGCTGCTCAACGCCGCGGGTTTCTATAACGACCTGATCGCGTTCAACCGCCATATGGTCGAGGTCGGCTTCATCCGCCCCGCGCACGCGGGCATCATGATCGTCGATGCGGGGCTCGACGACCTGCTCGACAAGATGGCGGCTTACGAACCACACAAGACGATCTTCGCGATGAAGGCCGAAAATCTGTAATGATCGCGGCGGGGGCCTATGACGCACATGCCCTCCACGGTTTCGCGCACGACAGCATCGCGCGCGGATCGAAAAGCTTCGCACTGGCAAGCCAGCTCTTCGACCGTGAAACGCGCGAGCGTGTCTGGCTGCTCTATGCCTGGTGCCGCGCCGCCGACGACCTGACCGACGGACAGGACCATGGCGGCGCGATGAAGCCGGGGCAGGATCCGGTCGCCGCGGTCGCGCATATCCGCGTGCAGACCGACCGGGCCTTTGCCGGCGAACCGACCGGCGAGATGGCCTTCGACGCGCTTGGCTTCCTGCTCACCGAGATTGCGATACCGCGCGCGGTGATCGACGACATCATCGCAGGGTTCGAACTCGACGCGCAGGACTGGCGCCCGCGCAGTGAGGACGACCTGCTCCGCTATTCCTATCATGTTGCAGGCGCGGTCGGGGTCGCAATGGCGCTCGTGATGGGCATCGACGCGGCCGATGAAACGACACTCGACCGCGCCTCGGACCTTGGCATCGCCTTTCAGCTTGCGAATATCGCACGCGACGTCGCCGAGGATGCCGCCGCCGACCGCTGCTACCTGCCCGTCGAATGGATGGTCGAACTCGACATTCCGCCGGGGCAGCATATGCACCCCGCCTTCCGCCCGCGTCTTGCCGTGATGGCGAAATGGCTTGCCGAAATGGCGGAGGAATATGAGGCGTCGGCGCGCTGGGGCGCGCGCAAGCTGCCCCCGCGCAGCCGCTGGGCGGTGCTGGCCGCCGCGGGCATTTACGGCGACATCGCGCGCGAGGTGCGGGCGCGCGGCGACCATGCGTGGGACCACCGCGCATCGAGTTCCCTGGGTGCCAAGCTTGGCTGGGTCGCGCGTGCGGGCTGGTCGGTGCTGCGCCGCCCGCCGCAGCGGCGGATCAGCCGCGACGGCCTCTGGACGCGCCCGCGTTGTGGTGCGGCCGCATGAGCCATCTCGAATGGATCGCCGCGGCCTTCGTGCTCGCCAATGTCGCGCTCGTCGCGCTGCGCAGCGTGTGGAACTATCCCTTCGCGCTCGTCGCCGTGACACTCTACGCCTTCGTCTTCTTCGAGGCGAAGCTCTACAGCGACATGCTGCTCCAGGGCTTTTTCTTCGCGCTCAACCTTTATGGCTGGGCGGCGTGGGTGCGCGCGCGCGACGACAGTGGGGTTCCGGTGCGCTGGATGACCGATCGGGCGCGTCGCGGCTGGGCGGCGGCGACGATCGCCGCCTGGGCGTGCTGGAGTTTTGCGATGGACCGCACCACCGATGCCGCGGCGCCGTGGATCGACGGCGCGATCGCGATGCTCAGCATCACCGCGCAATGGCTGCTCGCGCGCCGCCGGGTCGAAAGCTGGTTTCTCTGGATCCTCGTCGACCTGATCGCGATCCCGCTGTTCGCATCGCGCGGCCTCTATGCGACCAGCGCCGTCTATGTCGTGCTGCTCGGTCTGTCGATCGACGGGCTGATCCAGTGGCGCCGCGCCGCCGCGACGGGCAGGATGGCGCCATGACGCGGCACATCTGTCTCCACGGCGCCGAAAGCACCGGCAAGTCGACGCTCGCGCCGCGGATCGCGCTCCGGCTCGGCGGGCTCGTCGTACCCGAATATGGCCGCACCTATGCCGAAGCTAACGGCACCGACCTCGACGAGGTCGACCTGCTCGCGATCTTCGACGGCCACCGCGCGGCAACGCGGATCGCGCTCGCACAACGGCCCGACTGGCTGATTTCCGACACCGATCCGCTGATGACACAGGCGTGGGCGATCATGCTGCTCGGCCGCCGTCTGCCCGAAATCGACCTGTGGGATGAGGTCGCCGATCTGTATCTCGTCCCAGCGATGGACCTGCCCTGGCAGGAGGACGGCACGCGCCTGTTCGGTAGCGAACTCGCACGGATGCAGTTCATGGAGGTCGCGATCGGCGAGCTCGACCGGCGGGGGCTCAAATGGGCGTGGGTCGAGGGCGAAGGCGATGCGCGGCTGGAGAATGCGCTGGCGGCGATAGCGGCGGAGTTGCCCTGACCGAATTTGCGGATGGGGTCAGTGTCGGCTTTGGGGTGGGAAGCGGACGCTCTAAAGCCCAAAATATCTCGTGCGCACAAGCCTGCCGAGGTAGAAACCTGCGATGGCTCCTGCCGATGGCCAGAGGGGGCCGAAGATAAAATCTAGCGCACTTGTGGAACGCAGATTTTCAGGGTGTTGGCTCTGCCACTGGCTTATGTATGCAATCATGATGATTGGCACCGGCAACAAGGCGATACATCCTACCTTGTGACTTGGCATTACGAGGCCGACAAAAAATCCAACCACGAAACCAATAATCAGAAGAGCTTCAATCCCAAGCATATGCCCCGGTAGAGGCTATGACCGACGTCCGCAATTGGTCGATTGCCGCCATCGCATCCGGATCGGGAGCGAATGGCGAAAACGGGGTGGTGAGCTGACATCGTGTGCGAATGTTGTATGATTGCCCGATGGCAGCCCATGACGAATACGAAACCTATCAGATTTGGTGGCTAGAGACCGGCGAACAGTTTCTTGCCCTCTTGCGGACGA